>Ga0307440_1001119_pt1 | contig 13131 bp, 9 predicted proteins | sample SalMarWE160410MG_FD_202150 | JGI IMG/M metagenome (GOLD analysis project Ga0307440, IMG submission 202150) | Salt marsh sediment microbial communities from the Plum Island Ecosystem LTER, Massachusetts, United States - WE1604-10 | ecosystem: Environmental > Aquatic > Marine > Intertidal zone >... | reverse complement strand
GGTCCTGTTATATTCTCCCAGCAAAGAGTTGGAAAATCCGGGAAAAAATTTACACTTTACAAGTTCAGGTCCATGCATTACCAAAACGGGGAAGGATTGTCCCTGCTTACCGGCAGCAATGACAGCCGTATTACATCTGTCGGACGATTTATGAGGAAACATAAGTTCGACGAAATACCGAATTTTATAAATGTACTTAAGGGAGAAATGTCATTGATAGGTCCTCGTCCCGAACAGGAACATTTTGTTGAGCAAATCGTAAGTAAAGCTCCCCGATACCGGAAACTGCAGGAAGTGAAACCCGGGATAACCTCGTGGGGACAGGTCAAATATGGCTATGCGTCCGATGTCAGCCAAATGATCAAGCGACTCGAATATGACCTGTATTATCTTGACAACAGGTCTTTATGGTTTGATCTAAGGATAGTATTCCATACCCTTGTGATAATCCTAAGAGGCAAGGGAATATAATCCTGTCATGAAAGGCTTAGTATCCTGATTGGTCTATAAACAGGACCTGCCGGAAGTAATACACTTTCATACAGGATAATTTCAGATACATTCATAGTTCGGAAGATAATGTTATGGTAGTTATCCAGGAAAGATGAAAATATTTCTTTGTTAGCGGTTGCATTGCGTTTTACCCTGCCGATTGTTATATGGGGCGAGAATGATCTTTTTTCAACAGGGCAACCTTCTGCCTCCAACCCGGTGGTAATAAGCTTGTTCAGTCTTTTTAGGTTTTCCGACCTGTCAATGCCAATCCACAGGATACGAGGGTCGTTAATATCCCTGAAAATTCCTGTTGACCTGAGGGTCACCTCAAAACAGTCTGTGGCAGAACATACCTTCTCCATCATGCTGATTATGCCGGGAATTTTTTCATTGCCTGTATCTCCCAGGAAACAAAGTGTTATATGTATATTATCCTTATCTGTCCACCTGACAACATTACCAGGGAATGAAGACTTAAATGCATCTATTGCTTTTGCAAGGATATCACCCGGGTCAACTTTAATGGCTAAAAATATCCTTTTTGTCCCACCGTCCGTCTTTCCGTCACTACTATAATTTCCCTGCATCAATTTCATTTATGATAATTTCAATTAGAGCATCATCGCCGTAAGGATCATATTCGTCCTTCAGGTTAGTTCCGAAAATACGCGCTATACCCTGCCAGAACAGGGCTGATATCTTTCCCCGGTAGTCCCTTATGAGTTCATAGGAAGTATTCTGTGTCTCCCTGTCTATCAGTTTGATAAGAAGCCGACCCTGGGTTATGGTCATCTGTCGCATGTCTCCCTCATATTTCCCGAACACATCCTTTTCAACATTTTTCAGGTATGCGCGTCTTTCTTTTTCACCGTGAATTTTTTCCAGTTCAGCGTTAATTCCCGCAAGCCTCTCTCTGACTAAAAGGGCGTAAGGATAAACTTTCTTTATATTATAAACAAGCCTTGCATACCTGCGGTATTCACTTGTACGTGCTTTACGTGGCTGAGCTACTATTGTCACCTCTTTTATTGCTATTTCAGGAAGTATGACACCGTTTCTTTCCACCTTCTGCAAAAGATACTCCCTTCCGGGCAGACTGTCTGTTCTGGCCTTTATTGTATCCTTCTGAGCGGATGCAACGGAAGCAGTAAAAATCAGGGATAATATGGCAAAAAGATATTTCATTTATTTCTTTGCAAAGGTATCAAATAATGGACCATTTATGTTTTCATACCCATTCAATAAATATCACTTTTCCTTAGTACGTAAGAATCCCTTTTTGTATTACACCCATTAAAAGGTAATTTTGTAAAAATATTTGTTATGGCCCCTCATATTGAAGATCTGGAAGACGAAACCCGGTACAGGAAAATTCTTACACTGTCCTACGCTGATCTGGTGCCTTTCATTTTTGAATACCTGCGAAAAAAAACAGCTCTTATTATCTTTTTCTGGGCAACCTGCCTGTTTTTCCTTTTTTTTGCCCTGAGAATAAGGTTCAATGTAGCAGGATATTATTCTTTAGCCAGGATAATGACTCACTCATTGCTGGGCCTGATAATATTACCTGTCCTGTGCATTCCATTCCATGAATTATTGCACATAATACCGTATTTTTTTTCAGGAGCCAGGAAAATACGTATCGGGATGGATTTGAAACAGTACCTCTTCTATGTCACAGCCCACAGGCATGTTGCAACACCATTTGTTTTTAAGGTGGTAGCTCTTATACCCTTTGTTGTTATCAGTATCGTCGGCGGGTATCTTGTCTTTACCCTTCCCGGGCTATGGAAATGGAGCATTTCGCTTTTCCTGTTCGCGCATACTACTATGTGTGCGGGTGACTTTGCTCTTCTTAATTTCTATTTCAGCAGGAGGAACAGGAAGATTTTTACATGGGATGATGCAGATATGCAAGAAGCCTACTTTTATGAAAAGCTGTAAGATCGTTTTAATAAGCAATACGCACACCGTCTCCTGTAAATCAACGACATACATTAACAACTAAATAAATACGGGCCCATATCGTTGATTTACAGAAGCATTACCGGTGATGCCAGATTCAGAACTTCTCACTGGCCAGTGCTATAATGTTATCTTCCTTTACCACAGGTCTTATCCTGAATGAGTATTCATATCTTGAATCAGTAAGACAGTACTGAGGATGAACACGGGCTCCCCACGAATTATCGCCTCCTACACCCATCTGGGCAAGATCGACATTCAGGTTGACCAGGTCCCGTGGTTTAACATCTATGGTATGTGTATTTGCTGTTTTTGCATCCTTCCTGTAATCCGATATCTTACCTGGAGATTCAAAGTCATCATGTATATTATTCAGGGCGGCAAAGCAAAAGACCGGATCGCCGCATACCAGCAACCCTGCGCCATTATCGTTGGTAAGTGTAAGCCATCTTGTGTCGGTCTTATATCCATTTTCCTGCGGCCTGATATATGGCACATACTGATCGGCAACTGTGCTCTCATACAGGCCCACCTCCGCTGACGTCTTTCTGTCCTGGTAATTTTCATGAGGACCTCTTCCGTACCATTTAAGATTGGTAAACTCAACAGGGAGCTGCATCTGCATACCCATTCTGGGTATCTCAGGGATCGCTGAAGATATCTTGTTGAACTGATTCTTTATAATAATATCCGCTGATCCGAAAATAGTATATGTTGATGCGTAACCTGCAATCTTCTTCCCATCCTGGTCAGGAATATCATAATTAAAAGTTACAACCACCTTATCCATGGATGGCTGGCTCACATTTGCCTTTGTCACCACTGTCCTCTCCCCTGCTTTTTTCCATACCCCCAGCAGTTTATCCATGTTATACCCATAATCATTATCTGTTGGCGGCCGCCAGAAATCAGGTTCAGGCCCTTTCTTCAGCAATTCTATCCCTTTATAATTGAATGATTCCATCCGCCCGTTTACAAGGTCAAAAACAACCTTCATATTTTCACCACTGACTTCCAGCTTGTTACCATTAGTATTTGTCTGAAGAACAGCCAGTCCGCTCTCTTTGGCAAATACAGTTTGTCCTTTTTCCGGGAGCTCAAACTGTGCTGTTGCATAGATATGATCTTCAGGCACATCGTTCCATGCATCGCTTCTCGACACCCTTATATTCAGGAAATATTCAGCGCCGGGAGCAGGATTGATCTTATCAACAGGGATTTTTATATCCTCCGAGGCATGAGGCTTTATATCCAATCCCGGAAGCTTTCCCGACTGTATGACTTTTCCGTTGGAGACAACCTCCCACTCGAAATGAAACTCATCAAGATTTGTAAAATCATACTTATTCTTTATCCTGATTATCCCATTTTCCAGATCGACAGGTCTAAATCCGACATACTGGTATACCTTGTTCACCTCTGCCAGTCCGGGGTGACCTGTTCTGTCGGGCCAAACGAGGCCGTTGATACAGAAGTTACCGTCGCTTGGTATTCCCATATCCCCGAAATCACCACCATAGGCCCAGTATTTTTCGCCGCTATTACTGGTCTTGAGCAATCCCTGGTCGACCCAGTCCCATATAAAACCACCCTGAAGCTTCGGGTACTTATCGATGACATCCCAGTAATCCTGCAGGTTTCCGGTTGAGTTACCCATGGCATGCGCATATTCAACCATTATCATAGGACGGTCATTTTTAGGGTTTTTTGCATATGCTTCAAGCGCTTCTATCGGAGCATACATGTCGCACCAGATATCTGTGTGTCTTTCAGGGGCATTTGTACTTTTTTCAGCTCTCTCATATTGAACAGGACGGGTCACATCCCTTTGTTTCATCCATTTGTATCCATTAAGGAAGTTATGGCCGTCACCTGCTTCATTACCCATAGACCAGATGATGACTGAAGGATGGTTCTTATCCCTTTCAAGCATACGCTGCATCCTGTCAAGATGTGCCGCAGCCCATTCGGGTTTATCGGCCAGCGTTACATCCTTGTCATACCCCATGCCATGAGACTCAATATCGGCTTCATCGACAAGATAGATCCCGTATTTGTCGCACATTTCATACCAGAACTCCTGCTGGGGATAATGTGATGTTCTTACTGCATTGATATTATGACTCTTCATCATCCTGATATCTTTCATCACCGTAGCCTTGTCAATGACATGACCGGTCACATCATTATGTTCATGAAGATTGACTCCTTTTATATAAATCGGGACTCCGTTAACCAGAAGCTGTGAATTTACTATCTCCACCTTTCTGAAGCCTGTTTTGGAACTTACACTTTCAAGTGTATTGCCATCTTTATCTGTCAGAGTGAGCGTCAGGGAATACAGGTTTGGTTTTTCTGCCGACCATTTCTTTATCCCCGGAAGGTTGCCTGTAAAGGTGACCTTTCCATGTCCATCATTTACCTCTATATCTTTCGATTCACCGTATATTTTCCTTTCACCGTCATATAGCGATGCATCAAGGGTATAATCCCCTGAGTTGCCATCTGCATTTTTCAATACTGCATCCACCTTCAACATTCCGTCAGTATAGTTATTTACCAGATCACCCACAACGAAATAATCCCTGATATAAGTCTTCGGTCTGGCCTGCAAAAACACATCTCTTTGTATACCGCTCAGACGCCAGAAGTCCTGGTCTTCCAGGTAACTTCCATCGCTCCACCTGTAGACCTCAACTGAGAGTGAATTCTTTCCTTTCTTCAGGTACCTGGTAACGTCAAATTCAGCCGGCATTTTGCTGTCCTGGCTGTATCCTACCAGGTCACCGTTCACCCAAACATAGAAAGCTGAACTGACAGCGCCGAAATGTAGAAAAATCTCCTTCCCCTTCCATGCTGAAGGTATTTTAAAATAGCGCTTATACGATCCCACAGGATTCCAGTCATGCGGGACAAATGGTGGATTCTTTTTAAAAGAATATTCAGCGCTATCGGTATCTGGTGCCTTAAGGTTCCTGATCTGCGGATTGGATGTCACTTCCACATTTTTGGATTTCCCCGAATTATAAATATCCTCGTAAGCCCAGAAGGGATAAACAATATTTGTGTATACGGGTACGTCATAACCTTCCATCTGCCAGTTGGATGGCACCGGTGTCTCTTTCCAGTCGCGGGTATCATAATCATCCTTAAAGAACCAGAAAGGTCTTTGACCAGGAGTCTTCGACCAGTGAAATTTCCACATACCGTCAAGCGACAGGTAATCGGGAGAATTTGTGTCAGTTCCGTTAAGGGCACTCTGTTCATCCGGGAAACTTATAAAAGTGGCATGAGCCTCTTCACGGTTCATGTTGAACATCTCAGGATTTTCCCAGTCGCGAGGCACTTTTTCCGTAAAAGGAACTCCTTCATACTTGCTTAGCTTTTTACAGGCTGTAAAAGACAAAGATGCCATAAGAACACAAATCAATATTCTCTTCATAATATCCGGATTTTTACTGTCATAAAGGTAAAAAAAAATATAGTCCCGGCGTTGATTCTTCATTATTTACAATTAACTATTTATCAATATGTTAATCGCAATCATTATTTGAATTATATATCTTTTAAGCCGTCAATATCCTCAGGGTAATTGATATTGGTAAACGGACTTCCTGCTGTATCGGAAGGTAAGAGATCAAAATAGGCAACATCTATAGTACGAAGAAACATTCTTACAGCATAACCCTGTTTTTGTGTGAGATAGTCTTCCAGGCTATCCAGGATCTTTCTGTTGTATATGGCATGGAGTGGTTCAATAAAGTCAGCCGATCGCGGAATAAGTGCATCACAGTTATGCTGTCTGTAATATTCTGTTTGCCTGATTATAAGCTCCCCGTTGAGAAGTGGCATATCTCCTGCAAAAACAAAGCATGCGGAGCACCGGGTAGCCATCAGTGCAGCATGTATGCCACCCAGCGGACCTACATTCCTGAACCGGTCTCCAATAACCAGGAATTTATCCAGTCCTTTAAAAGCCTCCGGTGTATTGGTAACAATGATTATGTTACTGAATATTTCATCCAGGGTATCTGTTATCCTTGAAATAATGGATTTGCCTCCCAATACAATATTGGATTTTATCAAACCGTTGAACCTTCTGTTTGCTCCACCGGCAAGTACTACTCCTGAAATATCATCTATCATCTTTAATTCTAAACTGTATGCACTTATAACATATGCTTCTTTACATATCAATTACGATTTTTTTCGTATATTGATACATTGACAACTCAGGCGGGAACAAAATTAAAAAATTATATGCCGGGTTCATCTATCAATTGAAAAAACATAACCCTATCACAATGGACAAAAAGATCACCAGTGTTTATGAAGACTACAAAAACGGCCATTTATCGCGCCGAGATTTCATCTCAAAGCTTTCTATGGTAGCTGGCAGTACTGCTGCCGCCATGGCTTTGCTGCCTGTCCTTGAAGATAATAGCCTGAAAGCTGCTCCTTCCGGGCAGGATTATCCCGGTCTCAAGACTGAATTTATACAGTATCCTGGGGCTACAGGCCAGATAAAGGCATATCTTGCATACCCTGCTGAGGGTAAGAAATTTCCTGCAGTACTGGTCATACACGAGATATTTGGCCTGAATGAGCATATCCTTGATGTAACAAGGAGGTTTGCCAGGGAAGGATTTCTTGCCATGGCACCTGATGCTCTTTCTCCAGATGGAGGAACACCTCAGAATGACCCGGAGAAAGCTGTTTCAATGATGAGAGGACTCGACCAGGAAAAAACAATAAAGAATTTTGTTGCTGCTGTTGAGTTCCTTAAGACCAATCCCCTTTCAACAGGGAAAGTAGGATGTACCGGTTTTTGCTGGGGAGGAGGCATGACAAACCAGGTCGCCGTCAATTGCCCGGATCTTGATGCAGCCGTACCTTACTACGGAATGCAGCCTTCTGCTGAAGATGTGGAGAAGATAAAAGCACCAATAATGGCTCATTACGGAGCTACTGATTCCCGTATCGATGCCGGGATACCGGCTTTTGAGGCAGCACTGAAAAAATATCATAAGGAATACAAGATCTATATTTATGAAGGTGCAGGTCATGCCTTTAACAATGATACCAACAAGGATCGTTATAATGAAAAGGCTGCTAAACTTGCCTGGAAGAGGACTATTGACTTCTTTAAGGAAAAGCTCGAATGATATAAGATCAACCCTGCCGGCTTTTCCAGAGTTGCGCAACAGCATCCACGAAGGGCCGGCAATGGTTGAAGAATTGCCTGTATCCGGCACAAAGATAATTTAGTCCGGGCTCACCCTCAGGTGTTTTAATGAACCGGTTACGGGGACATTCACCATTGCACATCTGTAAAACCTCGCATTTCCTGCAATAATCTGGAAGGGTCAATAATTTCGCCCTGCCAAAAGCTTTCTGTTCATCACTGTCAAGATAGCCTGCGATAGAATTACCCATGATATTTCCCAGCAAGTGATCAGGATCAACATAATGGTCGCAGGAATAAAAATCGCCTGTATGTTCCACAACGGGCACTCCACCACACACCTTTTTGAAGATACACAGGGTGTGTTCCTGGCCAAAAGCCGTCCGGGCAGCCTCCTCAAAGATCTGGACCTTAACAGTACCTATGTCCTTTTTAACCCATTCATCAAATATTGTACTCAGGAAGGATCCGAATTCAGCCGGTGGAACAGAATCATCAGATACTCCGGAAAGACTATTACCATCACGGTTGACCAGGGGCAGGAATGTCATATAATGAGCCCCCATGTCCTTGAAATAGTTATATACATCCAGGGGATGATTAACATTAAATGAACTGACCACACATAGTATCTCAGGCTGCAGACCATTTTTAACAAGGAGATTATGGCCTTTTAACACCTTTTCATGAGTTGGTGTACCGTCTAATGTAAGGCGATGCCTGTTATGAAGGTGTTCCGGTCCGTCAATGCTCAGACCGACAAAAAATCTCTCATCAGCCAGGAATTTACACCAGGCATCATCCAGAAGAGTTCCGTTAGTCTGCAGCCCGTTATAAAAAGATGAACCTGCCGGTTTATGTTTTTGCTGGTACAGGAGCACCTTCCTGAAGAAATCAATTCCTGCCATAAGAGGTTCTCCCCCATGCCAGGAAAAATAAACATCGCCACTACCCGATGCTGCATAATACTGGATTATATACTGTTCAAGCAACTCTTCCGTCATCAGGAACTTTTTGCCACCGGGATAAAGACCCTTCTTTTCAAGATAGTAGCAGTAGGTGCAACCAAGATTGCATTTCGCCCCAACCGGCTTGGCAAATATCTGAAATTCACGCTTTTGCTCATTCATATCTTTATTCCGGTTAATAACAGATTAATCCCACGATATAAGTCTGGTTTCAGCAGAGCCCGGTATATTCATCCTGATCCTCCATTCCACCGGGTAATAATTATTTAGTCTGTTACCGAGGTTCTTCACAAAGCCCAGGTTTATGCCTTTATAGGTCAGTAAATTCCATCCCGGCCCTGGCATGGCAGCTGTTACAGTTTCCCTCCCAAGATATGCAAGTGCAGTACTGTGATCCGCCTCAGCAAATGGAAAAACATCCTCTTTGAGAGCCTGCGACAAAGCCAGTTCATGAGCAGGAATATAATCATTCTTCCTGACAACAGATACTTTTGTACCCGGCCGTATAATCTTCAGGTTACTGAAGAGTAATGTATATTCATCAGCACTGCATGGAAGAGCATACAGTTCATCACCTTTTCTCAGCATATTGCCGGCTTTGAAAGAGGTCCATCTTTCTGTCGTTTCAATATCCTTCTTGCCCGGCCTGAATTCAGATCTGAGCCTGGCAAATCTGTCTGTACTCTTTTCTTTGTCTGTTTTGCGCATGACAGAAATAAAAAATCCCTCACCCTTTATTTTACCAGGGTGAAATCCGTAACCATAAATACCGTTGTAGTCAATCTCTTTTATACCTTCATAACCTTCCGTATCCAGCTTTATGCATTCTGTACTGTGGTTATCTGCAAGCCATCTAATATTTTCTTCATTCTCACCCGGATTAAAGGTACAGGTACTGTATATTAATATTCCATTTTCCCGTAATGCCGGCCATACATCCATTATGATCCTCTTCTGCCGTTCGGAACACAGAAGGGTATTCTCATACGACCATTCCTTAACAGCAACTGGATTCCTGAACATTCCTTCTCCGGAACACGGAGCATCAGCAACAATCACATCGAAGTATCCCGGCAGCCTGGCAAAGACAGAAGGATCATTCTGCGTCACAAGGGTATTTACGGCTCCCCACCTTGTAATTGTTTCCGACAGTATGGCAGCCCGTGCCCTTATGACCTCATTGGCAATAAGAAGGCTATGGTCTCCTGCCAGTTCTGAAAGAAGGGTACTCTTGCCCCCGGGTGCACCGCAAAGATCCAGTATACGCAGTCCCTTCCTGTCTTCAGTAGCCTGCCGGAATGCCTGTTGCAGAAACATACCTGAAGCTTCCTGGGGATAATAACAACCTGAATGGAAAAGCGGATCGAGTGTATAGACCGGCCGATAAGGCAGGTAATAACCGGTATCACACCAGGGGACCGGTGTTGAAGCAGCCGGTCTAAGTAACCATTTCGAAGGATTGATCCTGATGCTTACCGGAGAAGGTTGCTCAAGCGAATGCAACAACTCTTCACTGTCTATATATTTCTGGGACACCAGTCTCATTTTAAACAACTCCGGAAACATAAAAGCTCTTTTGATAAGGATTAACCTGGGTTTGGCCTGTACTCTTTAATGCGATTTATTATTTCTATCCGTAATCCGTCAATTGCTTTAATCATCCTTCAAAATCTTCATCACCAACTATATTTTGCTTATTCCTTCTCCACAGGAAAAACACAGGGATGCCAAGGATAACGATCCCCAGCCCCGGGAATGTATAATCTGGTTTGTAAATAAGAAGTATGACCATTATTACTACAATGAGCAATATATATATTGCCGGGATAACAGGGTAACCAAAGGCCTTATAGGGCCTGGGCATATCCGGTTTCTTGACCCGCAGCACAAATATTGCCAGGATGGTAAGGGTAAAGAATATCAGTACGGCAAATATAACATAATCGAGAAGGTTCCCGTATGTTCCGGACAAACAAAGTATTGTGGCCCAGACACCCTGTATCACAATGGCAAAACCCGGAACTCCCTTACTGTTCAGTTCGCCAATTTTTTTAAAGAAAAGTCCGTCCCTGGCCATTGCATAATATACCCGGGGAGCAGCCATTATAAGACCATGATTGCAGCCGAAGGTACTTATCATAATAAATACTGCCATTATAATTGCAGCATAATCACCAAAAACGACACTCATTGCAGATGTGGCCACCCTGTCGTCTGTTGCATATTGAATACCTCTGCTGAGAACATCTGTACCTCCAGGTGATCCTGCCAGTGGCAGTATTTTGATATAAACATAATTGGTAAGAAGGTAGATCACAGAAACTATGAGGGTTCCGAAGAAGAGGCTCAGTGGTACATTGCGCCTGGGATTTACAACTTCACCCGACAGGTAAGTGACACTGTACCATGCATCCGATGAGAACAGAGATCCGACAAGTGCAGTCCCTATTGCTGCTACCAGGGCAAAACCGGAGAGAGGAATAACAGTATTTCCGGGACCAACCTTGCTGGCATTCCAGAATACTTCCTTATTGATCTCCCATGAATGCAAGCTCTTCGTTGCAAGGATGCCTATTAGAACAAAGCCAAGAAGCGCGATCACCTTTGTTGAAGAAAAAAAGTTTTGTACAGTTTTTCCTGTTACAATACCCCTGGTATTAAGCCAGGTAAGGAATGAAATCATGGCAATAGCAATCACCATGGTACTTTTTACTTTCAGCGGACCAACTTCAAAAAGAATATTGCTTTCTGACACCCAAGGAAAGATAACACCTGAAAATTTGGCGAATGCCACTGCTACGGCAGCAATGGTTCCACATTCAATAACCAGGAAAGTAGTCCATCCGAAAAGGAATCCTATTAAAGGATGATAGGCTTCCTTCAGGTAAACATACTGTCCTCCCACATGAGGCATCATTGCAGCCAGTTCACCATAACTCAAAGCACCTATGATCGTAAGTATACCTGTTATGAGCCAGACAACCATCAACCACCCGGGAGCTCCAACATTTCTTGCTATATCAGCACTGACAATGAAAATACCCGATCCTATCATAGCCCCGGAGACTATGGATATACCATCGAAAAGAGTGACGCGCTTCTGCAGGTTATGACTTTCAGTATGCATCGTGTATCAGTGTTTTTTGAGTTCAGTACTTTGGGGATCAGATTATCATCACTTTTCCTTCATCTTTATGCCAACAGGAGATCAGGTACCTGTATTTTCAATTTAAATATATTAACAAAATCAACAGGAACGATAATAAACAACATTAAATAGCTTCCTTATGCCTTTTGCCCGTTCATCGCCCTGTCTCATTCTTCAAACAATAGCTAAAGAGTTATTGAGGGTAAAACAGGACAAATTAAAATATCATTCCCTTTTTCCTATGATGAGTATACAGAAAAAGTTAAATTTGTTATATGTACGGTAAGATTATTAAAAGACTATAACATATTCAAATTTTCTAACCTTAAAACAAATGAAAAAATTATTTCTATTAGTTGCCGGGATATTCCTTTTTGCCGGAATATCAGCTCAAAAGTTTGAGCACGTAGCCCCGACACCTCCTATGGGATGGAACAGCTGGAACAAGTATGCCTGTAATGTAAGTGAGACTCTTATTATGGGGATGGCCGATGCCATGGTGAGTTCCGGGATGAAGGATGCAGGTTACCAGTATATAGTTATTGACGATTGCTGGCAGGTGGCCCGCGACGAGAACGGTGAGATTGTGGTAGATAAGGACAGGTTTCCTCATGGAATGAAGTTTCTAGCTGACTATATCCATTCCAAAGGCCTTAAATTCGGTATTTATTCATGTGCTGGTAAATTTACCTGTCAGGGCAGGCCCGGCGGATTGGGTCATGAGTACCAGGATGCGCGCACTTACGCCAGGTGGGGTGTTGATTATCTCAAGTATGACTGGTGCAATACAAGCACACAGGATGCAAAATCGTCGTATACCAACATGCGCGATGCACTTTACACTGCAGGCAGACCTATTGTCTTCAGTATTTGTGAATGGGGTTCGCATAAACCATGGGAATGGGCAGGCGATGTGGGTAACCTGTGGCGAACAACAGGTGACATAAGCGATTCATGGAACAGTATGATACATATTTTCTCATTGCAGAAGGACCTTGCAAGGTATGCCGGACCGGAGAGATGGAATGACCCGGATATGCTTGAAGTAGGAAATGGAGGTATGACGAACGAGGAATATAAAACTCATTTTTCTCTCTGGTGTATGCTTGCAGCTCCCCTGATGGCCGGAAACGATCTTGGCAACATGGCTCCCGAGATAAATAGCATCCTTACAAATAAGGAAATAATAGCCATCGACCAGGATACACTCGGCAGGCAGGGAGTATGTTTCAGGGACAATGGTGATTACCAGATTTGGATAAAGCCACTGGCGGGAGATGACAAGGCCATATGTCTGCTCAATCAGGGTGATGAAAAAAAGACTGTGCTTGTTGATTTTGATCTTCTGGCGAAATCAAAGAACAGCAGAT
>Ga0307440_1001117_pt1 | contig 13139 bp, 11 predicted proteins | sample SalMarWE160410MG_FD_202150 | JGI IMG/M metagenome (GOLD analysis project Ga0307440, IMG submission 202150) | Salt marsh sediment microbial communities from the Plum Island Ecosystem LTER, Massachusetts, United States - WE1604-10 | ecosystem: Environmental > Aquatic > Marine > Intertidal zone >... | reverse complement strand
GCTGCCCATTCGCACTCCCTGGCACGCCTTTGGAGTGGGGCTGGTCTGGGCATGGATCCCCTGTGGGCTGGTTTACAGCGTGCTGATCTGGTCAATCTCCGCCGGCAGCCCAAGTCAGGGGGCCCTCCTTATGCTGGCCTTCGGCCTGGGGACGCTGCCGAACCTGCTGGCGATGGGTATGCTGGCGGGTGCGGCAGCGCGGATCGCGGAAACGCGCTGGGTGCGGCAGGCGGCGGGCATCATCGTGCTTGCCTTCGGTGTGCGGGCCGTTTGGCAACTCGTGGCCGTTTAGCGGCACGCTAGCTCTTCAGCGGACCGAGGGGACAGGTCGCAATCGGTGATCGACCAGCGTTGCAGGTCGGGGGGAGCCGCCCCATGTCCGAAACGGAGCACCGGGACGGTTACCGGTCATCGATGCGGCGCGTGGCCACCTTCTGGGCCGAGGTCCGCGCTACCCCTCTGCCCATACCCCAGCCGCCGTCTTCTGTCGTAGCTCCCTGCCAGATCCCTTTATTCCGTGAAGAACTCCTGGGTCATCTCGGCCTTGAACGTCTTGTGGGATCCCTGCGGCGTCACCTCGATCACAATGTGCTTGGTTTCCTGGTTGTGGACCGGGAAATCCGTAAGGTAGTAATCAGCCTTCTGGTCTTTTACCTCGCGCATCGGCATCCGCGCAGTCTGCCCGGTGAGCGAGACGCTCTTGGCCTCGACGCGGGCAGGGACAGACGTGGGAGCCGAGCCAGGCGCATCCTTGAGGACGGTGACCACCAGCATCCCTCGGTACTTGCTGCGTTGGAGACCATAGGCCTTGGCCACATCCGGGGTTAGGGTGTCTGTCGTGAAGGCGTTGTGGTGGATCGTATAGCCATCGACCTTGGTCGTGTCGGCCAAGGCTGACAGGGGGCTCAAGAGAGCGGCTCCCACAAGTAAGTTGATGACCGGTTGGCGCTTCATGGCGGGGGTCTCCTTTGTCGTCGAGTGGTGATTGTAGACGTACCCTGTGACGCTGGGGTCGGGTTCCCGGCCCAAATGGGCAGGACCCCGGCGTTGCGCGAACGAGATTTCTTCAGGCGCTTCCGGCGACCAAGTGGGGCTTCCTGGTACGTTGGTCGTCGGCGAGCGGATCGTAATGCAAGGCGTTGTAAATGTTACGCAGAGCGGTCAACTGCTTGGCGAGCTCAACGTACTGCTTCTGCAGCTCGTCGATGCGGCCCTGCAGATTGTCCTTCGACCGTCCAATGCGCTGCAGATTCTCCAGTCGCTTTTCCATCATTTGCTTGTGGTCTTGGATCTGGTTCGCCAGTGGCTGAAGGGCGTCCCGCACCCAGGCGTCGAAGGTGGCGCGAAGCTGCTCGAACAGGATGCGGGCGCGGCTGACCATTTGCTCATGGAACCGCTTGATGACGAGGGCCTGGTCCGACAGGGCCATGCCGGGACTCTTGCGGAAGGCTTCGACCTCCTGCACCAGAAGCTCAATCTCGACCCGAAACTTCATCGGCACAAAGACCTTCGGTGGGGTCAAGGCGAACCCCAGGTCCTCCCCGAATCGCTGGTAGGTCGTCCGCACGATCTTGCGGATCCGCTCGCTTTCGCCGTTGATTGCCTGCGCGGTTCGCCGGAGCTCGTCGAACAGACTGCGCATGCCCTTGCTGAGGCCCTGGGTGGTCCAGCTGTGCAGCATGTCCCGATGGGCCTTCTCTATCAGGGCGTCGATCGTTTCCGGGGCGAGCGCCTGGCGGCTGAGGCGGGTCTCCAGGATGAGCTCCTCCCGGCTTGCCTGAAACTGGCGCACGCCCTTGAGATAGAGCTCCTGCTCCTGTCGCGTCTTCTCCAATAGGTGCTGGATCACATCGTCGCTCTTCTCCCGCAGCTGCTCCAGCTCCTGCAGCTGCGCCTTGATCTCGTTGATCTGTGAGGAGACGCGCGCGCGATTCCGTTCCAGCAGCTGGCCGACGTCGGTCTCCAGCGCAGCCTGGAGCAGCTGGTGCTTACTCTCCAGCATCTTGCGGGACAGGTGGCTCTCCAAGGCGGTCAAGGTGCTCAGGCGCAAGAGGGAGTCGTCACCCCGAATCTTGGCCAGCAGTGCCTTCTGTGCCGATACCGGGAACACCACCTCGATGGGAATGCCCAGCGTCTCCGCTGTGGATGACCGCTGCTTTTCAATGGCAGCTTCGCGGGCAGGCACTTCCTGCAGCTCGTCCCACAAGACGTCGATCTTATTGAGGGCGACAATGATTCCCCGCTGGCGGCCGGTCTGAAACCCCTTCAGGTGGTGCTGCCACATTTCCAAGTCGCTGCGGGTCACGCCGGTGTCCGCCGCCAGCACGAACAGGATCGCTTGGGCGGCTGGCAGCATATTCAGGGTGAGCTCCGGCTCGCTGCCGAGGGCGTTCAGCCCCGGCGTATCAAGAATCACCAACCCCTGCTTTAGCAGCTGATGGGGGAAGCTGATCACTGCATGGCGCCATTTCGGGATCTCCACCTGGGATCCGGAAGGATGTGCATCGGGCGTCAGGCCGAAGGTCGACAGCCCGAGCCGCGTGGCCTCCGCCATCGAGACGGTCTTGGATTGCTGGATCTCGTTCAGCGTGGAGGACATCTGCTCCGCGTCTTGCACGTGGAGCGGATAATGGACCCACTGTCTCGCGTCAGTCTTGAGCTTCGCCAGCGGAATGTCCTGCGCCCGCGTTTCGATTGGCAGCAGACGCAGATAGGCCTCATTGCGCTCTTCGTCCCAGAGAAGCTCGGTTGGGCACATGGTGGTCCGGCCCGCTGAGGAGGGGAGGAGGCGGCGCCCGTAATCGGCGAAGAAGATGGCGTTGATGAGCTCGGTCTTACCGCGGGAGAACTCGGCGACGAAGGCGATCGTGAGCCGATCCTTATCAAGGGAGAGGAGCGTATGACGGACTCGCTCGCGCACCTCGGCGGTCGCCTGCCCTTCGGTCTCGAGCCAGCTCTCCAGCTCGAGCACCGCCCGGGACACGCGGATCTTCCACTGCCGGTAGGCCGCGAGGCGTTGCTGCATGATGGGGGTCTGCATGCGCAGGGATCCCTAGAGCAAAGTATTGATTCGGACGCCCGTCGACTGCGCGCAGCGAAATCAGGGCATTGCGAGTGAAGCGCCTGTTTGCCGTGCATTAGGGATGTTGAGCATGTCTCCACCCTCCCCATTTATCATCTGAGCTCATTGGTGCGTTCCCATGCATCCCCAGGGGAAAGCGGTATTCAGTCAGCGCTTGCCCAGCCGTTGGATTGGGCAGCAATAGGCCCCTGGCTGGGAAAATATCATCGACAGGCGAGGCGACACAACTGAACCGAATGGGAAGTGAGCGCTCGATCACCGCTTGTCCTGCGGATTTTCTCCAAACCTGATTCCCTCGGGAAGTTTAGCCGGATTCCGGATGCGTATCCGCTTGATGCGCCCGCGCTCCCCCCCCACCAAGATGACCTGGGAGCGCACGACGCCGAACAGATCGGCCAGAAGGCCCCGCAGGTGCTCGTTGGCCTTCCCCTCTACCGGCGGGGCAATGATGCGGACCCGCAGATGGTCTCCGGCCGGCCCGAGCAGCTCGTCTCGCTTCGCCCGTGGCTGCACGCGCACGCTGAGGAGGAGGTCTCCCGCATCCCACCGGTACCATTCAGTCCCCTCCGCCTTCGCTGTGGCCTTCAGAACGGGCTCGCGGTCATCACCTTGAGGGGCGGGATGACGAGCATCTCGAGTACCACCAGGGCGATCATGACGACCATTGGGGATAGATCAAGGCCGCTGATCGGCGGGATCAGACGTCGGGCGGGACGCAGAAAGGGGTCGGTCAGGCGGTCAAGGAGCGCCGCCGCCGGGTTGTATGGGTCGGGGTTCACCCAGCTCAAGATGACGCGAATGAAGATGCCGAACAGGACCATGTTGATGGCAAGGCTGACGAGGGCAGGCACCGCCCACGCGAGGGCTCCGAGGACATTGCGGTCCATACCCAGGAGGACGCACAGCAGCCCCAGCTCCAGGGCCTGAAGCAGCCAGGCGAGCACGAGGGAGGCCAGATCGACACCGCCGTAGCCTGGGATCAGCTGGCGCAAGGGCCGCAGCACGGGGCTGGTCAGCTTGACCACGAGCTGGGAGATCGGGTTGTAGAAATCCGCTCGTGCCCACTGGAGGACGAAGCGCAGCAGGACCAGCGCAATGTAGATCCCGAATACGGTCTGAATCAAGAAGACGACCGGGTTGGTAAGGTAAGAGCTCATTGCTGCTCCCCAAGCATGTTTGACAGCTCCTGCGAGCGATCGCAGGCGGCGCGCACCGCACGATCAACAAGCGCCGTGAAGCCGCCGGACTCCAGTACCTGCAGGGCGCGCTCGGTGGTGCCGTTGGGGGAGGTCACCCGCAACCGAAGCTCGTGTGGCGTATCCGTGCTCTCCATGGCCATGCGCGCGGCCCCGAGGGCGGTCTGGATCGTGAGGAGTCTGGCACTTTCCGGATCGAGGCCGAGAACGATGCCCGCTTGCTCCAGTGTCTCCATCAGCAGGAAGAAATAAGCGGGACCACTGCCGGAGAGGGCCGTTACCGCGTCCATGAGCTCCTCTCGGTCCACCCAACGGGTCAGGCCACCGGCCCGCAGGATGGTCTCTGCCTGACTCTGCTGGCTTGCCGTCACCTCCCCTGTTGCATGCAGGACGATGGCGCCTGCCTGGATCATTGCCGGCGTGTTCGGCATAGCCCGCACGAGGGGCCGCGCGCTCCCCAGCCAGGACTGGATACTGCCCTCGCGGATGCCTGCCATGACGGAGATGAAGAGGGGGACGCCCGGCGCTGCAGGCGCCAGCTCCGTGCAGACGACGCGCGCTGTCTGGGGCTTGACGCACAGGACGGCGACGCTCGCGCCCTTTAGGGCATCGAGATTGCTGGAGGTGGTACCCACCCCGAAGCGGGCTGCTAGGGCCTCGAGCTTGGCGAGATCCGGGTCGCTGACGACGAGGCGTTCGGGGCTGTACCCGTCGGCGACGAGACCGGCGACCAGACTGGTTGCCATGTTGCCTCCGCCGATGAATGCGATTGTCTCTGTGGTCATGGCAGCTCTTGCAGTGCTGGCGTGGTGGAAGTTCCGGCCAATGATACTCAGCCTGGCCGACGCGGTCCGAACACCGCTGTCCCTACTCGAACGAGGGTTGCCCCTTCCGCGATGGCCGCCTCCAGATCGTCCGACATGCCCATCGAGAGGACTGGGAGCGGGCCGGACGGGCTGGCCAGTCGATCGCGCAGAAGGCGTAGCTCACGGAAAGGTTCCCGCTGGGCGTCCAGATCCGCGGCTGGGGCGGGCAGGGTCATCAGCCCGACCAGGGTGAGCCGCGGCAGGGCCGCGCAGTCGGCCATGAAGTCTCCGACGGCGTCGGGAGGCAGCCCCGCCTTGGTGGTCTCACCGCTCAGATTGACTTGGCAGCAAACCTTCAGGGGCAGCATGCTGTCCGGTCGCTGCTCGCTCAGGCGCCGGGCGTGTCGCAGGTCGCACAGGCTATGCACCCAGGCAAACCTTTCCGCGATCCACTGGGTCTTGTTGCTCTGGATGCGGCCGATGAAATGCCATGCCAGGCGTAGGTCGGCAAGCTCTTCCATCTTCGTGATCGCCTCCTGGACATAGCTCTCGCCAAATGCGGTCTGACCAGCGGCGTGCGCCGCGCGAATCTTGTCCGCCCTCTGAAGCTTGCTCACCGCGAGCAGCCCCACGCTGCCGGGTGGACGTCCAAAGCGCTCCTCTGACGCGCGGATGCGCTCGCGCACCTGCGCGAGGTGGCCGGCGACCTCGCTGGGAACGGCGTGGTGGTCCGTCACAGATGTCTCAACCCTCGTCGCGCAGGTAGCGGACCAGCTGTGCCAGCGCTTGGCCGCGGTGGCTCAGCCGGTTCTTTGTGGCGGACGGCAATTCCGCGGCACTGCAGCCGGTTTCAGGCACGTAGAACACCGGATCGTAGCCGAAGCCGTTCTCGCCGCGCGGAGCAACGAGGATTCGCCCCTCCCAGGTTCCTTGACAGATCACCGGCGTGGGGTCTTGGGCGTGACGCATGTAGACCATTAGGCACTGGAAGCGCGCGGTCCGCTCCGCTTCGGGGACGTCACGCAAGTCCGCGAGCAGACGGTCCAGGTTCGCCGCATCGGAGGCGCCGGCGCCGGCGTAGCGGGCCGAGTAAATACCGGGTGCACCCTTCAAGGCGTCGACCTCGATACCGGAGTCATCGGCGATGGCGGCGAGGCCGCTGTGTGCGGCGGCGTTACGGGCCTTCAGCAAGGCGTTCTCCACAAAGCTGAGGCCCGTCTCCTCGGCCTCGGAAACGCCGATCTCGCCTTGGGGAATCACCCGGATGCGCTCCGCTGACAGCAGCTCGTTGATTTCCCGGACCTTGCCGGCGTTATTACTGGCGAGCACAATGGACTCGCCTGTGTGTGCGTGGCTCATAGGCGAATCGTCCGCAATGGGCTCAACCGAGGGCGGCCCTCTGGGCCGCCAAGATCTCCTGGATCCCAGATACCGCCAGATCCAGCATGCGCTCCATTTGATCCCTGACAAACGTCTGGGCTTCGGCTGTACCCTGGATCTCAACGAATCCGCCGTGCGCGTCCATGACCACGTTCATGTCGGTCTCGGCGCCGGAGTCCTCCGCATAGTCGAGATCGAGCACCGGCTCTCCCTGGTGCACGCCCACGGAGACGGCCGCGATTTGGGAGCGCAGGGGCTTGCCGGTAGTCTTTCCTTGCTGGACGAGGCCCTGAATCGCATCGTGGAGGGCCAGCCAAGCCCCGTTGATGGAAGCGGTTCGCGTGCCCCCGTCGGCCTGGATCACGTCACAGTCCAGGGTGATCGTGCGTTCCCCGAGGAGAGCAAGATCGCAGGCGGCGCGCAGCGAGCGGCCGACCAGGCGTTGGATCTCGAGGGTTCGTCCCCCCTGGCGGCCCCGGGCGGCCTCTCGAGGGGTACGCTCCCCGGTCGATCGGGGCAGCATCCCGTATTCGGCCGTGACCCAGCCGCGACCCTGGCCTTTGAGAAAGGGCGGGACCCGATCCTCCACACTGGCGGTGCATAACACGCGGGTGTCGCCCAGCTCCACGAGGACCGAGCCTTCCGCGTGACGGGTATAGCCGCGAGTGAAGCGGATGGGGCGCAGCTCGTCGGGACGGCGCAGTGAAGGTCTCATGGGGTGTAACTTCCGCTGGGTGTGGAGCGTGGCATTCAGGCGGGCAGGGAGCGAACCAGCATCCCCCTCAGAGCAGGTCGTCCCGCATGCCCCATCAATTGGACAATCTCGGTGCACCTGGCGTCAAATCGTCTGCGTTACCGTGCAAGTCGCGCGGAGCGCGCTTCAAATTCCCCTCGCCCCCTGCGAGATGGCCGGGGTGAGGGAAACGGTCATGGCGGCAGCGACTTACATTCTCCGGGGTGGCGCTGACGCCATCGCCGTCAACGGATTTGGTTGCTCGGGCGAGCCTCTTCCGACACCTCCGCGAAGCGAGACGAGGGGAGGTCGGTCGTGAACTGACGCAGTGCCCGCAGGAGCACCCCGGCGTCCTGGGGACGTTCCCCGGGATCCATGGCCATCGCCCAGTCCACCGCCTCCAGCAGGAAGAAGGGGTAGCGGCCCCGGAACTGGCGTTTTGCGGGCACAAGCGGGTCCTTCCCGTGCCGATCCAGTGCCGGAGGCGGGGTGCGCCCCTCCATGCAGGTGCGTATGCTCGCGCCCACGGCGTAGACATCTGTCCAGGGTCCGATGTGGCCCCCGCGGTAGTACTGCTCCACTGGTGAATAGCCGGCGGTGACCACCTGACCCCTGGGCGTGGGCCCGCGGGCCAGGGCATGGACGGCCCCGAAATCCAGCAGCAGTGGATCGTTTCCGTGCCGGATATGGATATTTCCGGGCTTTACGTCCAGGTGGAGGAGCGCCCGGGAATGGATCATGGCGAGTGCGTCCAGCACCGGCAGGAAGATCTGGCAGATGAAGGTAGTGCTGAGACCTCCTTTGCGCTCGTGCACGTAAGTCCCAAGGTTCTTTCCGCGCTCGTGCTGCATGACCAGGTAGGCGGTGTTGTGTGCCAGGAAGAAGCCGATGACGCGGACGATATTGGGGTGGCGCAGGGACGAGAGGACCTTGACCTCCTGGAAGAAGAGCTTGCGTCCCCGGTGAACGTTCTCCGCCAGGTCACTCGTTGCAGGGACGAGCCCCAGCCCCCCGTCACGGCGGGCAAGCTTCTTTGGCAGATACTCCTTGACCACGACCTCGTCGCCCGTCTCCTCGTCCACGGCGAGATAGATCAAGCTGAATCCCCCCTTACCGATGGTTCGGGTGATGCGGTAGGTGTCGATCAGCGTCCCGGGGGGAAGGGTGCTGCGGCCGCGTGCCATGGTCACTCGTGCTGCAACGGGGGCTGGATGCCGGCGCGTGCGCTATCATAGCCGTAGCCCTGCGATGGCGTCGCCCCTGCCTGACGCGCAGCGCGTAAGCCGTCACATCCTTGCGGTAGATACACGCAGCGGAACCACCGCAGTACCCGGGAGCAGTCCCCAGAGAGGGGCCCTCGACGGTCCTGAGAGAACCCCAATGACCAAGAGCATGACGGCCTTTGCCCGGGAGACATCCAACACCGAGCAAGGGGAGATGACCTGGGAGCTTCGCTCCGTCAACCATCGGTTCCTTGAACCCTTTGTCCGGTTGCCCGAGGACCTCAGAGCGCTGGAGCCTTCCGTGCGGGAGCGTTTGGCAGCCCGTCTGGGGCGCGGCAAGGTGGATTGCTCCCTGCGCTATGTCCCCCGGCCGGGGGCAGCCGGGCAGCTCCGGCTGAACCGCCACTACCTGGACCAGCTGTTGGCGGTCTCGGGGGAGGTGGCGGCACTGGTAGGGGGCTCCCAGGAGCCCAGCGCCTTCGAGCTGCTGCGCTGGCCCGGCGTGTTGCTGGAAGAGGAGACGGATCTCACCGTCATCGGGGAGCAGGCGCTGACCCTCCTGGACGCGGCCCTTGACGCCCTGATCGCCACCCGTGAGCGGGAGGGCGAGCGGTTGGCCGGCCTGATCCGGGAGCGCTGTCAGACCCTCTCGGAAAAGGTGGATGCCGTACGGCAGCGCATGCCGGATGTCTTGGCCGCTGTGCGGCGCAGGCTGGAGGACCGACTGGCGGAGGTCCGTTCAGAGCTTGATCCCAATCGGGTGGAGCAGGAGCTGGTGCTGCTTGCACAGCGCTTGGACGTTGACGAGGAGATGGATCGGCTTGCGGCTCATGTCCAGGAGGTGGAGACGGTGCTGCAAGGCCAGGGTCCGGTTGGGCGCCGTTTGGATTTCCTGATGCAGGAGCTTAACCGGGAGGCCAACACCCTGGGATCCAAATCGGCCGACGTCGATGTCACCCGGCGCGCGGTGGACATGAAGGTCCTTATCGAGCAGATGCGCGAGCAGATTCAGAACATCGAGTGAGACTGCGCGCTGTCGCAGTCTCCATCCGCAACTGCTCGTTTGATCGTCCAACCGCTTGGACCTTGCCTCTCTTTCGGGTGGACGATGCTCCGGTGCTCGACGCGCCTTGCCGTCCCTCCCTACCGGACAATCGGTCGGCTTGTACCGTCACAGCACAACGTGTCGCCCTCCGTGCTCCGCCAGCCAGGTCTTGCGCTGCTCATGGTCAGGCAGTGCCCGCTCCACCCGCCGCCAGAACTCAGGGGTGTGGTTAGGTTCAGCAAGGTGGGCCAGCTCATGAACGATGATGTAGTCCACCACACTCACGGGCAGCAGGATGGCGGCCCAGTGGAAGTTGAGGTTCCCAGCCTTCCCACAGGAGCCCCAGCGGAAGCCGAGGTCCCGCACGTCGATACCCTTCGGTTGGAGCCCCATTCGGGATGCCCAACCTTTGACTCGTTGCCGGAGCCAGGCCTTGGCATGCTCGGTATACCAGGCGACGAACTGCTCACGCCCTTGTGGGGCCAGGGATCGCCGCAGCCTAAACCGGCCCGCCTCCAGCCTGAGCGGTACCTCCTGGTCATCCACCAGCAGCAGCCGGTAGCTCCTGCCGAGGTATGGGAATCCCTCCCCACTCACGAGCTCCTTGCCCGCCATGGGCTGCTGCAGGCTCGCCTTCTCGGCCATCTTGGCATAGAGCCAGAAGCGCTTCTCGCGGACAAAGGCGGACAGTCTTTCCTGACCTACCTCGGGGGGTGCGGCGATGATGAGCTGACCGGCCCGATCCAGGGTAATCTCCAGGGTCTTGCGCCGGGGGCTGCGGCGGACCTCGAAGGTCAGCTCATCGACGGTAAGGGTCTCCATGGCCAGGGCATCCATCAGCTCACGAGCCGGTGCTGGTTGGCCTTGGCCAGCTCCATGAGCCTGTCGGCCACCGGGTCGATGCGCTCGAAAGGCAGCAGGTCTGCGTTGTCCAGCGTCTGAAAGATCCAGTTGCGCAGCCCCTCCTGGGCGGGTGCCCGCCGCCAGAAGCCGACGATGGAAATCTCCTGCTGGATGTGGTCCACCAGCTCCACGGTGAGGGCGCAGAGCTTATTAAGCTGTTCCCCGTCCAGCTTCCCCTCTCCGATGGTCTCCTGCTTGAGAAGGTCGAAGAAGGGGGCCTGGGTCTCGGGGTCCAGCCCGGTGGCGTCGTCCTTCCTTCGGCCCTGCCTGGCCTCCTCAACCAGCTTCTTCAGGGCTTCGGCCAGCTCCTCCCAACGGCCTTCGAATTCCTTCAGAATGCTCTTCAGCCGCTCGGAGAGCTTCTCGTAGTGGGTCGGGTCCTCCTCCAGGTGCTTGCGGATGTGGTAGCGCAGGGCATGCTCCATCTCGCTGGCCTTGGCCCTGGGTGAGCGCTCCTGCTCCACGTGCTGATCGAATTGGGCTGAGGTGATCTCGATGGGCGGTATCCTGGGATTGATTCCCAGAGAGATGATGTGGTCGTCGATGAGCTTGCGGACCTTCTCTCCCACCTCCTTGCCGATGAGCCTCTCATCGCTGCGGTAACGGTTGCGGGCCTTGGCCTGGATGTGGGTGAGGGTCTTGGCATCGTTGACAAAAGGCAGTGCCTCGGGGCGGGGAAGGACCAGGTCGAGGGTGGTGAGGAACTGCTTGAGCTTGACGTGGAGCTCAGCCCGCAGCTTCTCGTCCCTGAGCAGCTGGACACAGGACTCGATATCCGAGACCGCGACGCCTCTCGAAGTGAACAGGTCCACCGTGCGTTGGTGGCGGTCCCTGAGCTTGGGGATCTCCTCGGCCATGCTCTGCAGCGCCCCTTCCACATCCTCGGCGCTATAGGCCGCCAGGGCCTCCTTCAGATGCCGGGCCACCCAATAGTAGTCCACCACGATGCCGAAGCCCTTCTCCACCCCGCCCTGGGCATAGGTGCGGTTGACCCGGGCAATGGCCTGGAGCAGCTCGGCCTCCTTGATGTGGCGGTCCAGGTAAAGCACCTGCTCTACTGGGGCATCGAAGCCTGTTAGGAGCATGGACTTCACGATGAGGAAGGCCAGAGGGTCGGCCTTGTCCTCGGCACTGTCATCTGAGCCGATGCCGTTGGGGCCACCGGCGAACAAGGGTTTCTTGAAGCGGGTGATGCGGGCGTCGATCTTCGAGCGGCTGGTCCACTCTCCCTGGGGGTCAACCGTATCGTTGTGCCGCCCGGAGATGACCGGGGTAAACTCCAGGGCCTGGATGGTCGGAAGGAAGCGGTGTGCCCGCGCCAGGAATGCCTTCTCGGCTGGAAGCTGGTTCACCGCATCATCGTCCAGGTCCAGAAGGTAGGGATGAATCCCCTGAAGAGCTTCCACCAGCTCATCCCGGGCTTCCTGCAGGGCCTCGTGGTAGCGGATGGTTGCCCCGCGGCTCACGGCCACGAGCTGGGCCTTGAAGCCATTGGGCAGGATGTTCTCCACGTAGTGCCGCAGGATGTTGCGGGCCTTGGCCTTGATGAGCCGCTCCGCCTCCATGACGTGGCCCTTGGTCGCGTACTTCTGCTTGATGGCCTCCAGCTCCTCGGGGCTGCGGTCCACCAGCATGTCCTCGAACACCTCATCCAGCTCCCGGCCATCCGCCACCGCTGCTTCCGTGGTGCGGCCCTCGTAGAGGATGGGCACCGTGGACCCGTCGGCCTCGGACTGCCGGATGGTGTAGCGGTCGATGTAGTCGCCGAAGATCTTCGCGGTCTGTCCCTTCTCCCGCATGATGATGGGCGTCCCGGTGAAGCCGATCTTCACGCAGTTGGGCAGAGCCCGCATCAGGTTGGCGTGGGCGGTGCTGGTGTGGCTGCGGTGGGCCTCATCCACCAGCACCAGGATATCCTGGTCGGTGTTCAGCTCGGGGAGCGGCTCTGTCTTTGCCGGGGTCTTGCCTTTAATGGGGTAGACATTGGACGTCTCGGCAACCATGGGGAGGTCGTCTTCCCAGTCTCCATTCGAGTCGTCTTCAGCCTCGTCCTCGTCCAGGGTGTCCCCCTGGTACTTCTGAATCATTGCGAAGACCAGGTCCTTGCCCTTGCGCTTGAGGGTCTCCTGCAGCACCACATGGCTGGGGATCGTCTTGAGCCCCCGCTGCTCGGGCCTCACGATTGTCAGCACCTCACCGGTGAGGGCTGCCGTATCGGCCAGCTGCTTCTCCAGGTCCCTCCGGTCGGTGACCACCACCACCTTGAAGCGGGTGAGGGTGGGGTCGGAGCGCATCTTGCGGATGAGGAAGACCATGGTGAGGCTCTTCCCGCTCCCCTGGGTATGCCAGATGATGCCCCCTCGGCGGTCCTGCTCCCCGTCCTCAATCCGGGTCTTACCCGTGAGCATCCGCTGTGCCGCCAGCTGCACAGCCCGGAACTGCTGGTAGCGGCAGACAATCTTCGCTGTCCGGCCACCGGCCTCCATGAACAGGGTGAAGTGGCGGACGATGTCCAGCAGATGTGCAGGGCGGAGCATCCCCGCCACGAGCTTTTCCTGACTGGTCAGTGCCTGGCCTGGTTTCCCCAGCTCGTTGGCAACCTCGGCCATGGGCGTGGGACTGGTGTCCTTCCACTCCAGGAAGTGGACGGCGAGGGATGAGAAGGTCCCCACCCGGGCCTCCTCCCCGCAAGTGGCAACCAGGAACTGGGCATAGCGGAAGAGCTGCTCATTGCCCTCATCGAAATCCACCACGTCCATGGCCTTGCGGCG
>Ga0307440_1001116_pt1 | contig 13153 bp, 12 predicted proteins | sample SalMarWE160410MG_FD_202150 | JGI IMG/M metagenome (GOLD analysis project Ga0307440, IMG submission 202150) | Salt marsh sediment microbial communities from the Plum Island Ecosystem LTER, Massachusetts, United States - WE1604-10 | ecosystem: Environmental > Aquatic > Marine > Intertidal zone >... | reverse complement strand
TCCAACATGTTAACAATATAGTCTATTTTAAGCATTTTGAGAGTGCGCGAATTTCATATTTTGAAAAGATAGGATTTTTTGAGGTCATGAAACAAACCAATATTGGCCCTATACTGGCTTCCACTCAATGCAGATATAAAATTCCATTGACCTATCCGGACCATGTCACAGTTGGGGCCAAAGTGGAGACGATAGAAAAAGATCGTTTTATAATGAAGTACGCTGTAATCAGTCACAAACTCAAGAAAATAGCAGCTTTTGGCGAAGGCGTGCTTGTTACATTCGATTATCAAAACAATATAAAAGCACTTATTCCAGATGAAATAAAAAGAAGAATCATCGACCTTGAAAAGAGTGCGGGCCAAGGCGTTTAAAAGTAGTGGTTCGAAACCCGGCTTATTTGAGCAAATCTAGTGGTCTTGGTCTGGTTTTAAAATATTGCTTTATAGGTATTAGCGACTAGCTGTACATTTTGTCTGATATCACCTGGCAATATATATAATTTGGGACCTCGCTTGAAATTAAATACTCGATACAAACTATATTGTTCTGAATAATCTTTTGCGAAAGCAACTTCGTTTTCAGATATATAGAAAGGTTGATATTTGCCACCATTAGAGGTTTTCACCTCAATAAAGAGTTCTCTTTCACTCTCATGATCAAAAGACCGAATATCAAATCCAGCCCCATCCCCTTTAATTTTACTGGTCCATTCAACTTCTTTGGCCAAATCTTCGCGGCCCAATAATTGGAGGCGATTCTTTTCAACTTTTAGAGCAAAATTCTCACCTCTCTCTCCCATTTTCCGATTTACCCCTTCTTTTTTAGCGTAATCATAGAAACGCGGTGAGTATTCTCTTGTTCTGGGTAGATTATCTAGTTCTCGAATTTCCGGAGCTTCCTCCAGGACATCACTCCAGACAAACTCACCAAACTCTGGCGGATCTTGTTCAATATAGGAATCAACTTCCCGCTCCAGTTCTTTTCGTGTACCTGCTAGACGGGCAAGGACAACTTCTTTAAGCTGCTGTTGGTAGTTATAGGCTGGTTTGTAACCTGAAATATAAGGGTAGCCAAGCTCGATAAGTACAGCACTGATATTCTGATGTTTAAACTCAATTGAACCTTCGGAACGGCTATTTAATTTATTCTGTAACTCTCTTCGGTGCTGGGCTTTATTATAACGCTCACCTTTGAATTCCAATTCCAGCATAGCAAAATAATCCGCAGCGATTGCTTCACACTCCAACCAATCCCAAGCATCACCCTGGTCCAGAATCATTCTCTGAGCATCTGGATTACGATTTTCCAACAAAGAAGCTTTCAAATACTCCCTTGCAACCTGGTTTTTAAGAAGTTGGAACAATTCGTCATCTAAATAGGCATAGGCGATAATATTATTGATATCACCAGCCCCTCCCACCCTACTCAAATTTGCATATACGGCAACCCCACCGGGTTTCGGTTGATGATGCCAGAAACCATCACCCCTAAGGTGGAAAAATGGCAAGTGGGGATTATCTCGATCTGTTTCGGTCCGATATTGATTGAAATGACTGGTGAATAATTGACGGAGTGTGTTATCAAAAAATATTCTATTGTTATTAATTGCGTTGCTTGATATCAAGTCCATAACCGACAGCAGCATGCAAACTTTATGGGGGCTAACTACCCCATGCTGCCGATTCGCATTAAGGTTTTGAAATTTTTCAGCGTAATAAAGTAGGCTCACCCCTCACCCCGTGCTGACGATTACTGATTCCCAATAGACATCTTTTCTTCCTAGCTCGTCTGATAAGTTACTATAAACTTCTGTCTGTAACCCTTCTTTCTTTGCCAATTCAACAATCTCTTCTGAATCTACTTGAAGAAACCCTCTGTCTTCTGAGTCTGGTCCATGGCGAAGAGTAATTAACATAACAGCATTTTCAGACATTAGGTCAACTAGGTTGTTGAAGGAAACTAGGCGTTCATTTAATGACAAATGCATAAAAACGCCACAGACAAGTATCAAGGAAAAACTATTTTTATATCCATCAAGCTTGAATAGTTCTGGTAGAGAATCATCAACCCAAATAACCTTATACCCAGCTGTGTACTTTCTACCTAATTCAGAAAATCTATTCGCGGGCTCAACTACCACTACTTTCCAACCTTTTTTCGCCAACCACTTAGCGTCACGACCAGAACCACCACCTACATCCAATGCCAATTCTGGGATTGGAGGCAGGTGTTTAGCCCATCTTGCATGTAACTTTTCAGGATCGACACTTTGGTAAATGTCAAACAGCTCTTTTGCTTTAAAATTATAATAATCCAAAATTACTAAAGCCCTCTATAATATGGCATGGCTACATATAAGGCTAAACTTATAGCAAGGAGTTTCGTCACCTCTTCTTTCAACTGGAAGAAGTCGGGTGGGTCATCTCTTGTAGAAGGCCCCTGCGAACGTATCCTGAACTGGTATATTTATACCCTGCTCATTGGCAACAGCCCACAATTTTTTGTTTTTTAACAACTCAAGAAAAAGGGACAGATCTATTTGTATAAAGAATAAATGGAGAAGAGTGGATTTGTAAACCATGGGCTTACGATTTTACCAATGCATTAGACTGTAAGGTAAGGTAAAATTGAAAATATTGTCGCTGTCCGATTGGATATCGATCTTCATAATACTGTGAAAGTTGAAAGTTGTTGCGATCAAAGAAATTTCTTTTTGTACAAATCCTGTACAATAAATACACGCGATTAGAGTTTATCCATCTGCCTGTTGCACCACAAGATCTATGGATGACACCTTTGATATTTACCTGTGCCAGGTGAGTGAAACAGTATCCTGCGGGGCCTGTTGCGGTTTGTATAATTTGCCGAATCTCTCACGAGAAAAACTTGAGAATCTGTTATCAAAGCGAACCGAGGACTTTGAATCGGTCCCCAGAACTGAAGATAGGATCTTTGAATTTCAAAAAAGAAACAAGGGACCACACCGGCTATCACGGCCGTTTCCTCAATTTCATCACTGCTCTTTTTTGGGGTTCATCGGTGGGAAGAGAGGATGCGTCGGTTGCCTTCTCCACCCGGCCATGCCTGGTAACGACGGCGTAGACTATCGATCTCTCAGCTGGTATGGTGAAAAGGCCTGCCGCACCTACTTTTGCCCCACCACCAATAAACTTCCTGGCGTTTACCAATCGATTCTTAGAAAGGCCATTGACAATTGGTATGATTTCGGACTGATTGTGACAGAGCATTCCTTGGTGACTGCCTATTTCAAGGAGGTGGAATCTCGTCTTGGACGGCGTATCGCGTTAAGTGATTATTCACAGAATTCCCCGGCTACGAATGCTTTCAGGGAATTTGCCGAACTCAAATCCAAATGGCCTTATCGACGGAACGGTGCCCCAAGCCCCTGCAACTTTTTTTTTGAAAACGGTCTCTATCCCAGGCCGGCCGTCTTTCGGGCAACCCCGGATATTGGTCTCTCCTCCTATGAAAAGATTTTAAGGGAACTGGATACCGGCTTTTCCTCTGCAAAAGAGATGGAGGCGGCAGAGCAATTATTGGACGATCTGTTTCTCAAAGCCGAGCGGGCATTATCTATGGGGTGAGAATTTTCCAAATACCATCCGCAGTGGCAATGACATTGTCTTCCACATGCAATTCCCCCCGGACAAAAACCATGGAGCGGGTTTTCTTTATTATTTTAGCGGAACCGATAAGCGTGTCGCCCTTGTGAGAGGGGGCCACAAATTTTACATCCAGAGAGATCGTGGCGATTTTTTTGTCTCCCCCGAGTGAATGGTAAACGGAAGTTCCCAGACCGGAATCCATCAAGGTCATAATGAAACCGCCATGGGTTATACCACCGCTGTTCAAATGAAAATCTTGCGTCGTAGCCCTATATTCATATTCTGAGTCTGATATTTGTCGGAATTGAAACCCTCCGTTATGGCCCATATAGCCTATATGACCAGCCTCTTCAAATTGTATTTCCATGATGTTTTCCGCTATAGTGGTTGTGTTTTTCAAGAGTTATGCTGCTGTAATCCGATGATCGGATGAGAAACCCACTAAGAATCTAAGGATTTCATGATCTGTTTTCAATCAAGATGGCTCAGGAAAATAGGGACGTGCCATTTGCTATCATTTGGAAGGGGATAGCTTTCACCTGCTCGGATAATGGAAAACTCCCTGTGCCGGGATAAAGGACGGCAATTCTCTCTAATTTTAAATCTTCCAGCGCAATACGAATCGAGGGAGTGAGACGCGGTGTGTCAGTCCGTTTACATTCGATACCGAATATCTTGTTGTTTTGTCGAAGAATAAGGTCGATCAGTTGACGGAGTCTTCGGAGAGGAGTCCTCTGGCCAAGGTTATCTTGCCACTTTGACGAGGGCAAGGTTTTGCCTCAGCCGTCAGGGCAGTAACCGGGAAGGCCTATTTTTTCTCAGATATACGGAGCAACCCAGGAAGGGTAGCTTTTGAATACACTTCCACATCGAAGAGTACCAGGTCTGCCGAAAAATCGTTATGCAGAGGCTACATTTTGCGTCATGTAGTTGCAAGCCATCTGATCAGGCAGATGTCGGGACTCTTATCCTGATGGAAAGTGGGCCATTGACCCCTGCATATACCCCGGCGTCAACCCATTATTACCCACGTCATAGGCAGGATATCATTGATAAAATATGATGGTTGGAGCAGGAGTGAGCTGACCTTTTTTGAACTATTTAACGGCTTCCACCAAATTCTTTCCTGCTTTGAACTTGACGATCTTACTGGCAGGAATTTTAATGGTATCACCATTTTGAGGATTTCGTCCGTTACGGGCGGCCCGTTTTGAGACCGAGAAGGTGCCGAAGCCGATCAAGGTCACTTTATCGCCGGTTGCCACGGCGTTTTTGATTGAACCGAGAACACTGTTCAATGCCTTCTCGGCAGCTGCTTTGCTCAGCTTGCAGTCTTGGGCCACTTTTGCTACTAGATCAGCCTTGTTCATAAACGTTCCTGTGTATTTTGGGTTATTGTTTGTGAGGATTGCCACTAACCAAGTTACATAGCAAACCTTCCATGTCAATGCAAGAGCATTTCTTATTCTCATCCTGTTTTAATTTCAGAAACTCGCTGATTTGAAGTGGGATAACGTTGTGAAAAGAATCTCTTGCCTGGCATTTTACCAAAGATGTAAGATCTGATTTTTGATTCTGGACGTAAGATAAGGTACTATCCGTGTAGGGAAACCAAAGCCCTGATTTCGGATCAACCGCAGAAGCATCCTGACCAGAGAAGCGGGTGCAAGGATAAAGGGGAGCCATTGAGAATTCTTCTGGTAGAAGATGACAGCCAAACCGCGGCCTTTATCGCAAAAGGCCTGAAACAGGAAGGGTTTGTTTTAGACTGCTGTGGCGACGGCAAAGAAGGACTCGGTCTTCTGCTCGATCATCCCTATGACGTCGCCGTGATAGACATCATGTTGCCGAGTCTGGATGGCTTATCCCTGATTGATGAGGTGCGCAGGCGGGGAAAACGGACGCCGGTAATCGTTCTCAGCGCCAAAAGTACGGTGGATGACCGGATCAGAGGCCTGCAGGCGGGAGGAGACGATTATCTGGTAAAACCGTTCGCTTTTTCCGAGCTGGTGGCCCGTATTCAAGCCTTGATCCGCAGGGCAGGGCAATTTGAAGAACCAACAACATTGGTCGTCCATGATCTGACAGTCCATCTGCTCAGACGAAAAGTCTTCAGACAAGGGCTCGAGATCGAGTTGCAACCCAAAGAATTCTCCCTGCTCGAGTATTTGATGCGTAATACCGGCCGGATTATTTCCAAGACCATGATTGCGGAGCATGTCTGGGACTATAACTTCGATCCCAGGTCGACGGTTGTCGAATCGCGTATCTGTCGCCTGCGGGATAAGATTGACCGCCCCTTTGTGAAAAAGCTCATCCATACGATTCGGGGAGTAGGCTATGTCCTGGAGGAAAGGAATGAGCCTCTTTAAAACAACAACCTCCAGGCTGACCCTCTGGCATCTCGGGATATTCAGCCTTCTGTCCGTGGCCGTCTTCGGAATTGTGTATCTCTCCCTGGCCTCACATCTGCAAGCCCAGAAGGACAGGGAAATCATGGATAAGGCCAGGGAGTTCGGGGTCCTGTTTCATGAGCACGGCATTGCCGCACTTCAGGCGGAATTCAACCGCGAATCGGAATCCCGCGGTACCAGACACGTATTTTTCCTTCTTGAGTCAACAGACGGCAGGGTGCTCGCTTCCTCCGATCTTCGCCAATGGTCGGGGCTTGAGCTGGCTCCACTGCATCAATCACCTTTTGCAGGAAAGAAGACGGTGTTTACAACCTTTTCCCTGGCCGGGCACCGATTCAAAATCCGATCAGTCTCTCTCCTGGTTGACCAAGGGCTGATTCTGACAATCGGCAGCACTCTTCAGGGCGATGAGATCATCCTGGAACGTTATCGGGAGATCTTCGGCATTGCCCTGACTGTGATGCTGGTGTGCGGCGGTTTGGTCGGCCGTTTGCTTGCAGTCAAGGCAATGGCTGGGGTTCAGCGTATTACCGATTGTGCGGCTCAGATAGGAGGACATGATCTTAGCCGCAGGGTGCCCCTTGCCGATGAAGGACAAGAGATAAACGGGTTGGCCGTGGCCTTTAACGCAATGCTTGCACGTATTGAAACCCTTCTTTCGGAACTGGAACAAATAACCGATAATATCGCCCATGAGTTACGCACCCCTTTGACGCGTATCAGGGGCATTGCCGAAACAACCCTGAAAAACAATGGCACAATAGACGACTATCGTGAGATGGCAGCATCAGTTATCGATGAGAGCGACAACCTGATTGAGATGATTACAACGATGCTGGAAATCGCTAAGACCGACTCCGGAACGGTTGAACTCAACCTGGGTCCTCTCGATATTGCCGGGATTGTCGAGGAAGCGGTCGATCTGTTTGTCCCCCTGGCCGAGGATTGTGGTGTCCAGTTGCAGCTCCGGAAGGCGCCCGAAGTCTTGATGATCAATGGCGATCGTTCTCGTCTGCAGCGGGTCATCGCCAATCTCCTGGACAATGCCCTGAAATACACCCCTGCCGGCGGTATGGTCCACCTGTCGACGGCAAGAAATGGGGAGTTTATAAAGGTGGAAATCGCCGATACCGGCACCGGTATTCCCGAGAGGGATATACCGCATATCTTCGACCGCTTTTATCGCGGCGACAAAAGCCGTTCTACCACCGGCAGCGGCCTGGGCCTGCCTCTCGCTCTGGCCCTTGCTCGCGCCCATAACGGCAATATTACCGTCACAGGCACAGATAAAGGTGCGACGTTTTGTCTTTTCCTCCCAAGCGCTTCTCCCAAGCAATCCTGATTGGTAATAGTTCTCTCCATAACAACTCGGCAATACAGATAAATACGCACTTCAGCCCGCAAACTCTCTCAACATTACCAAAATGTAATATTGAGGACAAGTTCCGGTAAACTTCAGGAGTTATGTTCTTATAAAGGGTCAGTTGGGCAAAGACCTGGTGGCCCTGGAACTGGCAACAGGCAAATATCGTATTCCCGGACCAGATAACCCAGCCAAGGCAAACCCAACAAAACGAAGAACAAGGTGAATCCATGAAGAGCTTTTATCTTCGGATCGTTTTTCTGATCATTCTATCGACAAGCGGAGTTTTTATCTCTTTCTGGATGAAGACTCCAGCATTCGGAGCTACTGCGATCGATTCCTCTTCCCCCCATGCCGCTCTGCAGTATCTGATCGCAGTTGCCCCACCATCTTTGCATGTCTTTTCTCTTCATTACCCCTGGACCGGGACTGTGAGCTCAAAGAGCCATATCCACCTGACTGCCATGGTTTCAGGACGCATCGAGTCCGTCGAGGTCGCCGATCAGGCCCGGGTAGAAAAGGGGAACATTGTAATGCGGCTGGGAGGTGCGCAGGTGGATGAACAAAGATCCCGACTGGCCTCGGAAGTCACGTCCCTGGAAGCCCGCGTTGCCCTGGCCGGGCAGGTCGTCGAACGGTTGAAACAGAATCTGCAGACGCATCTGGCAACCAAGGACCAGCTGGCCGCGGCCCAGGACCGTCACAGGATGCTTGCAGCTCAGCTGGAAGAGGCCGGATCAAAGCGGAAGGCCTTTGCCCGAGAGGTTGCCATCGTTGCTCCTACTGACGGCACATTTACCAACCGGCAGGTGAGCGTGGGCCAGGAGGTCAGTGCCGGTGACACGGTCGGCGACATCGTCGATACTGCTCATCTGCGCATTGTTGCCTCGCTTTTTATCCCACCCGGCACCGACCTTTTGGGAAGAGAGGCGACCGTCCACCTGGATGGCGGCCGGGATCTGTCGGCACTCGTCACCAGCGTTCTTCCCCTTGCCGACGGGGCTGGGGCAACGCAGGTATGGATGGAGAGCGCCAAGGTTGATAAACATTTTCACCCCGGTCAAAGTGCGGCAGGCTTTGTGGAGATCAAGACCGGGACCGCCTCTCTTGCCGTACCAAGATCCGCCATCGTCTACAATGAGCAAGAGCAGCCGATACTTTTTTTCCGCCAAAACGGGACCTATGAAGAGTGCAGAATCCGCACAGGAATCACCGAAGGCGGGCTGGTCCAGGTCCTCTCCGGGCTGCCGCGGGACCGGATGGTTGTGGTTCGCGGAGCATACGAACTCTACTACCGGACGTTCAACAGGCAGTTTAAGGTCCAGGACTAAGCATGATGCGAAGATTCCTCCACCTGATCATCGACGAGCCGATTGTCGTCATCCTCCTGGTGGCCGTCAGCCTCTGGGGTGGAGCATATGGTCTGTTTCATATGCCGGTGGGGCTTTTCCCCGGCCTGGACATTCCGGTGGTCAATATTATTTCCCATCTTCCGGGGGCATCTCCGGAGGACATGGAAGCCCTGGTCACCCGGCCGGTGGAGGATCGGCTTCGAACGATCCCCGGTCTGCACCGCCTATCCTCCACCTCCATAGGCGGCATTTCACAAATCACGGCCGAGTTCAACCAGGGTGTCTCGCTCACCGATGTGCGGCAACTGGTTCAGGGAGAGTTGTCCTCGGTGCAGCGGGTGCTTCCCGCCGGGGTACGGCCGCGTCTTGAGAACATCGGGACCACGCTCCAGGAGGTGGCCGGCTATGTGGTTACGGGGGGTGATGATCCAGTCAAAATGCGGACCTTGATTCAAAGGGAGATCGGAGGCCGTTTACTGGCGGTCGATGGAGTGTCGCGAATTGAGGTGTTGGGAGGGGACTTGCCTGCCTATGTAGTCCGGCTCCGGCCGGGAGCCCTTGCCGAACACCACCTGACGATTACCGCTGTCTCGGCGGCGCTGGCCGGATACAACAGGATGGCGGCGACCGGCTTTATCGAGCGTGGGTCCCGGGAGTACTCCCTGCGCGGGGACAGCAGGCTGAAGACGATTGCCGATGTGCTTGCCGTTCCGGTTACCGCCGGAGAACATCCGGTTCTGCTGGGCGACATTGCCGATGTACGGCCCGGCAGGGTGCCACGTCACTATCAGGTTCACGGTGACGGGGTGGAGGCTGTGGCGCTGGTCGTCAGCAAACAGCCGGGTGCCGATACCATAGACGTGGTCAAAGGAATAGATCGAGAACTGGCAAAGAGCAGGTCTCTGCTCCCGGCTGGAGCGAAAATTCGAAAATTCTACGACCAGGCCGATATCATAACTGAGGCTCGGGACTCGCTCTTTCATGACCTGATCGCGGGCGCACTGCTGGTTACCGGGGTCCTCGTCTTTTTCCTGGGAGCCTGGAGGGCCTCCCTGGTGGTCGCGGCAACGATACCGATAACACTCTTGGCAACAGTTGGGATGATGCAGGTCTTCGGCAGGTCACTCAACGTTATTACCCTGTCGGCCCTGACCCTTGCTGTCGGCATGGTGGTCGATGATACCGTTGTGGTGGCGGAGAGCATCTTCCGTCACCGCCGGGCTGGGGAGGGTGGCAGGAACGCAAGTATTGCCGGGACGCTGGAGATTGCCGGTCCCGATGCCTCCGGGACCTTCACCACCGTTGCGGCCTTTGCGCCGTTGCTGTTTCTGGGAGGGATCGCCGGGTTATTCGTGCGGCCCTTCGGGCTGGTGGTCAGCACGGCCCTTTTGGCCTCGCTGGTCGTCTCCCTGACCGTGGTGCCGATGTGCTTTTCCCGGATCAACCTCAAGGAACGGCAACAGGCAATGGGCGCCCGTCTGCTGGCCGGGCTCGATCGAATGGTGCAGTCGGCCCTGGGTTTTTCTTTTGGCCATCGTCGGCTGGTTGTCGTACTGGGGGTACTTTCTCTCTGCCTTGGCGGGGCGGCCGTCTGGTTGGGTCCCATCCATGTCCTGCCACCCATCGACGAGGGGGCGATTCTGGTGGAATATGTCATGCCGCCGGGAACCTCGCTTGCCGAAAGCGACCGTATCGGAGACATACTGGAAAAAGAAGCCCTGGCAATAAAGGATGTCGAGACTGTCTACCGGCGGACGGGGTCTTCGGAGCAGGGGGTCCACGTAGAGGGAGTCAACAGGGGAGAGCTGACCATGAAACTCAAGCCCCGATCTGTCCGCACACAAACCGCGGGACAGATTATCGACGATCTCCGGCGGCAATACAGCAAGATTCCGGGAGTGGCCTTCCTCTATCACCAACCGACCCAGGAGAGGATGGATGAAAGTCTCTCCGGTCTGCCGGCAATGTTCGGGCTTACCATTTTCGGCCCCGACAACAAGGAACTGGTAAGGCTTGCCGACCGGGCGGAGAAAATCATGGCTGCGGATCCGGCACTTGCCAATATCATCAATAACACAAAGATCACGACCCCCCAGATTGTCGTCGTTCCCAAGGCCGTTGAACTTGCCCGGCTTCATCTTACTCCCGACGATATCTTTAAGACCATGCAGGCCGCCCGGACCGGTCTTGCAGCAACCACCGTCATCAATGGGGACCATCAGATACAGATCCTGGTCAGATCAGGCAAAGTCTCGGATTGGACGATTGAGCGGCTTAAGGAGCTGCCCGTTGTCACACCAGCCGGTTTAACCCTTCCCCTGCAGCGGTTGGCCGCGATCCGAATCGAGCATCTGCCGCCGACGGTTACCCGGCTCAACGGCCAACGTGAAATTACCATCCTGGCCGAGGTGAATGGCAGCATATCGGCAACCGTCGATCGATTGCAAAAGAAGCTTGCCGCCATCCAGCTCCCCGGTGGGTACAGTATGGCCTTTACCGGACAATATCAGGTCTTGCAGCGGACAATTGAAGATTTTGCCCTGATAGGTCTTGCCGCGATCATGCTTATTTACCTGCTCATGGCGCTGCAGTTTGGTTCCTGGGGACAACCGTTGATTATCCTGATAACCATCCCTGTCTCCCTGGTTGGTGCCGTCGTGCTGCTGGCTCTTACCGGAGTGGGTATCGACATCTCGGTGGGGATGGGTTACCTGACCCTCATAGGCATCGCCGTCAACAATGCCATCGTCTTGCTCGATTGGGCAAACAGGCAGGTCGCCGCCGGCCTGGAGGTCGGCGAGGCATTGTTTTCAGCTGCATCCATCCGCCTGCGGCCGATTATTATGACGGCTGCGGCAACGATCTTCGGTTTACTCCCGGTGGCGGTCAATCCGGCTGTAGGTTCCCGGATATTTCAGCCGTTTGCGATTACGGTCATCGGAGGGCTCGTCTCCGCAACCGTTGCCACCCTGATCTTTATCCCGGTACTGCGAACCTTTTTCTCCGGTATCAGGAGATGATCACCTGACTCCTTTCGGATGAGATCCCACAAAGGGACGGACAGGTCTGTGCCGACATGGTCAAGCCGGGGAATAGCCTGCAGGTCGACCAGGGCATCACTCTTCCGGTGATAGATGCTGCCACCCGATTTTTCCGGGAGCAATTCAAGGGTTTTTACGAGATTGTCACCCATGTCCTGGGCAAAAAATAATTTTCAAACTGAAAATTTGTCTATTATTATGGTGTGTTAGACGAAAGACAATCAGGTTTGGAATTGGAAATTGCAAATATTATCGTCAGGCTGTCGTTTGCCGACTGAATCGATAGGGTGGAGCCGACCCGCTTTAATGCCGCCTGGAGCGCCGGATCATCCCCAAGGTTATCCAGGGGAGGGATCCTGCCGCTCTCCTTGATCGTAGGACACAGCCCAACGGCTATGGCGCCGTTCTGCTGCCGGGTAATGGCGGTGAGGGTGCTTCCTGCGTCCAGGAAAGGGAGCAGAAAGAGAAAGACGGAGGAAAAGATAAACTGGACCAAGGCCGGATCATTGAAGAGTTTCGGCAGGTCCTGATCAAAGTTCTCTGCTATCTCGATTGATTTGAGCCGGGCGAACCGGCTGAGGAAGGCCAGTTCTTCCTCCAGAAGGTCATGGAGATAAAACGAGCTCAAAGGCGTGTCGTTTCGGTGGGCAAAACCGCTTAGATGCCCGGCCATCTCTGCCACTTGTTCAACCCTTACATCCACGGTTTCGGCAAGTTGCCGCAGACGAGAGAGCAGTGCAGGATTTTCGAATTTTTCCAGGTGCAAAAGATCCATGAGCAGGCCATTGGATTCCCTGATGACCGCCAGGTGATTATTAAGCTGGTGGGAAAAACCGGCCAGAAGGTGGCCTTGCATCTGCAGCTGTCGTTCTCGCAGGGCCTCGCTTTCATCTCCGCTCATGATTTCTTCAACCCCGCCATCCGTTTTTTGTAAGCCTTGTCAATTTTTTCCAACAACACGGTCAAGTCCACAGGTTTCATCATGTAATCGAAGGCTCCTTGCTCCATCCCGTTGATGCCCGCGGCTGTGGATCCGTGACCGGTGAGGATGATTATCTCGATGGCCGGATCCTTGGCCTTGATCCGGGACATTACCTCGAGCCCGCTCAGATCCGGCATCTTCAGGTCGAGGATAACCACATCCGGCACGTCATCATCGACCATGGCCAGGGCTTCCACTCCTCTGTTGGCGGATTTCGCTTCTATTCCGCGCAGGGAAAAACGTTCCACCAGGGTGGAGGCGAATTCCACTTCATCATCAATAATCAATATTTTCATTTTATCCATGTTGCTCTTCCTCGAGATGTGGGGCTCCGATTGGAATCCGAATTGTAAACTCCGTACCTGTTCCGAC
>Ga0307440_1001115_pt1 | contig 13153 bp, 10 predicted proteins | sample SalMarWE160410MG_FD_202150 | JGI IMG/M metagenome (GOLD analysis project Ga0307440, IMG submission 202150) | Salt marsh sediment microbial communities from the Plum Island Ecosystem LTER, Massachusetts, United States - WE1604-10 | ecosystem: Environmental > Aquatic > Marine > Intertidal zone >... | reverse complement strand
AAATCCCGTCCTCCATGGGGCCGTGGGCGTCCGCCGGAGAGCGGGAAACGCGCGACCTGCTTCCAAACGGCGACCTTCGCGTCGAATACAAAGGGTCCCTTGATCCCGATGCCTCGGAGAGCATGCGATCAGCCCTCCACAAAATCGCCGCGGACCAGAAGAGGCGCGTGATCCAGATGGCTCTTTCCAAGCGTTACGGGAATATAGACCTGATCGACTATAAAATGGAGAACCTGAGAGACGCCTCCAAGCCGATGCGGTGGAACTACACGGTCGTTGTGCACGGCTACGCCAATCAGGACGGGCCGAGTCTGGTGATATCCGACCCGCTGCCTGCCCTGCATCTGGGCCAGGCTTTTGCGAGCCTCAAGAAAAGAAAACTCCCCGAATCCACGGGCGGCCCGATCTTCATCAACCAGACGATCACTCTCGCGCTGCCGCCCGGCGCGAAAACCGGCTACCGACCGGCGAGTCTCAACCTCAAGACGGAATTCGGCAGCTATTCCCTCTCATCGGAGAAGAAGAACGGCAGGCTCATCATCAGGAGAAGACTTGAGATGCCCTACCAGGTCATCTGGCCGGACAAGTATCCGCAGTTCGCCGATTTTCTCCAAAGGATCGATTCGGCGGAGTCTGGACAGATGGTGGCAAGGCTGAGCAAGTGATGAAGTGACAGGGTGATCAAGTGGCTGAATGATCGAGTGTTCCGGCTTAAGGGCGGGCCTGCGAAGGCCCGCCCCAACCCGTCTTTTGGATCCGGAGTCCCAAGTCCCATATCCAAGATCTGCACCGTCTTCCATTGGCAGGCGCGTTGGATTGTTCTAAACTGGCCCTTCCAAAGAGAGGTGGGATAAATGGTACATCCTCTTAAGGATTTCGTCGTTCCTTACAAGAAAGAGGAAATCGTCTTCCGGGAGGGTGACTCCGGCGCGGAGATGTTCATCATCCAGAGCGGGCAGGTCGAAATCTACCGGCTGATCAATGGGGAGAGGTGCTTCCGCCGGGTCTTCGAGAAAGGCGATTTCTTCGGGGAGATGAGCCTGCTGGAACAGGTGGAGCGTTCGGCTACGGCCGAGGCCATTACGGACTCCGAAATCATCGTCATCAACGGTTCGACCTTCCATCACATGATCCAGAGCAACATCGAGATCGCCGTCAGAATGCTCAGGAAACTGTCGGGAAGGCTCAGGGAGACAACGGACGAGCTTGAAAACGCGCTCCTGCTTCAAGGGCTCACGAGGTCCAAAAAGCCTGTCGAACTTCCCGCCGCGCCCCCGCCCCGCGAAGAGGAAGAAAAACCCCTCGTCCTGGCCCAGTTCCTTGTTGAAGGCTCGCTCCGGGTTTTCAACATCTATAAGGAAGTATCCCTCATCGGCCGGCGCGACCCCGTGACGGGAATCGTCCCCGACGTCGATCTCACGGAGGAGGACGTTAAACGGAGCGTTTCCAGGAGACACGCAAAGCTCATACACAGCAAGGGTCAGTTCTACCTGGTCGAGGAAGTGGGGACGCTCAACGGCACCTTCATCAACGGAAAGAGAATCCCGACCGGCATCCTCACGCCCGTCAAGTCCGGTACGCAGGCCGGGTTCGGAACGCTGCGGCTCAAGTTCGTGGAGCGTACGGCGAACAAGGAGGAAACATGAGGGAGGGGCTCGTCTTTGTAGGTGGTCTCAGAACTCCGATGGCAGAATACAACGGCCATCTAGCCCATCTGTCGGCCGTGGACCTCGGTGTCCTGGCCTCCAGGGCAGTCATGGAGAAAGCGGGGGTCCGGCCGGGGGACATAGATCACGTGGTTTTCGGAAACGTGCTGCAAACGAGCTCCGACGCCATTTACCTGAGTCGCCACATCGCACTGGAGGCGGGGGTGCCGATCGACGTGCCCGCGCTGACCGTCAACAGGCTGTGCGGCTCGGGCTTTCAGTCCATCGTTTCCGGCGCCCACATGATCCTGCTCGACGAAGCTTCGGTTGTTCTTGCCGGCGGAACCGAAAGCATGAGCCAGGCCCCGCATGTCGTCCGGGGCGCCCGCCAGGGGCTTCGGCTGGGGCACGCCCCCTTCTCGGACACGCTCATGGAATCTCTCCACGACAGTTATTGCGATCTTCCGATGGCGGTCACGGCCGAGAACCTGGCGGAGCAATGGGGCATCAGCCGGGAGGATCAGGACGCCTATTCGGTGAGGTCCCAGAATGCGGCGGACGATGCGTGGACCTCGGGACGCATGGCCGAGGAAATAGAGCCCGTAGCGCTCCGGGACCGCAAGAGAGGGGAGTACGCCTTCGCCGAAGACACGCACAGGAAACCGGGCACGACCGTCGAGACTCTCGGCAGGTTGAGGCCGGCCTTCCGCAAGGACGGTAGCGTCACGGGCGGCAACGCCTCGGGCATCGTGGACGGCGCGGCGGCCATGATACTCGCGAAAGAAGACGTGGCAAGGGAGAAGGAATGGCCCATCATGGGCTATCTGCGCGGCTGGTCCTATTCGGCCGTGGATCCCTCGATCATGGGATTCGGTCCCGTTCCGGCCATCCGGAAGCTGCTCGACGCCGAGGGACTTGCAAAGGACTCCATCGACCTTTTCGAGGTCAACGAGGCCTTTGCGGCCCAGTATCTGGCCTGTGAAAAGGCCCTCGAACTCGAAAGAGAGAAGGTGAACGTGAATGGAGGAGCCATTGCCCTCGGTCACCCGCTGGGCGCAACGGGAACGCGCCTCACGATAACACTCCTGAAAGAAATGAAACGAAGGGGATCCAGACTCGGTATCGCTTCGGCCTGCATCGGCGGCGGACAGGGTATGGCGCTCCTCGTCGAATCGGCATAACCCGCAGTTCGGCCCTGGCAGGGCCGGACCGCCTCGGCCGGGATTCCCGAGAATAGAGCACCAGGCCTTTCCCGGCCGGGACCATCATCCCGGTCTATCGTTGCGAAGAGGAGCCGGCATGGAATTTAAGAATGTACTGTACGAGATCAGAGACGGCATTGCCGTCGTTACCGTCAACAGACCGGATAAGCTCAACGCACTGAGCCGGGCGACCCTCGAGGATATTGCTTCCGCGATGGACGCGGCCGAAGGTGCGGATGAGGTCGGCGCCGTCATCATTACGGGCCGGGGCGAGAAGGCTTTCGTGGCGGGCGCGGATATCTCGGAAATCAATTCTCTCGACGCTCAATCCGGCCGGGAATTCGCCCAATTCGGTCAGGGACTGTTCAGATGCATCGAGACGTTTCCAAAGCCCGTGATTGCCGCCGTGAACGGTTTCGCGCTCGGTGGCGGATGCGAGCTGGCCATGGCCTGTCACATGCGCGTGGCCTCCGATAACGCAAAGTTCGGTCAGCCGGAGGTTAACCTGGGGATCATACCGGGGTACGGGGGTACGCAGAGACTGCCCCGCCTGGTCGGTAAGGGCGTGGCGTTGGAACTCCTCCTTACCGGAGATATGATTACCGCCGCGAGGGCCTATGACCTCGGGTTGGTGAACGCGGTTGCCGCTCCCGGCCAGGCCGTCGCCAAGGCCATGGAAATCGCCGCCAAAGTTGTGGCCAAGGGGCCTCTGGCGGTGAGGGGCTGCATCGAGGCCGTACAGACGGGGTTGGACATGCCTCTCGAGGAAGGCTGCTATCTGGAAGCAACTCTGTTCGGCCTTTGTTGTGCATCTGAGGACATGCGGGAGGGAACCAAGGCCTTCATGGAAAAGAGGAAGGCGGAATTCAAGGGACGATAGGCACGGTCGGGGGGCAGGATCAGGCGGCATTTATGATCTCCGGATACAATCATTGGGTATATGACTGGAACAGGGATGAGCCGGGGTCCGAAACGGTCGTTTCCCGCTCGGTGGAGTTCAACGATGAGACGCTGAGGGACGGCCTTCAGAGTCCCTCCGCGAAAACGCCACCCCTGCAGGCCAAGATGGATTTTCTGCACATCCTGGCCGGGTTGGGGATCAGCGGGGTTGATATAGGTCTTCCGGCCTCCAGTCCGCAGGTCATGGAAGACACGATCTTCCTCGCCAAGGAGATCGCCCGGGCCGGTTTGCCGCTGAAGCCAAACTGCGCCGCGCGAACCGTACTTGGGGACATTCGACTCGTCAAGGAGGTGTCCGAGAGGGCGGGCATCCCCATTGAGGTCGCCGCCTTCATCGGATCAAGTGCCGCGCGAAGCCTGGCCGAAGGATGGGATCTGAATTTCCTCTTGAAGGTCACGCGCGAGTCGGTTTCGGAAGCAGTGCATCTGGGGCTTTCCCCTATGTTTGTTACGGAGGACACGACCCGGACCCACCCGGACGTGCTCAAGCAGCTTTATACGGCTGCCATAGAATACGGGGCTCGCCGAATCTGTATAGCTGACACGGTCGGCTTCGCATCGCCGACGGCCGCCCGGCGCATTGTAGGATATCTCAGGTCCATCGTGGCAGACTCGGGCGAAGACGTGGCCATCGACTGGCACGGACACATGGACAGGGGACTGGGCCTGATGTCCACACTGGCGGCCTTCGATGCCGGCGCGGACAGGCTGCACGGTTCTGCGATCGGCCTCGGGGAACGGATCGGAAACGCTCCGCTCGATCTCGTGATGGCCAATCTGAAGCTCATGGGTTACTGGGAGAGGGACATTTCCCGCCTCACCGAGTATGTCGAATGGGTCGCGCGATGGACCGGGGTGTCCATCCCGTGGAATTATCCCATCTTCGGCTCGGACGCCTTCAGAACGGGGACGGGCATTCATGCGTCTGCGATCATGAAGGCCATGAGGATGGGTGACCCGGATCTGGTGGATATGGTGTACTCGGCCATTCCCGCCTCCTGGTTCGGCAAGCGGCAGACAATCGAAGTCGGTCCCATGTCGGGAGACGCCAACGTTGCCTACTGGCTCTCCGAACACGGGATGGAGGTCACAAGCGAGCGGATGGCCGCCATCAGGAAACTGGCCAAGGAATCCGATAGCATGATCAGCGACGACGAAATTCTTGATGCGCTCCAGAGGCTCGAAGACACATGAGTCGGCGAAAGACGAAGAAGGAATGGGAGAGTTTTCTCGATGACCTGAAAGAGGCCCTGACAAAGATGGGTATCGACTACAGGGAAACATCCAGGATCAGGAGCAAGGGCGCCCTCTGCATCGTAAGGGGCCGGCAGGTTATCATCGTGAACAGATTTCTCGATCCCGAGGAAAAGGCGGAACTTGTCCGGAGAGAGGTCGCGGGCAAGGACCTCGACGAGCTCTTCCTGAGGCCCGACGTGAGGGAATATCTTGGCGCCTGAACTCATTGCCAGCATCCACATCGGAGAATTCAAAGCATCCGACGGTGCGGCTACGATGGCGGTGTACGGGCTCGGTTCCTGCGTTGCCCTGGTCCTTTTCGAGCCTGTGTCGGGAGTCGGAGGCCTGGCCCACGTCCTCCTGCCGGGGCCCAGACCGCCTCATGACACTACGGCGGATCTGCCCGCCAAATACGGCTGCGAGGCGCTGGACGCATTGAAGGAATCGATGGAAGCGCTTGGAGCCGATCCATCTCGCCTGCGGGCGGCCCTCGTGGGCGGGGCGCGCCTCTTTGCGGCCGCTCAAGAAGTGGACAACGCCATAGGCGCGAGGAACGTCGAGGCCCTCAAGACCTGCCTGAAGAGTGAGAATATCCCGCTGGATGCGCTGGAAACGGGAGGCAACGAGGGAAGGACCGTCTTCTTCCGCCTCCCCGGACTGAAGCTGGAAGTCAAAACCCTGCGCGGCGGCAGGCGAGCCGTGCCGCTCGGGGATCCACGGCGGCGGCGGAGGAACTCGTAACCGCGGCGGCATGTTATCTTCACCGAGACCGGGAAAGGTGTGGCCCCATGGAAGGTTTCATCCTGCTTGAAGACGGCAGTCTCTTTAAGGGCAAGGGCTTCGGATTCAGAGGGACGGTGCTGGGCGAGGCCGTTTTCCAGACCGCCATGGTCGGGTACCAGGAAATACTGACCGATCCATCCTATGCCGGACAGATGGTCACCATGACCTACCCCCACATGGGCAACTACGGCGTGAACCCGGAGGACGTCGAATCCCGCCAGCCAAAGCTCAAAGGCTTTCTGGTGAGGCAGGCCTCGAGCATAGCGTCCAACTGGCGGGCCCGCGGCACCCTCAACTCGTATCTTCAGGAGCACGGCGTGGTGGGACTCATGGAGGTCGACACGAGGGCCGTCACGCGGCATATCCGCAGCCGCGGCGCCATGAAGGCCCTCCTGAGCAACGAGAACCTCGATGCGGACGACGCGGCCCGGCGCCTCGAGGAATACGCCGGAATTGACGTGGAGGATCTCACCGCGCAGGTCAGCTGCCGGAAGCCCTACTCCTTTCACTACGATCCCAAGGAGGAATCGGCCTTGTTCAGGGCGACGCTCCGGCCCGGCCGGGTGTGTCGGCGGACTCTCCACGTGGTGGCGGTTGACTACGGGCTGAAGGAGAACATCCTGCGCAACCTCCTCCTGAGGGGCTGCGAGGTGACCGTGATTCCGGCGTATTCGCCCGTCAGGGACCTTGTCGCCCTCAATCCGGATGGCGTGTTCCTGAGCAACGGCCCCGGGAATCCCGAGATGGCGTCGCGGGCGCTTCCTCTGGTGCGGTACGCCGCCGAGCACTATCCTACATTCGGTATCTGCTTTGGTCATCAGCTCCTCGCCCTCGCCTTCAACGGCAGGACCTACAAGCTGCCGTTCGGCCACAGGGGTGCCAACCATCCCGTCAAGAACCTGGAAGGCGGTCGCGTGGAGATCACGTCACAAAACCACGGCTTCGCCGTATCGAGGGACCACTTCCCGGAGGATTTCGTGGAAACGCACAGAAACTTGAACGACGGAACGGTCGAGGGCATGAAGCACACGAGACTGAACGTCTTCTCCGTCCAGTACCACCCGGAAGCAAGTCCCGGTCCACACGATTCACTCTACCTTTTCGACGAGTTCATCCGGCGCATCGAGGACGGCCCCGATGACTGACGCCCTCTCGTCCGTTCTCGTTATCGGTTCGGGGCCCATCGTCATCGGACAGGCCTGCGAGTTCGACTATTCGGGAGTCCAGGCCATCAAGGCCCTGAAGGAAGAGGGACTTCGGGTCGTGCTTCTCAACTCCAATCCCGCCACTTTGATGACGGATCCCGGACTGGCGGATGCGGTCTACATAGAGCCCATGCTGCCGGCGACCGTGGACCAGATCCTTGCCAGGGAAAAGGTGGATGCCATCCTTCCCACCGTCGGTGGCCAGACCGGGCTGAACCTGGCTGTGGCCTGCGCCAGAGAGGGCATCCTTGAAAGGCACGAAACGCGACTGATCGGTGCCGCCCTGCAAGCCATAGAGACGGCCGAGGACAGGGAGCTGTTCAAGGCGGCCATGGACGGGGCGGGCCTGGCGACGTCGCGATCCTTCACGGCCCGGTCGCTCGAAGACGGCATGGACCGGGTGGACGAAGTGGGATTTCCGGCCATCCTGCGCCCTTCGTTCACGCTGGGAGGGGTCGGCGGCGGGGTGGCGCACAACCGCGAAGAGCTCATGAGACTGCTCAAGGACGGCCTCTCCCTCAGTCCGGTCCACGCCGTTCTGGTCGAAGAGAGCATGATCGGCTGGAAGGAATTTGAACTCGAGGTGATCCGCGACCGCGCGGACAACGCCGTGGTCGTCTGCTCGATCGAGAACCTCGACCCGATGGGTATCCACACGGGTGACTCGATAACCGTGGCACCCCAGCAGACTCTCACGGACAAGGAATATCAGACCATGCGCGACTGGGCCCTCAAGGTGCTCAGGACCGTGGGGGTGGAAACGGGTGGCTCCAATGTTCAGTTTGCGCTGCATCCCGGGACCGGCCGGATGGTCGTCATCGAGATGAACCCGAGGGTGTCGAGGTCTTCGGCGCTCGCGAGCAAAGCCACGGGGTACCCCATCGCGAGGGTCGCCACGCTGCTCGCCCTGGGCAAGACCTTAGACGAAATCCCGAACCGGATCACCGGGACAACATCCGCAGCCTTTGAACCGGCCATCGATTACGTGGTCACGAAGATCCCCCGGTGGGCCTTCGACAAGTTCAAGGGCGCCGACCCGACGCTCACCACCGCCATGAAATCCATAGGCGAGGTGATGGCCATCGGTCGAACCTTCGGCGAATCCCTCAACAAGGCCGTCCGTTCGCTCGAAGTGGGGCGCTACGGCCTCCTGGACGGGATCGACCACGTTCCCGACCGCAGGACGCTGATGCGGAAGCTCCAGTCACCCAACTGGGAGAGACTTTTCTACGTGGCCCTCGCCTTCAACCACGGGCTCACGGTCGCCGAGGTGCAGGAATTGACCGGAATCGATCCCTGGTTCCTGAACGAGATCGAGGGCATCGTATCGGCCGAAAACAGGGCGCGCTTCTTCGAGAACGGCGCTCAGCCGGCGTCCGTCATGCGGCAGTTCAAGCGCAAGGGCATTTCGGACAGGACCCTCGCCGCCATCTGGAAGTGCCGTGAGGACGAGGTCCGCGACCGGCGCAGGGAACTGGGTGTCAATCCGTCGTTCCTCGGCGTGGACACCTGCGCGGCCGAGTTCGACGCGAGAACGCCCTACTTCTACAGCGCGTACGAAGACCACTCGGAAGCGGTGGACGCAGGACCCCGCCGGATGGTCGTTCTGGGGAGCGGACCGAACCGCATCGGACAGGGGATCGAGTTCGATTATTGTTGCTGCCAGGCCGTGATGGGATTCGCCGACGAAGGCTATGAAACGGTGATGGTGAACTGCAACCCCGAGACCGTCTCCACCGATTTCGATACCGCGACGAGGCTCTATTTCGAGCCCGTGACCCTTGAAGACGTCACCGCCGTCCTGAATACGGAGAAGCCTGAGGGCGTCGTAGTGACGTTCGGTGGCCAGACCCCGCTCAAGCTGGCGCGCGGGCTCGAAGGTCTGGGATACCCCCTGAGGGGCACTTCTCCGTCGGCGATTCACCGCGCCGAGGATCGCGAGGCCTTCCTTGATCTGTGCGGCAGCATGAAGCTCAAGTCGCCTCCGGGGTCCATTGCCCGATCCCTTGAGGAGGCGAAAGAAGAGGCCGCCGCCCTGGGCTTCCCGCTTATCGTCAGACCGTCCTACGTCCTCGGAGGGCAGGGCATGGCCGTGGTGACGGGCGAAGAGCACCTCGATGCCTACCTGGGCACGGCCATGGCGGTGAGCGAGGACAATCCGCTCTTGCTGGACCGGTTCCTGGAAGAAGCCGTGGAGATCGACGCCGACGCGCTCTGCGACGGAAAGGAAGCCGTGCTGTGCGGCATCCTCGAGCACGTGGAGAAGGCGGGTATCCACTCGGGCGACTCGTCGCAGGTCTATCCGCCCCAGACCCTCCCCGAAAAGGTTATCCGGCAGATAGAGGAATCGACCAAGGCGGTGGCTCTGGAACTCGGCGTTATCGGGTTGCTCAACATCCAGTTTGCCCTCAGGGGCGAGGACCTCTACGTCCTTGAAGTGAATCCCCGGGTTTCCAGGACGGTGCCCTTCCTCTCGAAGGCCAGGGGTGTGCCTTTCCCGAGACTCGCAGCCAGAATCATCGCCGGTACGCGGTTGCGGGATCTGTCGTTCGACCTGAAGGCCCCGAAAGGCGTTTTCGTCAAGGCGTCTGTGTTTCCTTTCGCGCGGCTTTATGGCGAGGACCCGATCCTGGGACCCGAGATGAAATCCACGGGCGAGGTCATGGGGGCGGACGACGATTTCGGCCGCGCTTTCGCAAAGGCCCTGACCGCTTCGGGCATGTCGCTGCCCGCCAGCGGAGGGGTCTTCGCCAGCGTGAGGGACTCGGACAAGAACGCGTTCCTTCCCGTGGCCCAAGGGCTGGTGAAGGAAGGATTTACGCTCTTTGCCACGTCGGGCACGCGGGCCTTCCTCGAAAGCAAAGGCGTCGTTTGCAGGGGTGTGTTCAAGGTCGGGGAGGGTAAGCCCGACGCCGTGGACCTCCTGACGCAGGGCGATTTGCAGATGGTCATCAATACGCCGCTGGGGAAAAAGAGCCAGTACGACGAGGCCGCCATCCGAACCGCGGCCATCGCTCTCCAGATCCCCTGTCTGACCACCGTCGAGGCGGCGCGGGCCGTCCTGGTGGGCATGCGTTCGCTTAAGGCAGGATCGCTGACTTACAAGCCCGTAATCGACTGGCAATAGCGCGTGTAGGCAAATCCCGCTGAAATGTCGCCCGCCTTCATCCAGGCTTGCCTGGTGCTGTGCGAACCGCTAAACTTTGCGAGGCCGTGGAGGGGAATTCATGACGAACGTTGAAAAGCCTCGATATGCGAGCCTGTCCGACCTGAGGATCTCCGACGAACAGCGGAAGGACGGCGGGCGGGGCCGCAGGAAGTGGTGGATCGTCGCGGCTGTTTGCGCGGCCGTCGTAATAATCGTAGCGGCCGTCGCCTCGTTTGGGCGTCCGGCCGAGGTGCAAGTGGCGCAGGTACGTCCCGGATCGGCTGCGGACAGGGCCATTCTGAACGCCAGCGGCTATGTGACCCCGAGGAGACGGGCCACCGTCGCGGCGAAGGTCACCGGGCGCGTGGAGGTCATGCTGGTCGAAGAGGGAATCCACGTCGAAGCAGGGCAGGTACTGGCCCGCGTCGACGATTCGGATGCCCGCGCCCAGTTCGCCGCCGCCGTCGCCGACAGGAAAGTGGCGGAGGCCGCCGTTCCCGATCTCAAGGCGAGCCTCGACCAGGCAAAGCGGGACCTCGAACGTTACCGGTCGCTGGTCGCCAAGGGGTTCGTCACCGCGCAGGATGTGGACCACCAGGCGACGCTCGTGGCGAACTACGAGGCCCGCCTCCAGCAGGCCAGGGACAGCGTTCACGCCGCCGTGGCCCGCATAGGCGAGGCGAGGCAGAATATGGAGAATTGCATAGTCCGGGCGCCCTTTTCGGGGGTGGCCGTCTCGAAAGACGCCCAGGTCGGGGAGATGGTTTCCCCCATTTCCGCCGGAGGGGGCTACACGCGGACGGGCATCGCGACCATCGTGGATATGAAATCCCTGGAAATCGAAGTGGACGTGAACGAGGCGTTCATCGCCAGGATAAAGCCCGGCCAGAAGGCCGTGGCCACATTGGACGCCTACCCCGACTGGGAAATTCCCTGCGCCGTGCGGACCATCATCCCGACGGCGGACAGGCAGAAGGCGACCGTAAAGGTCCGGCTCTCCTTCGAGAAGCTCGATCCGCGCATCCTCCCCGACATGGGCATCAAGGTCGCGTTCCTTGAGGAAGGGGATGACGTTGCAAGAAAGGCGGCGGCCGTCATGCCGGCTGACGCGGTAAGAGGTACGGAGTCTGCGCCCTTCTGCTTCGTCTACAGTGAGGGGCGCCTGGTAAAGCGGCCGCTCAGACTCGGGGAGAAGCTCGGATCAAACGTCGAGGTCATTTCCGGCCTTAAAGCCGGCGACAGCGTCGTCGTGGAAGGTCCGAGGGATCTCAAGAACGGCGCGCGGGCGCGCGTTAAATCCTGAAGCAGCATTCCAGCGAGGGCCGGTGGTCGATGAAGACGTCGATGATGTCTGTCAGACGGCTTCCGGGCTTCAGACGGGACGATCATGGTTACGGTTGATGGAAGCGCAGGCGCGGAGGCCCTCATCCGCGTACGGAACCTCGACAAGACCTACCGGCGTGGCGGGCATGACATCCATGTCCTGCAGGGGCTCAATCTCAACGTGGGCGAAGGTGAGTTCGTCGCCTTCATGGGCCCCTCGGGTTCGGGCAAGACGACCTTGCTCAACCTGCTGGGCGGTCTCGACCTGCCCTCGGCCGGGAGCGTCACCGTCTCGGGAGACGAGATCACGCGCCTCTCCGGCCGGCGGCTCGCCGCATGGCGGGCCAGGCACGTGGGGTTCATCTTTCAGATGTACAACCTCGTCCCCGTTCTGACGGCCTTCCAGAACGTGGAGCTCCCTCTCCTCCTGACGCATCTGCCGAAAGCCGAGCGAAGAAGGCACGCGGAAACGGCCCTGGACCTCGTGGGCCTGGTCGATCGCATGGATCACTACCCGCGCCAGCTTTCCGGTGGACAGGAGCAGCGGGTGGCCATCGCGCGGGCGCTGGTTGCCGATCCGACTTTCCTTCTGTGCGACGAACCGACCGGCGACCTCGACAGGGCGAGCGCAGACGAGGTGCTGAACCTGCTCGATCAACTGTCCGGAAACTACGGGAAGACGATCTTGATGGTAACCCACGACCCGCGGGCGGCGGAGAGGGCGGGTGTCGTCCTGCACCTCGAGAAGGGACTCCTGATCGAGGGCGGGGCCGCGGAACGCGCATGAAGTTCCTGCCACTCATCCTCGCCAACCTGCGCCGGAAGAAGACCCGCACGGTCCTGACCCTTGGGTCTTTCGCCGTGGCCCTCTTTCTTTTCGGTCTCCTGGCGACCATCCAGACGGCTTTCAACCAGGGCGTCGAGGTAGCGGGCGTAGACCGGCTGGTGGTTCGCAACAAGGTCTCCCTCATCATGCCCCTGCCCTACGCCTACAGGGACAGAATCGCGCAGATACCGGGTGTCAGGCTCGTGAGCTTCGCCAACTGGTTCGGGGGGTACTACCAGGACCCGAAAAACTTCTTTCCGCAGTTCGCAATAGAAACGGACACCTGGCACCGGATGTATCCCGAGTTCAAGATCCCGTCGAAGGAGTGGGCGGACTTCGTTGCCGATCGTGAGGGTTGCATCATCGGGCGGAGCACGGCCGAGAAGTACAACTTCAAGATAGGAGACCGCGTGCCCATCATCGCGTCCATATGGGGCGGCGTATGGGAATTCAACGTCCGGGGCATCTATGAGGGCAGCCGGCAGGAAGACGACACGACGCAATTCTGGTTCCACTGGAAGTACCTTGAGGAGCGCCGCCAATACGGCAAGGGGACAGTCGGCTGGTACATGGTCAAGGTCGACGATCCCGACGATGCCCCCCGGGTGGCCAGGGTGATCGACCACAAGTTCGCCAATTCTCCCTGGGAAACATCGGCCGAAAGCGAGAGGGCCTTCGCGGCGGGCTTCGTCAAACAGATGGGCAACATCCAGCTCCTCATCCTGTCGATAGGCGGCGTGGTCTTTTTCACGCTCCTTCTGGTGACGGGAAACACCATGGCCATGTCGGTCAGGGAGAGAACGGGCGAACTGGCGGTCCTGAAG
>Ga0307440_1001114_pt1 | contig 13154 bp, 10 predicted proteins | sample SalMarWE160410MG_FD_202150 | JGI IMG/M metagenome (GOLD analysis project Ga0307440, IMG submission 202150) | Salt marsh sediment microbial communities from the Plum Island Ecosystem LTER, Massachusetts, United States - WE1604-10 | ecosystem: Environmental > Aquatic > Marine > Intertidal zone >... | reverse complement strand
CCCAGCTCCTTGAAGCAGCCCTGCAGGTGGAAAGGCACCGGGTAATAGACCGCGGTTCCCACCCCGGAGCGGGACAGGTGCTCGGCCAGCTCGTCGCGCCGCGGGGCGCGGATCACGAACTGGTTGTAGATGTGCCCGGGCACGTCGGTGGGCAGGGTGACCACGTCCTCGAGGCCGGCGTCGGCGAACAGCTCGCGGTAGAGGTCCGCGTTGGCGCGGCGTGCCTCCGTCCACCCGTCCAGGTGGCGGAGCTTGACCCGGAGGATGGCCGCCTGGAGCGCGTCCAGCCGGAAGTTCCCGCCCACCACGTGGTGGTAGTACTTGGGCTTGGCGCCGTGCACGCGGAGGATGCGGAGCTTCTCGTTGAGGGCCTCGTCCGAGGTCACCACCATGCCGCCGTCGCCGAAGCCGCCCAGGTTCTTGCTGGGGAAGAAGGAGAACGCCCCCATGTCGCCGACCGAGCCGGCGCGCCGGCCGGCCGCGTCCCGGGCCCCGATGGCCTGGGCCGCGTCCTCCAGCACGATGATGCCGCGGTCCATGGCGGCGTCGATCACCGGGTCCATGTCGGCGCAGCGCCCGTACAGGTGGACGGGGATGATGGCGCGCGTGCGGTCGTTGATCGCCTCGACGGCCGCGTCGGCGTCCATGTTGAAGGTGGCGGGGTCGATGTCCACGAACGCGGGCGTGGCGCCCAGGCGGGAGACCACGCCGGCCGTGGCGAAGAAGCTGTAGGTGGTCGTGATGACCTCGTCGCCCGGTCCCACGCCGGCGGCCATGAGCGCCACCAGGAGCGCGTCGGTCCCGGAGGAGACCCCCACCCCGAACTTCGCGTCCGAGTAGGCGGCGATCTCGCCCTCCAGGGCCTTCACCTCGGGGCCCATGATGAAGTACTGGCTCTCCAGCACGCCGTCGATGGCGGCGCGGACCTCTCCCTCGATGGTCCGGAACTGGGCGTTCAGGTCCAGGAGGGGCACGTCGATCTTCGTCTCTATGTTGGCGGTCATGTCGGTTTCACTCCTCCATCCGTCTTCTGGTACTCCAGGTCGCAGGCGCGGCAGCGCCCGACGTCCCCGTCCTCGGGGAAGTCGATCCGATTGCCGCAGCGGCACATCCAGCCGATGATGCGGCCGGGGTTGCCGACCACGAGGGCGTACTCGGGCACGTCCCTGGTGACCACGGCCCCGGCGCCCACGAACGCGTAGCGGCCGACCTCGTGGCCGCACACGATCGTGCAGTTGGCGCCCATGCTCGCGCCCTGGCGGATCGGCGTGTCCAGGAGCTCGTCCATGCGGCGGATCTCGCTCCTGGGGTTGATCACGTTGGTGAACACCATGGACGGCCCGCAGAACACGTTGTCCTCCAGGGTGACGCCGGCGTACACGGACACGTTGTTCTGGATCTTGACCCCGTTACCGATGTGGACGCCGGGGCCCACGACCACGTTCTGGCCCAGGCTGCAGCCCTCGCCGATCCGGGCCCCCTTCTGAACGTGGCTGAAGTGCCAGATCTTGGTGCCCTCCCCGATCTCCACGTCCTCGTCGACGATCGAAGTCTGGTGGACGAAGTAGGGAAGCTCGGGACGCTCCGGGTCGGCCGGGGCCGTCGCGGCGCGCCCGGCTACCGCCCCGACGGCCGCCGCGCCCTCGCGCAGCGAGCGCTCGCAGGCGTCCAGGACGCGCAGCACCCCGAGGCCCTCCTGGCCGTCGGTGCGCGGCGTCTGGCGCGTGTCGACGCAGTGCAGGAAGTGCTCGCACTCGGCGCGCAGCGGCTCGCCTCCCTCCAGGGCCACCGGCTCGCCCTCGGCCTTCTCGGCCACGGGGACGTGGTTCTTCCACACGATGTTGTGCGGGTAGAGGACGAGCTTGTCGTCGGGGAGGACGTCGTTGAACACGGCCATCTTGCGGTCGCCGACCACGACCAGCTTCTGCTCCTTGAAGGGGTGGAGCCAGGAGACGAAGATGTGCGACCGCACGCCGCTGGCGAACGCCAGGTGGCTCACGGTGACGTCGGCGATGCGCTCGTGCAGGTAGGCGGCGCCGTGCGCGCTAACGTCGGTCGGCGCCTCGTCCAGGAGCCCCAGGATGACGGAGATGTCGTGGGGCGCGAAGGACCACAGGATGTTCTCCTCGCGGCGGATCTTCCCCAGGTTGAGCCGGTTCGAGTAGATGTACTCTATGCGGCCCAGATCGCCCGACTCGACCAGCTCGCGCAGGCGAAGCACGGCGGGGTGGTACCAGAGGAGGTGGCCGACCATGAGGATGCGGCCGCGCTTCTCGGCCAGGGCGACCAGCTCCTCGCCCTCGGTCACCGACAGGCACAGCGGCTTCTCCACCAGGACGTCCAGGTCCGCCTCCAGGGCGCGCCTCACCAGCGGACCGTGCGTCTCGGCCGGGGTGGCGATGGAGACGGCTCCGACGTCGCCGGAGGCGAGCACCTCGTCGAAGGAGGCGTACATCGTCGCGTCCGGGTACTTGCCGGCGAACTCGGAGCGCCGCTCCGGGTCCTCCTCGCACACGCCCCTCAGGGCGCCCAGGCCGTCGAAGTTGCGGACCAGGTTCTTGCCCCAGTACCCGGCGCCGACCACGGTCACGCCCGGCGCCCTCTCGCTCCGCGTCTCCCCTGGAGTCATTCCGGCTCCCCGTCTTTCATCCGAAGTCATCTAGTACGCAGAAGCGCCGGTCGATCCCCGCCCCGCGGGCAAGGGTGACCGGCACGACGCTACGGTGGGTCGGCGTGCGATCGAGTCCCGCCGAGCCTCACTCCGCCACGGAGCCCATGCGCAGGCCCTCGTCCACCTCGCCCGCGAAGTCGACGTCCTGGGAGCGGCACCACGCCGACATCTGCTCCAGCCAGAACTCGTCCTCGCTCGTGCTGTCGAGCCGATCCTCCCAGCGGCGCATGAACGCCAGGAGCTCCTCGGTGACGCCGGGCCGGGCCAGGCCGCGGACCAGCCGCACGTTGCGCACGCCGGTCTGTAGGGTCTCCTCGTCGGGCCCGACCAGCTCCTCGTGCAGCTTCTCGCCGGGCCGCAGGCCGACGAACTCGATCAGCTTCTTGCCGTTCTGCTTCACGCCGGACAGCCGGAGGAGGTTGCGGGCCAGGTCCAGGATGCGCACGGGCTCGCCCATGTTGAGCATCATGATCTGGCCGCGGGCCTCCGGGAGGACGGAAGCCTGCAGGACCAGCTGCACGGCCTCGGGGATCGTCATGAAGTAGCGCGTCACCTCGGGGTGAGTGACGGTGAGGGGACGCCCCTCGGCGAGCTGCCTCTTGAAGATCGGAAGGACGCTGCCCTGGCTCCCGAGCACGTTGCCGAAGCGGACCGCGGTGTAGCGCGTGTCCTCGTAGCGGCGCTCGCACGCCAGGGTGACCAGCTCCGCCATCCGCTTGGTGGCCCCCATCACGTTGGTGGGGCGCACGGCCTTGTCGGTGGAGATGAGCACGAACTTCCCGGAGCCGTGCCGTCCCGCCGCCGAGGCCACCCGCAGGGTGCCGACCACGTTGTTGCGGACGGCCTCGCGGGGGTTGCTCTCCATGAGCGGCACGTGCTTGTAGGCGGCCGCGTGGTAGACCCGGTCGGGCTTGTGCATCTCGAACACGCCCTCGAGCCGCACCTCATCGAGGATGTCGCCGACCAGCGGCACCAGGTCCAGGTCGGGATGCTCCTCCCGGAGCTCGAGCTCCAGGTAGTAGAGGTCGGACTCGGCCTGGTCGAGGAGGATCAGCCGGTCGGGCTCGTACGCGGCCACCTGCCGGGCCAGCTCGGAGCCGATCGAGCCGGCGGCGCCCGTGATGAGCACCACCCGGCCGCCCAGGTCCTCGGCCAGCTCGGGCAGCTCCAGACACACCGGCTCCCGGGCCAGCAGGTCCTCGATCGTGACCTCGCGGATCTGCGACAGCCGCACGTTGCCGCGCAGGACTTCCTCGGCCGGCGGCAGGATCGTCAGGTTGACGTCGGCCGAATCGCATCGCGACAGGATCTGGCGCAGCGCCTCCGGCGGCGCCGAAGGGATGGCGATGATGAGCGCGTCGATCGCGTGCCGGACGACCAGGTTGGCAATCGCGTGCGTCGAGCCGAGCACGGGCGTCCCGCGCAGGCGGCGGTGCATCTTGCCCGGGTCGTCATCGACGAATCCGACCAGGTGGTACCCGGCGTCCGGGTAGCGCTCGATCTCCCGCGCGATCAGGCTGCCGGCCTCGCCGGCGCCGACCACGAGCACGCGCCGGTGGTCGGAGGCCACCCCGAGGGGCCGCTCGCGCCACCACTCCAGCGACAGGCGGTAGGCCAGGCGGAATCCGCCGATCCCGTAGGAGGCGAACACGAACTGGAGCAGGAGGATCGAGCGCGGCACCGAGGGCTGGACCGGGAGGAGGTAGACCAGCAGCCCGAAGGCGAGCGTGGCGAAGCTCCCGGCCAGGAGGATCTCGACCAGGTCCTCGGGACTCGCGAACCGCCAGCTGTGGACGTTCAGGTGGAAGATGCCCGCCCCGACGGCCCACGGCACCAGGAGGAGCGGCAGCGTCACCAGGTAGGTGTGGGTGTAGGCGGCCGGCCACGTCATGTCGAAGCGGACCAGGTAGGCCAGGCCGTACGCCAGGGCCACCGTGCCCAGGTTGAAGAGAGCCGCCAGCAGCGTGCGCCGACGATAGAACGGCAGGAGGAGCGAGAACGGGGCCCTGCGCTCGTCCTGCCGCTCCGGCTCGGGCGGATGGGACGGTCCCGTCCCGTTGCCGTTCCCGTTGCCGTTCCCGTTGCCGTTCCCGTTGCCGTTGAAGGCCGCGCCACCCCGGATCTGGATCAACGTCGAGACCTCGCTGGCTTCAACTGGGTGCGCACGGCCATCACGCCGGTCCGTCCGGGCTGGCACGCCCAGACCGACATCGATGCCGGTGGATGCTGTAGCCGGGAACCGAGCGTCCTGGAAGGCGTCCCCCGTCCGCCGGATGCCCGGCCCGGGGGGGCCTGTGCTCCGAACTGTGATCGCATATCGATTGCCGTGTGTACGGCGGACTGGCAGGACGACCCATAATAGCCCTGTCGTCGCTCCTGTACAACAGTCCGCGTCGGGATCGGTCTACTCCCTTAGGGCAAGGACCTTGCCCGCGCGCCGAGGGCCTCGGTCCGGCCGGTGGCCCGTGTTCTCGGGGGCCGACGCCCCGAAGCCTCCGCCGGCCCCATCCCGAAATGCCATAAAGCGGGCAAATCGCGTCGGAAACCAGCGGGAATCGGCCGTCCGTGTCTCGGGGGGTCTACGAGTCCCGCAGCCGCCGCAGGTCCGCCTTCACCATCATCTCCACGAGCTGCGTGAAGGAGACGTCGGGCGACCACGCCAGGTCACTCCGGGCCCGGTTGGCGTCGGCCACCAGGTGGTCCACCTCGGCCGGGCGGAAGAACTCGGGGTCCACGACCACGCGCACCGCGCCGGTGGCGGCGTCCAGGCCGCGCTCCTCGACCCCTTCTCCCTCCCACTGGAGCTCGACGTCCACGGCCCCGAACGCGGCCTCCACCAGCTGGCGCACCGAGTGGCTCTGGCCCGTCCCCACCACGAAGTCGGCGGGCTCCTCCCGCTGCAGCATGCGCCACATGGCCTCGACGTAGTCGCCGGCGAAGCCCCAGTCGCGCTCGGCGGCCAGGTTGCCCAGCCGGAGCTCCTCCTCCAGCCCCAGCGCGATCCGGGCCACCCCGTCCGACACCTTGCGGGTCACGAACTCCAGCCCGCGCCGCGGGCTCTCGTGATTGAACAGGATGCCCGAGACCGCGAACAGGTCGTAGCTCTCCCGGTAGTTCACCGTGATGAAGTGGCCGTACACCTTGGCCACCCCGTACGGGCTCCGGGGATAGAACGGGGTCTCCTCGTTCTGCGGGCTCTCGCGCACGTTCCCGAACATCTCGGAGGAGGAGGCCTGGTAGAAGCGGATGCCGGGGTCCACGCTGCGCAGCGCCTCCAGCATCCGGGTCACCCCCAGGGCCGTGAACTCCCCGGTGAGGAGGGGCTGGCGCCACGAGGTCGGGACGAAGCTCTGCGCCGCCAGGTTGTAGACCTCGTGCGGCCGCACCTCGTCCAGCATCTCCAGGATGGAGAGCTGGTCCAGGAGGTCGGCCTGGTGGAGCTCGACGCGGTCCTTGATGTGCGCGATCCGGTCGAACTTCTCCGTCGAGGAGCGGCGCACCATGCCGTGCACCTCGTACCCCTTCTCGAGGAGGAGCTCGGCCAGATAGGAGCCGTCCTGGCCCGTGATCCCGGTGATGAGAGCCTTCTTCACGCTGGTCATGGGACGAGGAGAATAGGACACGCACGGCGGACGGGAAAGCGCGTGCAGCCTCCGGTGACGGAGGGCCTGAGCAGGGGGGGCTCTTCGCGCGGTGATGGCAAGGATTGTCAAGAGATGTCAAGGACTGACAATCCTTGCTAATCTTCGTCATCCGATCGCAGAGAGGCCCCCTGCTCCGCCCCCGCGCGGGCGGGCCGGATTCTTGCCTCGTTCGGCCACCGCGCCCCCATCCCTATCCTCTATCCTCGGGAGGCTTCTCATGTCACGGTACATCCACCTCGTCAACTGGACCGACGCCGGGATCAAGGCGGTGAGCAACAGCGCCGAGCGCCTGGACCAGGCGCGGGAGCTGGTTCGGAAGGAAGGCGGAGAGCTGGGGGAGTTCTACCTCACCATGGGCCGCTACGACATGGTGGTGTTCTCGGAGGCCGAGGACGATACGGCGGTCGCGCGTTCGATGCTCAAGCTGGGCCAGGGCGGCGCGATCCGGAGCGAGAGCTTCCGGGCCTTCACGGAGAAGGAATACCGGGAGATCGTCGGCAGCCTGTAAGCGGATCGCCGGCAGGCGGTCGGTCCGCCGGGAGGGTCGTGCGCACGGCGCGGCGGCCCGACCCGGCGCGTTAGCGGCGGGCCACCTCCAGCACCCTGAACAGCCGCTCGCGGCGCTCATCGGGCCGGGGGGTCGGGGCCTCGGCCGGCATGGGGAGGGGGACCAGCTGGGCGACGGTGCGGTCCTCGGACCACACCACCATGAAAGGCCCACGCCGGGGCGTGCCCGGGCGAGCCTCTATGCGTACGGTCGCTCCTGCCTGCACGGTCAGAGCTCCTTGTCGCGTTTCGGGTCCGCGTCCGCCGACATTCGGACGCCGCGGTCCACGCGGAGTGCGCCCTGGAGGCGGCGGCCGCCCCCACGAACGGTCCGGAGAGGAGGCCGGGGGGCCGACACCGCACGCCCCAGGTCGCGGTCGGGCCGAGGTGCAAGAGCGTGGCCGAGAGCCTACGAAGGCACGTAAGCTACTTTTTAGCAATATCTTGCCACGTTATCGACATCCCGGGACGGCGGGCGCCCGGGGCCGGATTTCCTCTCGGATTGCGAGAGTCAACGCGGTGCGCGAGTCGCGCTCGCCGCGCGGATCCGGGCGGGCCGGCGGTCAGCCGCTCGCCGCCCGGGCACGCGGCTCCTTCGAACGCGACCGCTCCGCCGCCGGGGGCGCGAGCCGCAGGCCGGCCAGGTCCGACAGCCACGCGGCCATGGCCTCGTGGTGGCGCCGGTCCTGGGCCTCCAGCTCCCGCGGGCCCGACAGCGTGGCCTGCTCGGGCGGCGGCAGGTAGGGGTAGGGGTTGGCCTCCCACAGGACGATGCGGCCCGGGGCCGGCGTCGCGTAGTCGAGGGCCGCGAAGCCGAGGCCCAGGACGCGGACGGCCTTCCGGAACAGGTCGACGTCCTCGGGCCCCGACTCGATCCACCGCCGCTCCGCCTGGATGGCCTGCCGGACGAGCGGGGGCGGGCCGAACAGCCGCGCGGCCGGCCCGGGACGCTGGAAGGCGGGCCCGAACAGGGACGCCTTCGGGTCTCCCACGATCGGCTCGGGCGTCAGGTAGTAGTTCCGGCACTCGACCCGGTCGCCGTACACCATCACCCGTTTCTTGTGGAAGTAGCGGGCGGGCAGCGCTTCGGGGTCCCGCCGCCGCCACCCCTCGCGCGTGTCCACGAAGCCGCTCAGCACCCCGGGGTAGGGCAGCCCCCCGTCCGGGCAGGCCAGGGCCTCCTCCCGGTCGGCGAACAGCCGGAGGCCCTCCTGGGCGTGGCAGCTCTCGCCCCGGACCAGGGCCGGGAACGCCATCTCCCGCACCGCCCGCTCGAAGGAGCGCCGGTCGCCGAAGCGCCGGCAGCTGGGCGTGGGCAGGCCGGCGTCCATCCAGATCCGGCCCATGACACCCTTCAGGGTGGCGGAGAGGCTCTCGGGCGGGTTGACGAGCGGGATGCCGCGCTCGCGGGCCCGGACGGCCACGGCCGCGCACTCCCGGTACTCCTCGGGATACATCTCCCGGAGGGGGTCCCCCACCCAGAACACCACGGCCCGCACGTCCTCCAGGCAGGGCGGCGGCTCCCCGGTGAGGTGCAGCCGGAGCCGGGCCCACAGGTCGGGCCGCTCGCGCCGGGCGTAGCGGAGGAACCCCCGGTTGTAGCGGGACATGCGGCCGCGGCCAGCTCCGTGACGCACCAGCAGCACGTGACCGGGCCCGAACTCGATTCGGCGCATGGAGACCCTGCGTGGACGGGGCGGAGGACGGGGCCCGCGCCTGCGGACCCGGGAACGGTTCCGGGAAATCGCAAGCCCGATACCTCGTCGCCCTGGATGCATCCAGGGGATTATATGACAGGAAGATGAGGCCGTTCGGACGGGGGCCGGGGAGGCGCAGAGGAACGGGGCTTCTGTTGCCCGGACTCCACAGGTCCGGAGGGGTCGGCGTGGCGTGTCAGCCTCTCCCGCCCAGCCACCGGGCCCAGACCGGGCGGCGCCGCAGCGGCGGCACGGGGAGCACCCGGCGGCCCTCCAGCAGCCGGCGGGGGTTCTCGCCCATGAGGAGCCGGGTCGCCCCGCGGATCCCCACGTTCCCGCGCCCGCCGTCCCCGCTCCCATCCCCGTTCCCATCCCCGCTCCCGTCCGCGCCGGCGACGTCCTCCTCCGGCACGCGGGTCTGCCGCAGGAGCAAGCGGCGCGCCTCCCGCAGGGAGGGCGGCCCGCCGCGGGCGTGGTAGTCGCTGGCCAGGAGGGCGGCCCAGCCCGACGCGAGCAGGTGCCACGCACGCCGCCGCGGACGAACCCCGTAGCGGCCCAGGAGCGAGCCCGCGTTCACCTGGAGGACGACGCCCATCTCGCGCCAGCGGGCGATCTGCGCCAGCGAGCGGCCCAGCTCCGCGTAGCGCTCCATGTGCGCCACCACCGGGATCCAGCCCGCGTCGAGCAGCCCCTCGAGCTGGCGCTCCGCGTACATGGGGATGCGCAGGAAGGGGAACTCGACCAGGACGGCCGGCCCGCCCGCCAGGCGGAGGCGGGGGTCGGAGAGGTCCGGCTCGGGGGCGTCCAGGAGGAGCTCCGCCCCCCGCTGGAGGACCGGCGCGTCCTCGGGGAGCTCCTCGCGCACGTTGCGCAGGAGGCGCCAGCCCATGTCCAGCTCCGTCAGCCGCCGGGCGCGGGCGGCCGGGTCGGCCAGGATGGAGGCCTGCACGTGCGGGGTGGCCACCACGCGCCGCACGCCGTCGGAGGCGAGAACCGCCAGGGCGTCGCGCGCGTCGAACGCGTTCCTGGCCCCGTCGTCGACGGCCGGGATGAGGTGGGAGTGGAGATCGATGAACGGGAGGGGGATCATGTTCGGAGCCTCGTCCCGTACAGGTCCGGAGCCGCCAACCGTCGCGGGTGCCTCCGCCGGGGGGCGCCCCCTCGATCCCGTCAGGCCTCCCGGCGCTCCCACGCGGCCTGGAGGTCCATCCAGAAGTCGGCCGTGGTGTCCAGCGAGCGGGCCAGACGGAGGGCCAGGCCCGGCGTGACGCCGTGGCTCCCCTCGATCAGGGCCTCGATGCGCCCGGGATCGACGCCGATACGGCGCGCAAGCTCCGGGCCGGAGAGGCCGCGGGGCGCCATGTACTCGTCCCGCAGCACCTCACCCGGGGACGCGCTCCCATCGTCGCCGGCTCCGTCTGGCATCGATCCTCCCTCCATCCCCCCGCGGCCGTCCCGCGGACCGGAACGCGCCCTTGCGGCACGACCGGAACTTCATGGATCGGAGGATTCTACGCCAGCCCGGAGGGGGTGTTTCACCCCACCGGCACCGCCGGCCCCGACCCGCCGTTTCCGCCCCGCATCGCCTCGAGCCCTTCCTCCTCGTACAGGGCCAGGAAGGCCTGGACGACCTCGGGGTCGAAGTGGCTGCCGGACTGGGCGCGGATGTGGTCGACCGTCTTCCCGGCGCTCCAGGCGCCGCGGTAGGGGCGGTCGGAGCGCAGCGCGTCCCACACGTCCACCACGGCGAACAGCCGGGCGGGGAGCGGGATCTCCCGGCCGGAGAGACCGCGGGGGTAGCCGGAGCCGTCCCACTTCTCGTGGTGGGCGTATGGGATGTGGAGCGCGGGCTGCAGGTAGTCGATGGGGGCCAGGAGCTGGTAGGCCAGCACGGGGTGGCGCCGCATGACCTTCCACTCGCCCTCGTCCAGGGGCCCTGGCTTGAGGAGGATGGCGTCCGGCACGCCCACCTTCCCGATGTCGTGCAGGAGGGCGCCGCGGCGGACGTGCACCAGCTCGTCCTCGGCCATCCCCATGCGGCGGGCCAGGCGGAGGGTGATCTCGGTCACGCGCTCGGTGTGGGCCCAGGTCTCGGCGTCGCGCAGGGTGAGGGCCCGGGCCCAGCCCTCGATCGTGTGGCCGTAGGCGGCGCGCAGGCGGCGGTTGGTGTCCTGCAGGTCCTGGAACAGGTGGGCCGAGTCGATGGCGATGGCGGCCTGACCGGCCAGCACCTCCAGGAAGTCCCTCCATTCGCCCCCGCCCCCGCCGGGGAGGGGCGAGCGCCCGAACAGCTCCAGCACGCCGTTCACGCGTCCCTTGGCGACGAGCGGGGTGGCGGCGTAGCTGGCGAAGTCCTCGTCGGCGAGCCGCGGCGAGCGGGTGAACCCCTCGGGCGCGGCGGAGAGGTCCTCGACCACGAGGGTCTTCCGGTCGCGCGCCACCCGCCCGGCGTAGCCTTCCCCCAGGGCCAGGGCCGTGTGGCGGAGGGCGGGGGTCCGGAAGCCGCGCGAGGCCGCGAACTCGAGCTTCTGCGAGGCGTCGCTCCACATGAGGATGACCGCGGCGTCCACGGACAGGTGCTCGATCACCTGCTGGAGGACGACGTCCAGGGTGACGGGGAGCTCGAGGCTGGCCGTGATGGCCAGGTCGACCTGGCGCAGGGCCTGGATGCGCCGGACCTGGTTCTCGGCGTGCAGGCGCTCCCTCTCCAGCTCGGTGACGTCCTTGGTGGTCGCCACGACCACGGCCTGGCCGTCCAGCTCGTCGCGGGCGCTCGAGGTGAGCCACGTGCGGCGCGTCCCGTCCGGGAGGGTGATGTGCAGGGGGAAGTCGCGGACGGCCCCCTCCGCCTGCAGGAGCCGACCATACTCCGCCCAGTCCTCCGGGTCGAAGGCGACGTCCAGCTCCTCGGGGGTCCAGCCCTCCACCTCGCCCCGCTTCCGCCCCAGGTCGTGCCGGAAGGCGCGGTTGGCGACCAGGTAGGCGTCGTCCGCCGCCCGGCGCACGACGGCCGGATCGGGGAGGAGGTCCAGGACGCGGGCCAGGGCGCCGCGGGTGGCGCGTACGCTCCGCAGGAAGGCTCGCGCCAGGAGGAAGAGGACGAGGGCCGTCGCCCCGACGAACACCCAGCCGTTCCAGAACTGCCACGCCCGGAGCTCGGCCTGGCTGCCCGACAGCCCGGCGACCACCCGGTCCGAGACCAGGATCCACAGGCCGCCCAGCACCAGGTAGACGAGGGCAGGGATCCATGGATAGGACCACAAGCGCCTGCGCATCTTCACGTTGCGACGATGGGCACGCCGGGCCCCCGCCGCAAGACGGCCCCTCAGGCTCCCTTCCCCACGTCGGGCCACGCCCCCCGCAGGCTGATCCACACGGAGCGCGCGATGAGAGCGAGGTCGAGCCGCAGGGTGCGGGTGCGCACGTACAGGAGGTCGTAGCGGAATTTCTGCAGCCGGGTCGCGTCCCGCCGCAGGTGGACCTGGGCCATGCCGGTGAGCCCTGGGCGGACGGAGTGGCGCTCGCGGTAGCCGGGCAGCTCCTGGAGCGGGACCGGCCGGCCGTCGCTCCCGGGCTCGGCCTCCCTTGGCATGAGAGCGCGCGGCCCGACGAAGCTCATGTCGCCCCGGAAGATGTTCCAGAGCTGCGGCAGCTCGTCCAGCGCCGTGGCGCGCATCAGCCGCCCCACGCGCGTGATGCGCTCCGACTCGCGCTCGGCGGCCTGGTGCTCGGCCTCATCGTTGGCCAGGGGCCGCATGGAGCGGAACTTGAGCCCGGTGAAGATCCCGCCGCCACGGCCCACGCGCTCCTGGGCGTAGACGACGGGCCCGCCGTCCTCGGCCACGATGGCGGCGGCCAGGAGGAGGGACACCGGCAGGGAGACCAGGAGCCCGGCGCCGGAGAGGACGACGTCCATCACGCGCTTGACGGTGGCGTCCAGGCGCCCCGCGAGCCAGCCGCCCAGCGCCTCCCCGCCCGGCCGCGGGAGGGGAACGGCCCACGCCACGGCCTCCCCCTTGTCGTCGCGCCCGATCAGGTGCAGCAGGCCGCGGATGGGCCCGTGGCGGCGGGGCGAGTGCGGCGGACGTGCGGGGCATGCGGGCGGGTCCCCCGGACGGGGATCCTGGCGTTCAGCGGCCGCGCGCTCCGGCGTCATCGGCCCTCCTTCATCGTCTTCTCGCAAGCTCACGACACGCTGCACCGCGAACTTGCAGCCTCACATCACGGTATCAACGGCACCTCAACAGGCGGACACTCCGCCTGTGTGGCGAGCCGTGCCCGGCCCCGCCCCTCCGGCTCAGCTCACCACCGAGGTCAGCACGCCGCCCAGCAGCACCCGCACGGCGGCGCGCTGCCAGTCGAAGTGGACCACGCGGCGCACGACGGCGCCCATGCCGCTCTCCAGCGACTCGAACACCCGGTCGATCTGGCCGTCGTCCATGCCGCGCACGGCCCGCTGCAGGCGCAGGCCCAGGTCGATCTCCGGCCCCAGGCGCGCCTTCCACGCCTCCTCGTAGCCGGCCAGGGAGCGGGCGTCCAGGCGGCCGGTGGCGAGCGCGTCGTCCAGCACGTCGGCCGCGATGCCGGCGCCCAGCA
>Ga0307440_1001113_pt1 | contig 13155 bp, 8 predicted proteins | sample SalMarWE160410MG_FD_202150 | JGI IMG/M metagenome (GOLD analysis project Ga0307440, IMG submission 202150) | Salt marsh sediment microbial communities from the Plum Island Ecosystem LTER, Massachusetts, United States - WE1604-10 | ecosystem: Environmental > Aquatic > Marine > Intertidal zone >... | reverse complement strand
ATCCAGGATATGGGTTCCTTTCGGAGAACGCCGTTTTTGCAAAAAAGGTTGCGGAGTCCGGTCTGACATTTATTGGGCCTGACTCTGCTGTAATTGCTGCCATGGGAGATAAAATCGCAGCTAAAAAAATAGCTATAGCCGCAGGCGTTCCGACAGTTCCCGGCCATATAGAACCAGTAGCCACTCTGGAAGAGGCCACTATTGCAGCTGAAGCGGTGGGGTACCCGGTTCTCTTAAAGCCTGCTGCCGGCGGTGGAGGCAAGGGGATGCGATCTGTGGACAAACCTGAGGAACTCGCCTCTGCTCTGAGAATGTGCCAGCAGGAAACAATCAAATCCTTCGGTGACGAGCGTATTTTTGTCGAGAGGTATATTAAACGACCGAGGCATATTGAGATTCAGGTCATGGCCGATCACCATGGAAATGTTATCCATCTCGGAGAGCGGGAATGTTCCATTCAACGGCGCTACCAAAAGATAATCGAAGAATCCCCCTCCTGTGCCTTGGATGGAGATCTCCGCGAAGAAATGGGAGAGGTGGCCTGTTCCCTGGCACGCGAGGCGGGATATACCAATGCCGGGACGGTGGAATTTATCATGGATGAGAATAGGGACTTCTATTTTCTTGAAATGAATACCCGTCTGCAGGTCGAACACCCGGTAACCGAGTTGGTTAACGGTGTTGATTTGGTGGAATTGCAATTGCGTGTGGCAGCTGGGGAGGCCTTGCCTGTCGGTCAGAAAGAAGTTGTTCTTTCCGGGTGGTCGATGGAGGTGAGGGTCTGTGCGGAAGACCCGAATCGTGGGTTTGTGCCCTCGGTGGGGTTGATCACCCGGTATGCAGCTCCTCGCGGAAATAAGGTGAGGGTCGATTCAGGAGTAGAAGCCGGAAGCTCGGTAAGTGTATTTTACGACCCTCTGTTGGCCAAAGTCGTAACCTGGGGAGAAAACAGAGAACAGGCCCGGCAAAGAATGGTGCAGGCATTGAATGGGTATCATATCGAAGGGGTGTTCACCAATGTGGACTTTGCCAATTTGATTCTCTGCCATCCGGTCTTTATCCAGGGAGATATTTCGACGGATTTTATACCCACTTATCTTCTGGATGAGGACATAAAACAAGAGTCACCATCACACATCATGCATGCCATGGCGACCGCCACCACGTTGATATATCATTTACGGGAAAATCTGGTGCAGAGTTCTCTGCTACCGCTGAAATCAAGAGTCGGCCCGACTACTTTTCTGAAAAGCCATTACCATTATATCGCCAAAAGTCAGGAGGATATTTTTGATATCCGGTTGGAAAAAGATGGATCTGATCTTCAGTGGCAGGTCTGTGTCGACGATGTTACCTATCGCGTTGTTACCCCGCCGTTGGAATTTTACCGCCGCAGGTTAAAGTTATCAATCAACGGTGAGGACCATCATTTTCGGTTGAAATATCTGGGTAATTTCTTCGAGGCTGCTTTTTGCGGTGAGACCCGTACCTTTGAAATCTACAACCCCAGGGAATGGAAGTTGGCGAGATTCATGCCTGTTTTGTCCAGCCGAGAGGCGGAGAATGTCTTGGAGTGCCCGATGCCGGGATTGGTTGTCGATGTCAAAGTCAGTGAGGGAGAGAGGGTGTTTCGTGGTCAGGAACTGGTTATTCTGGAGTCCATGAAAATGGAAAGCGCTGTTTCGTCACCTGGGGACGGCTTAATTGAAGAGGTCATGGTAACGAGTGGAGATGCCGTTGAATCTGGTATGGTACTCATCCGTTTCAAAAAAAATCCTGAGACTGATAGTCTTTGACAAGAGAGCTATGGGTAGCATAAAATCTTTTTGAGATCATTTTCTTACAGAAAATCCATTATCGGTTTCTCTTGGCTTTTGAGAACTATCTAAATGACAACAAAACGTTTTAATCACAAATCCGGCGCTGGAAATGACACGGAAAAAGAAGTGGTCATTCTTCTTAGCGATATGGTTCGGTATACGCAGATAACTGCAGATATGCGTCCCAACGAGATTCGTGATTTTATCATCGATTATCATAAGAATCTGAAGGATATTATCCAATCAGACAAAGATCATTTTCAAGAAATTGAACCATCAGCTGGAGATGGGGCCATCGCCATCTTTGAAAAACGAGCAGGTGAAGGCAAATCCGGAATGTGTACCCGGGCTTTGCAGGCGGCAATCAATATTGCTTATGCCGTTGAGGAAGGAGGAATCCCTCCAACACGTATTGGATTGTTTTCAGGTGATATTATTGAGGCCCATCTCCCTGGAAAAGTAATGCGTTTTGGGGCGAGTTTTGCTGTGGCGAGTCGTCTTGAAGAACTGTGCGGGTATTTTGGAACGACGTTCCTGATGGATAAGGAAGTTGCCTTTTGGCAGACCGTCGAGACCGGGTATTTACTCTGTATAAGCAAGGTCACCCCGAAGAATTTTAACCATCCCATCCATGTCTATACGGTCTATAAACCTGGAATTCACAATTGCCCAAAAGACATCAATACAGAAAGGCTTTTGGAGTTCATATTCAGGAAGAATAGGGCCATTGAGCTGTTTTGTGGTAATTCCTTGCAAGGGATACGGCCGGATTTCCCGGGTGCACGGGAAAAGCTCCACGAATTACAAAAGCTCTTTGTTGAAATAACCGGCAGGGAGGATGTCCCTACGGAACGTGTCCTGGAGTATATCAGAAACTGCCCGTATCCGAGTGAAGATTTTCGTAAGATCGGGATGAAGGTCAGGGAGTTGACTGGAGAGTCCCTGGGGACCCGATTGCTTCATCTTTCCAATGAGCTGCTCAAGGCAATGGATATGGAATTTTACCATGCCTTGGTGGTTGACACTGATTGGGAGAGGCACTTTAAACTGGAGTGGCGAAAAAAGGGAGAGGTCATCATTCGAATTAATGAGGCGCCTGACGGAGTTTATTATATTGATTCCGGCAGCGTAAATGCCTTAGATGATAACGGAGAATTGATTACAACCCTTGCAGCCGGCAATGTCTTTGGGGAAATGGCCTATTTTTCAAGGAAAAAAAGACGTAATGCCACTGTCATTGCCAATACCGATGTGGTGGTGAGAAAAATTTCCGGGGAAAAATTCGATACCCTCCCGGTTATTAAAAAAATTTTTAAGAAGATAGCCAATAAGAGAAAAAGGGAATCCGACCATCTCTTCGAGGGATAAAGCCGTTAAAAATGCCGATTCCGAATCTGCCGGAATCGGCATTTAGTGATTTCTATTTCGTTGATAATACGATGTATTGACTGTAATCTCCGTTACGGACCCTTAACAGGATTCTATTGGGATCGGAGGATTTTTTCAAAATCTTCCCCAGCTCCTTCAGATTATGGACCCGCTGTTTGTTGACCTCTTCTACCAGAAGACCTGGTTTTAATCCCGACATTGCAGCAGGACTGCCAGGTTCTACGCTACTGACCACGATACCTTGATCATGTTTGTAACCGAGTCGCTGTTCCAGGTCTGGGGTCAGGTTCCTAAAAGCAAGGCCGAACTGTTTTAGCGGGCTGCTGCCTACTCTCTCAAAGGACCGCGTACCGAAATCGGAAGGCTGTTCACCGATGGTTACACTGATGTCCATGGGTTTGCCATCACGAATTATCTTGAGATCGACTGAGGTTTTCGGCGTTGTCAAGGCAACCGTGTTGCGAAGGTCATTAACATTTTCCAGCTTCCTGTTATTGTAACGGATAATGACATCACCTTGCTTCAGTCCGGCCTTTTCGGCAGGCGACCCCTTCTCAACCTCACTTACCAGGATGCCTTCAGGCTTTTTCAGGTTGAAAGATTTTGCCAGATTTTCATCAACATCCTGTATTGCGACCCCGATCCATCCCCTGACAACCTTTCCGTGGGCTTTTAGCTGAGGTTCAATTGCTTTCACCATGTTAATAGGAATGGCGAATCCAATTCCCATATACCCACCTGATTTGGTATACAATGCTGAATTGATACCCACGACCTCGCCTTTGATATTTAAAAGCGGTCCTCCCGAGTTCCCGGGGTTAATGGCAGCATCGGTCTGGATGAAGTCTTCATAATCATTGATTCCGACCCGGTCCCTGCCCTTGGCGCTGACAACACCGACGGTTACGGTCTGGCTTAGACCAAAGGGATTACCAATGGCAATGACCCATTCACCGACTTCCAGGGAATCTGAGTTCCCCAAGGCAACTGTTGGAAGGTCTTTACCGTCGTTGACCTTGATGAGGGCGATGTCGGTCCGAGGATCGGTGCCGATCAGCTTGGCCTTTAGCTCCTGTTTGTCGGATAAAATCACCGTGATTTTGTCGGCGCCGTCAACCACATGATTATTGGTGAGGATATATCCGTCCTTGCTGATGATGAACCCGGATCCAAGGGCACGTTGTTTATAACTTCTTGGCTGTTGAAAACGAAATTGCGGGCCGAAAAACTGCTGGAAAAAGGGGTTGTTGTATAATTGATCTTGGCCATTCCCCATTGCGTTTGAGTTTTTCAAGGTTTTTTCGACTCGAATATGGACAACAGCAGGGGTTACTTTTTTTACGACGGAGGTAAAGGCCTTTGACGAGCTGGTTAAGAGGGCGGTATCCTCATTTGAGCCAGCAAAGGCCAACTGCATACTCCCGGCAATGAATAATATGCCCACAAGAAAAAAGATGATTGGTTTTCTCGTGAGATTAGGTGATGTTGACGTGTACATACACATGTCTCCCTTTCTCTGAAATCTGAAATGGCTTGGCAACGAAATGTCACTCAACTTTTCAGAGACAAATTGTGGCAAGAATACCCTTGGTTTTTCAGACCACAGTGATTGGATTGAATGATTGATTGTGGTTTTCGTTTCTACCTTGGCCAGGGATAGAAAAATCTCGAAAAATGTTTTCCCTTTCGATGATAAAAAAAGTAAACGCGATACTTTTTTCGTCAAGAAAGATTACTGAATTGTAATATTGGAATATTCTGAAGAATTATCTTAAAAAGGGAGGATGTATCTTTGTTACAGAGAACCGTCACATGCCGCTTGCATGGCGGCGTGTGACGGTAAAGGATGGGGATAGTGATCAACTTCGTATCATATCTGCTATCTGGAAGGCAACCTCCAGGCTTTGTTCCGCATTGAGACGTGGGTCGCAGGAAGTCTGGTAGTTTTGATGAAGGTCTTCAGAAATGATATTTCTCGCTCCTCCCGTACATTCGGTGACGTTTTCACCGGTCATCTCGAAATGTACACCCCCTGGTACAGTTCCCTCTGCCCAATGGATTTCAAAAAAACAGGCGATTTCTGAGAGGATATCGTTAAAGTTTCTCGTCTTGTGTCCTGATGGGGCTGTGTAGGTGTTGGCATGCATAGGATCACAGCTCCAGACGATATTGAATCCTTCACGTTTCGTCTCCCGCAGAAGAGGCGGCAGCTTTGTGTCTATCTTTTTCGTGCCGAATCGGGTTATCAAGGTAAGTCGGCCTGGCTCATTATTGGGATTGAGTGCCTCAATTAATTGTTTTATCTGATCTATGTCGTAATCAGGACCTATTTTTACGGCGATGGGATTGAGGATTCCCCTCATAAATTCTACATGGGCTCCGTCGATTTGCCGGGTTCTCTCGCCAATCCACAGGAGATGGGCGGAGCAGTCATACCAACCTCCGGTTGTGGAGTCCTGGCGGGTCATTGCCTCCTCATAGCCAAGAAGGAGTGCTTCGTGGGAGGTGTAGAAGTGAGCTTCGCTGATTTGTGGAGAATCGATAGGTATCCCAATGATTTCCATGAATTTTATGGCCTGTTCTATGTTTTTGCCCAGGCGTTGGTAGGAGCGTCCCATCGGGGATTGAACGACAAATTCCTGATTCCAGGCATGGACCCTGTTGAGGGCTGCATAGCCACCTCTGGTGAATGCCCGCAGAAGATTGAGCGTGGAGGCGGACATATTGTATCCCTGTAACATGTATTTGGGATTCGGGATGCGTGCCTCCAAGGTCGATTCCGGTCGATTGACCATATCTCCCCGATAGGATGGTATTTCCTTTCCGTTGACATTTTCGGTATCCGATGATCGAGGTTTGGCAAACTGGCCGGCAATACGACCGACTTTGATAACCGGCTTTCCTCCGGCATAGGTAAGGATAACGGCTATTTGTAAAAGAACCTTCAGCGTTTCCCTGATTTTGGGCGCCGTCAGTTGAGAAAAATTTTCGGAGCAATCCCCCCCTTGCAGGAGGAACGCATCTCCGGTTACCGCTTTGGCCAGCATGCTTTTAAGAGATCGGATCTCACCGGCAAATACAAGAGGAGGTAAAAGTGAAAGCTTGGTAATGACTTTTTGGACTTCCTCCGGATTGGGCCATTGAGGTTGCTGGAGGGCAACAAAGTTTTTCCAGCTCGATTTCGTCCAGTTTTTTTGCGGATCTGCCATTTAGGTAACCTCTTGATTATAAAATTATAAATTAATGCCTGGTTTTAAAGGCAACATCTTTCCAAGTCAAAGGCATTGAGGATTCGTTTTTCCCTCTCCAGTTTCTTGCCCTGCGGTCTGGGCATAAACGTCAGAGTGGGTAAAAGAACACGCGAAGCGGCTCGGTCCGGGATGGAATCTAACCCATTTCCAACAATCTTACCAGTGATTGTATCCAGCACTTCGGCATCAAAGCCGTTTGTTACAACAGTTAATGGAATGCAATATTCCGTATTAATGATCCTGGCAGCTGCTATGGCGGCTCGTTCTCTGCTGACCAGAGAGCCGGGGCCGTATCTGACGATCATAAATGATACATTATGAACCACTAGGATGAGTTCTATGGTTGACCTGACAAAATGATGGGTAAAGAGGGTGTCGATAAAGGCCCTGGGAATCAATTCGTCTCGTCCATACCCTTTTTGTTCCACCATCATGCGGTAAATGCCTTGGCGTAACCTTTCGTCGTCGGTATCAGTCAGTTCTTCGCCGGTAAGGTAATCTTTGAGTGTTCCGTAAATAAGATGATGAGAAAAATGCTCAACCATGTTTTTTCAAGGAGAATTCTCCGTATAATCCGAAGGTGCAGCAATTGGCAATAGTCATTGTGATATTCAACTATTATTATTGCCATTCCCTAGCTTGTCAATACTTGGAATGCTTATCAGGAGGAGGACTCAGGGGGTGCATAAGACGGCCTGGACCGTCGAGAGAAGGCGATTCAACGAAAAAGGTTTGGGAAGGAAGGAGTGGGCGCCTTTGGCTGAAAGACCGTTGATGGTATCGGTTCTCTGGTATTTTCCGCTTATGAGTATGGTCTTGATGCTGGGATATTTTGTTCGAATTCTATACAAGAGTTCAAGTCCATTGAGTTGCGGCATTTCAATATCGGAAATAACCATGTCAAATGGGTTCTTTTGGAGGAGTTCAAGGGCGGCATGTCCATCTTCAGCGCTTGTGCAGAGATACCCTCCGGACTGCAGGGCTTTTTCCAAGAACGTCCGGAGAAGAAGATCGTCATCGACAACTAGAATTTTGGCGTATTCTTTCTGAGTGATTTTTTCGTTATCCATAGATGATTTTCCTGCCGGTTTTTGGTTTATGCCGGTGTTGCCACTTTCAGAACTAAGAGGATAGAGAAGACAGAACAGACCGCAGGTTCTGCTTTTTGTTCGTTATGCCAAGTTTTTTCCGAATGTTTTTTCTGTGTTTGTCAATGGTTGCCGGTGAAATGTTCAGGAGTTCCGCTATTTCTTTTGATGAATATCCTTGACGAATAAAATTGGAAACCTGCATTTCGGCGGGTGTCAGTCTCAGATTCATTGTCATGACCGAGTAGATTAATGGTGAAGCCATATCTTTGATATTTTGGTCTAAAATATCGAGAGTTTTTTTCTGGTCCTTATCCTGGATACATTGTTTCAGCTTCGTCATGTAAGGTTCAATGTTGCAAAGGATATTCGTGGAAAGGTTTTCCTGAAACAGCAATTTTTCCTTTTCTAGTCTTTTTAACAGAACTTTCAGCGTGATATTGGTCTCTTCAAGGGTGGCTTTTTGTTGTTTAAGTTCTTTTTCAAGTAAATTTTCCCGGGTGATATTCGAGGTGTTGACAATTAAAGCAACGAGCTTTTCTTCCTGGATAAGGGGTGAAATCCTAGACTCCACATACACCGTTGTCCCTTCTTGGGTTGGGTATTCCATAAAGGTACGATCCGGTGTTTTGGAATTTCTGACCCGTCGCATACAGATTTCGACTTCATTTCTATATGAAAGGGGGATGAGGTTGAGGAAATTGGCACCGAGAGAATTTTTTGGAAAAAGACCGGGAAGGTCATGGTTCATATACCGGATGTTTCCCTCGAGATTGATGAGCATAATACAGTCGGGTGAACTGTTGCATATGGCATTACATTTGGCCTCTGACTGGGAAAACATTTTTGATTCGGTTACATCTCGCACTGAGCATATGATTCCCTTAAAAGAGTTGGAATTTGTATATTTGGGAATTAACCACCCAGTCTGATGGGTAAGTTTGCCCGGCGAGGCGAGTATTGGCATAGGATCGAATCTAATCGGGCTTTTTCGGTCCTTTGCCTTGAGGTAAAACGGGATAAAATTTTTGAAAAATACGGTGGAGAGAGAGTTGCTAATCGTTGTGCCGACTATGGTATCTTTGGGGATTCCGGAAATCTTTGCCATTGCATTATTGGCAAAGATAATGATGTCATCTTTGTTGGTGATCCATATACCGTCAAACAATATATCCAGAATCTGTGGATCAATGCCACTGTCGTTGCGGCTTTTAGTGAACAGCTCGGCAATGGCATTCATTGAGTCCAGCCAATTACCAAATTTCAGTGACCCGCTGTATTGGAGCAAAAGCAATAAAGAATCAAAACCAGTTATTTCATCCATCATTGCGTCATTCTTTTTTGGGTTTTCAAGCTGTGGCCTCGCTGCTATCTTCGAAAAACCCCATATGGATGTCTTCGTTTTGTTTTTGAGGAAAACCTCCATCCTCTAACTAATAATACAATTAGATGCTAACAATAGAAAAGACACAAAGCAAGCGTCATTATAAGGAAGAAATTGGGTACGAAATGGTCCTATTGATGTTTATTCCGCGGAAAATACAGGATTAATTTTATTGAGTTAGAGGTGGCTAATGAAACAAATATGAAACATAATCGAATTATTTATTCTAAGAATGGTTATTTTGCCGATTCAAGGCGAGGGCGATCGAGCCAATACGAATCTTGCACGCCTTCTCGATATGCCGTCAAGGACTCGGGAGAAGAATTTACCCTGAGGTTGCTGTATGACTCATCCTGGTTTTGCCAACGTTCATGCCAAAAAACGGCTGCCTTGACTTCGGGGAACCTTTGTTGAAAGTCAAGGAAGGCATTCTTTATCCATTCTGCTTTATTGCCGGCTTTTGGAAATTCACCAACCCCCCATTCTGCAACCATTATCGGCTTGGAAGTCTTGAGGTTCCTGATTTGTTGATAGGCAAGATGAAAGGCATCTAAGAAAGAGACCCAATCCATTGATTTCGACATTTTACCATAGGCACTTACTCCGATCCAGTCGACATAATCCGAACCGGGATAGTAGGCGGCTATGTGGTTCCATTGGCTATTGGGGTAGGAAATATTATTAACATGGAAAACCCATTGGATGTTTTTGGCTCCTTGAGCGCGAACTCGATCGACAACATAACGATAACACTTCTTATAAACATTCGGTCCGATAAATCCCCGACTATCGCTATTAAGATTTTTTTGTCCTCCTGAATAATAATAGCCAGACCATGGGAACCAGGTCCCGTTCATCTCTATCCCCCAGGCAACTAAAAGTGGCTTTGCAAAATCTCGTGCTTCCTGAGCCCATTGGTCAATATAATCATCGTACATTCCGTTTAAAATATTGTAGAGGTTGAATTTTCCCGGGAGCTTGTCTTCCAAATAGGGTTTGTCCCATGGTGACCAAAAAATGAGAGGAATTGCACCATATCTGGTTACTATCTGGGCATCCTTGGTGGCGAATTGTTGTTCTCCCCAAAAATTACCAAAGGCGATTATTGCTTGGTGTTTTCCCACCATTTTTTGAAATTTTTCCAATGCATCCAAGGTGACATTATCTTCTCCATCACCGAAATCCACATAGGCACCGGTATAGGCACCGTTGTTTGGAACCTTGAGTCTTTGAACCGAATCAGGGTGATGGCCGGCTGCCATCAGAGACCTTACCGGGAAGAAAAGCCCCAGACTGAGCAGACACAGGAAGAGAGCGTATGAGATGTGAAGTATTCTGGTTTTCATTATATCTGAGGAGTAAAAATGAATTACGAATATGGTTGATCTTAGTTAACGGAAGCCGTTCGTTCGATTTTTCCCCAGTTCACAAGTACTCCTTTAGCTGCTTTAAATAAGGATTTCCAAACCACCCAGCTTAACAACGGGCGGTAAATAAAGCGCATGGGGACGGCCAGCCATGCCTGCCGGACGGGTTCATGCTCCATCAAACAGCCGAGAGCGGCCAAGATAATATCCATCAAGAGAAAGATGGCGAAATAAATATAAAGCGCCGGACTGCTCCAGCCTAACAGCAATGATAAAATGACTAAGAGGTCGATGATCGGTGCAATTGCTACCAGGATAACTTGAAAAAACCAGATGCCTGGCAGGCTGAAACAACCTAAAGCTTTATACTGCAGGTTCATGACCATATCTCTGTGTTTCCAGAGGCATTGGATGGTACCGAAACCCCAGCGAAAACGTTGTTTGGCCAGACTGGTAATGCTTTCAGGTGCTTCGGTAAAGGCCAGGGCATCGGCAACATAGGAGATGAGATGCCCGTACCTATGCAAACTGATCGTGAGATCCGTGTCTTCGGCAAGAGTGTCCTGATTCCCCCCACTTCAAGGACAGCGCTTTTTCTAAGGGCGCTGACAGCACCCGGGACAACGGTTATACAGTTGAGATACTGATATGCCTGTCGATCAAGGTTGAACCCGCAGATATATTCCAGAGACTGGCAGCGAGCAATAAATGTTCTCAAATTTCCGACCTTAGCCTGTCCGGAAACGGCCGCCACCCTGTCATCCTGTAATGGTTGCACCAACCTAAAAAGAGTGTCGGGTTGGAATTGTGTGTCGGCATCCAGAGTGACAACTATATCATCGGATATCACATTAAGGCCATGGCGGAGAGCAAGCGCCTTGCCTTTGTTGTCTTGTCGGATAAGGTGCACTCGTGTTTCCTTGGCAGCGAAAGCCTCGACTACCTCCGATGTTTTATCCGTGGAGCCGTCATCGACAATCCAGAGTGAAATTGTTCCCGGGTAGGTTGTGTTCAGTACCGATTGGATTGTCTTGGCAAGCACTTTTTCTTCATTATAAGCAGCTATGAGAATGCTTAAAGAGGGGGTGAAGGAGGGCCTTGGGGATGTAGCCCATTTCCTTTGTTGGAGAAGGGCTAAAATACAGACGATGAGTGTTCGTACAATTACCAGGAGTGTTGAGACGATCATGAAGGCCCAACAGAAGGTTTCAACGAAATGAAAGAGTGTGAACCCACCACCGCTGATAAGACGACTGAACACATTCTGGTCCTTCTTGACGATTGGCATCAACACTTCCGAGGATTCATGCAGGAGTGTACCTAAGGGAACTACATGATCGTCGCGATCGTAGAGATATTCAATGATCAAAGGTAGGGCAGCCACTGTCTGGCTGCGATCTCCACCTGCATCATGCAGGAGAATAACATTGCCACCAAGCTGGCGACCCAGTTTAACACGTTCTACTATTTTGCCTACACCCGGCCTGGCCCAATCGTCAGGGTCTATGTCTTCAGCCACGGTTAAATACCCCATATCTTGAACCGTTTTAAGAGGCAGCACCTCTTCCAGGTTGGAAGGTTTGGAATCTGCATTATACGGGGGCCTGAAAAGAAGTGTCGATCTTCCGGTGATGGTCTCGAGAAGTCTTTGGGTGGCATTGATTTCCAAACGGATTCGTTCTTTGGAGACGAGAGCAAGATTTGGGTGTGTGTAGGTATGGAGTCCTACTTCGTGTCCTTCTTTGACAATGCGGTCGACGAGTCCCGGATTCTCCTCCATTTGCATCCCAACCATAAAAAATGCGGCCTTGATCTTGTTTTCTTTCAGGATATCAAGAACCTGCGGAGTCCATTTGGGGTCGGGACCATCATCGAAAGTGATGGCAACCTGATCGTCTGCTCCATTGCCTTGATGACTGACTGTCAGGTAACTCGGAAATTTTTCATAGGTTTCAATAATTTTTCTTGAAGAGTCAACTTCGAGTTTTCGCAGGCCGTCGGACCGTGAGTCTTCGATTGAGAGGAACTCTCCGCTTCCGATCTGGGTAATGCCGTTGGAGCTGAGAGAGGATATTTGTTCAAGCTCTTGTTGTCCTGTCTCAAAAGGTTCTTTCCTGATCGCCTTCCAGATTCCCGGATCCTCGGAACCTAATTCAAAAAGGGCGATGCCGCCAACCTGGAGCTTGCGGACAACCTTGAGTTGGTTGATGAAGGTGGCAACATCAAGAAACCAGACAGTGTGCCGGGTTCCGGTATCCGAGTAGGAAAAGGAAGGATTATACAAGGGGGCCTCTACCTTGTCGGACTGCAATCCTGCATTGCCGGCTCTGGTCATGACATCGGCAAAACGAATGGTTTCTGCCTCGGAACTGCCCTTGGCCCAGTCATATCCATAGGATCCTAGCTCCGCTATCCACTGGTCAGGCTTCCCGTAAGCGATCACGGTGTTGAGCCATCCTTCGAACCAATCCTGAGAGGCTATCGGACCGGGTGGGTCCGAATCGGAATTCTCATCGTGCAGGACGGCCACGAAGTGATCAATGTCTTCGGAAAGGGTTTCCAGATCGTAGACCATCAGTTCGCGTCCCATGGGAATACGCAGCCAGACTTCCATGTGTTTTGCATGAAGAGCTGTGGCAATCTTCTGAAGAAGGTTGGTTATGTTATCCTGGTAGGTCGGGTCTATCCGACCCCAGTCAATCACAACGCCTCCGGCCCCGGCTGCCTCAAGTTGCGCCGTCAAATTATGAATGAAATCGGCTCTTCTTTTTTCCGGGCCATTGGCAATCCCTTCAACGGCTTCCGGTTGCCAGGTATCATCATCGGAGAGATTCGTCAATAGCGGCAAGAGAACAA
>Ga0307440_1001112_pt1 | contig 13157 bp, 12 predicted proteins | sample SalMarWE160410MG_FD_202150 | JGI IMG/M metagenome (GOLD analysis project Ga0307440, IMG submission 202150) | Salt marsh sediment microbial communities from the Plum Island Ecosystem LTER, Massachusetts, United States - WE1604-10 | ecosystem: Environmental > Aquatic > Marine > Intertidal zone >... | reverse complement strand
GGCGGATCGTCTAACCCCGGAAAGCATGGGCGCTCTTCTGGCCTTGTACGAGGCAAAGATCGTTTTCCAGGGCTTTTTGTGGAATATTAATTCATTTGACCAGGAAGGGGTGCAATTGGGTAAGGTTTTGGCCGGTCGATTCCTCAGTTCGATGAAGGGAGAGGGCGGTGACGGGGGGAGTCTTGAAACGGCCATTTTACAGGCGGCAAGCATCGGAGGAGATACCTGATAAAGTAGTAAACACGCCATGTTTTGTGCATAAGTTACATTCCATTTTTTGTTGACAAAAAAGACGTTCACGGATATCCTCTCCCGCTGAATGGTTATTCATTAGAAGGCTGAGTTTATGCCTTCGCCTATGGATAATCACTGCAAAAACCGGCGAATTTGCCGGGCCGATGCCCAGTTGCTATTTCTTCGGTTTGCTGAATATATGAAGAGGGTTGTCGTAGATTGACTTGCCGCAACTTTTTCATAGTTCTCTTGTGGTTTGGCCGGTTATGGTTCGGTATGCTGCCTGGAGACGGAATCTGTTACTAAGTCTATTTTTTAGGTTAAGGTTGAAGTTTAAATAGGAATTCAAAGGAGGAAATCATGGCAAAACATGAAACGCCCTTGTTGGATCAATTGGAGAGTGGCCCGTGGCCAAGCTTCGTTACCGACATGAAGCACCAGGCGGAAACCAAGCCCGAGTGCTGGGACATTCTGGGTCAGCTCGAATTGTCCTATAAGGACAAGATTACCCACTGGAAGCACGGTGGTATCGTAGGTGTTTTCGGTTACGGCGGTGGTATCGTTGGCCGCTATTCCGATATGCCGAAGCAGTTCCCGGGTGTCGAGCATTTTCACACCGTTCGTGTTGCCCAGCCGTCATCCAAGTACTACTCCACAAAGCATCTCCGCGACCTGATGAATCTCTGGTTGAAATATGGATCCGGCATGACCAACTTCCATGGTTCCACTGGTGATATCATTTTTATCGGTACACGGACTGAAAATCTCGAGCCTCTGTTCTGGGATATGACCCATGACCTGGGACAGGATCTCGGTGGCTCCGGCTCCAACCTCCGTACCCCGGCTAACTGCCTTGGTGAGTCCCGTTGTGAGTGGTCCTGCTATGATACAGAAGAATGCTGCTATTTCCTTACCCAGAAATATCAGGACGAGATCCATCGACCGGCCTTCCCCTATAAGTTTAAATTCAAATTTTCCGGATGCGCCAATGACTGCGTTGCAGCAATAGCTCGTTCCGATATAGCCGTTATCGGTACCTGGAAAGACAATATCCGCATAGATCAGGCTGCCGTCAAAGAGTATATTGCCGGTAATTACCCGGCCAACGGTGGCGCCCACAGTGGTCGTGACTGGGGTAAATTCGATATCGAAAAAGAGGTTATCGCGCTCTGCCCCACCGAATGTATGAAGATGGACGGCGACAAGCTCCTGATCAACGATAGTGAATGTACTCGCTGTATGCATTGCCTCAATGTCATGCCGCGTGCGCTTCGTCCTGGTGTTGACAAAGGTGCAACCATCTGTGTCGGCGCCAAGGCCCCGATCCTCGACGGTGCCCAGTTCGCCACCTTGATCGTTCCTTTCATGAAGGTCACTAAGGACAACGAGTACGAGGAGTTGGTGGATTTCATTGAGACTATTTGGGATTGGTGGATGGAGGTTGGTAAGAATCGTGAGCGTGTTGGTGAGACCATGCAGCGTGTTGGACTGCCGACCTTTATCAAAGTCATGGGCGTTGATCCGATTCCTCAAATGGTAAAAGAGCCGCGTTCTAACCCCTATGTCTTCTGGAATGAGGAAGAGGTTCCCGGCGGATTTGAGCGTGATGTCGTCGAATTCCGAAAGAAACATGCAGCTTGATGCTGTGATGATTTGATTCGTTTTTATCAATGATACTATAAGGAGTTTTACATCATGGGATATAATCCAGAAAAACCGATGGAAGGAAGGATGTCCGATCTCGGTCCTCTCCATTATGGGCAGTTCCAGCCTGCTGTTATAAAGGAAAACAAAGGAAAATGGCTCTGGCATGAGATTACTCAGCCAGGAGTTCTGATGCATAAATCAGAGACCGGTGCAGAGGTCTATACTGTTCGTGCCGGTGGCGTCAGGCTGATGTCAGCAGAATTTGTCCGCGAGATCTGTGACATCGCAGATAAACATTGTGACGGGTTTCTGCGTTTCACCACCAGGAACAATATCGAGTTCATGGTCGATTCCAAGGATAAAGTTCAACCTCTTCTGGATGATTTGAAGAGCCGCGGCAACAAGTTCCCCGTAGGCGGAACCGGAGCCGGTATTACAAATATTGTTCACACCCAGGGGTGGGTCCACTGCCATACTCCGGCAACGGATGCCTCCGGTGTCGTCAAGGCCGTTATGGATGAACTGTTCGATTACTTCACCTCCATGACCTTGCCGGCCCAATGCCGTATCGCTCTGGCCTGCTGCCTGAACATGTGCGGTGCCGTCCATGCCTCCGATATCGCCATCCTCGGTGTCCATCGTAAACCGCCGATGATCGACCACAGCCGTATTACCGGTGTCTGCGAGTTGCCTCTGGCCATCGCCTCCTGTCCGCTTGGCGCTGTAAAACCTGCCAAGGCTGAGGTAGATGGTAAAGAGGTTAAAACCGTTAAGGTCAATGTCGAGCGTTGTATGTTCTGCGGTAACTGCTATACCATGTGTCCGGCTATGCCTCTGGCTGACCCGGAAGGTGACGGTATTGCAATTCTTGTCGGTGGAAAAGTATCCAACCGTATAAGTGTACCGAAGTTCTCAAAACTCGTTATTCCGTTTCTCCCCAACAACACACCTCGGTGGCCTGAGGTGGTTGAGGCCATCAAGAAGATAGTTGTTGCCTATTCCGCCGGCGCCAGAAAGTATGAGCGTGTTGGAGATTGGGCGGAGCGTATTGGTTGGGAGCGTTTCTTTGAGGAATGTGATATACCGTTTACTGAGAAGAGCATCGACGATTATCGCCTTGCATATGACACCTGGCGTACTACGACTCAGTTCAAGTACACAAGCCATATAAAGTAATTAAAGTGATAACCCCTCGGCCGGACCGGTAGTCGGTTCGGCCGGGAACTTTGATGCTTTCTTCTAAAAAATCAATAAGGAGATTCATTATGGCTTTAAGTATTGAAGATCTCAAAGCGGCAATTTTGGAGAAAGCAGAAAAATCTCCGAAACCTCAGCTGTACATAAAAGATTTTTACGCGTGCGACCCCGATACCAAACCCCGTGCAGTAAAGAATGCTGCCAATGACCTGGTTAAGGAAGGAAAGCTGATGTTCTGGTCTTCCGGATCCACCACTATGTACGCATTGAAGAGCCGTATCAAAAATGAAGAGGGTTCAGAAGGAATAAACTAATCTGCTTTATCTTCTTTGGATGAATTAAAAGTGCGGAGTGTATACTCTGCACTTTTTTTTTTCTAATTTCCAGGGAAAGGAACGGATGTGAGTGCTCTATATTATTCGCAATGTACCTTCAACCAATAGAACAGCCTATACGTTAGCAGCAAACGCAGCTGAAGAAGGTCTGGCGGTCATTGCTTGAGTCCCAGGATGCGGGCCGCCGCGGACGGGCGAGACTGGGCAAGCACTGGCAATCACCCCCTGGGAAGGGGCTGTATTGCTCTCTGATAGTCTACCCTTCTCTTTCTGTAGAGGACTTTTCGAAGATTACGCTTGCAAGCGGTTTGGCAGTGGCGACGATTCTTGAGGATGTAACTCAACAAAAAATGCTTCTGAAATGGCCCAATTATGTCTTTTTGGCAAGGAAGAAATGCTGTGGTATTTTGACGGAGTCATCTTCTCTATCGGAAGATGAGGAGAACCGATTCGCGATAATCGGCGTTGGGGTTAACGTAAATTCAGAACAAAAAGATTTCCAGGAGTAACTTCACGATAAGGTGACATCACTTGCGATTCTGACCGGAGATGAATATCTCCATCATGGAGATTTTTACCAAGGTCAGGATGCGAATACTTGAAAAGCTGAATATTTTACAGCAAAAAGGACTTCCTGAAATTCTCACCGAATGGCGCAGGAAGGATATGCTTGCGGGTAAGTGGCTGCAATGGCTAACGAACTCAGGTGAAGTTGTGTATGGACTTTCTGAGGGGCCTGATCAATCAGGAAGACTGGTTGGTTAAGGATGAGACGGGAAAAAGCCATCAGGTTCTCTCCGGAGATATAACACTTGTGGAAAAGGGGATTGGAGAGGATTTATAAGTATACTATCTGGGATTCATTGATCAAATTGACGGTGCTTTTCCCTGCTCTCTATCAGATATGGATACTGATTTTCTCACACCCAGGCGACATTGTCATCAGTGGCAATGCCTGCATCCATAAACTACAGTGGGTTTGGGCCCTTGCAGAGGGACACCCTCCGGCAAGTTTATGGAGCATCTCCGATAATGTATTCGGTTCAGATACATTACTCTCATAGACATGGCTCCGCCAGGGAAAACTATTGGAATCGAGGACCAGGCCTAGAGTAACCAGAGGGCAATTGGATCGTTTTTCCTACGAGTGACCTCGGGCCGCAAGAGCATTGCTTTTGCTTTGACCCTCAAAATATGTATTGGTTTCCTGTCGGTAGTTTCTGAATATTTTATGGCACTGTAAAGCTCAGTGAAATTCTATCTTTCTAATATTCCATTATATCTATCTTCAAGGAAAAATGCTGGTTACAGAGCAGTTTGATAATCATTTGCAAAAAGTTGGGTTGACCCAAATATCAGGAGAGATACCAAGTAAGACAATGATAAAACACTGCAAGGAATTTAAGGAAAATCCTCCCGGTGAAAACTGGGGCAGGGTTTATACTGCAAGTTCAAAATAAAGATCAAGAAACGGTTTAGTGTCCTAACCGTTTCTTGAATATCTTCTAATATCTATAATGATCAGGTTTAAAAGGACCTTCGACCGGGACGCCCAGATAATCTGCCTGAAATTGAGTCAGTTTTGTCATTTTTGCTCCAAGTTTGCCTAGATGCAACCTTGCAACCTCCTCATCAAGGGTTTTGGGAAGAGTATAAACATCTATCTCATAATCCTTTGAAGCCAGTTCAATCTGTGCAAGACACTGGTTGGTAAAACTGTTGCTCATTACAAAACTGGGATGACCGGTGGCGCATCCGAGGTTGACCAGCCGGCCTTCAGCAAGTACGATTATTGATTTACCTGATTTTAATGTCCATTTATCAACTTGGGGTTTGATATTTTCTTTTGTACATTCAGGGTTATCTTCAAGGTAAGTCATTTGAATCTCGTTATCAAAATGCCCTATGTTGCAGATAATGACTTCGTCCTTCATCTCTTCCATATGCTCCCCTGTAATAACATGGTAGCACCCTGTTGCTGTAACAAAAATATCACCGATGGAAGCAGCATCCTCCATAGTCATTACCTGAAAACCTTCCATTGCAGCCTGAAGAGCGCAGATTGGATCAATCTCGGTAACAATAACGCGTGAACCGTAACCTCTCATCGAGTCAGCACATCCTTTTCCCACATCGCCGTAACCGCATACAACAACAATCTTACCCGCAAGCATTACATCTGTTGCGCGCTTAATTCCATCAGCCAGGGATTCACGGCAACCATATAGATTATCAAATTTTGACTTTGTTACAGAATCATTTACATTAAAAGCCGGAAAAAGCAGTTCTTTACTTTTGGAAAGATGATACAATCTGTGAACCCCTGTTGTTGTTTCTTCCGACACCCCGCGAATCTTTTTTGCAATATTTGTCCAGTGCTGAGGATCTTTTTCATATGTGACAGCCAGACGCGCTATAAGGCATTGCATGTCCTTACTGTCATATTCTTTCTCAAGAAGAGACGGATCTTTTTCAACGGCAACACCCTGATGAACATAGAGAGTAGCATCTCCTCCATCATCAACAATAAGGTCCGGTCCTGACCCGTCGGGCCAGGTCAATGCCTGTTCCGTGCACCACCAGAATTCTTCAAGGTTTTCCCCCTTCCATGCAAAAACGGCAGCAGAGCCGTTTTCTGCAATGGCGGACGCCGCGTGATCCTGGGTTGAAAAAATATTGCAGGTAGCCCAGCGAATATCAGCCCCAAGTTCCTTTAATGTCTCTATCAGCATGGCAGTCTGTATGGTCATGTGAAGACTTCCCATGATCTTTAGACCCTTTAAAGGCTTTTGGGGACCATATTTTTCCCTGACTGCCATCAGACCGGGCATCTCCTTTTCGGCAAGTCTCATCTCCTTATTGCCAAATCCGGAAAGAGAAAGATCAGCAACCTTATAAGGAAGTGAAAGATCAAGCGGCAGGCAGTTTCCTGAATTTTGTTTATTATCGTCTGAATACATAATACTCTCCTTAATACCTGATTATAAACCTGCTTTTTCCCTGAGAGTATCGGCCATAGTGGTTTTTTCCATGAAAATTCCGGCTCGTTTTTCCCAAAATGACCGTAAGCTGAGGTTTTTATATAAATTGGGGGCTGCAGTTCAAGGGAAGTGATAAGTAATAGCTATTTTAGCAGAGTCTAACTGCACTGCCAATATAGCTGATTCTCGTCATTTATTCGGCACAATACTATCTCAATTACACTGTTTTTGCCATAAATTTCTCATTACAGGGGGTCAGCCTCCTTGCTCTTAAAAGTCATGTACAACCGGCAAAGCCGGTCGCTTGAAAAATATGAACCGCTCATAGCGATTGCAAATCAGGAGCTATCTAAAGGTGGCTGGCGTTTAAAACAGTTTTAATTGCTCAATTCGTTTATCTTCTTTCTCCTGCTTTTGGATATATTCTCGTACGGCTCCTCTTCCTTGCCAACCGTCGATCCATAATATCCTCTGGCCCAAAAGTGCTGCTCTACAAAATTCTTCTTTCGACTTTGAAAATTACTGGCTATCTAAATCGCACTTTTTCATTTGATATATCCAACAACCTAGGATACTGAATACTTCGGTGGGATGGATACCAAAATGTGATGATTGGTCATCAAGACAAAGTAGTGTATTGCCTGCGCACAAGTCAGACAGCCTGGGATGAGTTGACATTATGGAATACCTATACCATGCTGACAGACCTCGAAGCTGTTTTTCGTTCGCTGAAGTCGGTGCTCGGTCTACGACCGGTTCACCATCAGATAGCAAAACGGGTTTCCGGACATCTGTTTATCTCAGTCCTGGCGTATCACCTTGTTCACGACATCCGCTTCAAATTAGAAGGGACAGGAATTCATAGTAGTTGGTCAGGTATCCGCAAGATTTTTTCGAGCCAGTGCAGGATGACTGTATCTATGCTATGCAAAAATGGCAGTACAGTACACGTGAGAAAAAGTAATCGTCTGGAGACAAACCAGCAGGAGATATTTCTGTAATTGTTGAATAAAAAAAAGACCCGTCTCTTCTAGAAAGACGGGCCTGTTGATAAGGTATCAGTGCAGTCCGGCGGCTTGTCGTAACTCTTCAGCTTTATTGGTGTTTTCCCAGGTGAAATTTTCATTTTTCCGCCCGAAGTGGCCATAGGAGGCAGTGGCGCGATAGATGGGACGCAGAAGGTCGAGGTCTGTGATTATAGCCTTGGGACGTAGGTCAAAGATTTCGGAGATAAGGGCTTTGATTTTATTGTCGGGTATTTTGCCGGTACCGAAGCTGTTGACATTGATCGAAACCGGTTTGGATATACCTATGGCATAGGCAATCTGCACTTCGACTTCGGTAGCAATGCCTGCCGCCACAATATTTTTTGCTACATATCGGCCCATATATGAGGAGGACCTGTCGACTTTGGAAGGATCCTTTCCTGAAAAGGCTCCGCCGCCATGTGAACCCTTGCCGCCGTAGGTATCAACGATTATCTTTCTTCCGGTGACACCACAATCCCCGACAGGACCTCCTATGACGAATCTTCCCGTGGGATTAATAAAATATTTAGTATTGGCATCCAGCATATCAGGAGGAAGTATTGGTTTGAGAATTTCCTCCATCACCCCTTCCTTTAAATCCTCATAACTGACCTGTTCACTATGCTGGGTGGATAAAACAACTGCTTCGATGCGTTTAGGGATGTTTCTTTCATATTCGATAGTAACCTGGCTTTTAGCATCAGGCCTAAGCCAGGGAAGTCGGTTTTCCTTACGGACTATGGATTGCTGTTTTGTGAGAAGATGTGCGAGGGTTATCGGCAGCGGCATAAGAACATCGGTCTCGTTACACGCATATCCGAACATCAAGCCTTGGTCCCCGGCACCCTGATCGAGGTCAAGGCCGGTACCCATATTTACTCCCTGGGCGATGTCGGAAGATTGCTTGTCAATGGAGGAGAGGACGGCACATGATTGCCAATCGAATCCCATGTCGGAGGAATTGTATCCGATATCCCGGATGGTATGACGGACTACCTCGGGAAGATCGACCCAGGCATTGGTGGTAATTTCGCCGGCGATGATGGCCATGCCGGTGGTGACCATGGTCTCGCAGGCGACACGAGCGTTTATATCCTGTTCAAGGATGGCATCGAGGATGGCATCGGAAATCTGGTCTGCAACTTTGTCGGGATGACCTTCTGAAACGGATTCCGAAGTAAATAGATAGTTAGACATTTGACATCTCCATGATAACGTTACCCTGCGAAAAACGAACTACTTGTTTATAAATATTCAAGTATCATGCAAGGAATTTGAAAATTGGAAAATTCCATCATCATGACCTGATAATATGACGATGTCAAGGGGAAACTCAAGAATCAAGGGATCCCCCCACGTTATTGACTGCGGAACTGGGAGTTGGTATATGATGGAACATCGAAAAAGAATATGGTATTCTGTTTTGTTTGAATAAAAGGTTTTATCTAAATTATCCCAGGAAAAGGAAAATATCGATATATGTCAATTGAGGAAGCACGGAAGGTTTTTTTAATAGAAGAACAGGGTCTGGCGGCCGTCAGGCAGCGAATAGGTCAGGAATTCGTCGAGGCAGTGGATCGCATTGTCGAGTGTCCAAGCAGGTTGGTGATAACAGGAATCGGCAAATCCGGGATTATTGGGCAGAAAATATCGGCCACAATGAACAGTACCGGAACCCCATCTTTTTTTCTCCACCCTGTGGAGGCAATGCATGGTGACCTTGGGATGGTCATGCCAACAGATGTGGTTATGGCCATATCCTATTCAGGAGAAACATTTGAACTCAACTCCCTGCTGACCAGTCTTAAAAAACGGGGAAATTTAATTATTGCGATGACAGGAGGTATGCGTTCCACACTGGCCAAGAATTCCGATATCATTTTGGATATAGGCGTCCCCAGAGAGGCGTGTCCCCTCGGCCTTGCACCTACGGCAAGCACAACGGCCACCTTGGCGATGGGAGATGCTCTTTCTGTGGTCCTGCAAAACAGGAAAAAATTTCAAGTGTCCGATTTTCGACAGAATCATCCTGGTGGTAGCTTGGGCGAAAGATTGAAAGTAAAGGTTGCTGAAGTGATGTTGACCGGAGGACAGATACCGGTTATCGAAAAAGAAGATTCTGCACTTACGGCAATTCGGGTACTTAATGCAAAGAATCTCGGAGCCGTGATCATCGTCAATGGGGATGGACAAATTGTCGGCATCGTCACTGATGGGGATATCCGTCGCTCTCTTGCTGGAGACAGGGAGTTGGAAAGGTTGCGCGCAATAGATATTATGACTCCGGAACCTATAACCATAGATAAGGAGAAGCGTGCGGCAGATGCGCTTAGTATCATGCAACGTCATGAAATTACGGTTTTGCCAATAGCAGACCATGAAAAAAGACTTGAAGGAATCCTCCATCTGCATGATCTTTTGGGTAAAGGTGAATTCAGGTTTCTTTTGTAGGCTAACAGGTAAGGAGAAAATTATGTGTCAAATGAGTGCCGTGGTAGAACAGGACGGAAAATTCGAGCTGGTAAAAGAAAACGTTACACGGGTGGATGTGTTGGGGAAGGGGATTAAGATAAAAACCCTTTTTGAAGGAAGTATGGAATTAACCAATATGGCGATTGATCATATTGATTTTTTAGCAGGTAAGATATTCTTGCATAAAAAAGAAGCCTTGGACGGAGAAGTCTGATGAAACAGATGGAAAAATTGCGGGTCTTGTTGCCCCATTGGATTGAGCATAATATTGGTCATGGTGAAGAATGCCGCAAATGGGCAAATATTGCCCGGGAAGATGGCCAGGAAAAGATAGCAGCCCTGATAGAAGATGCAATTGAGGCAATGTCGAAGGTCAACGATTTGCTGGACGCGGCCTTGCAGGAGGCAGGTGGACCTGCTCAAGAATCTGAACACCATCACCATCATGAGCATTGATGGGAAAAGAAAAGGATAAAAATTACATAAAAATGGGGTGTTTTCTCCTTGTTCCCGATATACTTTGCTTGGTTACCGGGGATTGCTGTAAAACTCCCATTTATTTTTCATAGGATCAAAACTGTAGTATATTATTATTCTAAGCGGACTGTTCTGTCCAGTATCCGTACACTCTAACTTATAAAGAAGTTTTTTCCCCATTTTTTTGACGAAGGTTGCTTCGGGGGTAGTCAAAGAGTCATCCTTGGCAATAGTGTAGGATTTTGTTATTATTTCTTTATAGTTTTTAAGGAGATAGTCAATTCCTTCGGAAATTTGCTGTTTGTCTTTCGTTTCGGTGATTTGTTGTTCAACGTCAGTGGTTATCCGGGCGAAGTATTTCTCCTTGTCAAAGGAACTCTTTTTAATGGTCGCGACAATGGATTCAAGTTTGTCTATGGCATTTTGATTGTTGCCGTTTTTGAGTTCCCTTGCGACATCCTGCTTATCTCTGATTATTGAGGCCTCTAACATAATCCTGGCAAGTTTTTTCCTGTTCTCTTCTGAACTGGCCTGTTTGAGGATGGCACTGTCTTTTTTAAGGAGGTCGATGGCAGATTCGTAGAGGGCAATGGCTTTATCCCACTGGGCGTTGTCAAAGGCGACCTTTCCTTCTTGAATGGTAGAATAAAGGACTGCCTTGGCTTTATTTTCTGTTAATTCCGTTACGTCCCGAAAAGAGGTGGCTGGTAGACTTTTTCCAAGGGCTATGGCTTTTGTATAGTTGTCCGCAGCAGTTTTCCATTGATTTTTGGCAAAGGAGGAATCAGCTTCTTTTCTCAACGATTGAAACCGAACGGACGAGAGGAGAGGTTCGATTTCTTTAAGTGTGGGGTCCTTTGCGGCCCCATCCAACTCCCCGGCTTTTTGCTTAGCCTTTTCAAGTATCGAAACCGCCTGATCTATCTTTCCTGCTTTTTGATACTCTTTTCCCTCGATAATGTAACTATTCACCTCGGCTAGAAGGAGGCTTTTCCGCACGCTTTCAACTTTTCGGGCATCGTTTTTGGCCAGGAGCTTGACTCGGGTTATAATGTTTAAGGCCAGCTGATAATGCTGTTTGGCCTCATTCCAGGAGAGGTCGGTCATGGCAGAATCGCCTTTATCCGCTTCTTTGGCGAATGCGGTCAAGGCCTCTTTTTCATCTTTGGGGACGAAATGCCCGTTGACGAGGATCATTCCAGCCAGACCCTGGCGCAACTTTTGCGAAGAGAGAGTGGTTTTGATATCGCGGGCAAGCGAGGTTTTCCCAGTCGTATTAAAAAGATATATATTTTGGACAAGAGAGAGAGCTTTGTTGCACATGTTGTCGGCATCATTGAACTTATCTTTGGCTAGTGAATCCTTACATGAGGAATAGGCGGATTCTGCCCTTTTAAACTGCGCATTGGAGGAGTAAAAGAAAAAGACAAAGACTCCTATAAGCACTGCTGAGGAACAGGCGATGATAATAGGGAGGATTGGGGTTCGTTTAAGAGGCTTTTCGGTGAAAAAAGTGGGGCTTTTTGGTTCTCCCGACACATCTTTTTTAGGTGATTTCGAAGTGGTGGAAAGGGTTTTCTTAGGGGTAAATTCTTTAGGATCATACGAAAAGTCTTCAAGTTCACCCAAGGATTCTTCCGCCTGCTGAATCTTCTCCTCAAGTTCGGGATAATCCGTGACCGTGTTTGCGAGGAGATGAAACTTTTCCAATGCCATCTTGTTAAGGCCTTGCAGCTCGAAATCGAGGCCCTGTTGAAAGATCTCCTTGGCTTTGGTGAGTTCGATATGGGTCGTGTCTTTCAGATCAATCAGTAATGGGGTGAGCAAATCGGTCGGGATGGATTGGAGCCTGGTATAAAGCGAATAATACCGTTTTTGCTTGGCCATTAATTGTAAAAGATCGAGATCAATATCAGGAGCAGATTGTGGAACAGAGGGGAGGGGGACGTCAGGAGTCTCGGAGGATGGGGTTTCCTCTGCCGGATCTTCGAATACGTCGATTTCAAGGGCCTCCAGTTCATCGAAGGAATCTATCAGAGAAGATGATGTCGGACCATGGGGTTCGTAGTCAAAATCCACCGAGTCGAAAGGAAGGCGGTCACTGTGCTGCTTATACCAGGTAACGGCTTCTTCGTTGAAAGCATTGTCTGTTGAGAAAATCTTCCCTGAGATCATTTGCGCGATATGAACGATCAGATTGGAAACGGTGCTGCCCTTTTTCCAGAAATCGCCTATGCAAATGGCGGCTTGGTCAAAATCAGGGTGAAATATAGGGGAGATGGGTTTACAATTAGGCGGGAAGTGGGGGAAGCCGAAAGGAATGGATATCGCGATGGTATGACGTGTCGACTCAACCACTTCATTTTTTTTGTTCTGGTGAAGGCCTTTTATGGTATAGGTCACTTCATATTTTTCCGGAGGGTTTCCGGCATCCGGCTGTATTGAAACATATTGACTGCTTTTAAAATGATCGTTGACTTCCTGAAAGATCGCCTCAAGCTGTTTGGTCGCTATACCCATAAGTGCCACTGGAAGAATTGTTCGAAAGCTGTAGTGGGATGTGTTGTGATACTATTTCCAGAAATAATGGAACCATAGCAGAATTAAGCTGAAATAACAAAAATAAATTCGAGACATCTCCTTTTAAATGGGATCTTTTAAAGCTGTATTCAAAATAATAGAAAATAACAACTGTCCGTTATATAAGTTGGAAGAGCGTTTTGTCTTATCGGACAAATCCCTGGCATTTCCAAAGGATAGGGAAGGATGTCTGATCCTGGTTCGGG
>Ga0307440_1001111_pt1 | contig 13165 bp, 10 predicted proteins | sample SalMarWE160410MG_FD_202150 | JGI IMG/M metagenome (GOLD analysis project Ga0307440, IMG submission 202150) | Salt marsh sediment microbial communities from the Plum Island Ecosystem LTER, Massachusetts, United States - WE1604-10 | ecosystem: Environmental > Aquatic > Marine > Intertidal zone >... | reverse complement strand
GAGAGTATTTCATAGCATTGTCAAGCAGGTTATTGACCAGGTTGGTAAGATGATCAAAGTCGCCATATATAACAGGCTGTTCAGCATCCAGATGAAGGATGACCTTACCTTGCCTTTGCTGAACCTGAATTTCTATTGTCTCCAGGGCATGTTCTACGATATCATGAATAGATACATTCTTAAACATGAATTCAATCTCTTTTTTATCTAGAGAAGCTATCTGTAATATTGTCTCCACCTTTTTATTCATCCTGCTGTTTTCCTTTTTTATCATATCGATAAAATGCCGTATACGTGTTTCATCATTGATGACCTTCGGATTATTTATGGTGTCTGCAGCAAGTGAAATAGTCGCTATAGGTGTCTTGAACTCATGGGTCATATTGTTGATGAAATCTGATTTCATCTCGGAAATCTTTTTCTGGCGTATGATAAAATAAAGGCTCAGCGCAAAAGTAAGAAGAATGAATATCGAAAAAATAAGAGATCCTCCAAGGAGCCAGCCAATACTTCCCAGGACATAGTTCGTCCTATCAGGGAAAATTACTGCAAGTTCAAGGTCGTACCTGATAATATCATCAGGAAACAGCCTTATTCGATAGGCCGTCCTCAGAAAATCATTCTTTGCTGATTTCTTATATCTTCCGTCATCGACAACTCCGTTTTTTATTATTGCATACTCATACGGGGTAGTAATACCCTGGTATCTTAACGATCGACCGAGAGCAGTCTCCACCTCCCTGTTATCCAGTTGCAGATACTTTTCCCAGTTGTACAGGTCAGCTATCACCTGGTCAGTCATGTTCCGCAACTCATTTCTCCTTTTCTTTACCCAGTTCAGAGAATCATTCTGATTCATATAAAGACCATTTGGGCCTGATCCTGCATTTTCCTCCTTCTTTACAATATTCATCTTACCTGTCCTGTCAGGTGTAGCGACAATATAAGATGAAGAATCGGATACGATAGAAGTATCATTGTTAATAGTATATGATCTGTTATAGGTGGTAATATGGGCCGTATCAGCATCACCCGAAATTGTCTGGTTCGTTATGCTCACATTTATCTCGCTGTCAGGGGCTGAAGAATATGTGCCCACACTAAGAAAACCACTCATGCTATTTGAAGTATCACTTAACGATGCAGATGGCCTGAACATAAAGTCATTTATGAAATTCATATTGCGGGCCCGCTCTAAAGAACTGGCTGCATTGGCCAGGCTGATCATAACACTGTTATTAAATCTGGCATTCTGGATTTTTACAGCTTTTGATATCCATACGATCTGAACCCATATTATACCTACAATGGATAACAGCATCATCACGATGAGGCCCGCAAATTTCTTACTGTTCATGACACAAAAATATACTATTATGTATTCATAATATATAATTTAACTTTTCCTTAACTCTTATTAACCTTGTTTTAACCGGGAAATATCACAGGATAATTACTTTTGAGATTTGAAAAACCCTGTATAATGTATCTGGAATGTTTAATTCCCGTTGCATAAGTAGTTATGAGTTAAGTGATCAGGTGTATTTTTATATTTTAGAGGGTTAGACAGAAATGAGCCGGCAAAAACCGGCTCATTCTTTATTTTATTGAATTCACGAAAAGAGACCACACATCACCTTCCGGCAAATGGCCTGTAATGGTCACTGATTCTTTTCTTACAGGGTGAATAAATTCCAGTCTTCTTGCGAATAAACTTATACTCCCGTCATCGTTGGAACGTGAATAGCCATATTTCAGGTCTCCCTTTATCGGGCAGCCAATCCCGGCCAGTTGGGCCCTTATCTGGTGATGACGGCCAGAATGCAATTCCACCTCAAGCAACCAGAAGCGTTCCGATCTTGCTATCAGCCTGTAGGTAAGTGAGGCTTCCCTTGATCCCCTGACCGGTGTATCATAAACATAACTCCTGTTCTGCTTTTCATTCTTCTTAAGATAATGAGTGATAGTTGCTTCATCTTCAGGAGGCCTTTCCTTTACAATTGCATAATATGTCTTTCTGACCTGTTTGGTACGGAACATCTCGTTCATTCTCTGCAATGCTTTCGATGTCCTTGCAAATACAAGCACGCCGCTCACCGGACGGTCAAGCCTGTGAATAACACCGAGAAAAACCGCACCGGGTTTTTTGTACTTTTCGGCCAGGTATCTCTTAATCGCACTGTCAAGAGCAGCATCTCCTGTCCTGTCACCCTGAGAAAGGTCTGAAGATCTTTTATATACGGCTATTAAATGATTGTCTTCGTATAGTATCTCAACCATTCCATGTTCCTTAATACTGTTCCTTTTCGTTGGGAAAATCCTGAGACCTGACATCATTGATATATGACTGGACAGCTCCCTTTATCTCCGAATAAAGATTATGATACCTGCGAAGGAAGCGTGGTGAAAATTCCTGGGTAATTCCAAGCATATCGTGCAGAACAAGTACCTGTCCATCAGTACTTCCACCCGCTCCTATCCCGATAGTTGGTATCTTAATGGTATTGGTCACCTCTTCAGCAAGCCGGGCCGGTATTTTTTCCAGTACAACGGCAAAACATCCGGTTTTTTCTAACAGTTTCGCGTCATCCATGAGCTTCCTTGCTTCCTCTTCCTCCTTGGCCCTGACAACGTACGTGCCAAATTTATGGATCGCCTGTGGAGTAAGTCCCAGATGCCCCATAACCGGAATACCTGCTGATAATATCCTTTCAATTGATTCGACAACCTGGAGCCCTCCTTCGAGCTTTACTGCATGTGCCCCTGTCTCCTTCATGATGCGTATTGATGATGCAAGTGCCTCCTTTGAATTGCCCTGGTATGTACCAAATGGAAGGTCAACCACCACGAGTGCCCTGGTAACAGCCCTCACCACAGAGGCAGCATGGTATATCATATTATCCAGGGTAATAGGCAGAGTAGTATCAAAACCTGCCATTACATTGGAAGCTGAATCACCTACAAGAATCACATCAATTTCAGCCTCATCAATGATCTTTGCCATGGAATAATCGTATGCTGTCAACATAGCGATCTTTTCACCCTTAAGTTTCATCTCATTAAGAACATGAGTTGTTACCCTCTTTACAGACTTGTGTATTGACATAATATTCAGTTGTTGATTACAAATGCCAAAGTTACTTATTTGTGATGTATGAAACACAGTGCAGCTTCTCTTTTTATCATGTCAGCATGGATATACTGCTCTGTCGTTTTGTCAGAACAGATGTTTTTCCTCCGAGGCTAACATATTACGAGTATTACCACACAGTCCATGGATATCAGCTTTTTCAGATAAATAGCTACTAATCAATTATATATATAACAACAGTCACTAAAAATAACCTTTTGAATGAAAGAAAATATTAAAAAGATCATAGTGTTTTACATAGAATGAATCCGGTTTTTATATTAATTAAGGTGTCATAATTGCCTGAAACAGGCCAGTAATTGTAATGGCATAATCATTGCTTACTCTTTATATCAAAATTGAAATTTTAAAAATTAATATAATATGGGAAAAATAATTGGAATCGATCTGGGAACAACAAACTCATGCGTTGCAGTAATGGAAGGCAATGAACCTGTTGTAATTCCCAATAGTGAAGGCAAAAGGACTACTCCTTCCATCGTTGCTTTTGTTGAAAATGGTGAACGTAAAGTTGGTGATCCTGCCAAAAGGCAAGCCATAACCAATGCAAAGAAGACTGTCTATTCCATAAAAAGGTTTATGGGAGAGACATATGATAAGGTTAACAAAGAGATAGCAAGAGTAACATATAATGTGGTTAAAGGTGATAACAACACTCCCCGTGTCAAGATTGATGACAGGATGTATTCACCACAGGAAATCTCAGCAATGATACTGCAGAAAATGAAAAAGACAGCTGAAGACTATCTTGGACAGGAAGTTACTGAAGCTGTTATTACCGTTCCTGCATACTTCAGCGATTCTCAGAGACAGGCAACAAAAGAGGCTGGTGAAATAGCCGGTCTTACAGTTAAAAGGATCATTAATGAACCTACAGCAGCATCCCTGGCATATGGTCTGGATAAAAAAGCCCAGGATCTTAAAATTGCTGTCTTTGACCTCGGAGGTGGAACATTTGATATCTCAATACTTGAGCTTGGCGATGGAGTATTTGAAGTAAAATCAACCAATGGAGACACTCACCTGGGGGGAGACGATTTTGATCATCTTATTATTGACTGGATGGCTGAGGAATTCCTGAAGGATGAAGGTGTTGACCTGAGGAAAGATCCTATGGCTCTGCAAAGGCTGAAAGAAGCAGCTGAAAAAGCTAAGATTGAACTCTCCAGCTCCACCACAACGGAGATCAACCTCCCATATATCATGCCGGTTGACGGTATTCCAAAACACCTTGTAAAGACCCTTACAAGGGCCAATTTTGAAAAGATATGTGATCCCCTGATACAAAAATGTGTTGAGCCCTGTAAGCTGGCTCTTAAAGATTCAGGACTGACAGTATCTGATATTGACGAAGTGCTCCTGGTTGGAGGTTCCACACGTATACCTGCAATACAGCAGCTCGTTGAGAAATTCTTTGGAAAAGTACCTTCAAAAGGTGTTAACCCTGATGAGGTTGTTGCCGTTGGCGCTGCTATACAGGGAGGCGTTCTGACAGGTGAAGTGAAAGATGTACTTCTACTCGATGTTACTCCGCTTTCATTAGGTATAGAGACAATGGGTGGTGTTATGACAAAACTGATTGAATCAAATACAACAATCCCGACTAAGAAAACAGAAGTATTCACAACTGCTGCCGATAGCCAGCCTTCCGTGGAAATACATGTTTTACAGGGAGAAAGACCTATGGCTTCAGGCAACAAGACCATCGGACGATTCCATCTTGATGGTATTCCGCCAGCCCCAAGGGGAGTGCCGCAGATTGAGGTAACTTTCGATATAGATGCCAACGGTATACTGCATGTGGCAGCTAAGGACAGGGGAACAGGTAAAGAACAGAGAATCAGGATTGAAGCATCATCAGGCCTCTCCGATGACGAGATAAAGAGGATGAGAGACGAGGCCAAAGCTAATGAAGAAGCCGACAAACAAGCAAAAGAAAGAGTTGAAAAGATAAATGCTGCAGATAGTATGATCTTTACAACTGAAAAACAGCTGAAAGAGTTCGGTGATAAACTTCCTGCAGATAAAAAACCTGCTATTGAAGAAGCTCTCAACAAACTTAAGGAAGCTCATAAAGCACAGGATCTGGATGCTATTGACAAGGCTCTTGCCGAACTTAACTCAGTATGGCAGGTAGCATCTGAAGAGATGTACAAGAATTCCCAGGGCGCCGAACAGGATGCTTCACAACCTGGCCCCGACCAGCAGGGAGGTGATAATAATAAAGGTGGTAACGAAGAAGTAACTGATGTTGATTTCGAGGAAGTAAAATAAGCGGTCCAAATTGACACGATATAAGAGGTTGAAGCTTTTCAACCTCTTTTTTTGTACTTTTATAAAAAATTTTGCGTTACCTGAATATGAAATTTAAAATTTTAATTCTTGCTGTTCTTGCATGTCTTTCAGCTAATGCATTTTCACAGGCTGATACCCTGATAAATATAACTGACCAGTCGGGCAAAAAGACAGGTCACTGGATCAAAAAATACCCCGATGGTAAAATAATGTATGATGGAATATTTAAGGATAACCATCCTGTTGGTGAATTTAAAAGATACGACGAAAAAGGAAATCTTAAGTCTGTTCTGATATTCAGTGATGATGGCAGGAAAGCCGATGCAACCATGTATTACCCGGATGGTAAAGTATCATCAAAAGGGAAATACATCAACCAGAAGAAAGAAGGCATGTGGAAGTTCTATTCTGTGATAGACGGATACCTGATCTGTGAAGAAAATTATGATAACAACTTACGTAATGGCCTCTCAGAACAGTTCTATCCTGACAGCACCCTGGCATCGAAAGTAAATTATACTAATGGCCGTATGAATGGTGAATGGACACAGTATTACCCCGACGGTCAGGTAAGCCAGATCTCACATTATATAGAGGGAATGGCAACAGGGAACTTCCAGGCATGGTACGAAGATGGTACTCCGTCAGTTTCAGGTCAGTACAAAAATGATCTTCGAGAAGGAAAATGGATTATTTATAAAAAGGACGGATCAGTTAAGTATGAAGTCAACTATGTTAACGGCGTCCCGAACAACAACCGGATGGAACTTGATGATGAAAAATATCTCGATTCCCTGGAAAATAACAAAGGGAAAATAGCCGACCCGGAAAAAACAGGAAATATTAAATAATGGCTCTCTCTGACAGATATGCCGGAGGAAGGTTTTTCAGTTTAACTCTCCTTTTACTGTTTTCTGCGACAACATATCTTCGCGGGCAGGATGCTGTTTATAATTATTACTACAGGATCAGTTTCAGGGACAAAGGTGATTATAACGCAAATGATTTCTCCCCCGGAGAGCTTTTATCTTCCCGGGCTGTTGAAAAACGCAAAAAAACCGGAATAACAGTACCGGACTTTCATGATCTTCCGGTTTTTAAAAATTATCTTGATCAGATAACATCATTGGGGTTAAAGCTGCACTGTACCTCAAAATGGATGAACTCTGCCCTTTTCAAAAGCACAGCACCGGCCGATCAGGCAATGTTGAGCGACCTTCCTTTTGTAAGTTATGTCAGGCTGGTTAAATCGCCGGGCTTTAAAAGCACACAACGAAAGAAAACAGATATAATTACATCCGGATCCGGATCATTTTCATATGATCTCCCAATAGCTATGGTAAACGGCTCCCTACTTCACAATTCAGGATATTACGGTAATAATATTCTTATTGCTGTTCTCGACGGAGGATTTACATATGCCGACAAAGCTTCATCACTTGACAATCTCCGGTCGGAAGGCAGGATAATACTGACATATGACTTTGTCAATAGTAACCCGGATGTTTACAATGCCAGTGCTCATGGAACAGCTGTTCTGTCAATCCTTGCCGGTGATATCCCGGGTACAATTGAAGGATCTGCGCCTGCTGCGGATTATTTACTCCTCAAAACAGAAGATGTGGCAACAGAATTCCCGTGTGAGGAAGATTACTGGGTAGCCGGGGCTGAATTTGCAGATAGTATCGGGGCAGATATAATTTCATCCTCACTTGGCTATTTTACGTTCGACGATCCTTCGATGAACTACAAGATATCCGATCTTGACGGGAGGACAGCATTCATAACCAGGGCCGCAGAGATCGCAGCTTCCAAAGGAATACTGGTTGTCAATAGTGCTGGTAATGAACGTAATAAAACATGGAGATATATTATTTTTCCCTCGGATGGAGACAGCGTATTAACAGCCGGGGCTGTTGACAGTAACGGGATCATATCCGCCTTTTCCTCAGCGGGCCCAACATCTGACGGGCGGATCAAACCTGATAATGTTGCCCTGGGGGTCAGTGTCCCGTTGCAGATGTCACCTTCAACTGTTACACAATCCAGTGGTACATCTTTTTCATGTCCCGTTCTGAGTGGCATGTCGGCATGCCTTATGCAGGCAGCCCCTGAAGCAAAAGCAGTGGATATAATAAGGGCTCTCAGGTCAACAGCCGACAGGTCAGAGAACCCTGATTCACTTTATGGATTTGGGATACCGGATATGATCAGGGCATTATCATTTCTACAGGATAAATATGCTATTGAACCGGATGAGAATATTATTATAGCTCCTAATCCAACACCTGGCGATATTAGAATTATTTTTCGAAATGTACCATCCGCTTTTAAAGTGGAGATCATCTCTATGTCGGGGAAAATTATTTTCAGGAAGGATTTTTCAGATTATGCAGGCCGGGTGTTTCACCTGAATGCTCTGCAGAATAAGGAACAGGGCATTTATCTTGTAAGGGTTACCTTGTCCACCGGAGTTTTTATAAACAAAGTAATTAAGATCAGGAACTAACAATGGCAGGCAGGTTGACACTTACAGAATTGCAGCTTATAATAAGGGATTCATTATATATGGCTTTCCCTGAGATGCACTGGATTACTGCAGAAATATCTGAGATGACCGAAAATTATGCCGGACATTGCTACCTTGAACTAATTGAAAAACAACCCGATGAAAAGAACATCAGATCAAGGGCGCGGGCAATAATCTGGAGCAGCCGTTACAGGTTGTTAAAGTCATTTTTTGAAAACGCTGCCGGTCAGCAGCTGAGAACAGGACTGCAGGTGCTTATTAAGGTAAAGGTAGAATACCATGAGATTTATGGTCTTAGCCTTGTCATAAATGATATAGATCCGGCATTCACCGTAGGCGATATGGCCCTGAAAAGGCAGGCAATAATTAACCAGTTGCAGGAAGACGGAGTTTTCACAATGAACAGGGAACTTGACTTCCCCCTTTTTCCCCGGAGGATAGCGGTTGTATCCTCACGTAATGCAGCAGGATACACGGATTTTATTAACCATATCAGAAATAACGTTTACGGGTATGTCTTTTATACTGCCCTTTTCGAGAGTGCAATGCAGGGGCAGGAAACTGAAAAGAGTATTATAAATGCACTTGACAGGATCGCAGAAAAAACATCATTATTTGACCTGGTTGTAATTATAAGAGGAGGAGGATCTCAGACCGACCTGAGCTGGTTTGACAACTACAATATTGCCTATCATATAACTCAATTTCCATTACCGGTAATCACAGGGATAGGCCACGAGAAAGATCTCTCGGTAACCGATATGGTCGCACATCTTTCACTTAAGACACCAACTGCAGTAGCCGACTACATAATAGAATGCGTATCCCAGACAGAAGCCCGTTTAAATGAAATGAGTGCTGATATTAAAAACCTGGCACGCGTTATCCTTGAGAAAAACAGGAACAGGATTGAATCAGCCGGAATGAAGTTGATGCCGTTATCTCGTATAATGATATCCGGAATTAGAGAAGAACTATCAGGTATGATAATGGATCTGATGAATAAGGGGAAAAAATATATCTACCTGGCAGGTTTGGAACAGGCTGACCTGAGCTCAAAGCTTAAAATGACAGCAGGATCCTTGCTCACGAACAGGTTGTCCTATACTGTTAGAACAGAACAGAACCTGAAGAGACTGACTGATCAGGATATAAAACACAAGCATGACAGGTTAAAGACACTTACAAACACCCTTAATATACTGAGTCCTGAAAAAGTACTATCTAGAGGTTATACAATTACCTCTGTTAACGGTAAAATCCTGCGCATGGGTAAGGAATTGAAAGAAAATGACATAATCGATACACTTTTTTCTGATGGAGGTATAAAAAGCAGGGTATCACAACTATTGCGTAAGAGAAAATAAAAGAAGAAGTAAACAAGTATAAAACCCGGTAAAATGGCAAAGAAAGAATTTTCATTCAATGAAGCAGTGATCAAAATTGAAGAAATCCTCCACAACATTGAAAGCGGAGAACTTGATGTCGATAAACTATCTGAGCAGGTAAAACTCGCTTCCGAGTTGATCAGGCAATGCCAGAAAAAGCTGAAATCTACAGAAGAAGAGATAAACAGTATTTTTAACGACCTGTCTTAAAAATAAATCAGGGTCGAAACCCTGATTTACTTTACTACCCTAAACCTAAATCTATGAAAAAAACCATTGTAACTATTGTTACATCTTCTGATTATTAAACGATTCAGGTTATAATTTTGTTTCATTTTTTTTCTTAAATGTTTAAAAAATATTCTGTTTTTGACGAACAGATTATTTTTCTACACCAAGAACATCTTTGAATGCTTTTACAAAAGTTTCTTTTGGTAATGCCCCCATTGCCATTTGTGGCTGACCCTCAGCGGGAACAAACAGAAAAGACGGTATACTACGTATTCCAAATGCTGCAGCCAGTTCTTGCTCCTCCTCCGTATTTACCTTGAAAACATCCAGTTTACCCTCGAAATCCTTAGCCAGCTCTTCCAGTACAGGCGAAACCATTTTACATGGTGCACACCAGTCAGCATAAAAATCTATAATACAGGGCTTTGTCCCTTCATATTTCCACTCTCTGTTTTTCTCGTAATTGAATACTTTATTCAAAAACTTGTCTTTAGTTAAGTGCTCTACCATTTTATTTTTATTTAAGTAACATTCATATTCCCTGTTTGTTTATTATTATGACAACCATTATGCCAAATAACAGATAATACCATAAGATATAAAAATTTCACTATAAATTGTAACTTTGTCATGAATTGATTACAAATTGTCATATCTATATATGAACATATGTCTTAATGACAAAATATTCAACATATTGTCGGATGTTGTCACGGCTGAAAATGTAAAAGCCTATGTAATAGGCGGATGGGTACGGGACTGTATATTAAGGAGAGATCATCCCGACAAAGACATTGACATTTTGATCATCGGAAGTGGTATCGACATAGCCCGTAAAGTGGCAAAAAAGATAGATCCTGCTATTAAAATCAGCATTTTCAGGAATTTTGGTACAGCAATGTTCAGGAGCGATAACTATGACCTGGAATTTGTTGGTGCAAGAAAGGAATCCTATCATCCCGGCTCAAGGAAACCAGTTGTTGAGAATGGAACTCTTGAAGATGACCAGAAGAGAAGGGATTTTACGATCAACTCCCTGGCAATAAGCCTCAACAAGGACACCTTCGGTGAATTCCTCGATCCTTTCGGAGGTCTCACAGATATTAAAGACAAAATAATCCGTACTCCACTCGATCCCGACAGGACATTCTCGGATGATCCCTTAAGAATGATAAGGGCAATCAGGTTTGCCACCCAGCTTAATTTTAGTATTGAAGAAAAGACATTTAATTCAATATCAGCAAATTGCGAACGCATAAGGATTGTATCATCTGAAAGAATAATTACTGAGCTCAACAAGATAATGGCATCAGGACGGCCTTCAAAAGGGTTTTTATCACTTGAAAAAACAGGCATCCTGGGCATAATTCTGCCCGAGCTGCAAAATATGAAAGGTATTGATACAAAAGAAGGGAAAGGACATAAGGATAACTTCCTTCATTCCCTAAAAGTGCTCGACAACATATCTAAAAAGACAAACAACCTCTGGTTAAGGTGGGCAGCATTGCTTCATGATGCAGGGAAACCACTGACAAAAAAATATATAGAAGGAACAGGTTGGACATTTCACGGACATGAGATCGTTGGCGCGAAAATGATTCCGGAAATCTTCAGGAGATTAAGGCTTCCGCTGAATGAAAAAATGAAGTATGTACGTAAACTTGTGAGTCTTCACCTCAGGCCAATAGTTCTTTCACAGGAGACGGTTACTGATTCGGCAGTAAGGAGGTTGCTTTTCGAAGCCGGTGACGACATAGATGATCTGATGCTGCTTTGCGAAGCAGATATCACATCAAAGAATGAAGTCAAAAAGATCAAACATCTTGAAAATTTCAGACTTGTAAGGAATAAGCTTCAGGAAATTGAAGAGAAGGATGCACTCAGGAATTTTCAACCACCTGTCGATGGCAGCGAAATCATGCAAACATTCGGATTAAAGCCCGGTAAAGAAATTGGAATAATTAAAAATGCTATACGTGAAGCTATTCTTGATGGTATTATCCCCAATGAACATGAGGCTGCGAAGGAACTGATGATCAGGAAAGGTGCTGAATTAGGACTCAAACCTGTCAATCCGGCTTCCTTAACCTCAGGTCAAGAAGCACCGGGAGATGATCGCTGAATCCCCCCATGTAGATATATCCTGCATACGTTGAAAACGGTTTAAGCCCCGTATATTTTTCATCAGGAACCAGAAGGAATGATGTTGAGAAGATCTTAAAAGAAGCGGAATCCGCATAAATACCATTGAGGGATGACAGGATATTTTCTGATACCAGTACCTGGTCAATCATCTGCCAGGCACCTTTGTATTTATAGGTGCCCTTGTATCCTATTGACGGATCATCAGACAGGTTAATTAAAGTACAGTTCCGGTTTTTCCTGTCTGTCAGTACTTTCATTTCAGGATCTCCCGGGACACTGTTGAAATCACCTGCAATTATTATCTTTGATCCACTGTTCGTCTGGAATAATGAATCTGCTTTTTGTTTTACCATACGGGCAATTTTTTCTCTCAGATTCCTTGCTGCCAGAATACCTCCCCTTCTTGAAGGCCAGTGATTCATCAAAAGATGTATGGTATCGTTCCCGATAGAAAACCTGCAATAAAGGACGCTTCTTGACCTAAATCCAGCCCGGTCTGTATTACCGGGTATCCAGTAAGCGAAATTGATCATGTTTATCCTGTCAGTCCGGTAAATCAGGCATACATCTATACCCCTTCTGTCAGGCGAGTCTTCATGAATGATCCTGTAGCCAAATTTTGATAAACCTGTTCTATAGACCAGAGTTTCAAGCACACTCCTGTTTTCAACCTCACAAAAAGCTACTATAACAGGAGGATCCCACTCCCCTGCTGCCATTATGGTTTTATAAAGACTCTCTATCTTCCTTTTAAACCTCGAACCTGTCCATCCTTTACTTCCTCCGGGCAAAAACTCTTCATCATCTGTCAGGGTATCATCTTCGGTATCAAACAGATTTTCAACATTGTAGAACATAAATCTGTTCTGTGTGAGATCTTTATCCTGACAATAAGAAACTGTACTCCTGAAAGTCACTAAAACGAATATGACAAATACTTGTATTTTATTTCCGGTCATAATGATCTATAACCAAAACTAAAACACTACGGGGCCAGAACAGGTATTTGGATTCCTTTTTTCAGATATTAACAGGTAATTCCATCAGAAAGGATTCAGAACGGGGTGATCCATCTGTACCTTCTGGCACTTTCCCCAAACTTAACAGCTACTGTAAACTCATGAGTACCAAAGCTTTGCTGTCGTAGTTGTGTAATGGTAAAATCAAAAGCATAGGCAAAATAGAACCTGTCATATTTAAGTCCAAGCATAGCAATTACAGCGTCATTAGTTCTTAAAGACAGACCTGCCCAGTAGTCTTCCTTATAGAAAACACGTGCCGTAAGGTCAACCTGGAACGACTTGAAAACCATATCGGATGATTTGATGAAAGCCGAAGGTTCCAGTACCCAGTCGGGTGATAAGGGAAATTTCATGCCTCCTGTAAGGAAAAAATTACCCAACTGCGTTGTTCTGGCGGATGATG
>Ga0307440_1001110_pt1 | contig 13166 bp, 8 predicted proteins | sample SalMarWE160410MG_FD_202150 | JGI IMG/M metagenome (GOLD analysis project Ga0307440, IMG submission 202150) | Salt marsh sediment microbial communities from the Plum Island Ecosystem LTER, Massachusetts, United States - WE1604-10 | ecosystem: Environmental > Aquatic > Marine > Intertidal zone >... | reverse complement strand
GGTGCAGATGCGTACATAAACATCGCGGATTCGATTGCTGCCGCATCCTTGTTGATTACGCAATCTGAACGAATGGTCCTGACCAACAATATCGAAGCTGCCAGGTTGATGGAAGAAGAGGGTTTGTCACAACTGGGATGGAAATTCGAGGTCTCATCCTGGATTAATGGGGATGGCCGCCTCCAAGAACTGACCCGCGGAATGCGATTGGGTTCTGATTCCAATCACCTTCAAGCCGCGGACTTATCGGGGGAGATTGCCTCGCTACGTTCCCGCCTGACCCCAGAAGAGGGCGGCCGCTTCAGGCTCCTGGCAAAGTTGTGCGCCGAGGGCATGCAAGATGCGATGGATTCAGTCCAGCCGGGGATGAGTGAATTTGAAATCGCCGGAGTTCTTTCAGAATCGGTTAGGAGCCGAGGAGTGCAACCTGTTGTGAATTTGGTGGCCGTCGATGAACGCATCTATTCATACCGTCATCCCCTGCCAACGGACAAGAAGCTGAGCAAATACGCCATGTTGATCTTGTGCGGGCGCAAGTGGGGTCTGATCTGCTCATTGACCCGGCTCGTCCATTTTGGGTTCCTGCCGGATGAGATTCGCAAGAAAGCCGAAGCCGTTGCTCGAATCGACGCGGAGATGATCGGCGCAACCCGTCCCGGCCGAACCCTGGGAGACGTCTTCGGGCAGGCGCAGGCAGCCTACGTAGCCATTGGCTATCCGGATGAATGGAAACGCCATCACCAGGGGGGATCTGCCGGGTATGCTCCGCGTGAGGTCACGGCCACGCCTTCGTCGTCCGAGCCAATATTCTTGGGCCAGGCCTTCGCCTGGAACCCATCCATTGCGGGGGCGAAGTCTGAAGACACGATATTGGTCGGCGAAAGATCGAATGAGATTATCACCGAAATGCCCGGGTGGCCTTGCGTTGAGGTGGAACTCGAGAATCTGGTCGTGAGTCGCCCAACCATTCTGGAGAGGAAGTGAGGCGCGCCCTGGTAGAGGCATGGGCGGAAGGCCACTGCAGTGCGTGGGTCGTCCGTGACTCCGCATCAATGCAAATCTCGGTGCGGGTGCTCTTGGAGGGTCCTCCTCGGCACGGGGGGGCAACCCTCTGCCAACAAGCGGACGGCCCCGTGGACTCAACTCCAATGGAGATGATATGAACCGGAACGAGATCCAAGAAACGATTGAGGGCGGAAGGACCGCGCTGGGGATCGAGTTTGGTTCAACGCGCATCAAGGCGGTCCTGACGGGTGAAAACCTCATGCCGGTTGCATCCGGCTCTCATGAGTGGAAAAACCGCCACGAAAACGGAATCTGGACCTACAGCCTGGATGATGTGTGGTCCGGCCTCGGAGCATGCTATGCTGGTCTCCAGCATGAGGTCATTGAGGCCTATGGCGTCGAGCTCCGTAGTATTGGGGCGATCGGCTTCAGCGGCATGATGCACGGCTACATGGCCTTTGACGAACAGGGCGAGCTGCTTGTCCCCTTTCGTACCTACCGGAACACAATGACTGAAGAGGCCGCCAAAGACCTGACGCAGCTGTTCCAGTTCAACATCCCCCAGCGCTGGAGCATTGCGCACCTTCAACAGGCCATTTTGAACGGGGAAACCCATATCAAGGACATCCGATACCTAACCACGCTCGCCGGGTACGTCCATTGGAAGCTGTCAGGTGAGAAAGTTCTGGGTGTGGGCGAAGCCTCGGGTATGTTCCCCATTGACAGCCAAACCAAGGACTATGACCAACGCATGGTGGGGCTCTTCAATGAGCGGCTTGCGGAGAAAGCAATCCCCTGGAGGCTGGAGGATGTCCTTCCCAAAGTTCTTGGGGCCGGGGAGGGCGCAGGGTTCTTGACTGAGGGAGGAGCGGCCGCACTGGATGCCACCGGGCAGTTAGGTGCCGGAATACCGCTTTGTCCGCCTGAGGGCGATGCGGGCACTGGCATGGTGGCCACCAACAGCGTTGAAGAGCGGTCAGGCAACGTCTCTGCGGGCACAACCGTGTTCGCCATGATTGTCCTGGAGCGGGGGTTGTCGAAAGTCCACCCCGAGATCGATATGGTGACAACCCCGACGGGCAAACCGGTTGCCATGGTCCATAGCAACAACTGCACCTCCGATATCAATGCATGGGTTGAGCTGTTTCAGGAATTCGCAGGTGCGCTGGGCGCGCAGATCAGCCGATCTGACCTGTTTGGGATGCTCTTCGAGACTGCGCTGAAGGGGGATCCGGATTGCGGGGGCCTGCTGGCCTACAACTATCTTTCTGGCGAACACATCACACAACTGGAAGAGGGACGGCCGCTCTTTGTCCGCCGCCCCGACGATCGTTTCACTCTACCGAACTTCCTCCGCGTCCACTTGTACTCAGCGCTGGCGGCATTGAAGATCGGACTGGAAATCCTCTTCGACGAAGAACGGGTGAACGTTGATCGCATTCTTGGTCACGGCGGTTTCTTCAAGACGAAAGAGGTGGGCCAGAAGATCATGGCGGCGGCGATGAATGCTCCAGTGACTGTGATGGAAACGGCAGGCGAAGGCGGCGCCTGGGGATGCGCATTGCTCGCCGCCTATTTTGCCACCAAGTTGGAGCAGGAAACCTTGGAGGCTTTTCTCGCCGAACGGGTCTTCGCTGGCCAGAGGGGGGCGACCATAGCTCCCGATTCAAGCGACGTTGAGGGGTTTGCAGCCTTCATCGATCGCTACAAGGAAGGACTCATCATCGAAAGAGCCGCCGTGGACGCATTGAGGTAGGGAAACCGTGTTGGAACACCTGAAGGATCAAGTGCTGCGGGCCAATCTGCTGCTTCCAAAGCATCAACTCGTCACTTTCACTTGGGGTAACGTCTCGGGCATCGACAGAGAGCGAGGGCTGATGGCGATCAAGCCCTCCGGGGTCCCATACGAGGATCTGAAGACGGACGATATCGTCGTCGTGGACGTGGAAACGGGGAAGCGAGTAGAGGGAGACCTAAGAGCCTCCTCCGATACCCCGACGCATCTCGAACTCTATAAGGCGTTCTTGAACATCGGCGGCATCGTCCACACCCACAGCCGCTGGGCAACGATCTTTGCCCAGGCCGGTCGCGGCGTGGGCGCCCTTGGAACGACTCACGCAGATCATTTTCATGGCGAAATCCCTTGTACGCGCAAGATGACCGAGGATGAGATCCAAGGCGACTATGAGAAGGAAACGGGTCTCGTGATCAAGGAAACCTTCGAAGACAAGGACCCCGACGCAATCCCTGGCGTCCTCGTCCTGAGCCATGGCCCGTTTGTGTGGGGCGCCGACCCTCTGGATGCCGTGCACAATGCGGTGGTCCTCGAGGAAGTCGCGTGTATGAACTTCCACGCCCTGATGCTCGATCCGGACCTCGCATCCATGCCGAAGGCGTTGCTTGACAAGCACTATCTGAGAAAGCACGGCCCGGGTGCTTACTATGGCCAGGCGAAAGAATCCGAGGAGGAGCTCTAGCCATGATGGATCTCGGCAATAATGAGGTGTGGTTTATCACCGGCAGCCAGCACTTGTATGGCCCGGAGACACTGGAAACCGTCGCCCTGCATTCGAAGGAGATGGCGGCATATCTTGACACATCCGATGATGTGCCCGTCCAGGTGAAGTTCAAGCCAGTCTTGACCACACCTGATGCCATCCGCCGGCTCGTCTTGGAAGCGAATTCGGCCGAGAACTGCGTTGGCCTGATAGCCTGGATGCATACATTTTCCCCCGCCAAGATGTGGATTGTCGGCTTGAATCTGCTCAAGAAACCCTTCCTCCATTTGCACACACAGTACAACCGAGAAATCCCCTGGTCTGAAATCGACATGAACTTTATGAACCTGAACCAGTCTGCACATGGAGACCGGGAATTCGGTTTTATCGGCAGTCGAATGCGCCTGAACCGCAAGGTGGTCGTCGGTCACTGGCAGGAGGAAGATGTCCTTTCCAGCATCGGCGTATGGACACGGGCAGCCTGTGCCTGGGCTGATTGGCAGGGTGCAAAGATCGCCCGCTTCGGCGACAACATGCGCGATGTGGCGGTGACCGAGGGTGACAAGGTCGAGGCACAGATTCGATTTGGCTACGATGTGTACGGCTTTGGGGTGGGGGATCTGGTCTGCTCGGTGGGCGAGGCATCTGAGAGCGATGTCCGAAGAACCGTCGATGCCTATCTCGAAGAATACGAGGTTGTTCCCGAGCTTGAGCCGGGGGGCGAAAAGCACCAATCGCTGCTCGAAGGTGCACGCATTGAGACCGGCCTCCGGACCTTCTTAGAAGGCGGTGGTTTCAAGGCATTCACCACGACCTTTGAGGATCTGCACGGACTGGCCCAACTCCCAGGGTTGGCGGTACAGCGACTCATGCGGGATGGCTATGGCTTTGGTGCCGAAGGGGATTGGAAGACCGCCGCGCTGGTGAGAGCCATGAAGGTCATGAGCGCCGGGGAAGAAGGCGGCGTCAGCTTCATGGAAGATTACACGTATCACTTTGGCTCATCTGGGAACAAGGTGCTGGGCGCGCACATGCTAGAGATCTGTGAATCCATCGCCGGGACGAAACCCAGATTGGACATCTTCCCGCTTTCAATCGGGGGCAAAGCTGATCCCGTGCGGCTGATCTTTGATACCAAGACCGGCACGGCGATCAACGCCTCAATCATCGACATGGGCCAGAGATTCCGCATGGTTGCTAACGTGGTCGACGTCGTGCCAACTCATCAGCCCCTACCGAACCTGCCGGTGGCGCGCGCGCTGTGGTCGCCTTATCCGAGTCTCAAGACTGCGGCTGCTGCTTGGATCTACGCCGGGGGCGCACATCACACAAGCTTCAGCTACTCTGTCGGACCTGAGCATCTCCGAGATTTCGCCGAAATGGCTGAGATGGAATTCTTGCTTATTGACCAAGACACCAAACTCGAGGACTTCAAGAAGGAGCTTCGGTGGAATGACGTGTACTACCAATGGGGTGGGGGCCTGAGATAGCCCATCCGTCGGGCCCCGAGATCGCGCATGCTGGTTTGGCAGTGGCGGTGATACTCACGCTGGGAGGTGGAGAGGCATGAATCGGAGAACACTCGGGCGCGCCCTGATTTTGATCCTTGCCTTTGCCAGTCTATCCTTGGCCGGCTGTGGTTCGTCCATATCCCTGCCGGGCTTCAAGTCCCGTCTGAACCAAGCCGGGCTGGCCGAAACCCCGGATTGGTTCGATGTCGAACTGACCGATGTTCGCACCGGGAAGACCTTCACCATGAACGACTTCTCCGGGAAAGTGGTGTTGGTCGAGACGATGGCCATGTGGTGTCCAAACTGTCTCTTCCAGGCGCACCAAGTGAGAGAGATGCACAAGCTGCTCGATAACCCTGACGAGGTCATTTCGGTCAGTCTGGACGTTGATCTACACGAGGATGCGAGCGACTTGCATGACTACACTCAGGAGTTCGGCTTCGAATGGCGCTTTGCCGTTGCGCCGCTGCAGGTCGCACGAGCGCTTGGAAATCTCTACTCGGCGCAGTACTTGAACCCCCCTCTGTCGCCTATGCTGATCATCGATCGAGAGGGTGGAGTCCGTCAGCTGGGCTATGGTGAGAAGTCCGCTGAAGTTCTTCTGGCGAGCGTTCAACCCTTCCTGGCCCCGTAGTCGAAGATGGATGTCGCACTAACCTCCCTGTTTCTCGGCCTGCTGGCGACTACCAGCCCCTGTGTCTTGCCGCTCTATCCAGGCTTCCTCGCCTATTTGAGCGGTCAAGGGGAGACCGAGCGGCACAGGCAGAAGTACTTTCTCGGTCTTTTCGTCCTGGCCGGAGTGCTGACCATGATGCTGGCGCTGGGGGGTGTGATTGCGCTGCTGGCCGTTTCGGTCGCCAGCATCTTGATCTATATCGTTCCTTTGGCAGATTTGTTGATACTGGCACTGGGGATTTTGCTCTTGCTTGATCGCAACCCTTTCACCACCTTGCCGCAAATTCAGGTCCCAGTCCTACGACATCCCTTTCTCAATGCCTATGTATACGGTCTGCTCTACGGACCCATCGCGCTGCCTTGTTCCGGGCCCCTGGTCGTGGGGATCTTCGCACTCTCGCTGACAGCAGGCGAGGCTTTTGGACAGCTCTGGTCTTTTCTTTGGTTTGGATTGGGGTTTGGCATACCCCTCCTAGCCCTATCTCTGCTCTCCGGTGCATTTCAACACCAGCTCGTTTCGCTATTCGCTCGCCATCAACGTGCCGTCAACGTGGTCGGTGGACTGCTGCTGGTCGGGATCGCCATCTATGACGTTGTTACGAATTGGAGCCTGTTTAGACTCTATTTTTCATGAGCCAGGTGAAGATCTTCCCGCAGGATTGACCTGCCAGGCAGTTCCGCAGTTTGGGCCTACTCTCGGGCCCCTCGAACTTGTGATGTCGCAGGCAACATTCGGTACGGGTAGGTGGGCGGCGATGCAGCGACAGAAAATCATCGGGGTCCTGCCTGACCCAACCACAATCTCTTTCCCTTTATCCCTTAGGTGATCGCGCAATTCCTGGAGCAACTTCTGCAGACCCTATGCTGCTGCAAGACAGTCTCCAAGAACTGAGCGCCATTGGCCATATCTTCCTGCGCCCTGGCGCCCGCAGTTGAACAATAAGGCCGTCCAAGGCTCTTGCCTATTCACGAGACCCTAGAACGGCTTCTCTTACGACCCTTGTTCAGGAGGCAACGGCGGGATTCGCCTTTCGGCTACTTCTAAGGACGCTTCGCGGAACCCGTGATGGAGGTTTTGCAGGCCTTTCCACTTGTCTCCCAAACGCTTGTACGCTTACTGTGGATTCCTCCCCAGGGTCATCGAATGGTCTGTTGCCTCTCTCACCTGGGCCCATGCAGCTCATCCAGTTAGGTGAGCTTGTGGCCAGAAGCGGTGGCCCAGACTGGTCGATGTAACTTCCATCGCCGCTCGGGAAGAGGCAGGCTGGCTGTAGAAACCGGAGAATCCCACCGTTTCCAGATGGATGCCAAGTCCGATAGATCACAGCTTGCCCTTGCCCTGCTGGGCAGGACCCATCCTTGTGCGACTGGTTTCCCGGTGTGCACTGTTCGGACGGATCGCCGCACGCGGTGCGGGGGGATGATCTTGTCTGTTCACCAACCTTGTGGTTCCTCCGACCATTGACACGCAGGCGGGACCGAATTAAACTTGTGCCCGCTTAACTATTAAGCGAGGTGAGATATGTCTGCCGATCACTTTGTTGCCACCCTGCAACGCTGGGTTGAGGTCTCGACCCGGCGAACGATGCGCGACTTCCTGCGCTACGCACGCGAGAGCAGACTGTCTATGTCCAATCTGGGGGCCATCTTCTACGCACACCGCTGTGTGGGATGCGCCGTGTCGGATGTCGCCGAACACTTGGGGGTCAGCAACTCAGCTGCCAGCATGTTGCTCGATCGTCTGGTGGATCAAGGCTATCTGGCGAGATTGGAAGATCCTGAGGATAGGCGTGTGAAACGAATTCATCTGACCGAAAGGGGCGAGCGTGTATTCGAAGAGGGCATTCAAGCGCGTGGCGGTTGGATGAGTGACCTGGCCGCGGAGCTCTCGGAGGACGAGAAGCGGATGGTCACGCAGGCTCTCGATCTCATGATTCCCAAGATGGTTCGACTTGACCCTGAATTGGAACACGACGCCTAGTCGGTTCACGGAGGCCATCATCTGACATGGTGCGTCTGCTCAAGTATTTGAAGCCGTACATACCTTTGGTCATTCTGGCCATTGTGCTGCTTTTTGTGCAGGCTGTTGCAAACCTGGCCCTGCCGAATTACCTCTCCCGCATCGTCGACAATGGGATACAGCAGAGTGGGGTGGAGAATGCCGTGCCGTCAGCCATCCGGCAGAGTGAGATGGACAAGCTGTTCATCTTCATGACCGCTGACGAAAAGCGGCGGGTGTTGGGCGACTACATGCTTGTAACACCCGGCTCGTCCGACGCTGGTCAATATGTCAAACGATATCCGGCGCTGGCTGATGAGGCGATCTACGTACGGAAGAGCATAGGCACGAATGAGGTCAATACTCTCAATCCGGTGATGGGCCAGGCGTTCGTCGTGGTTTCCGGCATTGAGCAGATGACCGCCAACCCTGCGCAAGCCCAAGCGATGGCCCAACGGTTGGGCATCGACCTGAACAAGCTGCCGGCAGGGGCCGATCCATTCACACTGTTGAGGGCCATGCCGCCGGATCAGCTGGCCGCCATCACCAAGGCGATCCAGTCGCGCTTTGCCACGCTCGGGCCGAGCATGGTAAACCAGATGGCTGTTGGATCGGTGAAGAACGAGTACCAGGCGCTGGGCGTCGACACGGCTTCCCTTCAGACCAACTACATTCTCAACGTGGGTGGCATGATGCTGCTCATTTCGCTACTAGGCGGTGTGTGTGTCATCGCCGTGGGCTATCTGGCCTCCAAAACGGCTGCCGGCGCGGCACGCGATATCCGCCTGGATGCCTTCAAGAAGGTGGAAGCCTTCTCCAGCGCCGAGATTGATAGGTTCTCGACCGCCTCCTTGGTCACACGTTCCACGAACGACATCAGCCAAGTTCAAAGGGTCATCTTCATGACCATGCGGATGGTCTTCTACGCGCCGATCATTGGCATAGGGGCCATCATCCTGGCAATCGGTAAAAGTGCCAACATGTGGTGGATGATCGCCTTGGCTGTGGTTGTCCTGCTCGGGCTCATTCTGACCATCTTCTCCCTGACCCTGCCCAAATTCAGGATTATGCAGAGCCTGATTGACCGGCTCAATCTGGTCATGCGCGAGAACCTGTCGGGGATGATGGTTGTGCGTGCCTTCAACAAGGAGGACGCCGAAGAAGAACGCTTCGACGTGGCCAATCAGGATCTCACTGACACAAGTCTTTATGTGGCCCGGGTGATGGTCACCATGATGCCTGTCCTCATGCTCATTATGAATGGTCTGACGGTGGGTATCCTGTGGGTCGGAGCTCACCAGGTCGCGCAAGCGAACATCCAGGTGGGGGATATGATCGCATTCATGCAGTACGCGATCCAAGTCGTGTTTGCCTTCCTGATGATGTCGATGATGTTTATCTTCCTTCCGAGAGCCGCCGTGTCGGGGGGACGCATCGCCGACGTTCTGGAAACCGAGGTCAGCATCACGGACCCGGACCAGCCCAGGCAATTCGGAGATCCTTTCTCGGGGCGGATCGAATTCCAGAACGTGTCGTTCCGCTATCCGGGGGCTACGGAAGATGTGCTGCATGGCATCAGCTTCCGAGCCATGCCCGGCGAGACCACGGCCTTCATCGGTTCGACGGGGTGCGGAAAATCAACGGTGATCAACCTGATCCCCCGTTTCTATGACGTAACTGGGGGCAGCATCTATGTGGACGGAATCGACGTCCGTGAAGTGTGCCAGAGCGACCTACGTGACAAGATCGGGTACGTGCCTCAGAAGGGAACGTTGTTCTCAGGCACAATAGAAAGCAATCTTCGCTATGCGGATGAGGACGCCACCGACGAGACGCTCAAGCAAGCGACCGATATCGCCCAAGCCAGCGAGTTTATCTTCGCCAAACCGGAGGGGATGGATGCCGAGATTGCCCAGGGGGGGCTGAATGTCTCCGGTGGTCAGAAGCAGCGCCTGGCCATCGCCCGAGCACTGGTCAAGAAACCTCCGATCTACATCTTCGATGACAGCTTCTCGGCCCTCGATTTCAAAACCGACTCGGCTTTGAGGAAAGAGCTCAAACAGAAGACGGGGAACAGCACCGTCCTCATCGTGACCCAGCGAGTGGCAACCGTCCAGAGCGCCGACCAGATCATTGTTCTAGAGGAGGGACACGTCGTCGGGCAAGGAAGCCACGACCAGCTTATGCAGGACTGCGAAACGTATCAGGAGATTGCGCTGTCACAGTTGAGCAGGGAGGAGTTGCTGTGAACGCCGGCCGAGGTAGACGGCCTGTGCGGCGCAGAAGCGCAACGACCATGCGGAGGCGTGGCCCGATGGGACATGGCGGGCCTATGGCCATGATGCAGGGCGACAAAGCCCAGGATTTCATGGGCACAATGGTCAAACTGGTGCAATACCTCGGCTCATACAGAATGGCAGTCTTGATCGCAATTCTCTTCTCAATTGCGTCGACCATCTTCACCATTCTAGGCCCGAAGATCCTGGGGAACGCCACGACCACGCTCTTCGAAGGTGTGTTGGGCCAGATCAGGGGGGGTACCGCCGGCATTGATTTTGCCACCATCGGCCGCATCTTGCTCACGGCCCTGGCGCTGTACCTGGCTTCTTCGCTGTTCAGCTTCGTTCAGGGATGGATCATGTCGGGGATTTCAGTCGATGTAACGTATCGATTCCGACAGGACATTTCGAGCAAGGTCAACCGGCTGCCGTTCAGCTACTTCGATCGAGTCAGCCAGGGTGAAGTCCTGGCCCACCTGACCAATGACGTGGACATGATCAACCAGACTCTGAATCAGAGTCTGTCACAGATCATTACGTCCACGGTAACGGTGGTTGGGGTGTTGATCATGATGCTTACGATCAACTGGCAGATGACTCTGGTGGCGATTGTCATGGTTCCTCTTTCGGCGCTGATCATCATGTTCGTCGTTCGCCAATCCCAGAAGTACTTCAGTCAGCAGCAGGACTACCTGGGGCACATCAACGGCCACGTCGAAGAGATGTTCGGCGGCCACCGGGTTATGAAAGCGTTCAATGGCGAAGCCAAGAGCGTTCGACAATTCGCCGGGCTCAACAACACCCTGTACTCAGCCGCTTGGAAATCACAGTTCCTCTCGGGACTTATGTTTCCAGTGATGAACTTCGTAGGCAACCTGGGCTACGTGGGCATTGCCATCTTGGGCGGCTACTTGGCGGTCCAGCGAGCCATCACGGTGGGCGACATTCAAGCCTTCCTGCAATACGTTCGCTCTTTCACGCAGCCGATTATGCAGATCGCCAACATTTCCAACGTTCTTCAGCAAACGGCGGCCGCCGCAGAGCGGATATTTGGGTTCCTGGCCGAGGACGAGGAAGAACCGGAAGCGGAAGTTCCGGTCCAATTGGAGCGAGTTCAGGGTCATGTTGTCTTCGACCATGTGCATTTCGGCTATGATGCAGACAAACCGGTCATCAAGGACTTCTCCATTGACGTGCAGCCCGGCCAGCGGATCGCCCTGGTGGGACCCACAGGTGCAGGGAAGACGACCCTGGTGAAGCTGTTGATGCGTTTCTATGATGTGGACAGCGGTGCCATTCTTGTCGACGGGCATAACATCAAAGACTTCCGTCGTGAAGATCTGAGGTGTATGTTCGGCATGGTGCTCCAAGATACCTGGCTCTACAACGACAGCATCATGGAAAACATCCGCTACGGTCGCCCCGCCGCCACCGACGAGGAGGTCATTTCAGCTGCCAAGGCTGCTCGCGTGGATCACTTCGTCCGAACCCTCCCCGAGGGCTATGGTCAGGTTCTCAATGAAGAGGTCACCAACATCTCGCAGGGTCAGAAACAGCTCTTGACGATCGCCAGGGCCTTCGTTGCCAATCCGGAAATGCTGATTCTGGACGAAGCGACGAGTTCGGTGGACACTCGAACCGAGGTCCTGATTCAAGAGGCGATGGAGGCCCTCATGAAGCACCGGACCAGCTTCATCATCGCTCACCGACTCTCGACCATCCGCAACGCCGATTGGATCCTGGCGGTGAACGAGGGTGACATCGTTGAGCAAGGGAAGCATGAAGACCTTATCCGGGCCAACGGCTTCTACGCCGAGCTGTACAACAGCCAGTTTGAGAATGTGGGAGCCCTCGCCTGATGATCTGGAACATTAACCCATTGTTGTAAGGGATGAGCACCTGCGTGGGTTGGCATTGTGGCCGACCCTACGGACGGCGTTCGCCACGGCATGAAGGCCAGCTCCCACATCTCCCTCTCGCTGGAGACCCCACGGGCGCGCACCTCGTTGGAAATGGAAACGCGCACTCTTCACTTTCTGGTCCTTTGAAGATCCCTCCTAGGGCGATCGCCCTTGGGCATCGCTCGATCAGAGGAGGGTCCATGGGGCCGCACTCGGATAGCGTGCGCGGGCCAAGATGGGTCCGACGCTCCGATACACTTGAGGGACCGCACGTATCCGTGCGATGCATGCAGGCCGACAGGAGGGTCGTGGTGCCAACACTGATCGTAGCTACCGGCGATGGGATATTCATTGTCAGGCCAGCCGACGGGGACTCGGTAGAAACTCATTTGCAGGGGAAACCCGCCGAGGCCATCGCCGTCGACGGTGCCGATCCGAAGCGCGTCTATGTTGGCACGTGGGGGCAGGGACTTTGGCGCAGCCTCGATACAGGGCGAACATGGGAGCGTTCGGGGGAGTCGATCCCGCACCAAGACATCACAGCCGTGGCCGTTGAGAAAAAGGCAAATCGTCGACCGGGCGCTATCTACGTGGGGACTGAGCCCAGCCGGCTGTCTCGCTCCGACGATGGAGGCGAGACGTGGCGGATGATGGACAGCTTATTGGAACTGCCCTCGGCGGACAGTTGGAGCTTTCCGCCCAAGCCCGACACGCATCATGTGCGCTGGATTGAAACGGACCCGGCGGCAGCGGAGAAGCTGTTTGTGGCGATCGAAGCCGGGGCCCTGCTCCGATCGGATGACGGCGGCGAGACATGGCATGATCGAGTTGATGGGGGACCCTACGACACCCACACCGCGGCCACGCATCCGGAGGCGGAAGGTCGAGTCTATGCCGCTGCCGGCGATGGCTACTTCGAAAGCCGGGATGGCGGCCTGACCTGGAGCCGGCCGATGCAAGGTCTTGCGCACCGCTATCTGGTCGGTGTGGCCGTGGACGCCGGTGATGCGGAGACCGTGATAGTCAGTGCCGCGCCGGGCCCGCACGTCGCCTATGGGCCGCGCAACGCGGAATCCTACGTCTATCGGAAGATATCGGGGGACGGATTCCAGCAGGTGACCGAGGGCTTCCCATCCGGAGACGGCGTCGTCGCCAGCCGCCTCGCAGCGCATCCAACCGACGCAGGTGTGCTCTATGCTGTCAACAATCGCGGTCTGTTTGTGACGAAGGACGCCGGGAATCGCTGGCGGCAGGTGGATGTGGATTGGCCGGAGGGGGCTTTTGCGCACGGTGTGCGC
>Ga0307440_1001106_pt1 | contig 13200 bp, 9 predicted proteins | sample SalMarWE160410MG_FD_202150 | JGI IMG/M metagenome (GOLD analysis project Ga0307440, IMG submission 202150) | Salt marsh sediment microbial communities from the Plum Island Ecosystem LTER, Massachusetts, United States - WE1604-10 | ecosystem: Environmental > Aquatic > Marine > Intertidal zone >... | reverse complement strand
CCAAGGAAACACAGCGTCAGGCTAAGCGGGAGAGATGTGATCAATGCGAAGCTGACGCCCGGACAAGTAAACTTTTAGCGGCCGTTGGAAGTGAGTTTAGGAGAATAAACGCCATAACCAAAGCCGGCGTGGAAATGACCTCTCAAATACTTGAGGGAGTTTTGTGGATAACATTTTCTCGCGGGCAGATGTCTAAATCGCTGACTATTCCATTGCCAGTAATCACTAAAAAGGGGCTGGAACTCCTGAAGAATGGCGACGTGGTAAGGGTCCTTTGTGATTTCTGGCTGGAACGTGAACAAAAGAGGCTTAATTTCCATGAGATAATGGAAAGTTTGCTGTGCGAAGATGTGAACGTGATTATACCGACTCAGACGAGTGGGTCGCCTCTTCTTCACAAGATAGTGAAGTCTTTTGATCAAAATCAAGTGGCCTATATGGTGAGAGCTACTCAACAACTAATCGGTGGTATAGTAAACTCTATGCCACTCCATGAAACGGATATGAATAGCTGGGCCATGAATCACAGGCTGATAATAATTGACCCGGCATTCGACGCCATTGTTAATCCTGACATGCGGCTAGATTATCAGGTGGATAAAAACAAGAAATATTATGAGAGCTTTGGTTGGACGGCAATCGGTCTGTCTGACGGAGTTTTGGCTAGCAAAAATCTCATACTAACCACTAACATAAGGGATTTGACGCCTTTCAGCGAATACCATAACTCTCAGAGAAATCTTTATTCCACTTTGAGCATGAAGGGCGACGAAGAGCCGCGCATAAGGTCCAGGTCCATGCAGAAACTAATGGACAAGGGCATAATAAGAAAAGGCTGGAATCTAGTGACTGGTATCCTTGATACTCCCCTTAACTTCGAGGATCAAATACTCATAGATAACAGCCTTAGAAACCTGTCACATAAAGTGACGAAGCGATTTACAATATACGGCACTAGAATAAGAGTGCAGAAAGGAGACAAAGTAAAAGTCGGGGATATTCTTGGATTTGCCGATGATGGGCAACCAACCAGGATGAACCTTAAATGTGACGAGGCCAAGGTAATCAACGTTCGCAGAGAAACAACTAGCTTGGATGGAGACGCCATAGCCATAATAATCGTCACGATAGAGGCCACGCGGCTTTTGAGGGAGGGCAGCAAATTCTCAAATAGGCACGGAAATAAGGGTATCGTCAAATTCGCGGATCTAGGATATGAGACAGATCCAAGAACCGGTGAGGAGAGAAAGATAGAAGTATTGATGTCTGGAGACTCTGTTAATCGGCGAAAGAATTTTGGTCAACTAGTAGAGCTGTTGGCCAATAAAGTGAATCCTGGTAAAGACCCTATCGTGGTCGAAGACAATTATTTTATTGAAAAATTGAAATTGGAAAACTTTTTGGAGGCCAAAGGATTTCCGAGAGATGGGACGTCCATGATTAACACCTATTGCGGTGAGCACACAGCAATAGTTGGTGAGATGTTTTGGGGAGTAGTAAAGGACCCGGAAGATCAAACATGGGACGAAGAAAAGCCGGACCTAACAAATAACAGAGAACTCAGAACTTCTGGGCTCAAATTCAGTCATGTCGAGTTAAAGGCTCTAACCACTAGATTTGGGTCTAAAAATCCACTATTGAAGGAGATTTTGTCCTATTCTCAGGGAGTAGAAATACTCCAGGATGATATCAGGATACTGGAATCGGCAAAAGGTAATTTGCCTGAAGGTTATCCGATAGTGGATGCTAGTGCCGTAAAATACGTTGACACTAGCATGGGAGTATTTCACGACATATCCACCATAAAGGGCACGGTGGTGGACGATGAGTACCTGCCAGAAGGATTTATACTCCGGCTACCCTGTTATTTTCAAGCCATTGTGGAAAATGAAGATTCTGACAAGTTTATTATGAGCGTGCCTCAAGAAGTTCAAAGCCCGGATACCAAAACGGAGTATATCTACAACTCCATATTCATACCCAACTCGCTGATTAGAAGATGTTGGAGGCATGGCTCTGGAAAATGGGGGTTGAATACCATTGGGTTGTATATCAACAACATTGTAGCCTGTTGTAATAGGTTCATTGGGACTGGAGACGTGAATGATGAGCTCCACATAATCCGCGCTGTGACAAGGTATTTTATAAACGTTGCGCGTATGATGGGCACTAAGACCGGTGAGCTCAGCACATATGGAATGGCGGTTAGATACCCCATGTCCGCAAGAGCAACAGTGTCTTTGTCTGACAACTTGCCTAGGAACACCCTAGAGATACATAGGGATATGGCAAACCATTTGAAAGTCAAGACAGGGGACGTAGTTCTGGCGGAAAGATTTCCGTGCTTGGGGTTTGTTTCTATTCGCCCTCAATATGTGAGGGTAACAGACGATCCCCAGTGTAAGTATGTAATACGTTCAAGTGGAAATAGTCTGTGCTCTATGAATCTGGATTTTGATGGAGATACTTTATTTTTGGCGTCGTTCTCCAACCCAGACTCAAAAGAAGCGCTACGTAGAGAGATGAAAACTCCTAACCAGATATGCAATGAAGCCATAGAGCAGATCAACGCTCGGAAAGTTCCGGCGCTGAAAAGCATGTCTTTGGAAGACTTTGACGTTTGTAGATTTCCTAAACCAAACAATGAAGAGCACGCTGAGATAGTGAGAAAGGCTACTGGCGTGAAGAGCCATACTGGACCGGTTATTGCGTTGGCGTACAATCTTATGCGCATTGTGGAGAAGAACGTGCCATATAGCAAAGTAGAGGAACACGCCAACCTTGAACTGCTGTTGGATTTTCTAGGTAATACCGTGTTCAAGCAAAAGCATGGTATCAAATCCCTGCAAGAAGAGGCCACGGATGCTATTTGTACGGCTAATGTGGATGAAATGGTGCGGTTGGGGTTTGATAAAGGCTCGAGTCAGCTGCTGTGTAATCTTATCCGTAAGGAAGCGGCGGCCACTGGGATTAGAGATGTGGTAAGCTATCATGCATTCATTAAGAAAAACGGAGGTAGTAAGATTATAAACAGGATCGTACGTATGAGGAACAAGATATATTTTGCTACCAGAGCTCAGCTTGGGCCATTCAAGCTGCTCGAGCATTTACAGGAGAATCCTGTGGATTTGCCAAGTTTCATGCTGTATCATACGCTGCTTTCAGAGAAGGAAAAGGTCGCTGCAAAAATAGACAGACTGAAAGCTAAGCGCATGAAAATTCACAATATATTGAAAAGTGATAAAATGTATGGCGTTTATACGGAACTTTCAAATTATATTGATGAAATAATGGCAAAAACTGCCGGAAACATCTAGCAAAAAGGTAAAATTGTTCTATAATATGTATAAGGCACTAAAATATTTTAGGAGGTTCGATATGGATTGGAACAAAAGTGTTTTTATAGGTAAAGTCAAAACAGTCCCACAAGTCAGCGATAATGCAGGGCGAAAGCAAGCCTTCTTCAAATTTACGCTGAATGACAGGACGCAAGGGGCAAATGGCCAATGGGTGGATAAGCCGATGGACATCGACGTTTTCGCGCGAGACAAGAAAGCGGATCTCATCGAGAAATACGTGGTGGCCGGTCAAGAACTAGCCATGGAATGTAAGTATATCAATTGGGAAGCCGACGGTGCGCTGAAGCACGCATTTCAAGTGCTAAACGTGTCTTTTGGATTCAAGCCGCGGCCAGCTGAACCACAACAACCTGTCGCACAACCTGGACCGCCGCTATAATCAAGCAAGCGGCCTGTGTAGTAATCCTCCTCTCAAAGGGCGCTCTAGTCTTGAAGATTCCTAGGGCGCCCGAACTTTTTTAAGAGAGGAAAAAAATCAGAAAGGAACAGTCATTAATGTATTTTTTCACGGCAGATGAACACTATTACCACGCAAACATAATCCGCTATTGCAATCGACCATTCAAAAACGTCGAAGAAATGAATGAGGCTTTGATAGATAATCACAATAGCGTTGTTGAAAGTGGTGATACTGTTGTTCATGCGGGAGATTTTACCCTGCTAAAAGATCGTAAAAAGATACAGCAACACCTCATTGATAGGCTAAATGGTAATCATATATTTCTGAGAGGATCCCATGATTATTGGCTTTCCAGAAAGCATTCAATTCAGATATGGGAACATAATCTGGCAGGCCAATTCGTTGTTGTATGCCATTATGCACTGCGTGTGTGGGCGAGGTCACACTACAATAGTTGGCACCTTTTCGCGCATTCACATGGAGGACTAGATCCAATAGGGAAATCGTGGGATATCGGCGTAGATACAAATAACTTCTTCCCGTACTCCCTTGACCAAATAAATGATATAATGAAGGATAGGCCGGACAATCCTAACCTTATTCCGCCTGACCAACGGAGGGGAAAAAGAGAAACGTGGTAACACATTAAAATAGTTTCAATACTGGATCGGAGGACAAAAGAACATGGCTCAAGACAAAGCTAGTGTTATGCAACGAGTAAAAGAAGTACGGTGTGTGGCGCTCGGCGAGGATATTATTGATGGTGAAGTCATAGAAGTCCTGGAAGAGCAACCAAGAACTAACGCGGAAAAAATAGCCGCGCTAGAACAGCGCATGTATCATTTGACCAATTCTCTAGATAGTTTGTTTGCAATGGTCAAAAATCTGAGGGACGTGGCCAACAAGGAAGAAGACCACAGTATACATAACATCATCGAGGAAAAGAAGAAAGCGTCCAAAGTAGAAATACCAGAAGGAACTGTTTTGACTGGTAAAACTAACGGGCTATCTTACTTCCTACAAATACGTGAGGATGGGTTTTACGTTGGTATAACGAAGTATGAAAGCTTATCCGCCGCAGCTGAAGGCGTAAGTGGGGTTAGACGAAGTGGCTGGACCTTTTGGAAGCTGCCTAACGGTAAAACAGTGAAAGAAACTTTTAAGGAGTAGGTATGGCAGACGCACCTGTCCAAAGCCCCTATACGAAAGCCTTCATCAAGCACATATGCTCTATTTGTAAGCTGTGTGATTCTAACTTCCCGGGCTTCTGCATGACTATGTATGGTGGTAATCCTAGTAGATTCTTGGACATACTAAAATACGTAAATGCGCTCAGGGTGACACAAAATGATGAAGTAATCGATTCTTTTTACACATTTGAGGGATTTTGTGGACTGTTTTGTAATAGCCAAGCCCCATGCCCAGTCAGAACAGAGAAGTGCAAACGCCTTATTGACGTGTTCTATTGTTATACGTCTTTTGCCAATCAGTGCGGGGCTTCTTTGGATCTAAGAGTAAAAGCAAATATCTACAAGGACTTTTCAGGCATAGAGACAAGGCTGATAGGCCATAAACCCCACATGACAGCAAATAATATTTTAAAAACCATTGCTAAGAAAAAGAGAAAGAAAATAAATCACTCTATAAAGAAAGCCAAGGCCTGTATGAAACGGGATCTACAGATTACTACGTTTCTTGGATCTCTTAGCAACACCAAAACAAAAAAGAAGTCCCACATAGAAACCACTTTCTTTTACAATGATAACGAAGAGTGGGAAAGGATGATAAATTCGTACTTAGACAGTGAAACTAATAATAGACAATCAACTACGACTACTTAATATACCAGAAGAGCTTAGATCTTGGTTTATGCTTCAACTGACCTTTAGCAATCCTCTTTACGAAGAGGCCGTAAAAAGAGGAAGATATCTAAGAGGCCTAAACGCACATATCTTGCTCTACAAACCTCTACCAAATGGAGTAGTGTTACCACGCGGATATTTACAAATGGTAGAGGGCGCCATGCTAGGTAAGGGATTCGGACTATCCATAAAAGATAACCGAATTCTTTTACCTCCAATATTTGTTAAGTCCAATTTAGAGCTAAGGTCCTATCAGAAAGAAGCTAAGCGCGCACTACTAAGCCATCCAAATGGCATGATTGTAGCGCCTGCCGCATCAGGTAAGACCGTTATGGGTCTCGACGTATTCGCTTCTTTACATCAGCCTATGTTATGGTTGACTCACACTAATAGGCTTGCGAAACAAGTAATCGAGCGCATAGTAGGAACTGATGAGTTCCCACCTATATTTCCTGATATAACGAAGGACGAGATAGGATTTATAGGCGGCGGTAAATTTTCTATCGGCGAGCGAATTACAATTGGTATGATTCCAACTTTGGTTAGACGAATAGTAGATTTATCAGAAATAGGCAAAAGGTTTGGATTGGTAATAATAGATGAAGCTCACCATGTGCCAGCTAGTACGTTCTTAAAAGTTCTCGAATATTTTTCTAGTTATTACCTATATGGATTAACCGCTACACCGTATAGACGCGACAAAATGGAAGACATTATGTTTGCGACTATTGGGCTCGCCAACTCAATAGTACAGAGAAAAGAGGTAAAAGCTAAAGGCGGTATAATAACTCCTACAGTTGTTAAGCGTACGGTTCCGTCTATGTTGTGGAGAGACAACGATTACCACTATATAATAAAAGAACTGTTGCTTCCCAATGAACAGAGAAAGACAATGATAGTAACCGACGTACTCAGAGAAGCCTATAAAGGTAACTACTGTATAGTAATAGCTACGAGAAAGGTTTATTGCGAAGACTTATTCAAAATGATCAACGAACACTGGCCTAGATCGGTTATAGCCACCGGTGATTATAGCCGCAAGCACAATGACGAACAGGTAGTAAAGCTGGAAAACGGTGAGGCCACCGTTCTAGTGACCACTTTCGAGTTACTAGGAGAGGGCTTCGACGTCCAAAAGCTCAACAGAGGGTTTCTTACCCTACCATTCAGAGAAAGAGCTAGGGTTGAACAATCTATAGGGCGCATTCAGAGGACCTGCGAGGGTAAGACTGACGCTATTATGTATGACTATGTGGACGAAAACATAGGTATATTGAAAAACCAGTTTAAGCACAGAGTGGAAGTTTATCGATCGTTGGGCGTGGAGGTGAAAAATTGAAACTGATAAGAGTCAGAATCAAGAAAAAAACGTCTAATAAAAAAGAGAGAGGAGAATTTTGCATATGAAAGGAGATTTATCAGATGAGACTTTCGGTAAGAGTATCTCCACTAATGGAGAAATGGAGTTCACCGCTTGGTTCTATTGAAGATAGACTAATTAGAATTCCAAGCACGTTAAGAGAAGAGTTCGGGTTATCACCCGGACTTTTTTTATGTCTAAAAGACAAGAGCGGGAGCCCACTATCTTTACAAGTTTCTACGTCCTATAGGAAAGATGCGGAAGACAACGACAAATGTGTGTATGTAAATTCTTCTACTTATAATTTATTAGGTGTAGAAAAAATAAGTAGAATACAGCCAGCAGACGACATATTAGTTGGGTGCGACCCAGAATTTTTCCTAGTAGACATTAAAAGTAAATGTAACGTTTCGGCCAGTCACTTCTTCCCACATTATGGTGAAGTGGGGAGCGATTGCGGATTAGCTGAATTGAGACCTAGGCCAAGTCTTAAAGGATCAGAGTTATCTTCAAACATTCGTGAATTATTAAAGAGAGCCCACGCCCATTTACATGGAAGAGCTTTGTTTAATAAAAGGGATGTTAGAATGATAGCGGCCTCATACTGGAATAATGCGGCAGCCGGTTATCACATTCACTTTGGGCTGCCTCAATTCTTGTTGAGAATGACCGCTGAGACTAATAGTTTTTTGGCCTACATAGTAAGTATATTAGATTACTACGTTGGTATACCTGCAATCTTGCCAGAGGGGTCAGAAGACTTTAAAAGAAGGTCACCTAGGTTTGGTAGATATGGTCAGCCGGGAGACCATAGGTACACCCTAATGACTTTGGAATACAGAGTTCCAGGCGGTCATTTGCTGAGGCATCCTGTATTATCTTCTGGTATTTTGGCCATAGGCATAGTTGTAATAAAAGACATACTTAGTAGACTGAACATGTACACTGATGGGTTTACAAAGCGGTCGCCTTTCAAAGGTTACAGTGATTTGAACTTTTTGTACCCTAATCTACCGCCTAGACAAGAAGTGTGCAATTGCATAGTGTCTGAGGATGTTGGCATTGCGTTAAAACAAATGTACAATATATTAAAGGATTTGTCCTCAATGATAGGATACAAGGATAATGAAGATGACATAATTACATATTTTGACTATGTCTTAGCCTATTTACATAAAGTAGAAAAATTTTCTGAGGATATGGAAGTCAATTGGAGGTTAGTAGAAAATGAGAAACAACCGCGAGAAATGGCAGTTCTACAGTCATCCAGCCAGGAAGGAGCTCTCATCCTCTGAAGTAAGATACTGGAAAGAACAAATTAAAAGCTTGACAAAAGTGGGGATAGAGTTCGAATTCAATCTCAAGGAGCAAAAGGGCACTTGTAAAGGCGATAACATACAATGCCCTTGCGTTAGGATAGACGAAGGCTGCTGGGCGAGCTGTGCTAATATAAAGACTTGTAAGGCCACGCATTGCTATGATACATGCATGAACATATCTAAGGAGTGCAGCCCCAGTGATTGTGAAAAGTGTAAAAACTTTGTCTTCAGATGCATAGGCACTACGTGTGTAGATTTCGTAAGTGTCTGCTTTATTTGCGAGGACTTTGCCAAGAGTTGCAAGACATGTGGAAATAAATATGATCCGGATAAGGACCCCAAAAGGATTAGAGATACTCTAACGAAAGATTTCCAACCAAGCCATAGTTATGGTAGGGTTAGTCCTAGTGGCGTAGTAAGCATAACGACTGACGGGTCTCTGAAAGGCGACAAGGGCGTAGAAATTGTAACCGTGGGCCGCCGCGTGGATTATTGGGAATTCTATAAAATGTCTAAGGACATTATAGATAGGGTCGTTGAATACGGTGGGTATCTAAACGAGCGCACTGGATCTCACATGCATGTATTGACTAGTTATTATGAGGAAGGCAACGCAAACGAGATGGAAAAACCCATGCCTGAGATTATAGTAGCCAACTTTCATCAATTGTGCCGTAGATATCAAAACGCACTGACATGGATGACCATAGCTCTAGATGACCCTAACCACTTGACTAGGTGGGAAAAGTTTAGAGTAAGCATACTTAGCATATCCCCGGTCACAAAAAACATGCAGCAGGTGGTGTCCGAAGTATCTCATCATGCTGGTGGTAATAAGTATGGTTTCGTAAACTACAACAATTTGAAGTTCGTTGGCCGGGACATCGAGCGATTTCACGTGGAATTTCGCCAAGCCGATTCAACCTTATGTCCGACATATTATGCGGCGATGGCTTGTATGCATTATGCCCTATTGGTAAAAGCTGCGGAGATAAGTCGATATGGGTTGTTGAAAGTCGGCGATGAAGGATGGTTAAAGAAAGCCAAATCAATGAAACAAATAATCTTGAACGGATGCGGAGAATATGGGGGCAGCAGGGTATCCGATACCCCCAAACTATTGGACAACGTAGATTATTTTGTTCAAGAAAGTTTGGATTTGGTTAGCCAGCTGAAAAGTATTTTGTTGAAGCTAGGCCCGTCATATGACGTGTTGCTCAAGCTGGCAAAAAAGCCAGCAGCTATAAGAAGGATAAGTGGCGACAAGTGGAAGGACATAGAAAGAGATTTAGCGGTTGAGATGACTTCTTCCGATAAATTTGAAGTAAAAATGTCAGAAATAATAGATCTGAAGCTTGTCGATGATTGTAAAAGTGTAGAAGAGTGGGTATCAGAAGTACAGAAAATGTTACGCGAAGAAGAAGACCTCGCCGAAGAGACGAGTCAAGCTGAAATAATGGAATTTGTAAACATTAAAACTCGTGAAGGCGAAATGATCTGGTCTGAATCTACCGGATGCATGTTGTCCGTGTAAGGGGAAATATATGTGTGGTATATTTGGTCTAATAAATTATAGTGGGAAGCCATTTAGCCATCTACAAGCCAAAATGGTACATAGATCCGTGTCTGGCCTGCTTAAAGAATCCGAGGTTAGGGGCCAAGATGCGGCTGGGTTAGCCATTCTAACAGAAAAGAACATGACGTTGTTCAAGGATCACATGAGAGCTTCTGAATTGGTAGAAACTTCTGAATATAGCAGCATGCTTGGTCTAATAAATAAACGCGACGTATTCAAAGCAATGATTGGGCATACTAGATATAAAACAAAAGGCCATCAGCTCTTTAACGTAAACAACCATCCTATACGAGCTAATAGGATAGTAGGCGTACATAACGGATTCATTTCCAACGATGACTTTCTATTTGGTAAATATGCCAGCGACGTAGATAGAAGGGGTATGGTGGATAGTGAGATCATTTTTAGGTTGATAGATTTTCGTCGCCGCAACAATAAAACAATCGTTGAATCAGTACAAGAGACGTGCGATGAGCTGGCAGGCACATACACGTGCGCATTTATAGATGTAGACGCAGCTGATTACGTAACTATTTTTAGCAACAGCGCGTATGTTAACACTAACATACACATATATGAGCCTATGAAACTAATAGTCTTCGCGTCCAATGACGTAATATTGGCCAGAGCTCTAAAAAATAGTGTGGTTTTAAATGCGGCGTGTATTACGCATGATATACAAGTAGCCAATACGGGATTTAGAATTGACATCAGAACAGGAAAAGTGCTCGAATTTGATGTTACAAAAAAAAAGCAACCACTGCTGCTTACTCGGCATGCCCGATGGGCCAGACGCAGATGGGTATCCAGAAAATAAGTGGCTGCAGTTTGGACGAGATCGCGTCTCACAGCCTAATACGATGCTTAACTGAGAGATGCGATCTTTGTTCGCATTACAATGGTAACTAAGGAGTTTAGAAAATGCACAAAACAAAACTTGAATACTTCAAATCCAACTGGTGCAACGAGGCAAAGTGTTTTTCAGCGCTTACTATGGTGCCAATTAATAATATTATAGTAGGCACGCCTATAATCGTAATTTCGATGCCGATTTTAACGAAAGATAATACCAACCAATCAAGCTGGAAACTAGATGCCGAATATTCAACGTTACCGCTTAAAAGGGCTAAACGCCTTGGTAGACCAAGGGATATTAGACAAAGGGATATTAGACAAGAGGAAAGTAGAATGCCTGATGACGCTCCTCCCGAAAGGAACATAGCAGCTGAAGTACATCAATGGGGACACAGGGATGTTGGACAAATGGTAACTGAGGAAATTGGACATTGGAATAGAATGCCTGATGACGCTCCTCCCGAAAGGAACATAGTAGCTCCGCAAGGCGGAGTAGTCCGCCTTTCTGAAGCTGTTGAAGAGGTTAATGATAATGACCGTAGCGTAGTAGGGGTAGAATACAATCGCCACAATCCATACGACTGGCCCCCCCGCCAGGAACTACACGAAGACCCCAACAACGTGCTATCTTATGCGGACTTGGCAGCTAGGGGAGACTATATACATGGAAATATAACAGTAGCGACAGATGACATAGAAGAGCCGACAACAACGGTTACCAAACACCGACCACTCTCAGAGAGTCTGAAGAAATATACACGTACAGAGCCCAGATCCAAAATGATCACAAAAGGCGCTCGTGAAGAAATATCAGCTAAGGCACTCTATAATATGGGCGTAGAAGCAGCCAACAAAGTGCTGCAAGATAACCCATATAAAGCCAACGGCATACTACTATTTGGCAATGGCGGGAACTATAAGGATTTCGAGCCACTAAGATTACCAAGTAGTAATGTGTACTTTGATGGTAGAAAACCTTTAATATTCGACGTAGGTCACAGGTTTGAGTTAGAAAGGTTGAATGATGTATACAAAAAAGACGAATTGAATAATTTCTCAAGCATAGTAGAGAAGTTGCTAACAGCTAGTAGATATCTTAACTATACTTTCGCTGGAGTAGCGGCCTCAAATAAGAAACATATGATTGCTGACCTTAACACTATATTCAGCAACTTGGGACATGCCTACCCGGAGAACGTGTCTTTTTTCCATTCAACCAGTGGAAGCGGTGGAGATCTAAGATGTTTGGTTGATGTCGTATCAATTAGTTTTTACAGACTAGAGGACGTAATATCCATATTCGATTACAAACGGCTCTCTGGCGTGGTCGTCGAGGTATTCTTAACGAATTCTGTAAACACTAGCGATGTGCTTAATATAGACGGGATGTGTTCTACCTATCGATTCATTTTCTCCAAGCACAGAGAAAACGTGTTTACTATTGACGGGGACCCTATAAAGAGGCCTTATGATTCACGTACCAGTGACATGCTAAGGACCATTGTCTACGTACTCGATAAACACGTTCCAAATGATGAGAAACCAAAGGATGAAAAACCGAATAAGTATAAGAAGAACAAATCAAAAAAGACAAGCGTTTAAGCAGGAGGTTGATATGTGTGGAATAGTCGTAGGATTAGCGTTTGGAAAGCTAAGTCAGCGTGACGAGGCTATGCGGCAGAGGTTGCTTAGATATTTTACCACTGAGTTACTACTTGCTACTGAGGACAGAGGAAAAGACGCGACAGGGGCCACAGTGCTATTTAACGATGGCAACTACATGGGGGTTAAGCGGGGTGACAAAGTCTCGAATTTTCTGGCCACCTTCGGCGAATCTAAAAGCTGTTATGGAAGTTTGCTGAAAGTATGGCGCGAACATCCTAAACGAGGCCGCGTATATTTGGGCCACTGTAGAGCCGGTACCACAGGGGACAAGGAAGATAACGAGAACAATCATCCAATAAAGATAGGTAATCTGATAGGAATCCACAACGGCGTAATAAAAAATCACGACACTATATTTGCCAAGCTTGGATGCGGAAGAGACGGCAAAGTAGACAGTGAATCCATATTTCGCTTATTCGAATATTATACCGACAAAGGCAAAGAGCCTTTTACAATGGATATGCTACAAAGCGTGGTGGATCGATTAGACGGGCAGTTCGCCGTAACATTATTCAACGCCGATAATCTAGAACAAATTCCCATATTTCGTGATGGCAGGCCAGTAGAATTCGTACTGATACGTAAATACGGAATACTGCTGATGGTATCTGAAATAAAATTTTGGAACCGTATTCACTTTAGATACGAACGCATGGCTAATTACTACAGCGAATTTAATAGCGTTAACTTGCCTTCTTTTTTGGATGATGATGAGATAGTCACTGCGGCTATGCCAGACGACACGGCAATAATATTTGATCTATCTAAAAAGGTCACTAAAGATACCAAGATCAGCGAGCTTGG
>Ga0307440_1001105_pt1 | contig 13217 bp, 11 predicted proteins | sample SalMarWE160410MG_FD_202150 | JGI IMG/M metagenome (GOLD analysis project Ga0307440, IMG submission 202150) | Salt marsh sediment microbial communities from the Plum Island Ecosystem LTER, Massachusetts, United States - WE1604-10 | ecosystem: Environmental > Aquatic > Marine > Intertidal zone >... | reverse complement strand
CCAAAATGCCGTGCTGGTGGCCGAACATCTAAAGGATCATCCCCGGATTGACTGGGTACATTACCCACTGCTCCCCGAATCCCCTGGACATTCGACGGCCCTGAAATATCTTAAAAACGGTTTCGGCGGTATGGTGGTTTTCGGCGTCAAGGGTGGCTTCGATGCCGGCCGGCGGTTTATAGAGTCGCTTAAAATGGTCTCCCATCTGGCCAATGTGGGTGACGCCAAGACGCTGGCCATCCATCCGGCCTCGACCACCCACTCCCAGCTTTCACCAGAACAGCTTGCAGCAGCCGAAATTACGGATGCGCTGATTCGGCTCTCCGTCGGCATCGAGCACATCGACGACATCATCTCTGATATCGACCAGGCCCTGGAAAAAGCGAGTGGCAACGACTGAAAAGACAATGACCGCAAAGATCGAGAAGGTATGCCCTCCCCCCCTCAGGGTGGAAAAACAGTATTTCACCTTCGCAGAGCCACCGGACAAAATGACCCTGGAAAGCGGGGCCCGACTGGGCCCCGTCACCATCGCCTATGAAACATTGGGCAAACTCACACCTGCTAGAGACAATGCCGTTCTGATCACCCATGCCTTTTCCGGCAACTCCCATGTGGCCGGCCTGTACAAGGATGAACCGGAGAACGCCAGGCCCGGCTGGTGGGATTCGATGGTCGGCCCCGGCAAAGGCATTGATACCGACAGGTTCTTCGTCATCTGTTCCAACATCCTTGGCAGCTGTTCGGGGACAACCGGCCCTTCGTCGATAAATCCTGCAACAGGCAAACCCTACGGCCTTGAGTTTCCCATGGTTACCATAGGCGACATGGTCAACGCGCAGAAAGCCCTGCTCGACCACCTGGGGATTGAGCAACTGGTATCGGTGATCGGCGGGTCGGTCGGAGGAATGCAGACCCTGGAATGGTGCGTCCGGTATCCGAAAATGATCCGATCGGCAATCCCGATTGCAACCACCATGCGTCATTCGGCTCTGGCCATCGCCTTCAACGAGGTAGCAAGGCAGGCCATAATGGCTGATCCGAACTGGCAAAATGGCAACTATTACGGCTCCACCGCCCCCAACACCGGTTTGGCCGTGGCCCGGATGATCGGCCACGTCACCTACCTGTCCGACCAGGCCATGCGTCGGAAATTCGGCCGCCGTCTTCAGGATAAAAAAGACTTTTCATTCGGCTTCGACGTCGATTTCCAAGTGGAAAGCTACCTGCGTTATCAGGGCAGTAAATTCGTTCAGCGATTCGATGCCAATTCACTCCTGTATATCACGAAGGCATCGGATTATTTTGACCTGGTGGAACGGGCTGTAAACCACGAACTCTTCCGGCCCGACGAACCCACTGATATAAAATTTTTGGTTATCTCCTACACTTCGGACTGGCTGTATCCGACCTATCAGGCCAAGGAACTGCTTCAGGCATTAAAACGGGCTGGTCGTAACGTCAGCTTCTGTGAGATAGAGGCCGATTGCGGTCACGATGCCTTTTTGATCCCAGATGAACGCCTGAACAACCTGGTGGGAGGTTTTATCGATGGAATTGTCCGATAACACCCTGATGCGCTACGACTTGCGCATCATAGCCTCCTGGATCGAAAAGGAAAGCCGGGTGCTCGATCTCGGCTGCGGAAACGGTGATCTTCTGGCCTGGCTTACCGCCGACAAAAGAGTCAGAGGAACCGGTATCGAGCAAAACAAGGAAAAGGCCGCCGCCTGTATCGCTCGAGGCCTGAGTGTTCTGCAGGGAGACCTGAACACCGAGGTTGAGGACTATCCCGATCACAGTTTTGATTATGTCATCCTCAGTCAGACCCTGCAGCAGGTCTACGAACCGGCAGCACTGCTACACTCTCTGTCCAGGATTGGTCGGCAGGTAATCGTCAGCTTCCCGAACTTCAGCCACTATTCGATCCGGCTGCAGCTCCTTTTCAAGGGACTGGCCCCGAAAAATGAACAGCTGCCCTATTCCTGGTACGACAGCCCGAATATCAGGGTCATTACCCTGGCTGATTTTCGTAAGTTTGCAGGCGATGTCGGCTACACCATCGTCAAGGAGGTGGCAATAAATACCGATCACCATGATCTGCAAGGCCACACGGTCCACTGGATGACCAACCTGCGAGCCTGCTATGGAATTTTTGCCATTGAAAAAAAATAGGGTGCAAACATGAAGGAACAACGGGCCAAAGACTGCCAATTGCAGTCAGGAGTCCCGTTTCAATAAGGATACTCATATTTGGACTGTCCGAAAGATAATTAGAGAAGGGCCAAAGGAAATTATCCGACTGCTATTTTTTGCAAAATCGCCAGTCTGCATTATCATTTAAACCGGTGGCAGAATTTCAGTCACATCTGTTCTTGACCTTTGGATTTTTATTTCTGAATGGCAAAACAACAATCTACCGGATAAAAACCCATGCCCACTATAAAAACTCGAAAACCCTGTATGACCCCCCTCCCCACCTACTGTGAAAACGAGGACCATACCAAGAACCACCAACATGCCAAGATTCCGCCCGTGGTGAAAGGCCTTGTTGCCAACTGGAACTCAGATGATTGTTTCGAGCATATCAGTCCGGTTGCCCTGCCGTCGAATACCGCGATTATCGCCATCATCCGCCAGGTGCGTTCCCTTCTTTTCCCCGGATATTTCAGCAATACAAAACTGCACCAGAGCAACCTGGAGTATTTCATCGGCCAGGAGGCTACAGAACTCTACGACAAGCTGACCGAGCAGATTGTGATGGCCATACGCCATGACTGCAAACGCATGTCACTGCCCTGCACCAACTGTGACGAGCGCAGTCACGGGCTTGCCATGTCCTTTATCGAAACACTGCCCAGGGTCACCGCAATGCTCGCCACGGATATTCGAGCGGCACTGGCAGGCGATCCGGCCACCGAAAGTCCCGATGAAATCATTTTCTGCTATCCCGGACTGCTGGCCATTTCAATTTACCGGGTTGCCCATGAACTCTTCCGGCTTAAGGTTCCGATCATCCCCCGGATCATGACCGAACATGCCCATAGCCTGACCGGTATCGATATCCACCCGGGGGCAACCATCGGTGAGGGATTTTTCATAGATCACGGCACCGGGGTTGTGATCGGCGAGACAACCATCATCGGCAAGGATGTCCGCCTCTACCAGGGTGTTACGTTAGGCGCACTGTCCCTGCCACGGGACGCAGGCGTAAAGATGCGCCACAAGAAACGCCATCCAACCATCGAAGACAACGTGATCATCTATGCCAACACCACGATTCTAGGTGGTGACACCGTGATCGGCAAGGGTTCGATCATCGGTGGCAACATCTGGTTGACGGAGAGCGTCCAGGCCGGCACCAAGGTTATGATGAAACGGCCAGAACTGATCTTTACCTAACTAAATTACCATCCATCGAAACCCAAGAGGTGAACAATGGACACCGTAACGACAACAATTGGCAATACACCGCTTCTTACTCTTTCCAACATTTCAGTCCCCAACGGCGCGACAATCCTGGCCAAACAGGAGTCGCGAAATCCGATGGGCTCAGTCAAGGACCGCATCGCCCTGGCCATGATCGAGGCCGGAGAGCGTGAGGGTCATATCGGCGGCAAAACCACCATCATCGAGCCAACCAGCGGGAATACCGGCGTCGGACTTGCCTTCGTCTGCGCTGCGCGGGGATTGCGGCTTATCCTGACCATGCCCGAAAGCATGAGCATAGAGCGGAGGCAACTCCTGAAACTCCTGGGGGCCGAATTGGTCCTTACCCCGGCCGGTGAGGGCATGAAAGGCGCCATCGCTGCAGCTGAATCACTTCTGCAAACCACAGAGGACAGCTTTATGCCGAACCAGTTCGCCAATCCTGCCAACCCTGAGATCCACCGCCGAACAACGGCTGAGGAAATTTGGCAGGCCACCGGAGGGAAACTCGACATCTTCGTTGCCGGGGTCGGCACCGGCGGCACCATCACCGGCGTCTCTGAGGTCCTGAAAAAACGGCTCCCCCACTTGAAAACCTTTGCCGTGGAACCGGCCGACTCCCCGGTCCTGTCCGGCGGCAACCCGGGCCCCCACAAGATCCAGGGGATCGGGGCGGGTTTTGTTCCCGAGGTCCTGAATCAGTCCGTCATCGACGGGGTCATCCAGGTCACCAACGACGAGGCCTTTGCCACGGCCCGCATACTTGCAGCCGAGGAAGGCATCCTCTGTGGGATATCCTCCGGCGCAGCGGTTGCGGCAGCCCTGAAGGCAGCCGAGCAAGCTGAGCAAGAAGGACTTACCATCGTGACCGTCCTTCCGGACACCGGAGAGCGTTACTTAAGTACAGACCTCTTAAAATAACAATCACCCAGGTGAGTCTCGTGCAACATGAAGATTTTCGTTCAAAATCAGGTATGTGTAGACTCCGAGGCATGCGAAGAATTTTGCCGTGGGCATATACTGACATTCCAGGATAAATGAGCGACGAAAGACAGCTCGGAGATGCGATGCATAATGTTATAGGATCAACTTTCCGGGTTGTAATAATATGCGGAAATAAAATGTTATCTGATTACCACTAATGTTCAGTAACTAATCCAGGGTGTGAATTGAGAAGAAAATCAAATAAAGATAACCTATCTGGATTCTGGCTCCTGGCTCCCCAATTCTTGCAGCGAGTATTAAATAAGGCTCATCCGGATTAATCGTACTTTTAAAAGGCGGTAATTAATGAGATGGTGAAATTCATCGCTTCCAGACGCTGCTTTCCGGCCTTATCGCCTGTACACTACGGCTGACAGACAGGCGGTCCCTGGCACTCAGGGTTGCGGACGTCCTGTCCCGCAACCCTGCGGACCTTTGTGATTCCCAGGTGGGCCTCCGCGATGCGTCCTCCAGCGATATAGCGGGGTACGCTCAATTCGGAAGAACCTAAAATAACGATTCGTTCGATAGTTGCGATGCAATTATAACCAAATATGCCAACCCGGAAAGTTATGTTATAGGTGTTCTCTTACAGCCCTAAAGCAGATATTGGTATTGCCGTGTCTGAAAATGCATCAGAAATCCCAGAAGGAATCAATAGTTGCAGGCTCGATATCCCAGACCACATTGTGGGGGGCGATCGGTTCTTCTGCGAAAAATTCCGGAAGGCGGTCATCCTCACGGGTGAATCCGGCAGACAGGTTGAATCCCCGTTCGGTCTTGAGAATATGTTTGCCGAGATTGGTGACATCATCGGCTGTGAGCGCTATGTCGAACCGGGCGTTGATCATATCGATAAGAGCCGGCAGACAGGTGGCATCATCGAGCGCGGCAAAGGCCACGAACAGGCACATGCCGGTCGAGTCGATGGCTGCGGTTGCGATCTGGAGATTGCGCGACAGTTCCACCTGGCCTTCTTTCGACAGCGGATCGAGGGATCCACCAACCCCGAGAATATTGGTGGCGATGGTATAGCCCATGGTATGATCGGCCCCCTGGGTCGAAGTTGCATAGGTAATGCCGATACCCTTGATGGCCCGCGGATCATAGGCGGGGATGGCCTGGTTCTTGACCACCGGTACCCTGGTGACCCCGTAAGCCCTGCCGACACTCCCGGCCCCGGCGCCGATGATCCGTCCCAAGGCTGTACCTTGAGCGATATCATCCCGCAGGATCCGGCACATGCCGGCACCATCGCCAAAGGCCAGGACGCCGGCCTCCATGGCAACCCCGAAGGCAACTGAGGTTTCGATGGTATCAAGGCCAAGATCGTCCATCAGGTAGTCAGCCTCGGCAATATAATCGAGATTGTCCACACAGCAGTCCGCCCCCATTGCCCAGATGGATTCATACTCAAACCCTGATGTCTTGTATTTCTTTTCCTTGGAGTTGAATATCTGAGAGCAGTTGATCACACATCCCGGGTGGCAATTGTGCCGGGGCTTGCCGCCGCGTTCGACAATGGTGTCGTGCATGGTCTCGCCGGAAATCTTCTCGTGACCGGCAAACTGACCGGAGGTGAAGTTGCGGGTTGGCAAGGCGCCTGCTTCATTGATGATATTGACCAGGACATTGGTTCCGTACTGCCCGAGAGCCTGGCTGATGGGATTGTCGATCAGCGCCTTGGCAAAAGTCCGGTTGGCCGTCTTGAAGTCTTCCGGACGGGCTATATCAACCTTTTGGTTCGTGGGTTCCACTGCGATGAACTTAATCCTTTTGGCCCCCATAACGGCACCCAGGCCCCCCCGGCCGCTGGAACGAATCCTCGATCCGGGATCCTTGATCGAGATATTGGCGGCGAGCATCTTCATCTCACCTGCCGGTCCGATGGTGATCACCCCGAAGTTCTCACCGAGCCGGGCATTCAGAATCTCTACCACCTCGTAATTGCCTTTGCCGATAAGTTCGGACTCTTCGGTTATGGTGACGCCGTCCGAGGAAACCACAAGGCCATACCATGTATCACCTTGCGGTTTTCCCTCAATAATCAAGGCCTTGACCCCAAGTTTGGCAAGCAACTGGGCAGATGTTCCACCTGAATTTGCCTCCTTGATGGTCCCGGTAAGCGGGCTTTTTGCACCACATGAAAGGCGTCCGGAATTAGCGGCGGGCGTTCCGGAGAGCAATCCCGGTGCAATCACCAGTTTGTTTTTTGCACCAAGGGGATGACAGGTCGCTTCCACCTCGGTTGCAATCACGGTGGAGGTCAACCCGCGGCCACCTAGTCCCATCCATTCACTAGGGACCTCTTCAATCCTGGTACTCAAATCAGACATGTTTACACGAAATATTTTGTCAGCCATGGGTCTTCTCCTTGGACAAAACGAAAAAGAAGGGGCACGGATCTCTCCGTGCCCCAAGAAAATATTCTCATCACACTGTGATTACAGTGCAGCTTTATAGATGGCCACCACGTCCTGATCCTTGGGAATACGCGGGTTGGTCAGACCGCACGCATCCTTCTGGGCATTACCGGTCATGACATCGATATCCTCGGCCTTGACGTCCTTGCCGTAGCGTTTGCCAAGCTCTATCAGACCTGCCGGGATGCCGATGTCGGAAGAAAGTTTCCGGATGGCTACCAGTGCCAGTTCGGCTGCTTCGCGGGGTGAAAGACCTTCTGTGTTTTCTCCCATCAACTGGGCAATCTTGACAAATCGATCCATCTTGGCAATCAGGTTGAAGCTGCTTACGTGTGGCAGCAGGATCGCATTACATTCACCATGGGGCAGGTCATAGAAGCCACCAAGCTGATGCGCCATGGCATGGACGTGACCAAGGCTGGCGTTATTAAAGGCCATCCCTGCCAAGTACTGGGCATAACACATGCCCTCACGGGCCACGATGTCCCCGCCGTTGGCAACCGCCGGGCGCAGATGGGTTGCGATGAGTTCAATGGCCTTTTCGGCAGCCGAATCGGTCATCGGGGTGGCAATGGTTGAGACATAGGCCTCTACTGCATGGGTCAAGGCATCCATTCCGGTGGCAGCAGTCAATGCCGGCGGCATGCCCATCATCAGAAGCGGATCATCAAGGGCAACTCCCGGGGTAACCCGCCAGTCGACGATGGCCATCTTGACCTTTCTGCTGGTATCCGTGATGATGCAGAAACGGGTCATTTCGGAGGCGGTTCCGGCGGTTGTGTTGACCGCCACATAGGGAGGCATGGGGTTGGAGGATTTGTCAACGCCTTCAAAATCATGAATTTTACCGCCATTGGCAATGACCAGACCGACACCTTTGCCGCAGTCATGGGAACTTCCGCCGCCAAGCGTGATCAGACTGTCGCAAGAGTTTTTCTTATAGACCTCAACACCTTCATGCACATTGTTGTCGGTCGGATTGGGGATCGTTTCATCATACACGACATACTTCATCCCGGCTTCGTCCAACAAATCGGTGATCTGCTTGGTAATGCCTGCTCCGGTGATGCCCTTATCGGTGACTATCAACGGCTTGCTTCCACCAAGCGCCTTGATTTTGCCGGGGATTTCTTTTGCAGCACCGATTCCTATCAGGGTGACGCTGGGAATAAAATAACCGTAAACTTCTTCACGAATAGCCATAATGTTACCTTCCTTTTTGTGATTGCTGTATTGCAGCATGTTATGTAGGAGAGCCAATTGTTTTCATGTTGCGCGCATCAAGTATTAAGCAATCATCGTGCCAAACATATTTATTCTTTGTATTCAAAACATTGCATGCATGTTCTCGGAAATGGAATGTGCCTGTTCGGTGTCGTCCAAGGGCAATTTAACAGTACAATGTGCAAAAACCGTTTCCATGACAACCAGAAGTGATTCCATCCCTAAAAGTTTCCCAAAGGAAATTAAAGAACATATCCACCTTATATTACAGTTGAAATTCACATTACAAGGGCCAACAGACCAAACCGGCTGCCACGACAGGGGTCAAAATGACCTCTCGTCAGGGACCATTGGGTTGAAATGACTCACAGGAGGACGCCATACAACCCAAATACTTTGAGCTTTCGTGGAAATCGAACCCGCCATTCATCTCCAAGCGAAGGGAATGAAGCAGAAGACGGTTTTTCAAAAGGACTCTATGAGGCAGGAAAATCTCTTTCTATAGGCGGAAGGCGACAAGCCGGTTTGTTTTTTAAAGAGCTTTCGAAAAGAACTTACATCCTGATAGCCCGCCATGAAGGTAATCTCTTCAACCGTTGCGGTTGTTGTTTCAAGCAACCGCCGGGCGGTCTCAATTCTGAGCTGCTGCAGATATCCGATCGGGGTATCCCCGATAAGCTTTTTAAACCGGCGCATGAACGTCCTCTCCCCCATCCCTGCCTGTCCGGCCATATCGGCAATGGATATCGGTTGGTCGATATTTTCCTCAAGCCAGTCCTGTACCGCTCTGATTTCAGGATTGCCATGGCTCTTATTCAGGCTATTGGTCTGGTAAGGTGTCTGCAGGCGCCTGCCGGGATCGATGAGCAGGATTTTTGTCAGGGTAGAGGCAAGTTCGAAGGACCCGAACCGGGAAATAAGGTAGAGCCCCAGATCAAGATAGGCAGAGACCCCTCCGGCAGTGATACAATCCCCTTCATCAATGAGCATTTTCTCCCGTCTGAGAACCACATCCGGAAACCACCGAGCAAACGTATCTGCAAGATTCCAATGGGTGGTCGCCTTTTTACCGTTCAACAGACCGGTTGCGGCCAGCAAAAAGGCCCCGGCACAGACCGAACAGAGGCAGGCTCCGGCCTGCCTCTGTCGCTGAAGCCAATCTATGGTCTCCCGATCATCCAAAAGCACCGCCGGATCACCAAAGACAACCGGTGCGACAACTATATCGAAGGACTCGTCCGGAGCGAAATACCTGTCGACCCGTACCGGCATGTGGTTAAAAGATCTCATTTCCCTGTTGGCCGGTCCGACAATCACCGGTTGAAAAAGTGGCTCATTTGCACGGCTCTGCCTCTCCGCCTCGAAAGAGGCCACCGAAAAAAGATCGAAAAGACCTGTTACACTCGAATACATGCAATTCTCTACGGCAAGCAAACCCACACGATACATATCTCCTCCAAGAGGTACTCAGTTTTCGGACGGGAACCACGTAAGAGGCTGGCAACATCTTCATTGTCTATAATAACCCTCTTTTTGTCAATACCGACACTTCACACCACATCCTCTTTTGCTATAATGAAGGCAAGCAAACAGATGTGTTTTAACAAACTCCAAGGAGGTGAAACATGAAAGACAGGCAGGCACTTCTCTGTATCGATATCCAAAACGACTATTTCCCCGGCGGTACCATGGAGTTGGAGGGCGCGGAAGTGGCAGCTCGAAAAGCAGGAACTCTCCTTGACCATTCCAGAGACAGAGATATCCCCATTATCCATATCGCCCATGAATCTACGCGGGAGGGAGCTACATTCTTCCTGCCTGGAAGCGACGGGCAGAAGATCCACCCTCTGGTGCAGCCTTTGGCCAACGAGAGGGTCATAACAAAAAACTTCCCCAACAGTTTTCTCCGTACGTCTCTTCTTGAGACCCTGCAACAACTTAAGACCGATCATCTGGTCATCTGCGGCATGATGACCCATATGTGTGTGGACGCCACCGTGAGAGCGGCAAAGGACCTGGGGTTTGCCGTCACCCTGATTCATGACGCTACAGCCACCCGAAATCTTTCTTTTTCCGGCCGCCAGGTCGATGCATCCCAGGTGCAAACGGCACTGTTGGCAGCACTTGTATCGATCTGCGATGTTATATTGTCAACCAACGAGTTTACGAACAGATTACCACAAGAAGAGGCACGGTAATTTTACCGGGCCTGAAATACGGGGAAAGGCAACGGTTACTCTGCTGCCTTTTCCTTCACCTTCTTATCATAATCTTCCTGTGCTTTTACAGCCGCTCTGGCTCGATCTTTCGGAGTCTTGATCATTTTGACGGCCCTTTCAGCCACCTGATCGGTTTGTTTTCTTATCGCACTCTTTTCGTTTTTGTCCTTGTCGCTGGAACATCCGCTTATAAGGGGAACACAGAGACAGACAAGGACCAGGATGATACGAATCCACGATGTCATGGAAGACCTCACTGATGCTGGGAAAGTTATCACCTCCCCGGACTTTGGGAGGCGGACTATCAGGATATAGGGTACCATTTTTTTTCTTTGACCGGCAAGCAGTGATCGGTTTGCCCTGCCGTGCACTCTCCATCAACAACCGATCCCGACAAAATGGGCCAAAAGGAAACAGTCCGGACGGTGAATGGGACAATCTGACCCAAAGGGCACTTATTCTATATTATATCGTGCCAGTTTCCGATAGAGGGTCTTCCTGCTGATCCCCAAAGTCTCAGAAGTCCTCTGTCGATTCCCGTCAAAAAAGTTGAGAATCTTCAGGATATGGTTCTTCTCCACCGAGTCCAGGGTAAGGGCTGCCTGGTTGTCTTCGGCTGCCGAGACCAGTTCCCGTGGCAGACAACGTTCAGTAATGATATTATTTTCGGCCAGGATGATTGAGCGTTCGATGACATTACGCAGTTCCCGGACGTTTCCCGGCCAATTGTAGCGAAGCAGACAGTCCATAGCACTATCGACTATCCGGTAAGAGGACATATCCGGACTGAGCCGGGTCAGGAAAAAATTAACCAGCAGGGGCAGGTCTTCCTTACGCTCTCTGACCGAGGAGATCTCAATATTGAAGGCATTGATCCGATGAAAGAAAGCCTCGTTGAATCTTCCCTGCTCCACCTCTTCTGCCAGGTTTCGATTGGTGGCAAAGAGAAAGCGAACATTGACCTTACGCTCCTTTTTTTCCCCGACCCGCCTGAAGGTCTGGGTCTCCAGAACCCGAAGCAGCGAGGCTTGGACCCCCATGGGAAGCTCGCCAATTTCGTCGAGAAAAAGTGTGGAATCATGGGCATAGGCCATGAGGCCCTCCCGTGATTCGGAAGCACCGGTGAACGATCCCTTGATATGACCGAAGAGTTCGCTTCGGGCAAGCTCCTTTAGCAGGGAAGCACAGTTCTTGACGATCATCGGGTTGGCCCTGCACGCCGACTGTTGATGGATCAAGCGGGCGACAACATCCTTGCCGGTTCCGGACTCCCCGGTGAGCAGCACCGGTATCTTGGCCGGGGCCACTTTGTTGACCAGAAACTTGATATCGCGCATCATCTGGGAATTGCCGACAAGCTGTACCGGTTCTACACCGCTGCTCTGACGGAGTATCGAATTCTCGCGGGACAGGAGCACCCGCTGGTGGGCTTTTTCCACCACCAGATCCAGCTGGTCGAGATTGAACGGTTTGCGGATGAAGTCACAAGCACCCAACTTCATGGCTTTTACCGCACTGTCGACATCTCCATGGCCGGTGATCATCACCACCTCAATGTGAGGTATGGATTCCTTGATCTCGATCAACAGATCCAGATCATGGACATCCGGCAACCGCAGGTCCATAATGATGACATCAAACCAGTGACTGTGAATCATCTTCCTGGCTTCGACCGCATCGGAGGCGATCAAGACTTCCCGGTTATCGGCGGCCAGTTCCTTTTGCAGCAGCCTCCTGATCGGCTCCTCGTCATCAATGACCAGAATAGTGTATGTTTCTTTTTCCATTTCAGTTATATACCCGGAAGCGAGACCGTAAACGTCGCCCCCTGCCCTGCATCGCTTACCACGGTAATCTCTCCATCATGGTTTTTGACGATGGAGTAACAGGTAGACAGACCGATCCCTATCCCCTTACCCACCGGTTTGGTGGTAAAAAACGGCTCAAAAAGTTTATCCTGCAGCTCATTTGGAATACCACAGCCCGAATCCTCGACGATCAGTTCAATCCCACCATTTGGCCTTGTACAGGTCACGATCCGAATATTTCCACCTTCTGAGATTGCATCCAAGGCGTTGATAAGCAAATTGATTATCACCTGTTTCAGTTGCGATTCATCTCCCATGATCAGCGGCAGATCCGTTTGCAGGTCGGTCTTGATCGTGATGTTGTGCTGCTCTTTGAAACGATGCTTGAGAATGAACAAGGTATCGCCCACACATTTATTCATATCCACCGGGCAGAGACTTGCAGCCACGGGACGACTGAAGGTTAAAAGGGTCTGAACGATATCCCTGCAGCGCACGCATTCCCGGATAATCGTTTCGGTGTATTCCGCAAAATCGGCAACCACCTCCTGGTCCACCTTTCCCTGGATGAGGGCAATACGCCGCTGTAATCCTTCCGCGAATCCGCTGATTGCTGCCAATGGGTTGTTGATCTCATGGGCCACGCCTGCTGCCAGAGCTCCCACCGTTGCCATCTTCTCGGCCTGATAAAATTGTGCCTGATATTCTTTTTCCAGGGTAACGTCCCGTTTAAAGACGAGTACATTGCGTTCGCCGGTGGGTTCCGTCTTCAAAGGTGAAGCGATGACCTCGAACTGCCTGAACGTATCATTGACCTTGTAGATGCAGATATCTTTTACAATCCGGTCAAGATCGAGTGCCCGTCTGGCCGGACAGTTGTCGCAGCTGCCGGTTTTCCCGCGCAAGACATGATAACAGGAGCGGCCGATGGGATCGATCCCGGGAAACCATTCGGTGAACACATGATTGACCTGCTGAATTTTCAAGTCTTCGGACAAAACGAGCATCAGATCGGTAATTCCATCGAGTACCGCCTGGATTTCCCTGCGCTTTTTCTCCAATTCCCGGTTGGAGGTCCCCAGCTGTTCAACTTTTTGCTGCAGATCCTGGTAGAATCCGAGTTTGCAGTG
>Ga0307440_1001102_pt1 | contig 13227 bp, 12 predicted proteins | sample SalMarWE160410MG_FD_202150 | JGI IMG/M metagenome (GOLD analysis project Ga0307440, IMG submission 202150) | Salt marsh sediment microbial communities from the Plum Island Ecosystem LTER, Massachusetts, United States - WE1604-10 | ecosystem: Environmental > Aquatic > Marine > Intertidal zone >... | reverse complement strand
GAAAATGTCAATAAAATATAATTTAACGCGTTGATTGGTTCTTGGGTCCCGGTCGAGATCAGGCTCTCCGACAGCAACAGGTTGGAACTAGAGGAGTGCATCAAGTATTTCATAAGTCGATAAGGACATATTATTTTTTAATGTCCTTTTGGACATATTGCTGTATTATGTCGTTATCGACTTGCGGTGTTCTTTGAATTCTGTGTTTCAGAAGGTTTATATATGGAGGTGTTATGCAGACACTACTCGTTTCTACAAAGGATCTTGGGGTGTTTTTACGGAACGTGCGTAAACAAAAAGGGGTAACTCAGGTAGAACTTGGAAGGCGGGTAGGGCTTGACCAGAAACGGGTGTCGCTCATAGAGAACGGCAATCCAAACTGTCGGTTAGACAGTCTTTTTCGACTCTTGTCAGCTCTTGGACTCGCGATGTCGGTCCAACCGAAAACCGATCAGACTGATAAAGGAGTTGATGTATGGTAAGCTCTTCTCGTCGTATTTCTGTCCTCCATGTGCTGATGAATGGTGAGCTAGTCGGCTGCTTACGCAATTCAGCAAGGGGAGTATTGAGTTTTGAATACGACCCATCCTGGCTCAACTTCGAAGGGAGAAGGCCAATTTCCCTATCAATGCCTTTGTCTAAGGGCGAATATGCAGGTCTTGCGGTTGAAAACTATTTCGATAATCTCCTTCCCGACAGCCAGCCGATTCGCAATAGGTTGCAGGCGCGGATCGGAGCAGAATCCGGAAGGTGTTTCGATTTGCTGGCTCGGATCGGCAGGGATTGCGTTGGTGCATTGCAATTGCTGCCGGAAGGGGAGAATGTGGATATCCGTGAGGTCCGTGCCCAGCCTCTTATGGATCAGGAAATTGCCGACATTCTTGCAAATTATCAGTCGATGCCGTTGGGGGTGGACCTAGATGCCAACTTCCGAATCTCGCTGGCTGGCGCCCAGGAGAAAACAGCCCTCCTCTTCTATAAAGGCCAATGGTGCAGGCCATCTGGAGCAACCCCGACCAGTCATATATTCAAACTGCCGATCGGTGAACTCGGACGAAGCGGGATTGATCTCAGCGCAAGCATTGAAAATGAATGGTTCTGCCGACAGATACTTGCCGCTTTTGACCTTCCTGTTGCATCTGTAGAGATAAAGACGTTCAATGACCAGAAAGTGTTAAGTGTCGAACGTTTCGATCGCAGATGGTCCGTAGACAGCAGTTGGTTGATTCGACTGCCGCAGGAAGATATGTGCCAGGCGACGGGCACTCCCGGGCATTTGAAATACGAAGCCGATGGTGGTCCCGGCATGCAGCAGGTCATGGATATTCTTCTCGGTTCGGTACAGAGTCAGGAAGATCGTCGGGCCTTCATGAAGGCACAACTTGTTTTCTGGATGCTTGCGACAATCGATGGCCATGCTAAAAATTACAGTATTTTTCATCAACCTGGTGGTTTGTATAAGTTGACACCGTTCTATGATGTCATTTCGGTTCATCCGATTATGGCAGATAGACAGATTGATCGGCAACGGGTCGCGATGGCTATGGCGGTTTCCGGGAAAAATCGTCACTATCGATGGGATATGATTACCCGCAGACATTGGTTGGAAAATGCCAGGAAATGCCGATTTTCAAGTGAAGAAATGGAATTGATAATCGATGAATGTTGCGATCGACTCGCAGTGGTTATTGAACAAGTGAGCCAGATTTTACCGAAAGGATTCCCTGAAAAGATGGCATCGACAATCTTTTCAGGATTGGAGACGGCAAAAAATCGGATAGGCTCGTCGAGAAAAAAACAACAGTGAAGCTCTGTAAATTACGAACAGGATTATCTATAAATATTTTAAAAGAAGGTGGATAATGCCGTCTATTATCGATCAGAAATGAAGATATGTGCAGGGAATAAAAAGTTATGAAGGGTATAATGGATCTGTGCTCTTGCTTATTTCCGAATTCTTCATCCAGCTTCATTGGGAAAATATTTGCAAAAAGTCTGCAAAATCAAAAAAAGCGGTTATAGCTATAAGCTGTAACCGCTTGATTTATTTGGTGGGCCGTCCCGGGGTCGAACCGGGGACCTGCTGATTAAGAGTCAGATGCTCTGCCAATTGAGCTAACGGCCCTGTTTTTTATTGTGCCCTATGTATCATAGACGAATAGATACGTCAAGCCGGAAGAGTTCGCTTTGGTGAATTGCCTCCGGACCTACCGGTAATAGAGATTGGGGCTTCCCATGGTCAGAAGCGATTTATGGAGGTTGCGCCGGAAATCACGACGGTCCCATATCCCCTGGATGTGGCCGCGTTTCAAGGCATTTCTTGCCGAGTGGTAGTTTGGTGGGATGTCGATCCCGGTTGTTTCTCTGATCACCCTGGGACCCGCGAATCCGACCCGGCTGGAGCGGATTGCAAACTGATACGGTGAGCATCCCAGAAACGAGGCCACCGGACCGGCATAGGAGTTGTTATCGTAGACGACGATATAGAGTCCTCCGGCGTCAATGTATTCTCTGACGGCCATAGTACATTTCGGCATCTGGGTAACTCCCAATGTCCCTTCCTGGATCCTGATACCACCGGTGGTGTGAATATAGGCGAGGAAGGGGCGTTTCTTACGTTTTGCCAGTTCGCAGGCCTGGACGAATTTTTCTCCCTCAGCGGAGCCGACCGTGCCGTTTCTAAAATCAGAGTACAACATGGAGACAACAATCCGAATTCCGTCGATTTCGGCAGTGAAGGTCAGGTTTCCGGAGTTTTTCCGGGTCTTGTCCTTTGCTTGTTGCAGACGTTCGTCGAATCCTTCGTAGTTTAGCGGGTTTTTGGACGAGATCCTGGAGTTGAAGAACCTGATTGAACCGGGATCGAAAATATTTTCCAGATACCACTGGTGTTCAAGCGGAAAATGATGGCCGCAGGTCTCGCAGACCCCAGAGAATTCACCATAGAGATCCGGAACCCAGAGGTCTTTACAGCCGTATTTTTGATGGTTGGGGCAGGTGACCGTCCTGTCGGCATTGGCCAGTGGGCTGGTATAGGTGTCAGTCAGCTCCAGGGGATCGGTTCGTTTCGCTCCGTTCTGGGTAGCGTCGATGGCAACGAGTTGTTTGGATTGCTTCTTTTTTCTTTTGGTGTTCAGGAAGTTGGTGAGGACGACCATGGGCTCGGTGATACGTTTGAGGAGAACCGAGCCTTCGCCGGAAACATCTTTTATGACCTTGTGTACCTGACGTTTATGGTTTTTCAGGACATCATAGCGGATGTTGTAGTAGGCCTGCTCTGTTTTTTCCTTGATCAACCTGGGGAAGATGGTGGAATCCGGTTTTCCGAAAAAGCCCTGGGGCGCCATGCCCCGATACTTCTTCGATCGTTGGGCAAGCAGCCTTCTTATCTCATTGCTATTCAGGTCCCAGGGAATCTCCACCTGGAGTTCGTGGTCTTCGGTCTTAGCCGTCTTGTGTCTGAACTCCCAGGTCCTTAGGGCACGGAAACTTTTAGTGGCGAGGACGACCTTGTCGGTGGCAGAAAGCATTTCCGAGCGAATCCGGGCAAAGAAGGTGAAATCATCTCTTCTGGCACCGAGCGGGGGCTCCTGGATGATTCGGTCGATGGTGCCAAGTTGCAGGTTATCAACCGCTGTGAGTTTGAGGCGTTCGGCACAGACATCTATCAACTCTTTCGGGACCTTGGCTCCCTCCTTGACTCGGCCTTCGATTGCTGCCGCGCCTTCTGGTGATATGACGGAATAGTAGCCGTGGGTGACCATCATACGGTAATCCGATAGTCCGATGGCTTCGGCGCCCCCGGAGCCACCTTCGGAAATCAGTGAAATCATGGGGACCCGGAGTTTGGTCATTGCAAAGATGTTGCGGGCGATCTGCTGGGCGGCGCCCGGATATTCCTCAACCGGGTAGGAACCCGGGGTGAAGATGTAGAAATGGATCGGAATGCCCTCGGTCTCGGCGACCTTCATAAAGCGAAGTGCCTTTTCATTCCCTTCGGGTCTGCAGGAGCCGCCATTCCTGAACTCCTCACCGTGGCCTGTTTCCTGGCCGATGACCATGACCGAGGCGGTGTACGGTTTTTTCCTGATCCGGCGAACGATGGTGGCCTTGGCGCAGATCATGGCGGGATCTATGTTGGCATCTTCTTCACCTCCCAGCTCGGTGTAGTCTTCGTAGACATTTTCCAGGATGTCCTTGAGGCTGAACCGTTGGGCGCAGCGGACGATTCTGACCCGTTCCATGGGGGTAAGCTGCTCTTCGGCCCGCTCTTCCAGGAAGGTGATCGAGGCGTCGAGCTTGTTGATCTGACTGGTCAGTTGGTCTTCCGAATGATCATAGATGGTCAGTTTCAGCCGGTCACAGGTCTCTTTGAAGCCGTCAAGATTTCCCCAGTTGGAAAAATCCTTGATCTGCATCAGGTAATTGATTCGCTCTTCTATCTTCAGGAGTGTTTTTTGTTGTTCATTCATAGAAAGTTGTTTCGTCCACGGCGGTTAGGGATCAGAATGCCAGCAGGCGATCCAGGTTGTTTCGTAAGTAGGTCAGGTTGGTGAGAATCGGGTTGTCGCTTGCATCCCGGCCTTTGATAACCGTTTCATCGATAAAGCGGGCGGCCCGTTCTTTTGCCTGGTTCATGTCGTCTCCCCAGACCAAGGCCAGGGCCAGGTTCGGGTCGTAGTCACTGGGGATGGTGTAGGGCCGGTCGAACGGGACATGGGTATAGACTGCCGACCACTGGTGCTCGGGAAAGCTGAATTCAGTTATGGTGCCGATCCATGGTGCAAAACCTCGTCTGGTATCTTCGGCGACGATACGCAGTTCAATGGCCGTGCCGCGGAATTCGACGGCTTTTTGTTTGTACCCTATTTTTTGTCCCAGGGCCAGCCGGATCTGTTCCCGGATAAGGTTGGGGTGCTTGCCTTTTAAATAGCTGATCCGGGCGGAGACGTCGTTTTCCACCTGGATCCTGGTGTTGACCTCGAGGAGATATGGCTCCCCTTCGCGGGTGACGATCCACTCCCAGGTGCCGACGTTGTCGTAATTGACATGCGCGGCAAGTTTCAGGGAATATTCGACGATCTTGTCAAGAACGCTTTGTTCGTCGAAATCGTAGGCAAAACAGGATTTGTCGAAACCGGGGGCGGCTTCGACCCGTTTTTGACGGCCAGTGGACTGGATCGTGCAGTTCCTCGAACTGAAGTGGATACGCTCCCCGTGCCTGGAGCAGACCAGCTGGACTTCCAGATGGTTGTAGTCTCGCAGACACTGTTCGATAAGGACACCACCGTCTCCGAACTGACGTTTGGCATAGTTCTGAAGCTGCCGATAAACGCGCCGGAAGTGTTCTATCTCCTTTACTTCTTCGATACCCATTCCTCCGCCACCGGCCGCAGCCTTGACGAGAATTGACGGCTCGCTAAGCCCTTTGTCTGTTTGGTCTGCGAGCAGGCTTTGGGCTATCTCCTCGGCCTCCATTTCATTATAGATCGGGGCAGATGTTCCGGGAATGGTCGGAATGCCTAAGGAATTGGCGACCCGTTTAGTGTTGATCTTGTCACCGAGATCTTTGATAACCTCCCAATTGGGGCCGATGAAGGTCAGGGCTCGGTCCCGGATGGTGGCCCTTCGGGCAAAACGGTAGTCTTCGGAAAAAAAACCATAGCCGGGATGGATGGCCGTGCACTGCGTGTGATCGGCCACCGCCAGTATATCATTGGGGTCGGTGTAACTTGTTATCCGCCAGGCATTTTGCCCCTCGCCGCTGGTTATATTGCGTCGGACATGCTCTGAATCCTTGTCGGGTTCTGTATATACCACGACATATTTAAGGCCGAGATCCTTGCAGGCCTCCATGATGCGTATCGCAATTTCCCCTCGGTTGGCAATAAGAACCTTTCCTTCCAAACTTTTCCTCGCTCACTGTTTTTATATGAAAGTCTCCCAGAAGCATGGTCCTGCTATGCCGGAGTGATGAACTTTCGTTGTTCGTTGCGGCCGGCCCAGTCTGGTCCGGCAGTGCTGGTTTATGATCAATTTTGATCCTGTGGTGCTTGCCAGGGGACCCAAATTGTCCCTGAAACGACTATCAAATCTATCTAATATAGTCATAGCCGAGGCATTAGCAAAGAAAAATAATTTTTCTAATTTGTAATTGTCGGTATTTATGGTAAAACTTGCAAAAATGAATGGGGCAGCCCGGATCAGAAGGGCTCGGAGAGGAGTTGCGGTATCACTGGACCTTGCTATTTCCCATAGGTATTCTTAGATTTTCTGCGTTAACGAAACAACTGCTCATCAAAAGGACCGATCGCCCGTGATGCCGCGGGTGCTCATCCCTTACTACAACCTGAGAATGAATAAAGAAGACGAAGACTTATCGGAGGCGTGTGAGCCGACGGGAAAAAAAAGTATTATTCGGCGGATCATGGACCTGCTTTCAATCGACCGGTCTCCGGATACCACTGAGGAGTTGGAACACGAGATCCAGGAGCTTCTTGAGGAGGGTGAAGAACACGGATTGATCACCAGTCTTGAGGAGAAAATGATCAATTCGATTTTTGATTTTCGTGACACCCTGGCCATGGAGATCATGACGCCGGCGGCTGAGATCATAAGTTTCGATGTCGGCGCAGGTATTGATGATTTAATTGAAGCAGTGATCGAAGAAGGGTTTACCAGAATACCGATTTTCAGGGACAATTCGGACAAAATATTGGGCATTCTTCACGCCAAAGACCTGCTGAAACTCTGTACCAGGAAATCGTTCAGGGACGGCTTTCGTTTGGAGGACTATCTTAAACCGGTACATTTTATTCCGGAGAATAAACCTGTGGTTGAGCTTCTGAAGGATTTCAAAAGACAGAAGACCCATATGGCCATGGTGACCGATGAATTCGGCACGGTTCGGGGGTTGATCACCCTCGAGGATGTGGTTGAGGAGATTGTCGGCGAGATCGATGACGAATACGATATCGATGAGCCCGATATCATTCAGGAGACCGGTGAGGACACGATCCTGGTTCATGCCCGGATCGATGTCGAAGAGGTGGAGGAGCGATTCAAGGTATCTCTTCCCGAAGGTCCGTATGAATCGATCGGCGGGTTATTGATCCATACTCTCGGGCGGCTTGCGGTGGTCGGAGACGCAATCGATGTTGACGGTCTCCATCTGATGGTTAAGAGTGCCAGTAAACGGCATATCAAATTGGTTGAGATAACTCGACGGCAGGGAGAAGGGATACAATAATGCTTACAGTCCCTGCCAGGCAATCGATTCTGCCGGCACTCTTTTCAGGTGTTCTTTTATGCCTCGCCTTGCCCGGAACCGGAGGGCTGTGGCCATTGCTTTTCGTGGCTTTGGTCCCGCTTCTTGTTTCTTTGCGTAATGTGGGGGTGAGGCGGGCAGCCTGTTACGGTCTGGTTACCGGCCTTGTTCATTATCTGAGCCTTCTTTACTGGATCGTTATTGTTTTGGGGCGCTATGGAAGGTTGCCCTGGTTTATTTCCTATCCGGCCCTTTTGCTTTTTGCTTTTGTGCTGAGCCTTTTCGTGGTGGTTTTTGCCCTGTCGGCCCGCTTGCTCCTCGGAAGATCTCCCCTTGTTGCACTTTGGGGAGTACCCTGTATCTGGGTAGGACTTGACTGGATCCGTTCCTTTTTGTTTACAGGGTTCCCCTGGATGGATCTTGGCTACGGCCTTTGGGATGTTCCCCGTCTTATCCAGATCTCAGATATTACCGGACATTACGGAGTTACATTCCTGCTTCTTCTGACCAATGTACTGGTTTTACTGCTTTTCACCCAGGGGAAAAGAGTCGTCCAAGGCTCGATTCTTGCCCCGGTCGTTCTGTTGTTCCTGGTAGTTGGTCTCTATTCCTGCTGGCGCTGGCAGTTTGTCCTGAGTGGTCCGAGCGACAGCATGTCCATCGGGGTGGTTCAGGGCAATATCGAGCAGGACAAAAAGTGGATACCCGAGGAACAGCGCAAGACCATTGACGGATATATCCGCCAGACGGTTTCGCTTTTCAAGGAGAATAAACCGTCCCTTGTTGTTTGGCCGGAGACGGCGCTTCCTTTCTTTCCCGAGGATAGCCGCCTGACAGCAAATCTGCGTCGATTGACCATTAAGGCCGATATCGGCCTGCTCACCGGTGCGCCCTGGTACACGATCAAGAATCTACGGAAAAGGCAGTTTCGCTATTATAACAGCGCGCTCCTGATCAATACCGACGGAGAATTTGCCGGAAAATATTTCAAAACGCATCTGGTTCCCTTCGGTGAATATGTGCCGTTAAAAAAATATCTGTGGTTTCTAGCTCCGCTGGTCCAGACGGTTGGCGATTTCACTCCGGGAACGATTGAAAAACCGATTGAATTTAAAAAGGCCAGGATAGGCGTACTCCTCTGTTATGAGAGTATCTTTGCCGAACTTGGCGAAAAATGGGTCAAGGCGGGCGCGAATGTGCTGATAAATTTGACCAATGATGCCTGGTATGGTAAATCCAGTGCCCCGCATCAAAGTTTTGCAATGACTGTTTTTCGGGCCGTTGAGACCCGGCGTAGCGTTGTTCGTGCTGCCAACACCGGCATTTCTGGTTTTATCGATCCGCTGGGACGGGTGAAGGTGCAGTCGAAGATCTTTGTTCCCTGGCAGGCGGTGTACAATGTTGTCTTGAGAGATGACGTGACCATCTTTGTACGTTATGGCCATCTTTTTGCCCCATTGTGTCTTTTGCTAGGATTTTGTATGCTCCTGTATTCCAGCTTAAGAGTTCAGCGGGAAACTCCTCCTCTTCAGCCTTCTTTTGCTGTGGGTCAAGGCAAGAGGTCCTGACCGAGCAGGAGTTGAAATTGCCTGTTAACGGAATTGAAAAAAACCGTTATAGTGGCGAGATGTATATTGCCGCTGGCACCATGGGATTTTTCCAGGTGATCATCGGGGCCGGGATTCTGCCGTCTTACAGGGTCCATGGCGATAGAGAGATGTCGCATTTGTAATTATATTTAAAAGCAAAATAATGTAGTGAGGTTTGTTATGTCGACTGAAACCGGCTCTGCCGTTTCCAAACAGAAGTTGGATGATTTAAAAAACAGATTGCTTGCCCTGAAGGAGCATCTTTGACTTAGATAGGAAAAAAGACGAGTTGGAGCGGCTGGAGCGTCAGACGCTGGCTCCGGATTTCTGGAATGACGCGGCGGTGGCTAAAAAGGTGCAGAAAGAGCACGGCATGCTGCAGGATATCATCGTCAACTGGGAGAGCAAATGGTCGGAGTTGGAAGAAACTGAGCTTCTCCTGGATATGGCCGTCGAGGAGGATGATGCCGATACGGAGCAGGAGGTTGCAACCAGCCTGCCGGTTATTGAACGGCATATCGCTTCAGCTGAACTCGAGTGCATGTTCAGTGGTGAGCATGACACCAATAATGCAATCGTGACGATCCATGCCGGGGCCGGCGGGACCGAGGCCCAGGATTGGGTAGGAATCCTGCTGCGCATGTATCTGCGCTGGGCTGAGGCCAAGGATTTTAAGGCGGATATTGTCGATATCCTGCCCGGTGACGAGGCCGGAACCAAAAGTGTGACCATCATGGTCAAAGGGCGCTTTGCCTATGGGTACCTTCGATCCGAGCTGGGGATCCACCGTCTGGTTCGGATTTCTCCTTTTGATGCCAGCGGCAGGCGGCATACATCGTTTGCTTCGGTCATGATCATGCCCGAGTTGGACGACTCGGTTCAGGTTGATATCAACGACAAGGACCTGCGCATAGATACCTATCGATCGAGCGGTGCGGGCGGCCAGCATGTCAACAAGACAGATTCCGCAATCAGGATAACACATCTCCCCACCGGTATCGTGGTTCAGTGTCAAAACGAGAGGTCGCAGCATCGCAACAAGGACACGGCCATGAAGATGCTGACGGCGCGACTTTACAAGCTGGGAAAAGAGAAGAAGCTGGAAGAAAACGAGGAGCTGCACGGCGATAAGAAAGAGATCGCCTGGGGAAGCCAGATCCGGTCCTATGTACTGCAACCATACCGATTGATAAAAGACCACCGGACCGATCAGGAAATGGGCAACGTCGACGCTGTTCTCGACGGGTACCTCGACCCTTTCATTAAAGCCTATCTACTTTGGGCCAACAAGTCCTGATAGGAGTATGGATATTTTCCGGGAAGACGGCAGGTTAGTCCCGCTGGCATCGGGGGATTCTTTTAAAAATAGTAAAGTATCTGCCTGAACATCTATTCGCCTTCTTCGGTAAGCTCATTGAAGAAGGCGATTTTTTTTGCCGTGCGGTTTATTTGTTGTCGCGGAACTTGGCGTGGCATTGACCGCAGGTGGCCTTGATTTCCGAGAGCTTGGCAGTGGAGCCGGCACCGTCCATCTTGGCGGCTGCTCCTGCTAGTTCTGTGGCCAAAGTGGATACCTTCATCGTCAGTTCTTTGGCCTCGGGATTGGTAAGTTTTTGGGCGATCATACTGGTCTGAGAGGCAAGGGCTGTTGCGTCTTTGCCGACCACTTCATATTTCATTGCCTTGAGATTCACCGTCATGGACTTAAGCCAGGCGGCCCGTGCCTTCATGGCCTTTTGAATCGGAGTTGGCCCCATTTCCTCGGCTGCCCTACTTTGCTGGGTCCAGGTAAATCCGGCAACACAGAGCAGACAGATCAGCAGTATGGAAAAAACGGTTTTTTTCATATATGGCTCCTTTGAAGGTTGAGGTGGTAAGAATTTGTGATGATCCTATCACAAATCATTCTTTTTTTCTCATGAAATATTTTCAAGATCCCCCAACGACAACTATGCTGATGTATTCCATCATTGATGGAAAAGGGTGCGCTGGCGGCCTGCTGTCAGATAAATCGTTTCATCATCTCGCCGATGACTGAGTCCACATTCTCAGGGGTGATTCCCAGGCGGGTGCAGGTTTCCTTGACCCGCAGACGGCGGAATTGGTCCTGGAGATCATCGAGTCGGGCAAAAAGCCCCACGCGGCGGCCGATCTGATAAAGCATCTGCTCTTCGGGCGGTAGGGCGAGAAACCGTTTACAAATACCTGTCATCTTCTCTTTATCTTCCGGGAATGTTCCTTCGAGGTCTTCGAAAAGATTGAGGATATGGTCGCTCTTGAGGGTGGAGGTGATCCCCTCGATCCTTTCCAGGAAGAGAAGGATCTCGCCTGCCATCTCCCGGTCGTTCTGCTTTTCAAACACCCCTTGGTCATACTGTTTGAAAAGGTCGATATGGTTTGGAAGGGCCAGTGTTCGCAGGCGGATGAAATCAGCATCTATCCGGTTGAGAGCGTCGGCCGTTTCCATGGCGTGATCGCGACTCAGCGCCTTGCCCCCCAAGCCTGGCATCACATATTCAGAGAGTTCCATGCCTGCATTTTTTACCTTTAAGCCGGCTTTGATATGGGTGGCCTTGTCCGCCCCCTTCCTGACCATGGCCAGGACCTTGTCCGAGCCCGATTCCATGCCGATATGGATGCGGTTCAGACCAGCCTGGGCCATCTTGGCAAGATCTGTATCGCTGATGCGGGCGATGGTGTGTGACCGGGCATAGGAGGTGATCCGGTGCACCCAGGGAAAGCATTCTTTCAACCGCGCAAGGATTGCGATCAAACGTTCGGGTTTGATGATCAGGCTGTTGGCATCCTGGAGAAAGATCGACTGCATGCCTCCGGCAGCCCAGTGCAGGGCTGCATTCAGAGCCGCTCGTTCATCGGGGCCTACTAGAGCGGCAAGATCTGCGATGTCGTCTTTGTCCAGTCTGCCTGTTTTAGCGGAATGTTCTCTGATCAGTCGTACATGACGGTCGATGGTATTGATGTCCTGTAAGACATGGTCAATCGGTCGCAAGGAAAAGTTTCGGCCCTTGTATACCGGGCAAAAGGTACAGCGGTTCCATGGGCAGTTGCGGGTGACGCGAATCAAAAGACTTGCCGCCTCGCTGGGTGGCCGGATTGGCCCCTGCTCGAAGCCTTTGTAGGCGGGGTGGATTTTGCTTGTATTTTTCATCGGGTCAAAGGACGGCACCCTGTGCCTATCAGGCGCGCAGGATACCTGGCAACAAATAATTATTCGCTGAGTAATGTTTCGAACGGCACGTATTTCATAGAGAAAGCATCGGCCACGCCTTTATAGGTGATCTTGCCTTGGACGACATTGGCCCCACGCCTGATCTCAATATTTTCCGTGCAGGCCTTGAGCCATCCTTTCTCGGCAATCTCAAGGGCATAGGGAAGGGTCGCGTTGGTCAAGGCATGGGTCGATGTCCTGGCAACTGCACCCGGCATATTGGCCACACAGTAATGGATGATCCCATCGACCTCGAAGGTCGGTTGCGTATGGGTGGTCGGTTTGGAGGTCTCGAAACAGCCGCCCTGATCAATGGCGACATCAACTAAGACCGCACCGGGTTTCATCTCTTTTAACATCTTCCGGGTTATCAGTTTCGGGGCCTTGGCGCCAGGGATCAAGACCGCACCGATTACCAGGTCGGCATCTTTCAAGAGATTGCGCAGGTTTGGGAGACTGCCCATAACCGTAAAGCAGTTCCCGGGCATGATCTCACTCAGGTAGCGGAGGCGGTCGAGGTTGGTATCGAGCAGGAAGACCCTGGCGCCCAGGCCGCAGGCGATCTTGGCGGCGTTGATGCCGACGATGCCGCCGCCGATGACGATGACCACACCGGGAGCGACCCCGGGAACGCCACCCAAGAGGATTCCGCGTCCGCCCTGGGCCATTTCCAGGTACTTGGCTCCTTCCTGGACAGCCATCCTGCCTGCCACTTCGCTCATCGGAATCAAAAGAGGGAGCGAATGGTCTGCTTTCTGGATGGTTTCGTAGGCGATATTTACCGATTTGGTCTTGATCAGGGCCTGGGTCAGCTTCTTGTTTGCGGCAAGGTGCAGGTAGGTGAAAATGATCTGGTCCTCACGGATCAGGCCATACTCTGACGGTTGCGGTTCTTTGACGTGCATGATCATATCGGCCTTGGCATAGATGTCCTCAGGTTTGCCGATGATCCTACCACCTGCCTGTTTATAGACATCATTTGCAAAACCGCTGCCAAGACCAGCATCTTTTTCCACCAGCACCTCATGATTATGGTGGACCAGCACCTCGACACCGGCGGGGGTCATACAGACGCGATTTTCCGCCACCTTGATTTCCTTTAATATTCCGATAATCATCTTGGTCTTCCTCTAGTTGATGGG
>Ga0307440_1001101_pt1 | contig 13237 bp, 13 predicted proteins | sample SalMarWE160410MG_FD_202150 | JGI IMG/M metagenome (GOLD analysis project Ga0307440, IMG submission 202150) | Salt marsh sediment microbial communities from the Plum Island Ecosystem LTER, Massachusetts, United States - WE1604-10 | ecosystem: Environmental > Aquatic > Marine > Intertidal zone >... | reverse complement strand
CATAAACTCGTAGAGGGTGCCCCGAACCAGCCATCGGCGATATTCGGGATCTTCCCAGCTGTGCCAGAGACTCGGTTCCGGCAGGCGTGCGCGTAAATTGGACCGTTTTGGTTTTACTGCAGTCGACATGTTTTTTGTGTGTGTAACAATACAAAGAGGGAAAAACTACAAATACAAAGGGTTCGAGAAGAATGATTTTTTTTCTCTGGTGATTCACTGGAATAAGGTATACCACCTACCCTGGCCCTCTGTAGTAGAAATTAGCTTTTCATACTCATGGGCAATATGCCAACTCAGATAGACGCGGTAATAGGATTGGGCCACTTTGACCGCGGCCCGCTGGTTGAGGGTCCCGTACTTTTTCACGGCCTCCAACAATTCGGCAATGGCCGCGGGACAACTCACACTTCTTCCGTCTATAGAAGCGCCCATCCAACCGAGTATCAGCAAGGCATACAGACAGGTGGAAATTGCATACTGGTATGGTACACGATCTGGTACTTGGTCCATGTCGGTGTACGTCGACATGTATGTCGAAACTCTGGGTACTTCTTGCAGGGTTTCGGCTACCTCCCGGGCGGAATCGGGATCCATTCCAGCACTCGACCGTAGTACTTTAGCCATGGGTGTACCTTTTCGAATTCTGGCCACAGCATCCGGAATCCATTCCAACTGAAATGTCAGCATTGTAATTTCGTAACTTCCTGATGTATCGAGCAGGTCTAACCGATCGGTTTTGCCACGTCCGATCAGTTCTTTCATCACTCGCTGTTCGTCGGCGTTTGTGGGTTCCGGATATGGACGTAGATGGGAAAGCGAGGCGAGAGTCCAGGTCGTGGAGAGTTGGCTTTCTAGGTTGTTTACATATTTGCTTATAATATGTTCCTCGGCAAATTCCCATTTATTTTTCATGGCTTCACGATGAGCTGCCATGATCCCGCCCTCTTTCAACAAGTACTTTATGACCTTGTTTCTCTTGCGGTGCTCCCGTTGGTGGAATGTCCGTTGATGCGACATCCACCGAACCATATTCCAGTCCAAATAGTTGAACTTCCCTTCCTGGTAACGTTGCCAGAGTCGTGGTAGATCCTGTTCTACAGCAACGATGGCGTACCGCGAATAAGACTGGGAGCCAGGCTCCGTCAAGCCCTGGAACTGCCGCATGTTATCTGGATAGGCATCAGAGTCGTCTTCTTTTTCTTTTTCCATGAGTGGCGCGTCCATCTTTGCTTGCTCGTTTGCTGTCACTGTTTCGAAAAAGAACGTAGACACGTGTATTTCGCTAATAAGAAACGTTTGTTGTTCATTTTTTTTTATTTTCAAAACTCTTTCCAAGCCAGGGGAATGGTATTAACAAATCGTTCGTAGCGGTAATGTGCAACGTGGTGCAACAGGCTCGGGTCTTTGATACAGCCACACCAGAGTTTCAAACACCCGTGAAGTTGTGGAATCGGATTCTGTTTATAGCGGGGGTCTTCTCGTTGCAGCCACACTTGGGGAATGAACCCCACAAACGATCCCCAGTCTTTCTGTGCCTGTGCGTGTACGGCTGTGTGATTTATGTTGCACCATGGGAAATTAACTCTTCGGTTGCCACGGTTGCTGATGTGCCCGAACGGTTGGCAGTTGTCGTGTTTGCAATCTTCCTTGTAGGTCCAACCGTTTCGCCCGCTGAGTTTGCGATTGATCAGGTGAATCACGGCGCGCTGGTCAAAGGTGTGTTGGTGAGTGTAAGGTAAGAGTCCCTCGTCAAACCATTGTTTGGCGAAAACCAAAGTGGACGAGGTGTTTCGTGCGAAAAACATGCAGGAACAAAACACGAGCTCGGCCGTAAACACCCAGTCCTTTTCGGCCACCCCAAAATGGTCCAAATAACCCTGTAGCGAGGGGGCTCGCACCGTAGACTCTTGGTCAATGGTGAACCAGGAATCCATGTCGCTGAAAAACACGTGTTGATAGGCCCCAGTTTCCAGCAACTCGATGGTGGCCAAGGGTTTCAGAAAGTGGCCCCTTCGGGGTCCCAGAGTTTTGGTGTCGGGTGGTGTTTGTGTTCGAAGCCACATATCATAGCCGTAGCGTTGGGCATACACCCAGTTGTTTACCAGGGTGGGCCAGAACCTACGAACGGACCGGTGTATCGCACCGCTAGTCGTCTTCAGCATGGCTAACGATGAACGGTGACCACGTCGCCGCGGTAGACAGGTTCCATCCGCGATAATACGCCACATTTTGCACTCGCCTATGTAGGCGGGTTCTCTGTACAAGCTAAAGGAGCGTGCGGTTCTCCTTTGATTGACATGTAGGATCAACCAGCATTCGGGGACCTGGCTCGATCCATGTACCGTGGATCCATCCGCACATACGCTGCTGTTGCTGTTCGTATTCAGTTGGCCGAGGCTGCCAGAAAATCCCACTGCCAGGAGTAGCAGGAAAACTCTCGCAAGGCCGTCGTACCACCACATTCGAATTTGTTATTTTTGGAAACGAATAGAGACAAGGTCATCGCTTGAATTGTGACATAATCACTGATAAATATATTTTACTAGAAATTTGTCGATTAAGAAAAAAATACTGATGTGCCACAAGGAATGGGTAACGATGTAAAACCGTTTCAGTTTCGGGTTGTAATGGTCGTATTCCGATATGCGAGACAGACCCAAGGATATGGCGATCTGCACCAAAAAGGTCCAGTCCGCCAGCAGTTGCTGTACAAGCAACCACGGTGTTTGGGTATGGTGCTGCCAACACAGATAAGCGACTCGCAGAAACACCAAGATGCAGCCAAGCACGTCGAGTCGGTTCAGGGCCCAGGACGTGGTTTTTGAAAACCCAATGCCGGGCATCCCGTGCTTGTGGTTCTCCACCAAGTGGGAGCTGAACGAAAACAGGGTCACAAACATCAGGCACCAGGCGGTGATCACGTCGTTGTGCTGTATTGTGGTATGAATCGGGTAAAATGCCGGAACGTTTGTCAGAGCCACCCAGAGATTTTCCATGATTTTTTGAGTTTTTGAATTTTTTATTTATTTATTTATTTATTTTTTTTTTGTAAACAACACAGATTTCTGTAAAAAAGCACGCGATCTATTTGCTTATAAAACACGCGATTATGGATAAAAACGCCTCATTTGGGAACGCCCTTTTGTGTGAGACACTCGTTAACCATTATTGTTTAACGTTGAGCATATTATATGTCCTAACGGCGATTGTAGTTGGACTCCCAATTGTACTGACACGTTTCATGTTTTACGAAGTCCCATTAGACAATGACACACAAGTCATCTTAGCCGCTTTATGCAATGGATTTCCTCTTGGCTTGTGTTTTTTCATCGTTTTCATCCACTACTGTATGAAACACCCAAATTCGGTACAAAATCGTATATGGAAATGGATTGATAGGAATGTCAATCCATATGTGTGGCTCGTGTTTGGAGTTGTGTTTTTCGGGCCTATGTTCTTGTTCAATCTGACCACTCGACTAACGTGTGATCTTGGAAACACATGCGACCCCGATGCAATACCTTCTGTGTTAGAAATCCTCACTTTCGGGATGTGTTTTATTTGCTGCATTCAATTCCATCGTAACAAGTGGCCCCTCAAATTGTACGATGATGACGACAAATGATGTGAGCATGTTTACCAAACTGTACGATAATGAAACTGAAAATTGAATTTAATAAATACAAAAAAATTAAAAAAAGATTTGTTTAAATGAATATTTATTATTAGGATTATTATCAGCATTACCGTTTATGATACAAACAAAAAAAACAAAACGAAAAGTGACTAAATAAAAACATACACGGCTTTGGTGATTTCTCGTCTACAGATCGGGCATTCGGGCTTCGCGTTTCCGTTACCAGCGAGGCGTTTGGTACAGTCCGGACAACAACAGACGTGTCCGCAAGGTACGAAACAAACAGTTTTCTTGTTCTCGGAACAAACACAACAAGCTTGGTCATCATCTGCCTCGTCTGCGAGTTTTTCCGACTGTTTGTCTTTGATGGTTTCCATGGGATCCTCCTCAGGAACCGTCTCACCCCCACGACTGTATACCACCACGGTGTTTGATCCATTGACCCCCACACTCTGGGGTCCAGGAGGAAAATATTCCATGCCTCTCTCGAAAACAACGTGTTCATCGATGTTGCTGTCACTGTCACTGTCACTGTCCGATGTATATTGAGGTATCTTACTCGCAGGCACGGCGGAATGACATTTTGTGCGGTTTCCATAATCGGTGATGCCTTTACCATACACATGACAGCGGTTGCCATAAACCGTTGTGTAGTTGCCATATACTTTGCAGCGGTCGCCATAAATTGTATTCGTGTCCCCATAAACTATGCAACGGTTCCCGTAAATCGAGTTGCCGGATCCCCATATCGAAACCTGGTTATTATACAGCGATGCGTTGAAACACTTGCGTTTTCCCTGACTCATTTCAAAAACGGACGTCGTTGTTTGGTGTAATTTGTTTTATAAATTTTTTAATTATTTCGACCCCCAGGGTTTTCCGGAATTACGAGCCAGGTGCTGCGAAAGTTCCCGAAGCATGATCCGCCCGGCCCGTTTCAACTTGGGGTCCAGCCAGGCCTGGTCGACACGCACCTGTTTCTCCTCGGAGGCGGTGCTGAGTGTTGTCGTCGCGGACGATGGTGGCGGCAGCCACCGGTTGGTCCAGACCAATAGTCCGTCGATACGGTCGACCGGGACCTGGTAGCGTTCCTGAACGATGGCCGTGGTGGTGGCCAATTGGACCAGAGCTTGGTTCCATGGGGCGTTGTTTAGATTTAGAACCGAGGCGGCACGCCCTAGCATGGGTCCGTTGCCTACCTTGTGGTTCCACTTCGAACCGGTTTTGATCTCGATCACCACCAGGCTCTGACGACGTCGCGACCAACCCAGCAGATCGACGCTGGTGGCTACCGGGACCCTCGGGTCGTAGATCATCATTTCCCCATACCGCACATCGATGGCTTGCCCCTGAATCAGGGCCCGGATCACGGCCATGGTGCGTGGGTTGGGCGGCCATTCGACCCTGGGATCGCGACCAAACTGTTCCTGTCCGCGTTTGGGGGCACCGGTAAACCGGTCCATGGCCCAGACATGCAGTTGTTTATGAACCAGCTCGCCCAGGTCGGTGCCAAACTTTTCAGCGGGTTTCGCCATGGCCAGGGCCTCGATCTCGGCTGTGGTCTTACCGCCCCTCTTTTTCTGACGCCGCTGCCGCCGGGTCGACACCGACCTGATCTGTTTCTGGCGTTCGCTGTAATAGTTTTTCTTGAGTCGTTGGGTGGTAGCCACGATAAATGGATCCTTGCGATCGTAGGTGGGCCAAAATACGTGAAACAGCATGCGGGTGAGGCCGTAAATCCGTTTCCAATGATCGGGTTGACCCTGAGGGTCCGGACGGTACCAGAACTGGTTTCGATCCGGCAGGAACCGTACGTGTTGGTGATGGGGCGAATGCAGCAGAAACCGTTCCAAGATCGGATACGGAGTCTGGGCGGGCCCTTTCTTCGCCGTTATAGGGATGACGTGACGACGATGCTGCAGTTGGTTCGGAGTCGCGGGGTGCATCGATTTTTTCAGGTGTACAAAATAAAACAGTTTTATTTTACTTAACAACAACAACAACAATAATTATAACAGAAAAAGACACAGAAGAAGTGTATGAACTGGTTGACCGTTTTTTTGTTATCCTTGGTTGTTTTGACAATGTTCATGTACAACCAATACAGCGATTTTCCCAATACCAAACTCCAAGTTCATATGGGCGAGTCCGGCTGTGTCGGTGCTTTTGCACGCTTTGCACTCTAGTCGCAGAGGGCAGAGAGGATCGAATCGTTTGATGTTACCAGACGCCACAAGAGTCGTGGCAACGATATTGGCCCTGGAATCGAAGTGTTTCCTCAACATCAACGGAACCATATCCGAGTGACCTGCAGGGACCGGATACACAGGGGGTAGAGCATTGGCACAGGTCTTGTGATAGTGCTTTATCCACATACGAGGTTGGAGGATAGAAAACTCGCACATCTTGAGATCGGCATTACTCATGGGGTGCTTGCAATGGTTACACAAAGGCACTGTTGCGAGGCTGTATTGCTTGGCCTGGTGGAAAATGGCTGACACGACCAACTCAAAGTGGTCGGTGTCGTCATCCACGGACGTGATTTTAAACTGCCAGCTACCATTGTCCTTTTCTCGTATCTGAGAAGGTTGGGAGCCGTTGATGCGGAGCTCGTTGAGATCTGTGTCACCGGTACAAGATTCGTTGGTACTGTTTTCACAATCCATTTTTCTTTGTGTTATGTGTTGTTGTTTTTTTTTGTTTTTCCGGAGCTTTTCCCGTAAATACGGATTTCGGAAAATCCGGTTTTCCGGTCTTTGCTTTAGATACCATAAGGATTGGTCGCTTGCCTGGGTTGCTGCGGTTGATGATGATGATGATAGAGGTGTGGATGGTAGGCGACAGCTGCTGTTGGTTGGGTCGAAATCATGTAAGCAGGAGCCGGGTGCGGATAGTATACCGGTTGGTGTTGGTAAAAGGTGGGATGTGGTAGGCGTGCTTCCGGCAGATGCATTCCTTGTGGAAACACCGACGGTTGAGGAAGTTCCCTCGGAGCCCTTTGGACTCCACGACGCTGTTGGTGTAGGGCCGGAGGAGGAGGATCGTTTTCCCCCTCGAGTAACTCTTCGAGCTGATCCGAGTCGAGGATTCCCATGTCAAACATATCGTTGGGGCTCAGACGCCAGCGGCGGGTCAGGGGGTCGAGACGCCACCCCACCAAGTTATAAAACACCCCGTCTCCCGTGCCTCCGCGTTGTTTCGAGCCACCACCGGTTCCTGGCTCGAAATCCCGACGGTTCAACCGCAAGATGTCCCAGTGCACCCGACGAAATCCGAGGTGGGTCAGCCAGTCGTCCATGCTAAACCAGGGAAAGTTGGCAAAATGGGCCTTGGTGAACCCCATAATGATCATGTGGTGCAGGTCAAACCCCAGGATGGCCAGCTGGCGCGGGCTCAACACCCCGTAGTGGGAACAGGCCTGTTCGGTGGTGCGAAAATTACGGTCGGGACCCACGGCCAGTCGACCCTGAGCCACCAACCGCTCCGTCTCCACACGTTCGGCCAGAGCCCGTTCCAGGTCTCGTTGGGACATGTTGGTGCTGGGTCCGTGCACGTAGTAGTCCCGACCATCGGACCCACCGCCCCGTGAACGTCGTAACAGGCCGTTGTGGGGGCTTCTGGATCGGCTGCTACGACTCCCAGCACGACGCCGATCGGCGGTACGCCACAAGTGTTGCAGCTGGATGTGAAAGTAATGCCTCAGCTTGTAAGGGTGGATCTTGTATTTCATCATGAAATACAGCAAGTCACGATCACGCATCTCCAGCAGGGCGTTGCGGTCAAACTGCAGCTTCTGCTTCCAGGCCGGATCGTCGAAACTGTCAAGTTCAAAGATACGAGCAATGGTCTGCAAGGACCAGCCGGCGGCAAACAGGGTCCGGATATTGATGCCGCGCTTTACGGCCGAGTCCCAGTCCATCTTGGGGGGCTTGGTTCGATCCTCCGAGCGCAAAAAACTGTTGATACCTTTAATCATGCCGTTTTGTTTTAGGTGCTGGCCCAGGGCGCCGTAGGCCTGCCACAAGGCTTCGATCCGCTGCTTGCCTCCAGCGAGCAGACTTTCCGAATTGGTGCTGTGCTTTGTTTTGTGAGGATTGGCGGTCGGCGTTGCAGCTTCGTAGTACCGCTGCAGCACAATATCAAAGGGGGCCAAGTCGCTGGGCCTCAGGCACTGGATGCAAGCCGGCACGCGCTGTGCCGCCAGCTCGTGCACTGGGACCGAGTGGGCGATGCACCCGTAATGGAACCAGCGTTTGCAGCACTTGAACTCGGTGGCGGGTTCCTCGTCGACTCTGGGGTCCCCCAAACAATGGGGGCACATGAAATCGTACTCACTCAGGGCCTGTTGTAACCCCATGATTCCACCCCCTGCTCCTACTTTTCCCCCGTCCCCGTTGTCTGGCGCCTGTCGATCTTGACGGCGCCGGGCCTGGTCTAGGGCCTCGTAAGCGTCGTTCGGATCTGAATCGGAACTGGATAATACCAGACTACTGCCTGCTTCTTCCATCAGACTGTCAATCGACCGTTTCTCCCGGCGGTGGTGGTAGGCAGCGGCCTCGCTGGCGATATCCGATTCGTTGCCGTCCCCTACGATGTCTTTGATCCGGTTTTGATCTCTCGAAGCCCTTCGAGCTCCACGGTGCTGCCGGTGGTTCCGTTGGCGGTTTCGTTTCGATTTGTTCTTGATTCGGGTCTCTAGGGTCCGGCGTAGGTTTTTCGTCACCGTGGCTTCACTCGGGGAACGACTCGGGGGGTGGCTTTGTTGGTGGCGTTCCAAGCTATTCAGGTGGGGGTACCCCGCTGGTTGCGTGGGATAGTACTCGGCAATGTACTCGGAGATAGTGGCGGGGGGTGGAACCGTTGCCACGACGGGTTGCGGCGCCAATAATGGTGGTTGTGGGTGCATGGGATGTGGCTGTGGATAATAGGCATACTGAGTAGAGGGAGGAAGGTAAGCCGAATGTTGTTGTTGTTGTTGTTGTTGTGGTGGTGGTGGTTGTGGGCTCGTCGCTGGTTGGGCAACAAAATCGCTGGGGGACGGGATCGCAGGGCCGGGGCCAGGATCGGCGTGACCTTGGTCCTTTTGTGTGGCAGCCACAACCTTTGTTTCAGGCGATCCTCGTTCTCGTTGTTGTGGCGATGGTTGTTGTTGTTGTTGTTGTTGTTGTTGTTTTGGCTCAACTGTAGTCATGATGCGAAAAAAGCTGGACAATGGTGTAAACTTTTTTTTTCTGGGTTTTAAACGTTTATTTCTTTTTTTTTAAAGCCAAACAATTTACAATGACCGACCGAGTTTTTTCGACCGTTTCTTTGGGGAGCTGTTTGAATCTTTTTCTTTATTTCTTGTCCTCTTTTTGGGAATAACATGCCGTTGTTCCATCAAAACCTTGACGATGGTGTGCCCCCAATCGTCGACATCTTCCAACTCTTGAATGGTGCGGGCCTCCCCGACAGCGGCCAGGCCCTTCACGGTGCTGATTCCCCAAGTGTATCGACGACACGGTCCTGTGTTGAGGGAAAGGTATTGACCCAACAGATCGGTTTTCTCGAGTGCCGTTACCAAGTCCTCAAGTGGCGTGTCAGCCTTCAGCCAGAATCCGTGATTCGAGGCGGTACACAGGCTCAAGACCACAAAAAAACCCCCAGCAAGTGGTTTCAAGTTTGTCTCGAGGTTGATCTGATTCCATGTTCTGGCAGCTTCCTGTTGTCGGTAGGCCATGATTTGCTTGGACTTTCTCCTCTCGGATTCTTTGGCACCTTTGTCCGACATGGTTTTTGTCTTTGTGGTTGTTGTTGCTGCTGCGGGTTTTTCGGTTTTGTCCGCTTTTTCGTAATTCCGGTTTTGTTTTTTATTACGGTTTCCGTAATTCCGGTTTTTTGTTTTTTTCCGGGTTCCGTAATTCCGGTTTTCGTAATTCCGAAAACCGGAAAAAAGTTACACAAAACATAAAACCGTACATAAATGAAGTATTCTCGAAACGGTACAGAAACAAACACAGGACCTGGCCTCAAAGAACTGTGGGCCGAATCAGGTCTCTCGGACGAATTGGCTGATGCTGTAAGACGCGAGGGCTGGCCCTTGCAGGAGTTTATGCAACAAGTTGACGATAAGCGTTCTTCTCTGGATATAGGCATTCACTTCTGTTTGGGTCGGGTGATTGACCTTGAATTGACGCGGGATCGGGTCGTGTTTAAAAAAATGATTTAATAAATAAAACGCAACAAAATAATATGGGAAATTTTTTGTTTTCATGTTTTTCCAAACTCGATTTATTTGGCACCAAGAGGCAACGACGTAAGGAACGAGAATTGGCCAAACTGCGGGCCAACTCCACGGTCCTGCCGACTACGGTCATACCCGAGGACGAGAAATATCATCAGCCTCGGCAACCTCCTTCCCTGGACCTTCAATGCCCGCCCATGCGGATGCCCCAATCGGTTTGGGAACTCGTTTACTGGATAACCGTGGCGGCTTTGGTGGTAAACATCGGTCTGATCGGACTCATGCTGGGGAAAACGATGTCTGACGGGTACATTACCGAGCTGGCCGAATCCAGCCTCGATTGGGTCTACAGTACCCGCCTGTTTGTTTTCGCCGCATCACTCTTTGCCACAAACGACTCGACGTCAGCCCTACCTCCCAGGACTGCCCGTCGGCCTCTGGTGGCCCCCGACCCGTTCATGGATTCCTCGTTCTTCCAACGGACCGGAGGCCGACTTCACGACCACACCTTTTGTCTGGTGATCGGACCCGAGGGGACCGGAAGTACCTGGCTCAGCAACGTGTTGCCGGCCGACCATCGACCTCCAGTCAACCGCAAGGTCGGTATCACGGCCACCTTGCACCAAATGTGGGCCAACAGTCCCATGGCGGGGGTTCAACAGGCCCGCGATCGGCTGGTGCAGGATCTACGGCATCTGGTGCCTCACCCGAGTGGACAGCAAACCCTCACGGTGTTGCACGTCTCGGTCCCAGACTGGGACGCCGACCACTACCCCGATCTGCACTCGAGTCTCTGGCCGCAATTCTACCAGGCTGGCCTAAATCTGCGGATCATCGCGACCTTTCGGGACCCGGTACAGGCCGCTTTCTCCAACTTCCGCCGGAAATGGCCGCACCTACGCCATGGGGGGCCCCACGGCACTCCTGACCTGTTACGCTCGGCCAGGTCCACCGAACGCCACATGACCCTGCTATCCAACCAGCTACGCATGCTACCACACCCACGTGATGTGCTGGTACTCGATTACCACCAGCTGATGATGTACCCCGAACGCGAGGGGTTCCGTATCACCGAGTTTCTCTGGTTAGACTCGGACGGTCCCCGGACCCAACAATTTTTTGACAAACTGCGGTCTTCGCGCCGACCCCCCAGCGACTATACTTCGGTACTCTCGAAACGGGACCGGAGGTTCTTGGAACAGTTTTTCGACACCGAGCGTCGCGGGAAATGGGACTACCTACGCGAACGGGCCCTGGAATTCGCCACGGACCTCTGACCGTATTTCCGGTTTTTCGTATTTCCGGTTTTTCGTATTTCCGGACATCCGCAGACAAAACAAACAACCACCACCACCACAAAAAATTTTAAAAAAAAGCCACAATGAAATCGTCTTCAAAACTTCCATGTTTACGAGCAACTTACTTGGCTGGAGAGGAGAAACGAAAAAACGAATTGCGTGAAAAATTCTGCAAAACCCTGAAGGGCTTGGACGAGGCCCTAAAAGATCCCGACTGTCAAGAGTCCATTCGCAAAGCGGTAGCCTCCGGCCGGAGCACCTATGAAATCATGCATTATCAGCCTATTCCGTACGGTGCTCAGGAAAAAGAAGAAGTTGAATCACTGGTCCATCAAGTCTGTAGTAAAAACGGTTATGAATGCAAGATGGTTCCGAGCTCCATATGGAGCAGCTCTCGTAAATGGAAACAAGGACAACGTATAGACATTCTCGTTTACGGCTGGACAACGGTAGATTGGACCGACAAAGAATTCCAATGAAAACGACAAAAAAAAACAACAACAATAATACTGATTGCGAAAAAGTTTTTTTGTGTATATACATAAAAAAAAGTCTGTTTTTCCCCATTTTTTCCACCGACCTCGGGCACCCCCCGACGCGTATTTTTTTGTGCGTAAAAAAGCGGAACCGGGCCGACCCGGAAAATTCACCCGTAGAACCACGTGGGCGTTCCAAACCACTGTTCGGGGTCGAACAGACGAGAGGATAAGAGGCCCATCGAGAGAACGCTAAGTCCCAATGAGATCGCAGCCTGTGTCCGCATCGCCCTCGACTCGCAATAGTTGCGAATGGCATAGGGGATCTCCCGAGCGCAAATCAGGACCATGATACCGCTGATGGCGGCCAACATGCCGCTCATCAACTCTGTTTCGAATGCTACACCACACTTTGTAAACAGAATGCCAAACAGAATGGCCCCGATAGGTTCGCACAGTCCAGACAGCGTTGCACAGAAAAACGCCGTCCATCGTTTTCCGGTGGCTTGGTAGATCGGGACCGCAACAGCCATTCCCTCTGGAATATTATGTACAGCCATGGCCAGTGCCAGTCTGATGGACGAGGAGTCGCGGTGACCCAGAGTGTCGAAAAACACAGCCAATCCTTCAGGGAAGTTATGCAGACTGATGGCCAGCATCATCATCAGCCCCACGCGGACAAGGTGGCGTTTCGCCGCTGCTTTTCCTTTCCTCTCCTCATGCTCCCCGCCACCGACCACTTTTTCGACTTCTTCGTGTTTGGGAGCGGGCAGCAGAAAATTCGGCTCCTCGGGTAGCCACCATGACAAGACATAGAAGCACGCGGCCCCCCCAACAAAACAAGCTGCAATGGTTAAGATGCTGAGATGCTCGGCGGCGTCGTTTAGAAGATGCAACGACATCCACAGCATCACGCCGGTGCCGACCGCCAGCAATTGCCCCAACACGTTTTGACTCGGCCCGTTCTTCCCCACGAAACAAGCGAGTCCACCGAGGCCAGAAGCCAGACCGGCGGCCGTTGTTAACGCGATGGGCCATGCGTAATCGGAAAGTGTGAGCGCGACAGTTCCAGACATAACGTAACGCGACAAAAACGTCAAGTGAGTTCGTGGTTTTTTTCTAAAAAAAAAAGTTTTTCCCTTCTTTTTTATTCGAACAACTGTACATGCAAATAATTTTTTTGTTCCTCGTTTTACGAATTCTTTGTCAGAGATTTTTGCCGAAAAGCCAGGTCGTTGTTGCGTCTACGAAGGTCTTGGCAAGCGCTTGTGTAGGCCGTATTCATGTGATCCATGGCGGTCGACACCGCTGCACAGGCTCGTTGAAACTCTTGGTGGGCCTCGTAGAGATCGGGGTTTTGCGTAACCAAAGCATCGGGAATAGGTGGGGGGCTCCCGAAATCCCAGGAGTCTGCTTCCAATTCCTCAATATCACCACGAACCATGTTTGGGATCGGTGACGATAATTCATCTTCCAGAGTATAGGGTTCGGGGATCTCCCAGATGCTTTGGTCCTCCTCGGGTCTTGATTCGGGATCTTCTTGGGTGTGGAACCCTTTGGGTTCCGATAGATCCGTTGAATCTCTCTCACTTTCACTGTCGCT
>Ga0307440_1001099_pt1 | contig 13240 bp, 9 predicted proteins | sample SalMarWE160410MG_FD_202150 | JGI IMG/M metagenome (GOLD analysis project Ga0307440, IMG submission 202150) | Salt marsh sediment microbial communities from the Plum Island Ecosystem LTER, Massachusetts, United States - WE1604-10 | ecosystem: Environmental > Aquatic > Marine > Intertidal zone >... | reverse complement strand
CAATGACGTCGCTGTCCGCGCCTGGGAGCTGTTTCTGGGCACGCGGTTCGACGCCGGCTCCTGGCAGGTGCTCTCGGGCGCGCCTCGCGCTGAGCTGCTCGCGGGTCTGTCCGCGTTCAAGGGGATATTCCTGCGCGTGGTCGGCTTCACCCTGGCACTGGTGGGCCTGCTCAGCGTGCATCAGATTCGCCACAGCTTCCTGCCCTTGGAGGCCTTGATGCAAGGCATCCAGCGCCTCGCCCATCAGGACTTCGAGCGTCCGGTGGTGGTCACCGCGAGGGATGAGTTCGGCCATCTCGCGACGGCGTTCAACGCCATGGCCGAGCGCCTGCGGCGGCAGTTCCGCCGCCTCGCCGCGCTCGCCCTCATCGACCGCGGAATCCTCGCCCGCAAGTCGCGCGAGGACATCGTGCGCGATGTGCTGGGCGAGGCGGTGGCAGTCTGCGGCTGTGCCTTCGCGGCCCTCCTGCTGGCGGACCGGATCGAGCCCGAACGCGTTACGCGCTTTCTGCGGCTTGCCGATCCGCCGGTGGAGGGCGAGCCACAGCGGGGCTGGTTTCGCCCGAGCCCCGCCGAGCGTGAATTGATCACGGCCCGGGCCGTGATCTCGGTCGGGCGCGGAGAGGAGGCGTTCCGCACCCTGTTCGCCGACGTCGACGGGCTAGCCGAGGCACCTCTGCGTGTTGCCCCGATCCTCGCCGAGCAACGGCTCTCCGCGCTTCTGGTCATCGGCTATCGCGGGGAGGCGGTCGGCGAGGCGGACCCCGTGTGGGGGGTTAGGGAGCTGGCCGATCGCGTGGCGGTTGCCCTCTCCAACGCCGCCTGGGAAGAGCAGCTTCAGTATCTCGCGTACCACGATCCGCTCACCCGGCTGCCCAACCGGCTGCTCCTCGCCGATCGGCTGGATCAGGCGCTGGCGCAAGCCGAGCGCACAGGTACTGACCTGGCAGTCATCTTTCTCGACCTCGATCGGTTCAAGATCGTCAATGATTCGCTCGGGCACGGCGCCGGAGACGCTCTGCTGGCGCACCTGGCGCACACGCTGAGCCCGGCGATCCGTGCGGGCGACACACTCGCCCGCTTGGCCGGCGACGAGTTCGTCGTGCTGGCCACCAACCTGAAGCGCGGGGCAGGCAAGGGGGCCGAAGCTGTGGCAATCGCCGGCGTCCTCATGAGCGCAATGGCGACCCCTTGCGTGCAAAAGGGCCAGGAGCTGCGGGCCAGTGCGAGCCTCGGCATCGCGCTGTACCCGGAAGACGGAGCGGACGCGGAGACCTTGCTCAGAAACGCCGACGCGGCCATGTACCATGCCAAGAGCCAGGCCAAGGGTGGTTACCAGTTTTACTCCAAGGAGCTGAACTCGCAGACACTGCGACGCTTGGAGATCGAGGCCGAGCTGCACCGAGCCCTAGAGAACAACGAGTTCATCCTGCACTTCCAGCCCAAGATCGATACGCGTCGCCGAACAGTGCGCGGCGTCGAGGCCCTGGTGCGCTGGCAGCACCCCTCCCGAGGCCTGGTGCCCCCGGGCGCGTTCATCCCGGTGGCCGAGGAGACCGGCCTGATCGTGCCCTTGGGACGCTGGGTTCTGAACGAGGCCTGCCGGCGCATCCGGGAGCTCTCAAGCTACGGATGCGAGCCCATCGGGGTCGCAGTCAACATATCGCCCCGCCAGTTCCGCGAGGTCTCCCTCGTCGATCAGGTCCGCTCGGCCCTCGCAGACACGGGGCTTGCGCCCGAGCTGCTGGAGGTGGAGATCACCGAGGAGAGCGCGATGGAGAACACCGACCGGGCGTTGCGCGTGTTGGCGAGTCTAAAGGAGCTTGGCACAAGGATTGGGATCGACGATTTCGGGGTCGGCTACTCGTCCCTCGGCTACCTCAAGCATTTCCCGGTCGACACCGTCAAGATCGACCGCTCCTTCATTCGCAACGTCGACTCCGACAGCAAGGACGCCGCGGTGGTCTCGGGCATCATCGTGCTGGCGCGAAGCCTCGGGGCGACAGTCGTCGCCGAGGGGGTGGAAACGGAAGCGCACTATCAGCTGCTGCGGGCCAAGGAGTGCGACGAGATCCAAGGGTTCTACTTCAGCCCACCGCTCCCCTTTGACGCGCTGGTGGAGTTCATTCGGCAGACGCCCTTTTCCGACAGCCATCGTCGTGCGTTTGGGCTCGCTGGTGCCTAACTTCGGCGGCGTATCGGGCACTGGCACGGCTCAGACCATGGGCCCCGAGTGGGGTTCGTGGCCGGAGACCGCGTTGAGCACGGCCGCACTATGCTTCTGTAGAATCCAGGCGCCGCCCTCCCTACGCAGGTCGTATACGTCCACCGGAAAAACCTCTCAAAACGATGTGGTTACACCTTTCAAATTAGCAGCCGGGTCCGGCTAGTCAACGCTGCCGGGCACCCGGTGTGCTTACGGCTACCTGGGCCGGCGCCCCGCCGTGGGGCCAAGGGGAAGACCAGCACCGGGTCGATAGGTCGGCGCGAATGTGATGCGCCAAATCGGCAAGAAGGCTTGTCCATCCCCACGTAGAGGAGCAGACTGCGCCGGAGCAGGACCGGGGCCGGTTGCAGCGGTGATATCGCAGATCTCTGCCCGCGTTTTCGGGCCTGGGGTGACCCCCGGCGAACCGGTGGTCCCCCTGGATGAGGGGACCCCGGGCCGCGCCCGGTTCCGCGTCTTGGGGCTCTACCGCCAGGAGTCCCGATGCCGCTCTGTGGAACGTGGCCTCTGTGCTCGGCCGGGTATACGCAGCGCCCGAGCCAATCCCCTGACCGCTACCATCCTGGTACGCTTCGACCCAGCGTTGGATCCCGTCGGGCTTCCGCAGGCCATCGAGACACTGCTCGCTCAGCACGGCGTGGCGGTAGCAGCGCACAGGGCTGAGACGACCCCCGCCGCAGCCGGCGAGCCGGAAGACCGGCGCCCCCCGAACGAGGCAAAGACATCGATCCGTCCGAGTCGCACGCCCGGCGCAGAACCGCGCCCCCAACGGGAAACGACCGCTTGGCACGCGCTGGAGGTGAGTGAGGTCTCGGCTCGGCTCGAGAGCTCGGCCGATGCGGGCCTGTCCCCCGACACGGCGCATGCCCGGCTGCGTGTCTACGGTCCCAACGCACTCGCCCAGGCGGAAGGGCCCTCGGATATCGCAATCTTTCTGGAGCAGTTCGTCTCTCTCCCCGTGGGGCTCCTCGGTATCTCGGCCGCCATCTCGGTCGCCACCGGTGGTCTGCTGGATGCGGCCGCCATCGGCGCGGTGGTCCTCATCAACGCCTTAGTGGGGTTCGCCACGGAGCGCCAGGCCGAGCACACCATCTCGGCCCTCAGCCGCCCACCCCGACGGAAGGCAACGGTGATCCGCGGCGGTGAGGAGACGGTGGTCCCGCTGGAGGGCATCGTGCCGGGGGATCTCCTGATCCTCTGCCCGGGGGCCTACGTGGCTGCAGACGCCCGTCTCGTCTCGGCTCACCGCCTGACCCTGGATGAGTCTCCCCTCACCGGCGAGAGCATGCCGGTGGCGAAGGATGCCAAGGTGCAGCTCCCTCCCGAGACCCCGCTTGCCGACCGGGACAATATGGTGTTCATGGGTGCCTCTGTAACCGGGGGGTGGGGTCGCGGCCTGGTGACAGCCACGGGCGCAGCGACCCAGATGGGGGAGGTCCACGCGCTGATCGAGGGCACACAGACGCCGGATACCCCCATGCAGCGCCAGCTGGACGACATGGGCCGCCAGCTCGCCCTCATCAGCGGCGGGATCTGCGTCGGAGTATTCGGGATCGGCCTGCTTCGGGGCTACGGCTGGCTCCCCATGCTGAAGGCGGCGACCTCGCTGGCGGTAGCTGCCGTCCCAGAAGGGCTGCCCGCGGTGGCCACGACCACCCTGGCCCTCGGGTTGCGCCACATGCGCCGTCGGCACGTGCTCATCCGGCAGCTCGACGCGGTGGAGACCCTCGGCGCCGTTCAGGTCTTTTGCCTGGACAAGACGGGAACTCTGACCCTCAACCGCATGACCGTGGTCGCCCTCTACGCCGGAAACCAGCAGATCCGCGTCAGGGATGGGAAGTTCTTCCGCGCGGACGCACCCCTGGTCCCCGCGGAGCACCCGGAGATCCGCCACCTCCTGGAGACGGTCGCCCTCTGTAGCGAGACCGAGGTCGAAGACGGGCCGGACGGTCCGGCTCTCAGGGGCTCGCCCACCGAGAACGCGCTGGTCCGGGCGGCACTGGACGGCGGCATCGACGTCCAATCCCTGCGCCGGGACCGGCCGCGGGCGAAGCTGCAGTACCGCACGGAGGAGCGCCACTTCATGCGGACGTTCCACCGGCTCGGGGAGGGCCGGACCCTACTGGCGGTCAAGGGCAGTCCTGAGCAGGTGCTCGCCATGTGCACCGACGTGATGATTGACGGTGAGATCCGACCCCTGGACGACGGGCACCGGGCGACCTTTTTCGGAGCAAATGCCCGTCTGGCGGGAGAAGCGCTGCGGGTCCTGGGCGTGGCCTTTGTGGAGAGCGGCGAGGGGGAGAAGCTCAGAAAGAAGCATCTCGTGTGGCTCGGCCTCATCGGGATGCGCGACCCGTTGCGTCGGGACATGCCCCTGCTCATGCGCGACTTCCACGATGCCGGCATTGGGACTGTCCTTGTCACCGGAGACCAAAGCGCCACCGCCTACGCCGTCGCCCGCGAGCTGAATCTGGCAAGAGACGGCAATCTGGAGATCCTGGACTCGGACTCCCTGGAGCAGCTCGATCCGGAGATCCTCGCCGGGGTGGTTGACAAGGTGGACGTGTTCGCCCGGGTCAGTCCCGGGCACAAGCTCCGGATCGTGCAGGCCCAGCAGCGTGGTCAGCGGGTCGTGGCCATGACCGGCGACGGCGTGAACGACAGCCCGGCACTCAAGGCCGCCGACATCGGGGTCGCCATGGGCGGGTCCGGCACGGATGTGGCCCGATCCGTGGCGGATGTGGTCCTGGAGGACGACAACCTGCACACCATGCTGGAGGCTGTGCGCCAGGGACGGACCATCTACGGCAACATCCGCAAGACCCTGCGCTTCCTGCTCTCTACCAACCTGAGCGAGATCGAGGTTATGGTGGCGGCGGTCGGACTCGGGCTCGGCGAGCCCCTCACCCCCATGCAGCTGTTGTGGATCAACCTGATTTCCGACATCTTCCCCGGCCTCGCCCTGGCAGTGGAGCCCCCCGAGTCCGACGTCATGAAGCAGCCTCCCAGGGATCCCCGGGAACCCATCCTGCGCCGCGAGGACCTCTGGCAGACCAACCGCGAGTCCCTGATCATCTCCGCCGGTGCCCTGGGGAGCTATCTCTACGCCCTCTCGCGCTACGGGGCGGGCCCGCAGGCCAGCAGCCAGGCATTTATGACCCTCTCGTCGGCGCAGCTCCTTCATGCCTTCGCCTGCCGCTCAGACCGGACCAGCATCTTCGACCGCAGCGGGCGGCCCCCCAACCCCTACCTCACCGGCGCGGTCGGCATTTCCCTCGCCGTCCAGATGCTGACCGCACTGGCGCCCGGGCTTCGTACCCTCCTCGGCGTCGCCCCCTTCGCCGTCCCCGATGCCTTGGTAATGTGCGCGGGCAGTCTGGCGCCGCTGCTGGCCAACGAGCTGCTCAAGACTGGGACCAGTCGATTGACTGCGGAGCGCCTCACGGCCTTGCAAGCAGGAGACACCTCATGACACAGGACGATTTCGTCTTCACCTCCGAATCGGTCACCGAAGGTCACCCGGACAAGCTGAGCGACGTCATCAGCGACGCCATCGTGGACGCCTATCTGACCCAAGACCCCCTTTCCCTGGTCCGGGCGGAGTGTGCGGTCGCCAAGGGTGTGCTGTTCGTGGCCACTCGCTTCGCCTCGGCGGGCACCGTGGACGTGGCCGACGTCGCCCGGCGAACGATCGGATATATCGGCTACACGCCCGAAGAGTTCTCCGCCGAGGACACCACCGTCATCACCAGCCTCTCCCAGGCCCCCCCGGACGAATACGACGGACGCGACGAGCGCACGCTCGGCTCCGACGAGCTCGACACCATGCTGGCGGGCAGTCAAGCCACGGTCTTCGGCTACGCCTGCAGCCAGACAGACGCGCTGATGCCCTTGCCGATCTGCCTTGCCCACCGCCTCGCCATCCGCTTGACCGAGGTGCGCCGAGATCGCCTCGTGACCTACCTGTGTGCCGACGGAAAGACCCAGGTCGGGGTCGAATTCCGGCAGGGCCGACCCTCGCGCATTCACAGCATCGCCCTGATCGCGGCGGTCTCTGCGGAGGGCGCCCCGGATTCCCGTACGATCACCGACGACCTGAGGCGGAGCGTGATCGAGCCGGTGTTCGCCGACGAGCCCGTGCGCCCGGACGCGGCCACACGGATCTTCGTGAACCCCGACCGCCGCTTCCTGGTCGGCGGCCCGGCCCGACACGCGGGACTGACCGGGCGAAAGAACCAGGTGGACACCTACGGCGAGTTCGCCCGGCACTCGGGCGCCGCCCTGAGCGGCAAGGATCCGTCCCGCATCGACCGCTCCGGGGCATATGCTGCCCGTTACGCCGCCAAGAACCTGGTGGCCGCCGGGTTGGCGGACGAGTGCGAGGTCCAGCTGAGCTACGCCATCGGCCTGCCAGGCCCGGTCAGCGTGCATGTGCGCACCTTCAGTAGCGGCCGCTTCGACGACGCTGAGCTCAGCAGGCGAGTCAGTAAGGCGTTCGACTTCCGTGTCGCCCCCATCCTGCGGGAGCTCGATCTGCGCCGCCAAAGCGTCCTCCACCAGGGCCGCTTCTATCAACGCTTGGCGGCCTATGGACATATGGGTCGCACCGACCTCAACCCGCCCTGGGAGCGGACCGACAGAATCGATGCGCTGACGGGGTGACGGGACCCAAGGGGAGGCGGGGCGACCCTTCGGAACCGACCGACCACGCCAGCGCCACCGCCGGCGTCGGAGATGCGACCATGTTCAGCGACGAGCGACTGGTGATCCTGGACGCGGATGGAACCACGATCGACGCCTTCGAGGCCATCGACAAGACCTTCGCGCACCACGGCATGGATATCGGCGACCTGGAGCGCTTCCAGAAGCGACGCCATCTCTTCAAGTACCTGGGCGGGCTGAAGGAGTTCCCCACCAATTTCAAGCGCCAGATCGGGAAGAAGCGACGCAGCCAGCTTATCGCCACCTTGACGGAGGTGTACCGGGAGGAGGCCCGGCTCTACCGCGGGATCGAAGCCCTTATCGAGGGACTCATGGCGGCCCCCGATATCCGGGTGGGGCTAGTCACCCGCAACATCACCAACGAGCCTGAGGAGACGCTGCGGCGCCTGTTTCTGCGCCACGGCGTCGACCTGACCGCCCTGGATTTTCTCGTCCATATCCCTCTCGGGGACGAGAAGACCTCGCACTTCCGCGCCGCCCGGGAGCGCTACATGGTGAACCCCGCCCTCAGCTACGCCTGTGGCGACGAGCGAAAGGATTTCGCCGCCGCCGTCGGGTCCGGCATGCACCCCTTCATGGTTTCCTACGGTTTCGAGGACTTCGAACGGCTCACGACCAAGATCGGGGTCCCGGCGGACATCATCTCCCGGACGCCGGAAGAGCTGTGCAAGCGAGTGTCCCACGCCCTGCAGCTGGGCACCATCGAGGCCTGTGCCTAACGGCCATGGCGTCAGCGCCACCCCGGACAATGTAAGTCGCCGCCGCCATGACCGTTTCCCTCACCCCGGCCCTCTCCCTGGGGGCGAGGGAGAGACGGAACGCCCTGTGCGCGACTTTCAGGGCAAGCAGCCGGTTGGCCTTCGCAGAACCGAAATCTCCCCGTCGCGGAGGCGCAACAGGAAGATGAGACCATCTGAGGGTCGTTTGAGGCGTGCTCCCAAGGTCCCATGCAGATCGAAAATACCGAGCGACAATTGCCCGATCCCCAGCCCTTCACCCCGGCGGAGATCTGGCGCCTGCCGCTGCCGGAGCTCAAGCGGGTCACGGACCGACTGCTGACGCGGGCCTTCTGCACCCTCGCCCTCCACCAGGTCCGCAGCCTGGAGGGCTGGGCTGCGATCCTGCCGGATCGGGACCCCTTCCTCCTGGTCGCGAACCACAGCTCCCGGCGGGAGGCGGTTTACCTGCCGGCGCTGTTGCTGCTCTTGCGGGGCGGGCTGCCGGTCCATTTCCTCGCGGACTGGAATTTCCGGCTGGTCCCGGGCGTCGGCAGACTCTACAAGGGCAGCGGGGCCATCACCGTCACCCGCAAGGAGGCACGGCCCCGCATCCTGAATGGGCTGAAGCAGTTCTTTGCTGACCAGGTCCCGCCGCGGGAGCAGGCGGCTCGCGCCCTGCTGGCAGGGCGCTCGGTGGGCCTCTTTCCCGAAGGCTCGGTCAATCGCCGCAGCGGCGCCCTGCTGCGGGGACGCTTCGGGGCCGCCCGGCTCTCATTGGAGACACGGGTCCCGGTCCTGCCGGTGGGCATTCGCTTCGATCGAAGCAACCCCCGAGGCGAGACGATCGACTCCTCGTCCGCCATGTCGATCCGCATCGGCAGCCCCATGCCCGCCCCGATCGGCGCAGAGGCACCAGCCCCATTGGGGCTGGTGCGGGACTGGCACGCGCGCCTGATGGGCGAGATCGGCTGCCTGAGCGCCAAGGTCTGGCCGCCGATGCGCCCCGACCCGGAGGGCGTTCGCCTCCCCAGTCATCTGCTGCCCCGCTTAACCGAGGAGATACAGCATGTTCCGACACATCACAGTGGCGCGTGCCGAGTCCCCTGAGCAGCGTGCTCATACCCTGGAAGTGCTGCGCAACACCTACCAGGAGGAAAAGCGCTGGGTCGCCCAGGCGGAATCCCAGCTCCCCGAATCGGACCTATTGAGCGAGAAGATCTCCTGGTTTGTGGCCTATCGCCGGGGCCGCCCCGCCGGGGTGCTCCGTGTCTACTACGATCCCCCCATCTACGGCGGCTATGACGTCAAGCTGGTGCGCGACGACATCGACGTGGAGCAGTTCCTGCGGGACAACCGCATCGCCGAGATCGGCCGCTTCGCCATCACGCCACGCTACCGCCGCAACCTGCTGATCGCCGTCGCCCTGATGCGGGCCGCCACCCGCGAGACCGTGGAGCGGGGATTCACCCACTACATCACGGACGTGTTCGAGGACGACCCCCATAGCCCCTACCATTTCCACACAACGGTCATGGGCTTCAGCCCCGTAGCGACCCACGACCACGGCGAGTTGACATGCACCAGCCGCCGGATCACGCTGATACTCGATCTGAAGGCGGCCTACCAGCGCCTCCGGAGACGCAAGAGCTGGATCTTCCGCTCGCTCACGAAGGACTGGGACCAGCAGCTGCACGCCCGCCTGGCGCTTTAGACGGCATCGCGGGGTCCGGCAGATCCCTTTCTTGGAGCGACGGAAGACCGGGATCCCCTCCGGTAGTTGTGCGTCGTTACTTAGTCAAGTAGAACGCGCGGGCCGTAGTAAGCGGTATCCTTCACCCGCCGGGCGAGCTCCTTGAAGAGGCCGAGCCCGGGGTCCGTGCACAGGGTCATGCTGAGCATCACCCGCTCGTCGCCTTCCGCGACCGCGGTGGCCCGGTGGAAGACCCTGGCCCCTTCGAACATCACCAGGACGTTTGCCGAGGTATCCACCTCCAGTACTTCAGTAACAGATCGCCGCTGCAGACGCCCGGCGGACAAGCCCCCTTCCGCCCCCCGGTTCACCAGGGACAGCAGGATGGTGAAATGCCGGCCCCTGTAGAAGTTGTGGTCGTAATGCCACTGGATGTGATCCCCCCGACGGTCGTAGTAGAGGAGAGAGCAGGAGCTCTGGTCGTGGTCCGCAGTCGGCACCAGCGGCGCCCCGACCACCGCCCCAAGCCAGTGCTGAACTTCCGGTGAGTGGTATACGGCCAGCCAGGCGGGGGCGTATCGGTGAATCGCTTCATAGGAGAGGGTGCCCCCCCTCTTGTGCCCGGGGACGCAGCTACGCTCCACCCGCTCTCTGTTGGCCTCGAGCTCGCCGCGCAGCTCGGCCAGCGACTCCGAAGCCAGGAAGCCCTCCACGCGGATGAGCCGGTCGCGGTCGAACACCTCCCTCAGCGAGGCCGGTTCCGCCCGGGTTTGGATGGTCGGACGGTATCGCCGGCAACGTTCCGGCCGCTCCCCGGCGAGGGCGCAGTAAAGGGCCTGCCGTTTCCGGCGGTGACGGATACCGACCGCGGCGCCCGCGGCAGCAGCTACAACGGCGAAGCTCAGAAGGTACGGCATGACGGATACCCGGTGTGTTCAGGCTGGAGTGGATGCGCGGAAGTCCCGCGCAAAGCCGCAAGCTTATCTGTCGTAGATGACAGCTTCTTGAAATAACCCGACGCCCTCCCCGTTTTGGTTTTCCGGCCGCAACCGGGCCGTCGCACGACGGTCACATCCCCGTCACAGCTTCCCTATATGCTTCCGCGGTCAAGTTCCAGCCCAACACCTATGGGGGAGACTCCACTGAAACCCGTGCACACCCTCCGCGACCGATTCGATCAGATCATCTTCGACGCCCTCTACTCACGGTCGCTGGTCTACAACAGCTGCTGGGAAGACCCGGCAGTGGACCGAGCTGCCCTCAACCTCAGCCCTGAGGACACCCTCCTGGTGATCACGAGCGCCGGGTGCAATGTGCTCGACTATGCCCTCACCGGTCCCCGCCGTATCCATGCCGTGGACGCGAACCCCCGCCAGACGGCCCTCTTGGAGCTGAAGCTCGCGGGAATCCGCCGGCTGGAGTTCGACGACTTCTTCTCCGCCTTCGGGTCCGGCTCGCATAAGCGCTTCCGAGCCCTTTATACCCAAGCCCTGCGGGACCAGCTCTCCCCCTTCGCCCGCGCATACTGGGACAAGCGGACCGACTGGTTCGCCGACGCGCGGGGAAGCTTCTATTTCTACGGCCTCTCGGGCGCGGCGGCGCGACTGTTTCATGCCTACATGAAGGTCCGCCCCCGCTTCGCCGCAAGCGTCGCCGAGCTGCTGGAGGCCCGCTCCCTGGAGGACCAGCGCCTGGTCTATGACACCCGGGTCAGTCCCCTTATGTGGAAGCCGGAGGTGAACTGGACGCTTTCGCGCCAGATCACCATGAGCATGCTCGGCGTGCCCCACCCTCAGCGCAAGCAGGTCCAGGAGCAGCATGTGCAGGGGGTCGCCGGGTTCGTGCGCGAATCCCTCGAGTACGTATTCCGGCAGCTCCCGGTCTGGACCAACTACTTCTGGACGCTCTACGTCCGCGGCCGCTACACCGAGACCTGCTGTCCCGAGTACCTGAAGGCTGACAACTTCCAAGCCCTCAAACAGGGGCTGGTGGACCGCGTCCTTCCCCATACCTGCACGCTGACACAGTTTCTCTACGCCACCGAGGAGCGCATCTCCAAGTACGTCCTGCTGGACCACATGGACTGGATGAGCTCCTACTACCCGCAGGCACTGGAAGAAGAGTGGAGCGCCATCCTGGATCGCGCAACGCCGGACGCCCGCATCATCTTCCGCAGCGCCCACGCGGCCCCCGCCTACCTCGACAGGATCCAGCTGGGGGCGGCGCGAAGCCGCCTGCGGGATCTCCTGATCTTCCACGAGTCCCTCGCAAAGGAGCTGCAGCGGCACGACCGGGTGCACACGTACGCGGGCTTCCATGTCGCTGACGTGCGGGCCTGACATGCCCCGGAGCGATGTCGAGGTCGTCCTGCACCTGCTCCGGGGCCAGCCGCGCCGGGGGCCCCATGCCGAGCGGCTGCAGGCCTTTTACGCACCTCAGGCGCGGCTTTACGATCAGTTCCGCGAGCGGCTGCTTCACGGACGGGCGGAGCTGATCGAGCGACTGTCTCCCGTTCCAGGGATGAGGGTCGTTGAGCTGGGCGGGGGCACGGGGCGCAATCTGCACTTCTTTGGGGAGCGCCTGCGGGACCTGGAGAGTCTGGAGATCGTGGACCTCTGCCCCGCCCTGCTGGACCAGGCCCGGCTGCGGACCCGAGACCTGCCGAATGTGCGCGTGGTGGAGGCGGATGCCACCAGCTATCAACCGGCGGCACCGGTGGACTGCGTCTTCTTCTCTTACTCCCTGACCATGATCCCCGACTGGCGGGCGGCTATGGACAACGCCCTCGCGATGCTCAAGCCGAACGGGCAGCTGGGCGTCGTGGACTTCTACGTGTCCGCCGCCCGGCTGCAGGCCGGCGGGGTGAGGCACGGCCTGTTCACTCGTCTATTCTGGCCCATTTGGTTTGCACACGACGGGGTGCGCCTGACACCAGACCACCTGCAGCGCTTGCGGCAGCTGGTGCCGGAGCACCGCTGTATCGAACACCGGGGAGCAGTACCCTATCTGCCCGGCCTTCGGGTGCCCTACTACATCTTCCTCGGGCGCACCGCGTCCGCCGCCGCCCCTGGGACTGCGGCGGAGCTGCCGCTTATCCCCCCGCGATACGGCACGGTCCAGCAGTCGGACCCCGCGTGCCTTTTCGGCGCCCCTTCCTCTCCTGTCTGCCCCCCAAGATGAAAGATCCCGCCGAAGCGGAGTCGCGTCGCTGCCCGCCGGTGCGAATGGAGCGCCTGAGATGATCGCGGGGGTCAGCGCCCGGAATCCTTACTGCCGTTGTTCTGGGCCCCTGCGGGCCTGGATCGCGGCGGTCACAATGAGGAACGCGCCGCTGAGCGCTGCCACCAGGATGCCGGCAATGGTCAATGCATCAAAACTCATGATCAAGCCTCCTGACTCGCTGCACCTGCAACGCCTCCCCCCATCGCCCCAGCCGCCGAAGGCGGCAGCTTCGCTTCGGGGCAGCCAATGAACGGAATGCGACTTTTACTGAGGACTATATTAGTATATAAGCTGTCACTAATGCAACACCTGTGTTGCCCCTGATACATCTCCGCCAGACCAACGGAGGGAGCCCAGCCCGGGCGCAGAGGCTCAGAAAGGACCACCGCGGCAGGGCGTGTGGCCGCCGCAGCGACCGAATGGGCTCGCTGGCCAGGGACTCGGGGCGGCTCCCCGCCCGCCGGGCGGCGGATCGCAGGATGCCTGTTCCTTTGGTGCGATGGCTGCCATGTCGTTCTTCCAACCTCACCGCGGCGATCAAGCGCAGGACTCCTGTTCAGCGCCTTGTCACCCCTCATCTAGGCAGAACCCATTGCAGGTTCCAGGCGATCTCATCACATGCCGGTCAGGGTCGAGGAAGTAGCCGGCGTAACCGCCCCA
>Ga0307440_1001098_pt1 | contig 13244 bp, 15 predicted proteins | sample SalMarWE160410MG_FD_202150 | JGI IMG/M metagenome (GOLD analysis project Ga0307440, IMG submission 202150) | Salt marsh sediment microbial communities from the Plum Island Ecosystem LTER, Massachusetts, United States - WE1604-10 | ecosystem: Environmental > Aquatic > Marine > Intertidal zone >... | reverse complement strand
TGGCACCTCACTGACCGTCCGCCGGGCCCTCCTTTGCCACCCGGGCGAGGTTGATGGCGATCTCCTCGGCCTTGGCCAGCGCCTTGGCCAGCCTCGCCGGGGGGATCTGCAGGTCTTTCACGGCCGGATCGAGAAAAAGGACGGACGCGAGCCGAGACGGGAGGCAGCCTGCCCCTATCGTTCCCGAAAGCTTCTCTGAAAGGTCCAGCAGTCCTCCGCGACCGTCGTGAGGGATGCCGAAGCGCGCGGCGGCGGCCTTCAGGGATTCGCGGGCGGCCTCGAAAGCCGCGGATCTCTCTTCTTCGAGATCGCCCCGGGCCTTTGCGGCGGTGAGTTTAGCCCGAGAGGCTTCGTAGGAGGCCAGGTGACGGTTGACGTGAGCCGTGTCGAACGGGGTCACGAGCGCTCCGGATGATATATTCAGCTTATGGATTCGGGGTATTCGGCGCGTAGCCGCTCGAAGACCCCTGCCAGGTCTTCCGGGATAACGCGCAGGTTTCCAAAGAGCGTCGTAAAGTTGGTGTCGCCGGACCAGCGGGGGACGATGTGGAAGTGCAGGTGCGTGATAATCCCGGCACCGGCCGCCTCACCAAGGTTGAGGCCCACGTTGAAACCATGCGGGTTGTACACCTTGCGGAGCAAGGACTCGCTGTACGTTATGATCTCGAGGAGAGATGCCCGTGTTTCGGCGTCCAGACCGGTCAGGGTGTCGACGTGCTTTCTGGGAATGACCAGGAGATGGCCGTTCGTGTAAGGATACCGGTTGAGCATGACGGCCGTCTTGTCGTCGCGGTAGACAACCAGGTTTTCGAGGGACGGCTCTTCCGTGAAGGCTCGGCAGAATACGCACTCGGACGAATCCTTGTCGGGAGATTGCACGTATTGCAGGCGCCATGGAGAAAACACGATATCCATCGGAATCAACCCGGGTAAAGAAAAAACCGGCGGTCTGGCGGGAAAACACCGGACCGCCGGCTTTGTCGCTCTAGCGATTGACCGATTCTTTGAGCTCTTTCCCCGCGCGGAAGTGAGGAACTTTCTTCCTGTCGACGTGCACCTTTTCGCCCGTTTTCGGATTGCGGGCGGTTCGCGCCTCTCTCACCTTCATGCGGAACGAGCCGAAGCCTCGCAGTTCAACCTTCTCACCGGCGTCAAGAGCTTCGGTTATGGATTTGAATATCGTGTTCACGATGATTTCAGCCGGCTTCTTGGGAAGGTTCGACTTTTTTGAGACCAGCTCGATCAAATCGGCCTTAGTCATGGTCTACTCCTGCTCCTCATCATCGTTCTTCTGAAAGCCGCTGAAATCAAGAACGTCGCCGAGGCTCACGCTGCCATCCGCGACGGGGCGATAGTGGCTCTCGTCTTCGCGCTCCCGCTGCTGGCGTTCCCTGCGGTGGCCTTCCTTCAGCGAAAGCCCGATCCGTTTCTCGTTCGGCTCAAGGCGGATGATCTTGAAGGGATAGGATTGCCCAACGTCCACGACTTCGGCGCAACTGCTGATGTGCTGGTCGGAAAGCTCTGATATGTGCACGAGCCCTTCCACGCCGTCGCCCAGGTCGACGAATGCGCCGAAGTCGACGATCTTGGTCACGGTTCCGGGAACGACGTCACCGACGTAGTGGTTCTGAAAGAACTTGTCCCATATATCGGGCATGAGGGCCTTCATGCTGAGGGACAGACGCTGGTTGACGGCGTCGATGTTGGTGATGATGGCCTCGACTTCGTCGCCCTTCTTGACCACTTCGCTGGGATGGTTGATGCGTTTCCATGAAAGGTCGGAAATGTGGACCAGGCCGTCGACGCCCTCAAGGACTTCGACGAAGACGCCGAAGTCGGTGATGTTGCGGACCTTCCCAGTGACGCGGTCGCCCTCGCTGAAGGTCTCGGTGATGATGTCCCAGGGGTTGGGTTCGGCCTGTTTGAGCCCCAGGGAGATGCGCTGGGCCTCGGCATCCACGTCGAGTACCACGACCTCGACCATGTCACCCACGTTGAGGACTGCGGAAGGATGCTTGACCTTCTTCGTCCACGACATCTCGGAGACGTGGATCATGCCCTCGATGCCGGGCTCGAGCTCGACGAAGGCGCCGTAATTGGTCAAAGATATGACCTTGCCCTTGACCTTTGTGCCGATCGGGTAGCGGTCGGTGACGTCCGTCCAAGGTGAGGGCTCGAGTTGCTTGAATCCGAGCTGCAGCTTGGCGTTTTCTTCGTCGAAGTTCAGGACGAGTACTTCGATCTCATCACCCACCTGGAACATCTCGGACGGGTGATTGATGCGCTTCCAGGACATATCGGTCACGTGCAACAGACCATCAATGCCTCCGAGATCCACAAAAGCGCCGAAATTGGTCAGGTTCTTAATGACGCCGCTGAGAGGCTGGCCCGCTTCCACGGCCTCGAGAATTCTCTCCTTCTGGACCGACACCTTTTCTTCGAGGAAGGCCTTCCGCGAGAGCACGATGTTCCCGCGCTTGCGGTTGACCTTGATGACTTTCATCTCGACTTCCTGTCCCTTGAGGGCCCTCAGGTTGCGGATGGGCTGCAGGTCCACCAGGGAACCGGGAAGGAAGGCGCGGACGCCCACGTCAACAGCGAGTCCGCCCTTGACGCGGTCGAGGATTACGCCCTTGATCGGACGGTCTTCCTTGTAGGCTTGTTCGACCTCTTCCCAGGCCTTCATCTTCTGGGCCTTGATCTTGCTGAGGACGACGTGCCCGTTGGCGTCTTCCATTCGCTCGAGGAAGACCTCCACCTCCTCGCCGGGTTCGACGATGAGTTCGCCCCTGGGGCTCGTGAACTCCTCTCGTGGAACGATCCCCTCGCTCTTAAGCCCCACGTCGATAAGTATGTCCGTGGGGGTTATGGCCACCACTCGCCCCTTGATGAGCTGGCGCTCGCTGTGATCGGCGACCTTCGCCTTGAGAAGGGCACCCATGTCGATTTCCGGCTCCTCGCCGATGTTGTCCGAGCTGAGATTGAGCCATTCCGCGGGCACCTCGAAGGGCGCAGAATCGCCTTGGTGGTCCTTTCCTTCGGTCATGCTCATGTAACTACTACCTCCTGAGTTTGGATTTTGATTCCGCTCCGTAGAGTTGAATCTAAGGGAGTATACCCCTCAAATGGTTCCCTGTCAATGAATTATCGGGCTTTTCAGCAAGGGTACCGTGAGGGTGCCGAGCCAGCATGGGCGACGCCCGGTGCTCCGTGATGGCGGCGGGCGGCATCCGCCGATTCACGTGTGATGCACGGACAAAGAAGGGCCTGTCCTGTTAGGTGGTGCACGCCTCGCTTTGAGCTTCGTCGGGACCGAATAATCGATGAAGGCGGCCGGGACGCGGTCAGAGGTTCTTGGGCAGGTCGACTACGACAAGGCGCTCTCCGATCTGGAGATGATGCTTGTCGGCCGTTCCTCCGAGAACCTCGAGGACGTTCCTTATGGCGCGGCTCGGGTAATAGTTGGGACAGGGGTCGGCCTGGCACGGTGGTGCGTCGTGCGTTATGTCGACAACCTGGAAATCCTCGTCCAGCCAGATAAGATCCAGCGAAACGAAACAGTTCTTCATCCAGAAGGCCCGCTGCTCATCCGTCTTGAAAAGGAAGAGCATCCCCTTGTCGGAGGGCAGATCCTTGACGAACATCAGCCCGCGGGCCTGTTCCTCGGGTGTCAGGGCAAGACTCACGTGTACCGAGAAGCCGTCGGGGAAAACCACGGCAGGGGAATGTTGCGGAGCGGAATCCGAACTGTCGGGAGGCGAGTGGGGCTTCGTGGGAGTGGCCGTCCGGCACGCGATGATCGAGACAGCGAGGAGGAGCAATCCGAGGAGAATGTAGTAGTTTTTCACGGCGAGTCCTTGATCATTGTCTTCATGCGCCACAGGTAGTGAAGGCCGGAAAAGACGGTGAAGAACGCCACGGACCACAGCAGAATGGCCACGATCCAATCCGGGAAATAATAACCGTTTTGAAGCAGGACCGCCACCGCGAAGGCGATCTGAAAGAAGGTCGTGAACTTTCCGGGGATGGACGGTGGAAAACTCCTGATGGCGTGACTGAGGTTGAGTATCAGGGCGAGCATGACGATGACGACGTCGCGCGCAATGGTCAGTGCGACGATCCAGATGGGAATGGTATGCGTCATGCCGGTTTCAGGCAGGGCGAGGGCGATGTAGGCGCTGGTGAGAATAAGCTTGTCGGCCATCGGGTCGAGAAAAGCCCCCAAGGTCGACTTCTGGTTAAAGAAGCGGGCGATGAACCCGTCCAGGCCATCGGTGAGTCCGGCGCCCACGAAGATCCAAAGCGCAAGCCTGGGATGACCGTAGATGACGGCCATGAGAAAGAAGGGGATGAGCACCATCCGGAAAACCGTCAGCACATTGGGTATGGTCATCGCTGAGCCTCAACGGCCATGGTGCCCATCCACTCTCACTCCTACTGCTTCTGAACGGCGTCGCCGACTTCCGCGTGGCCGCCGCCGTCGAGGACGCCCACCGAGAGGTGATCGGCCATGATCTTGGTGACCGTCACGGTCCCGATTCTAGTCTTTTCCTGCCCCAGGACCTTTCCGGTGTCGGGATCGGTGATCGTATCACCCACGTGATAGAGCGAGAACTTGTCGCCCTGCTTCACGCCGTCGGTACTGCCAATGTTGAGAAAGAGCTTCCCGGCATCGACTTTCGCGACCTTGCCGGATAATTCGGCGACGGATCCGAGACTGTCCTTGATCGCGGCGGTCCTGGCCACAATCTTGTTCACCAGTTGGGTCACGGCGGGTTCGAAGATCTGCCTGGCCTGGGATTCATCCCAATCCACGCCGCCCCCGAAACCGGCCACGTCCACCTTGGAAAAGGAGTGTGTGCCGGAGGCGCTCCCCGTGTACACGATCTCGCCGGTTGTGGTGTTGACAAGCCTTATATTGAGCTTTCCCTCGGCCGTTACCTTCCCGACGTTGAAGGCGATGCCGAATGCGCCGTGGGCGCCGGACTTGTGGCGGGAAAAGTCGGTGACCGCTCCCAGGACGACGAGCTGGCATCCGAGGAGTTTACCGGCTTGGATGGCGGTCTTATCGTCGACGGCTCCGCTGAGGGAAAATCCCTGTTCCTGTAGGACCGAGTTGATCTCGCGGCGTTCCATGACGCGATACTGCCCCGATTGGACGAGCTTCTCGACGAGCCAGTCTCCGACGGCCGGGCCGAGGCGGGCGCCGCCGTAGGGCTGGTCGTTTCTGATCTTAAGAACCGCGATTCTCGGCTTCTGGGCCAGAGCCGCCAGCGAGGTCATCACGCAGAGTGCAATGAAAATGGAAACGAGAGTCCGTTTCATGGCCGTGTCCTCCCTTATGGGTAGAATAATCGCTTCAAAAAGACACTGTCAAACGGTTTGCGGACTGGGAGACGATTCGCGCCCCCGGGTAGAGCTTCCTGATTTCCTGTGCCAGCGCCGAGGCGTCTCCCTGCATGGAGACGTTCAGAGTCGCCCGTCCCCCTTGGGCTTCGCGGACGATGGCATCCTGTATCCCACGTCCCTGCTGCTTGAGTTTTCTGGCTATGTCCCCGGCTTTAGACGCATCCGCGGAAAGGACTTCCAGCGCGATGATACGCGTGGATGATGTCTCTTTAGCCCACTGAGAGGTAATCTGCCTCAGGAGGTCGTTGCCCGCGACGGTGACCGCCTGTCTCGTCGCCTGTGTCAGGCCCGCCTCCCCAACGTGAACGGCCGTTCCGCTGCCAGTGGCGGTCCCGAGTACTTCGTGGGAGTCTGTCTTGAGCGCCTTGAGGCTGACGTTGGCCTGATATGACTTGAGGCTCGAGCCGCCGATGCTGGATCCTCCTTCGCCCTTCGCGGTCCCGAGAATCACGACTTCGGCGCCGTACTGCTTCAGCAGGTCCGCCTGCTGTCCCTGGTTCATGTCCCAGAATCCCTGCGACTGAGGCTTCTGCCCCGTATCGACGACGAGGAAACCCTTGTTCTTCAGCATTCTCAAGAGCTGGTCGGATGCCGTCTCGTCCTGTTCCTGGAGCGCCACGGCAACGCGGGGCATGTTCATCCTGTGCATCAGGACGCCGAGGGACTTGAGATCGTCGGAGAGGTTACCCTCTTTGACCGAGGCCTCGACCTTCACGCTGTAGATGTTCGAATCGGTGTCGCGGTTCTCGGAGAGGACCTTGTAGTTCGATATGTAGCCCGTAGTCTGGGTGTAGATCTTGTCCGAGAGAAGGTCGTTGTTCTTGACCATGCTGTCCGAATCGACCATTGTTCCCACGACTCTCTCAACGGCAGTTCTCAGCGCGTTCTCGATGGCCCGATCCCGGGCCTGGGCCGCATCCTTGTTAAGAATGGCGGCGGTTCCCGTGACCGTGACCGTGGTTTGCGCCATGGGCGCAAGCCCGAACAGCATGATCAGGATCACGCCGAGCAAAACGGGGTGTCTTCGCATGGTCAACCTCCCTATTGGACTGTCCCCAGAACCCTTGCGATGGCTATGGGCTCGCTTTTCCCCCTCACCTGTACAGGTGGCATCTCTTCATAAGCATAACGCGTTTTGAACTCGTAAATATTCTCGATGGTCCGGATCGTCGTTATAACGTCGTCTGCCGTGGCCAGGGCCTGGAGCCGCGAGGCGAGGTTCACGGCGTCTCCGATGACCGTGTAGTCGAAGTTGTCGGCCGAACCGTTGTTTCCGACGACCACGGGGCCCGTGTGGACGGCAATGCCGACATGGATGGCGGGTTTGCCATCCGACTCGAACCTGTCGCGAAGAGCCGCCGCTCTCTTCTGCATGGCGACCGCGCACGCCATCGCGCGCGCCGGGTGATCCTCCTGGTCGACGGGGTCGCCGAAAAACGCCAGAACCGCATCGCCGATAAACTTGTCCAGGGTCCCGTCGAATTCGAACAGCACGTCCGTCATTTCCGTAAAGTACTCGTTGAGCAGGGCGCTGACGACCTCGGGCGGGAGGCGCTCCGAGAGGCTGGTGAACCCCCTTATGTCCGCGAAGAGGATGGAAAGGACCTTCCGCCTTCCGCCCAGGTGGACCAGGTCGGGCCTGGCGAGAAGAACTCGCGCGATGTTGGGCGACACGTAGCGGCTGAACAACTTTTCGACGGCCTTTCTTTCTCGGAAGTCGAGGTAGCGATGGTAAGAGAAGGACGTCCCTGCATACGCGAGCCACGTCAATGAAAGGCCGAGGAGGGGGAGGGGACGGCCGTGCAGCATGGCGACGATCCCGCCGGCTCCGATGGTCACTCCGAGCAGGAGCCAGAGACCGAGGGAGGCGACGGGCTTCATAGGAAAGATAGTTAGAGTGGTTCCCAGGAGGGCCAGAAGTCCGAAAAGGAACCACCGCATGGAGGGGCCCACGGGCACGATGGAACGCTTCTCCAGGAGCGCGGAAAGCGCCTGGCCGTGTATCTCGATCCCCGCCATGGTATTGCTGCCAAGTTCCTCGAAGGTCCCGGACCGGGTCCGGCGACGCGGCAGCGGGACCGAGAAAAAGTCGTGCTGGATGGGACGTGTTGAACCCACGAGGACGATCGTCCCCTTGAGGGTTTTTAGCGCCGCTCCTCCTTTGAGGGCGGTCACGAACGAGAGTCGGGGCAAGGTGCCGTCTCCGCCGCAGAACGGGATCAGCCACGCGTGGCCCGCCATTGAAAAGTCATGATCTCCGATCTTGAGCGTGTTACCGGAGAGCCTCAGTGGGGGAGGCCTGCGGGGATACCAGTAAAGCAAAGCGCACTCGAGCGCCATCGGCATGTATCGAACGGCGAGGCTTTTTCCGTCGCTCTGAAAGTAGGGACCCGGCAGGGAACGCACGATCCCGTCCCGGTCGGTGAGGAAATCGACGGATCCGAGACCGACGGCTTGACTTCGAAACCGCCGGATCGGCATGAGGCCGTTGGAGGGACTGCAGGCGAGAACGGCGTCGACGCTCGCCAGGGCCTTTTGCAACGCGTCGTCCCCGGCTTCGTCGCGGTGTTGGTCGAAGATCAGATCGAGGCCTATGAGGCTTGCGCCGGCCTGCCAGATATTGTCGACGGCGGAGGCTATCTCGGCCCTCGTCGGATTGCGGCCTCCAAGCGCCGAAAAGGTTTTCTCATCCAGGCAGACCAGGCGGACCCTGCCGGAGGGTCGGCTCTCCCGGAGTCGCATCAGGATGTCGTAGATGCGTCCCTCTCCGGCGGAGGCGAGCCCCGCAGCCAAGGGAAGCGCTACGAGACCGGCCAGGGCCAAGCCGAGTGTCAATCCCGCGAGACGTGAAGTTCGCCTTGCCACGACAGGCTCCCCGGAATGCTACCGGCGGGCGAGGAAGCTGGATCGGGAGGGACAGCGAAGGTCCTTGCGGCTCTCGACGCCGCCAACGTCGGCACGTACTATGACCACGACACGTCCCTCCGTCAGAGCCCCTGTTTTCTCGTTGAGCTTCCTGAGCTTTTCGGCTGTTTCCCTTGTGACCACGATATCGGCCTTGAGTGTTCCAGCGGCGTTCTCGGCCCTGACGGTGAGGGACTCCTCGGAGCCCCTCGGTCTTCGAGAGGGAGTGCGCTGGGCGAGGAGGAACTGCGGCGGTGAGATGAGTGCCAGGGGTATGGCCCCCAGTCTTCCCGGGTTCAGCCAGGAGACGTTGTCCGGCGAACCGGAAGAGTCGCCCTTCGTGACGTACCGGGCCAGCGTGCGCTCCCGCGTGACGAGGGGCTTGACTGTCTTCACGCCGTAGATTTCGCGCCCGTCTGGATCGATAATCCGGGCATGGAGGGCAGGCTTCACGCCGGTTTGGCTGGCATCCACCGTTACTGAAGAAAACGCGGCGAGCGAGGTCACTCCTGGCTCCTGGACGGGCTCCTTGCCGGTTCCAGGCGCGCTGGAGGCATGCTCTTCGCGCGTGGTTCCTTGCTTGGAAGGCACCTCGACATTATGGGGTGGCGCGGCCTCGCGCTCGGGTGGAGGCAACGTGACCTTGGCCACCTCGGCCGCTATGCCCTTGACACCGTTGATAGGAACTCTTAGAGAGAGCGCGTACGCGCCGTTTTGTACGCCTTCCGAGACAACTTCGCCGCCGGCCACGATGCCCCGCACATGGATTCTCAACGCTTCGTATGATTCCAGCCTGCTCTCGCTGTCAACGGGAAGGCGCATCGCGATGCGGAGCGCTTCGGCCTGGGCCTTCATCACCGCTACCCTCCTGGCCTGCACCCTGGCCTGGGCGGCGGGAACCCCGGTCTTGAGCGGAACGCTGGCGTCGGCTCTTATCCAGCCCTGGTCCCAGTCCACGATACCGTGGGTAAGCTTCTCACGATAAGGCTTGTAAAGAGTCTGGACGGCCATGGCCGACAAGGCCACAAGGGCGACCAGTGCGATAATCCTGCCAGCGTGGATTCTGCGCATAAGACCCCTCCATTCGTGGAATTAAGAAGGTCACTATAGCATGCGAGTGGACCGGGATTAAAGTGGTTCAGCTAATGGTGATCGAGCGATCGGCAGACCTGGAGGTGCGGCCCAGAGGGAAGGCTGCGGGCAAGGTCGGAAAGGGTCATGGCGGGGTGCGATAGATGATGATCTTGCGTCTGACGAGGCGAATAAATCCCTGGTTTTCGAGTTCCTTGAGAACCCGGTTGACGGTTTCGCGGCTGGCGCCTATGAAATGAGCGATCTCCTCCTGGGTTGGTCGGGTGATAAGCGTGGACCCATCTGCCAATGGGTGGCCCTCCTTCTGAGCGAGTTCCATCAGGTAGCGTGCGAGTCGGCTGAAGGTGTCTAGGAATATGAGGTCGCCCACTCTTTTAGAGGTTTCCCTGACCCGCCTCGCAAGTGTCTTCATGACAGACAGGGCTATGGTGGGATTGGCGGCGATGGCCCGCATGAACTGTTCCCGCGTGAGCATCAACAGCTCGGAAGGCTCGACGGTTACGACGGTGGCGGACCTGTGCTCTCCGGGGTCGAAAAGGGCCATTTCGCCTACTATCTCGCCGGCGGAGAGAAAGGCTAGGGTTACCTCCCTCCCATCCTCGCCGATCAGTATGGCTTTGACGCGCCCGCTGAGTATGACGTAAAGGCTGTCGCCAGGCTCGCCTCTGTGGAAGAGAACGGCGTTTTTCGAAAAGAGCCGTGTCTCCGCGACTTTAAGGATGGCTCCCAGCTGCAGACGATCAAGGGATGAGAAAAAATCGACTTTCTTCAGGAGGTCTGTGCCCATCCTGCCCCCCCTCGGTGGCTCAGCTTCTGCAGGTGCAACAAGCCCCTCCCACGGCCCCATGGTCGCGGGAGGGGCTTCTGGTCATGAAACGGGATCGTCTTCTCCCCTGGCGAGATCGCGTGTCTCGAAATCGGAATCCGAGCCCATGTCGTCTTCACCCTCCACACCCTGGAGTTTCTGCATGATATGCCGGGGAACCGACACGTTCGTGATGGCGTGCTTGAAGACGATCTGGTCGTAATCCCGCCCGCGGATGTGGATCGTGTAGCGATCAAAGCCCAGCACCTGGCCGACGAATTTCTTGCCGCTTACCAGAAAGATGGTAATGAGAGCTCTGTCCTTCCGCACAAAATTAAGGATCTGATTCTGGATGTTGACCTCACGATTAGCGGCCGGCTTTTTCGGACCATCTTTTGATGAATTCCATTGCATCATTTTTCCAGGCCTCCTTATCGATTTCGAACCATTTAATGTCGGTTTCTTTTCTAAACCATGTCATCTGACGCTTTGCGAGGCGTCTCGAATGCAGTTTGATCTGAGCGACTGCCTCATCAAGACTTATCAAACCCTCCAGAAAGGCCGCTAATTCCAAGTATCCTATGGCCTTCCTGACCGGGCCCGTGAGCACAGCCTCCCTGTGGAGTGCCTTCACCTCCTCGAGCAACCCCCGCCTCATCATCTCGTCGACTCTACGCTCAATCCTATCGTAAAGGAATCCCCTTGGCGCCGTCAAACCGAGTCTGAGGCCGGGAATGACTCTCTTTCCGAATGGAGTCTCGGTGATCCATTTCGACTGGGGCTTGCCGGTCGTGATGAATACCTCCATGGCTCGGACTATTCTCAGGGAATCGCGGGCTCCTATTCGGGCGGCGGTTGAGGGGTCGAAGCGGGCGAGAACGCGATGAAGTCTCTCGGGCCCGTACGTGCGGATGCGAGCCTGCAGGCGTTGCCTCAAATCATCCTGTCGGCCGGGGACGGCGATAAGACCCTGCGTGAGGGCCCTGTAATAGAGCCCCGTGCCTCCGACCAGGACGCACAGCCTGTTCCTGCTCCAGATATCCTGCATCGCACGGAGGGCGGTGCGCCTGAAAGCTCCGGCCGAGTAGTAAGATCCGGGCTCGGCGACGTCGATCAGGTGATGGGGAATACGTTCGCGATCGGCAGGCGAGGGTTTGTCGGTCCCTATGTCCAGTCTGCGGTAGACCGCCATGGAATCGCAGGAAACGATCTCCCCGCCGAAGCGTGTGGCTACTTCCAGGGCAAAGCCGCTTTTGCCTGCGGCGGTGGGTCCGACGATGCCGAGCAGCTGCCCCGCCGGGCGGGCAAGGGTATCGGGTTCACCCACGGAACAGGTCTTTTCGAGTGCTTCGGAGGGTCTGCATGACCTTGGATTCGTGATTGGAGCCGAGCGTCCTCCTAATGGCCAGGAGGGCCGAATAGAGATACTCATTCAGGGCCTGCACGAGAATGGCGGAGCGATCTCCCTGGAGTTCCATCATGTTCTCGAGAATCCGCTCTTCTGAAAGCGCACCATTGGACCGGATGGTGACCCTGCCGAATACCTCGGGTTGGGCCGTCTTAAGACGTCCGAGGTATTTTTCGAGAATATTCTCCGCGATCGGGCCTATCTCCCGCAATAGGTAATGGTACATAAAGGAAAACATCTCATTATAGTTCCTGATGAGATCGGAGAGTTCGCGCATCTCGCGCTGTTCTTCCTCGAATCGGTCCTTGCGCCCCTTCACGTGAAGATACCCGATGGTGAAGAAGATAAAGAGGGTCTTGAGCGTCTCGAAATCGCCGATTTCGCTCAAATCGCTGATTTCCTGGACGCTCCTCGATCCGTCGACAAGCTTGAACACGTGTTTTTCATACTCTTCGAAATGGAGCCCCGACGGCCTGTGGGCGGGCAGAACGCGCTCGAAAACGACGTCTTTCTTGGGTATGCGCTCATCGAAAAGGTTCGGGGTTTTTATCCGTCTCAAACCCTCCAGGAGCAGTTCGGGAACGGTCAGTGACGTTGTGATGTTTTCTCCGGTCCGCTCTTCGCCTTCGAAAAACTGGAAAGCCCCCGAATCCCACTGGAGAACGGAATAGGCGATTTCCTGGACCTGGCGGCGTACCTCGTTCCAGAGCTCCTTGGGAGAGAGTGCCTGCATCTCGACGAGTATTTTGCCGAGCCTCTTGCCGCGCGTGACGTGTTTACTCGCCTCGTCGAACTGCTCTTTCGTGATTCTGCCCTCGCGCAGGAGCATCTCGCCAAAACGTTCATCGGAAACGTTGGAAGAGGCGAACACCACGACGCCGCTCTTGAAATGAAGTGTCTTTGTAACCGCCCCGTTGCGGAGGAGCAGAACACCCGTTCTGCCCGTGGTCGTGACATAGTCGAGAATCTCGGGAAGACCCAACTGCGAGAAGTCGCCTTGCAGCTGAGTAGTGGCCAGGCTCACCGTTAATACCCCCCTGTGAAAATGACCAGCAGGACGCTATCACTTCGCATCTGTTTGCCTCTCAAGCAACATACCCTGCCCCAGAGGCAGATACCTCAGCAGCACCGTGCCGTATATGCTGGAAGCCTTAACGGGGCCGAACTGTCTGCTGTCGAGGCTGACCCCACGGTTGTCCCCCATGCAGAAATAGGTCCCGCGAGGAACGACGACGGGACCAAAATTGGAGCGAGCGGACATCCTCTCGTCAAGAGACGAGAGGTGCCTGCCGTTGATGTACAGGCGCCCCTGCCTGATCTGGAGCTTTTCACCGGGAAGGCCCACGACCCTCTTGACAATGAATGGCCCGCTGCCTTTCAGCCGGAAAACAACGAGTTCGCCCCTCTGGATAGCGTCGTCACGAAAGAACACGCGGTCGATGAGTATGTAGTCGTGATTCTCCAACGTCGGCGACATGCTCAAACCGGAGACCTGGAAAGGTTGAAAGAGAAAGTGGAACAGCACGATCGCGAACAGCAGAGAGAGCGCCATTATGACGACGCTGCGAACGGCAACACGCACCAGAAACCGACGACGCATAACCCCTCCAGAAGGCGCATTATTAT
>Ga0307440_1001096_pt1 | contig 13251 bp, 10 predicted proteins | sample SalMarWE160410MG_FD_202150 | JGI IMG/M metagenome (GOLD analysis project Ga0307440, IMG submission 202150) | Salt marsh sediment microbial communities from the Plum Island Ecosystem LTER, Massachusetts, United States - WE1604-10 | ecosystem: Environmental > Aquatic > Marine > Intertidal zone >... | reverse complement strand
CACCAAAACCCATGGCGACGCTTACCGAGAGGTAGTTGTTGATCAAAGCGAAGGCCGCAGAGAGAATCGAGGCCCCCACCATGTAAAGGGCGGTGGCAACGACCACGTGAAGATTATTGGCGACGATGCCCTGGTCGATGATCCGTTGCGTCAGCCGAGGAATGACGAGGTCGGCGGCGACCATTCCAAAGAGTAAAATCAGAGCCACCATGGCCCGAATGCGGTATGGCCTTAAAAATTGATAAAGGCGTACCAGGGATCTCATTGGTTTTCCTTCCCTACATCGCCGGAGTTCTCCTGCCGGGCGCAAGGCCGATCGCACGCTTGCATTGATAGGTGACAGCGGACCTTTAGCAGCGACGTCATGAGAATGCCGCGCTCATTTTCTGTCAGTACTGAAGTCAACTCCTGGTCCAACTCCCGCAAGGATGCCCGGGCTTCCTGACGAAGCGCTCCGGCTTTCTTGGTGAGGTAAACCTGGACAACCCGTTGATCCGTTGCGTCCCTGCGCCGTTCAATCCAGCCATCACGCTCCATCCGTTGCAGCGTGTTGGTCGTCGTTGGCGGTGTGATATGCAGGGCCTGTGCAAGAATGTTCTGGGCAATACCGTCCTTATGCCAGAGATGAAAAAGAATCATCCCCTGGGCATGGTGCAGGCCGATGCCTTCCAGCTTCATACGCATGCGCCCGCCGACGAGCCGACAGACCTTGCCCAATAATTGTCCGAGGGTCAGCTCCTGGGGGTCCTGTTTCGAGTTGGTCATGAATATTAGCCCCCTAATTGTTAGAAGGCTAACTTATAGTATGGGGCGTGCGCTTTGTCAAGGTCTACAAACACAAAAAATAGCAATTACGGCTACAAAACTCAGATAGTGTGTCTGTGGATCCGGTTGGCATCATATGCACAACCATAATGATGGAAAGATGGAATACCGGTTTTTGTTATAACATATTGAAACATATCGTGATTTATGACATAAAGCAATCATGATGACTTCGTAAAAAGTCATCATCGTGCCCATGGACGGGCACGCAAATCAACGGGGTGCAGCGCAACCCTTTGATTTGTAAGGAAAACGAAAATCACACTTTTCGGTTTCCGTCAGTAAAAAGTCCAGGGACGGACTTTTTACGGTTTCATCAATCATCGATCGAAGAAGGCTCCCCGCGGTGCTTTCGCCGGTTGTGCTCTTGCCCTCTTCGCCGTGCCTCGAGCTTGATCGGCTTTGATCCGGCCGCAGCCCCATTCGGTTATTTCTTAAATAATTCAGCTTCTTCTATAGCCTTTTTGGCGCATTCGGGGCAATAACCGTGCGAAAATTTGGTTTCAGAATGGGTTGAAATGTAAGACTCAATTTGCTGCCATTTTCCGTCTTCATTGCGAATTTTCTTGCAGACACTACAAATGGACAGAAAGCTTTCAAGTATTTTTATTTCAGACAACGCTCTTTCTAAATTCTCTGTTTTTACTTTTTCAGATTGCAATAAAACATGTATTCTTCCTATACCCCAACCAACTGCCGAAAAAGAAATAAGGCAAATTAATGTATTCCATACAGCAATAAAATGTGCAGAATAAGTATGACCTGAAGCATAGTCGGCAGAAAACCATACTAATGCACACAATATTGAACAAATTATTGATAAGTTAACTCCAAAAAACCAAGCTATAATGCTCACAGGAAAAAAATAAAATATAAAGAAATCAAATTCATATCCTGTCCACACGTCAAGCCACCAGAGGATACACACAAAAAATACAACCCCCAACACAATAGACAGTTTTTTATGCATTCTTATTTTCATATAGGTTTCCTTGCATGTGACCGAACGTCGCTTTTCAGCGGGCGCAGCTTTTTTCGTCGGCTGCATTAGCCTTGTCGGACGTTATTTTTCTTGCTTATTTTAGAGACAATGCCTCTTCAGAACATTGGGTAACACAGGCATTACATGAAAAACATTCCCACTGTCTTTGAACTCTTATCTTATTTTTATCTACAGTCTCAAAAACACCTTTCGGGCAAACCATAAGACAAATACGACAATTGTCACATTTACTTATATCTTGTTGAATTTTACCAGGATTGAAAATCCCGGCTGAAAAAATATGGCCAAAAGAACTCATTCCAAGTTGGTGCATTAACCATTCGGCTTCCGATGTGACGCCGGCTACAATACCCCTTAAATCAAAACCAAGCCACATGTTTATTGCGCTCACAATTATCATTGTTTTCCAATGGCTGAATATGGGCTGCGATATGAAAACGGAATACACGGCGATCGCCATCACTTCTATTACGGATAAGATAGCTGCTTTAAGCCAGCCACTTTTTCCCGGGATAACAGGAAACCCGGCATAAAGCATCAAACCCGTTAGCCAGAAAAAAATGCTGAAAGGAAGAAACATATTTGGTTCTATCAACAGCGTAATTATTCCGATTGCAATCCAAACAATGAAATTCATTGAAAGGAGCATTTCCAATCTGAAAGGCAGCGAAAAATCAGCCTTGTTATTCTCAAAGACGATTTTACGGTTTCTCAAAAACAGTGGAAGCTTTTTGGAATATGCCGGCCCGAAGATTCCGGCTCGTCCTGTTTCTCTCTTAAGAAGGTTGCGGTCAATTCCCGGGGCAGAAAATTGTGGCAGGATAATTTGATGATGGTCAACCCTTTCATTGATTCGGCTTATTTCTATAGCTGTTATCACCGAATGCGTACTTAATTCTCCTCCGCAGGATGCACACCATACATTGATGCCATTAGCCGGGGCCACCAACAGGAAAACATTTTCGCTCCTTAAAGCTCTTTCAACTCGTCGGACCGTAAGATGAAAATTGCCGGTAAGAATAACAGGAGAATTTCTATTGGGCTCGCCTATGATTCGAAGCCCGGGTTCAACGGGATTCGGAAACCAACGACCGATAAAATCCCATAGGGATTTCATAAATGAAAAATCGTCCTCCGGTTTTCTTGTCCGGGGCAATACGATTCTATTGGGGCCTTCGTCATCCGCTTTCTTTGCCGAAAGGACAGCAAAACTATCCAAGAATGAACGATCATCACTTATGATATTTAATCCGGATTCCGTTATTTCTTTCGAAATTAAACTAACTGGTTTTGTCCCCGTCTGGGCAACGATATACGTTAAAACGGTTAAGGGAAACCGAACCAAAAAGTGGATTATCTTTTTTAACGGTTTCCCGGGTCGAACTTCTGCGGCAATTACAAATGTGCCCTCCGGTTTTAACAGTGTTTTAATTTGATGTAATGCCAATGCTCTTTCTTCAGAATAGAGTTCACTGAAAACAAGGGTGGATATAATCAGATCAAAACTATTCCTTTCAAAAAGCGAATCGACTTCGACAACTCCGGCATGATGAAGCGTTATTCTGTCTGTCAACCCGTTGTTGGCGATTCGTTTTTTTGCGACCTCTATCATCCCCTTTGATATATCAAGACCTGTCGCATTGGCGCCTGCTTTTGCTGCATCTATAATAAGTGAACCAGTGCCGCAGCCGATATCAAGTATATCCATGCCGGGTTTTACGTAAGTTTGAACAATCTGCCTTCTGATTCTATCTGCATGTCCACCTGAAAGAATATGAATACCTATATCATAGCGCGCAGGGCGGTTTTCTAGAATTTTCATAAAGATGTAAGAGAACATATGTTATTGTCTCGTTTGCATCAGACCATTGGTTTCAAATCCCGCCTAATGCCGAGTTAAGCGCATGGTTCTGCTCATTCATCTGGTTCCAAACGTTTGCCGAGACTTACGACATCATCAACTTTGAATCCAATTTTCTTATAGAATTCAATTGTGTTGGTGTTGGTGCTGCGCACTTGCAAGTTGATTTTCGGGCAACCTGCTGCCCGAAGCCGAATCTCAGCTTCATCCATCATGCGTCCCCCAAGCCCGTTGTGCTGATGGTTTGGATGAACGGCAAGATAGTTGATCCAACCCCGATGGCCGTCATACCCGGCCATGACAGTGGCTATTACTTGATCAGCAAAGCACCCAACCAAGAACAATTCCGGCTGCACCGCGATTTTTCGCTGGATATCGCGCTTGGAATTGTTCCAAGGGACGACCAAGCCGCAATCGGTCCATAGTTGGACCACTTGAATCTCATCATGTGATTCATATGTTCTGATTTCTATCGTCATAATTCACGAGCAAAACGGCGCCCTTCAGCGGGCGCGGCTTTTTGCGCTCCGCTGCAAGGGCATGGTAGGGCATCCTTTCAAAGCTGTGCTTTCATCAAATGGCCGAAATTTCCAACCATAAGTTTATCTGCTCGATCATTGAAAAATCGTGCATTAATTTCTTCAGGTCCGATATCTTGAGCTTGTGTGAAGCCGATAGCCTTCAAATCCATTATCAGTGAGTTGGGATCAAAAAAACTTTGCCAAGGTTCTCCAACACTTTTTACCCTGCCGGACAGTTTCTATCATACTCTATATCTTTTCTATTATACTGGCGACGCCCATGCCGCCACCACCGCACATGGCTATCAATCCATACCTCGCATCCCGCCTACGCATCTCGTGAGTCAGTGTAGTCATTATCCTCGCACCGGTAGCGCCAAGAGGATGGCCAAGTGAAACGCAGGAACCATTGACATTTATTCTGTCATAGTCTTTCTCACTAAGACCAAGCTCACGGAAATTGGCAAGTGCCTGTGCGGCAAATGCCTCATGTATCTCTATAAGATCCATATCTTTAAGTGACAATCCTGTTTTTTGAAATACTTTTTTTACAGCACTTGTTGCGGCCCTCCATGCGTAACGAGGGTCGGAGCCGCTGAAAGCAAAACCTTTGAGATAGGCATTTGATTGCAACTGGTATTTTTCCGCCTCCTTTTCTGACATGATGACACAAGCTGAGGCGCCATCGTTTTCACCGCAGGAATTACCAGCGGTACATACACCGCCCATAACAGGTTTAAGCTTTGCAAGCGCATCAATAGTAGTATCAGCCCGAGGTCGCTCATCTTGACTGAATAAAAGTGGTTCCCCTTTTCGTTGCGGTACCGGCACCGAGACAATCTCGCCTTTAAATAAACCCGACTCGATAGCAGCGCATGCCCTTTGATTGCTTAACAATGCCCAGCTGTCGACTTCTTCACGTGTAATACCGTGTTCCGTAGCAGCTGCTTCAGCCCATGTCATCATACTCGACACTATACCAAATCTTTCCTCCGGCTGAGACATAACTCTGCCACGTAAGGCTCTGTCATAAAGAGGCATTCCCCATGTAGTAAGACTTCCATGTCCTTTCGGCATGTCTCCGCTGCCACCCATACCCCACCTTATATCACCCTTAATATAGAACTCAGCAGTACTCATGCTCTCGACGCCGCCGGCCACAACAATAGCCGCATTGCCACTTTCGATCGCCATTGAGGCCAAACAGATGGCATCGAGGCCACTCGGACATCTCCGGTCATTGGTGATGCCAACAATATCAACCGGCCAGCCGGCGGTAAGAAGACCCATACGGGCAATGTTCACGTATTCGCCGTTCTGATAGTTTTGACCCATGATGACTATATCCACTGATTCTGGTTTGAGATCAGCTCTCTCGATTGCCTCGTTTAGGACAATAGCAGCAAGATCATAGGCCGGAACCGTTCGTAAGGTTCCTCCAAAATTGCCAATTGGTGTCCTCACTGTACTAACAATTACAGATTTCATTTTTCCTTCCTTTATGTTTTTATCTTACATCTCATTTTCAGGATAACGCCTGCTGAGGGGCTTTTGCTGAGCGGCAGCGTAGCAAGAGTCCCTCTCTGAGGGGTCGGGCGGCCCTACCCCCTTATGCGCTCCTCTTAAACTGATGAACACCGTTCTTTTTCCCAAGATAGCTGAAAAGATGGGTTTTAGTTATGGATTTTGGCGACCAAAACGGAAACACTGTCCATACGGCTAATACTCCCTCTGGTTTCATATTTTCACCCATGCGTTGCAGCCAATTTTTCAAACATATTGGCCAGCCCTGTAGCAAGAGTATAAATGTCCTCAATAGGCAGATTTTTATCAGCCGTTGTATCGAAAAAAAGATTCAAATCCGATTCCAGACCGTCTTCGGGATGATTGTAGCAGATGAGTATGGGCAAAAGCGGCAGCGGTTTCATGATCAGGGAGATATCGGCATCATAATGATTTTCAACGGGTTTACCGTTGAAAAGTTCAATGATATCTTCGAAAAAAGACGGACTTGAGTCTGCCACCTTTTTTAAGAGTCTAACGCATTGATGCTCAAAAAACCGGGACCAATCCTTGGATGTTTCAAGTTCCCGGAACGGAACCCAGGTTTCAGTCAATGCCAGTCCTTTGCCTGACAGAATATAATTTAATACAGGCGGGGCAATCCAGCGATTGACATGAATATCTGTGGAAATCTCACCATTTACGTCAACGCTGAAATCTTTTCCCAGGATTTTCAAGGTAATTCTGGCATTTGAAAACTTTCCGCCAAGCATACCTGCTCTGGACTCAAGGTTTGTCTGTTTGATATTTTCTTTTAATTGGTCCATTACTTTGAGATAATCCCGATCTGCCTTGGATTCATATTTATCATTTTTGCCACCGTAAGTGTTAAGGGTGTTTTCATCAATAAACGGACAATCACTTAAAGAAACTTGGCCTTGAAACACTGCGGCTGCAAATGCAAGGCAGGTCGGTTTGTTGCATTTGCGGCAATTGGTTTTTTCCAATAATTTGAATACATCCATGGTGTTGTTGAATTTTGTCATATCAGATGCGTTCCCTTTTTTTATTTAAGTTTACAAGTTTTTGGTCAAGCAGGGCCGTGGTCATTGCAAGGGATTCCGGATCAAGGTAATACTCGGCCTGTTTTTGAAAAAAGATCTGGCAGGAAGCATTATGCCGTCTTCGGACTCATTCATCCACGGGTAAACACGTGGTGCTCTGTCTTCGACCGCATAAAAAATATCAATTTCAGGCAAGCATGATGAGGCCCGCCACCCAACTTAATGCATCTTTACTCGATAAGTTTTTATTTTCCGCCTTTTGGGCTGGCCATCCGGAAGACAGCATCAATTGAGTGACATCGATACCAAAACCTGACATAGATGGACGGGCAAACTCTATGTGGCGGCAGGGCTTATTTTCTGCTACAACACAACACTTTTCTTGATCCTCACAAAACAGTTCTTTACATGATCCGCCAGCAAACGCTTTTGATTTCCCAAAACCTATTTCGATAGCTTTTAGCTCTACTGCTGCTACAATCTGATGAAGCAGCTGCATTACACCCTTGCGTTCATCGGAAAACATGACTGATGTTGGTAATTCTATTTTCACAGTAATGGAATATTTGCTCTGTTCCTGCCACTTTTTAAATTTGACTGGGCCTTCCACATAGGGTGGACAACTTGCTGCAAGACCATAATTCGGACATGTATATTCTCCATTACAAAGAGCTGCCAAATTATCTTTTACCTGAATCTCTTTGCTTGATATCATGGCGGAAGCATTTGCTCCAAGTTTTTTTGCTTCCTTGGTTAACTGTTCAAGCTGTTGTTTTTGATACAATATATTTTCCATTTTCCATATTTACTGATAACAGGCCAGGGGGTTGGATAATTTTTGAAATGAAGCGTGACGCTCTTTTATGAACATTACTAATTATTTAGAACTTGGCGCAATCTCGTTGCCTCACGGCAATCAGGGAGTCCTTTCACGTCTCTTGAGCGCTCTCCCCAGGAAGGACTGGAAGCGATCCATATACACGTAGAAGACAGGGGTTACCACAAGGGTCAGAAACTGGGAAAAAAGCAGACCGCCGACCACCGCCAGGCCCAGAGGCCTGCGCGATTCGGCGCCCGCGCCGAACCCCAGGGCGATGGGAAGCGTCCCCATCAGGGCGGCCATGGTCGTCATCATGATGGGCCGAAACCGGACGATGCATGCCTCGTAGATGGCGTCCATGGGTTCTTTGTTTCCTTTCCTCTGAGCGGCCAGGGCGAAGTCGACCATGATGATGCCGTTTTTCTTGACGAGTCCTACCAGCATGATGATGCCCACGAAGGCGTATATGCTGAGTTCCACATGGAAAAGAAACAACGTAGCCAGGGCGCCGAAGCCTGCAAAAGGCAGGGCCGAGAGGATCGTGACGGGATGGATGAAACTCTCATACAGAATCCCCAGTACCATGTAAATGACCATCACGGCCAGGAACAGGAGGAATCCGAGGCCGGTCACCGAGGACCGGAAGGCCTCCGCCGTTCCCTGGAAGCTGTTGCTGACGGTGGCCGGAAGCGTCTTTCGGGCCAGGGCCTCCACCTCGCTCACAGCCTCTCCCAGCGGATAATTCGGTTTGAGGTTGAAGGATAAGGTCACGGAAGGGGCCTGGCCCGTGTGGTTGATGGAAAGGGGACCCAAGCCCTGGGTGATGTTCGCCACGGTCTTGAGCGGCACCAGGCGGCCGTCCTGAGATCGGACGTATAGCAGGGACAGGGCTGACGGGTTGAGCTGGAAGCGTGGCGCCACCTCCATGAGGACTTCGTAGGTGTTATTCCGGGTGTAAATGGTTGAAATCTGCCGGGAGCCATAGGCATTGTAAAGCGTATTTTCGATCTCCTGCGCGGTTACACCCATAGTGGCGGCCTTGTTTCTGTCGATGGAGACGTTCGCCTGGGGGTTCTTGATCTCGAGATCGCTCGTAATGTCCTGGAGTCCTTTCAGATCGTGCATGCCCTGTTCCAGGATCTGGGCGTATTTATAAAGCTCCGCGGTGTCCGAGCTTTGAAGGGTGAGCTGATACTGGGCCTTGGTCATATGCCCCCCGATGTTGATGGGCGGCGGGTTCTGAAGAAAGACCATGATCCCCGGGATCTTGGCAAGCTTAATCCGGAGCTCCGCGATGATCTGGTCGGCCGAGAGCTTCCTTTCGGAGCGGGGTTTGAGGTGCATGAAGACAACGCCGGTGTTACCGCTGGTGCGGCCTCTGGAGCCGGCGCTCGACATGAACTGCTCCACGTTGGGGTCTTTCTGGACGACCGAGGCCACGGCCTCCTGGTGCTTGACCATGGCCTGGTAGGAAATACTCTCGGCGGCCTGTGTGAAGCCGAAGATCGCCCCCGTATCTTCGCTGGGGAGGAAACCCTTGGGAATAACAACGAAGAGATATCCGGTTGCAATAAGGATGAAGCCCGAAAAGACGATGACCAGGCGGCGATGCCGCAGGCTCATTCTCAGTACCGCCCCGTAGATGCCGAGGATTTTCTGGAAGACGCGCTCGGAAAAGTTATACATGCCGCCGTGATGCACTTCTTTCGGCGGTCTCAGGAACCGGCTCGAAAGCATGGGCGTCAGGGTCAAGGACACAAAACCCGAGATCAGGATGGCGCTCGCAATGGTCACGGCGAACTCGTGAAAAAGTCTGCCTATGATGCCGCCCATGAGAAGCACCGGGATGAATACGGCCGCCAGGGACAAGGTCATGGAAAGGATGGTGAAACCGATCTCGCGAGACCCTTTCAAGGCCGCCTCGAAAGGGCCTTCCCCCAGTTCCATGTGCCGGACGATGTTCTCCAGCATGACGATGGCGTCGTCCACCACGAAGCCCACCGACAGGGTGAGCGCCATGAGAGAGAGATTGTCCAGGCTGTATCCGAGGTAGTACATGACGGCAAAGGTGCCGATGATGGACATGGGAAGCGCCAGACTGGGGATCACGGTGGCCGACAGGTTTCTCAGAAAGAGGAAGATGATGAGGATCACGAGAAACAGGGTGAGCAGCAAAGTATACTTGACGTCGCGGACCGAGTCCCTGATGGACTGCGACCGGTCGTGAAGGACGTGAAGTGAAACGGATGCCGGGATCTGCTTCTGGAGCGTGTGGACCAGGTTGAGCACGTCCTTGGCCACCTGGACCGTGTTGGTGCCCGGCTGTCTCTGGATGGCCAGGATCACCGAACGCTCGTTGTGTCCGGCGTCGATGAACCAGGCCGCGGTCTTATCGTTCTCCACACTGTCCAGGACGCGCCCCAGGTCTTTCAGACGCACCGGGCTCCCGTTTCGATAGGCCACGACAAGGGGCCTGTAGGCGGCCGCATCCTCAAGCTGCCCTGTGGCCTGTACCGTGTAAGCCACATGCGGCCCGTAAAGGGTCCCGGTCGGCAGGTTCACGTTTCCCCGCTGCACCGCCTGAGCGACTTCGTCGAGCCCGATGCCTTTGTTTGCAAGACTGTTCGGGTTCAACTGGATGCGCACCGCATACTTCTGTGAGCCGTAGACCGAGACCTGAGCCACCCCGCTCACCATGGAGATGCGCTGCGCCATCACCGTCTCGCCGTATTCATCCAGGCTGGAAAGGGGCAGCGTTGCGGAGGTCAGAGCAATATACAGGATAGCGTGGGCCGCAGGGTTGACCTTTCGAAAAGAAGGCGGGCTCGGCATATCACTCGGCAGCTGCCGCTGGGCCACCGAGATGGCGGCCTGGACGTCCTGGGCCGCAGCGTCCAGATTGCGGCTCAAGTTGAACTGGAGAACCACCTGGGTCGTACCGAGCCGGCTCGCGGAGTTCATGGAGTCCAGCCCGGCTATGGTGGAGAACTGCTTTTCAAGAGGGGTGGCCACGGCCGAGGCCATGGTCTCCGGACTGGCGCCGGGCAATGAAGCCGTAACCTCAATCGTGGGAAAGTCGACATTGGGCAGATCACTCACCGGGAGGAGCCGGTAGCCAGTGATCCCAAAGAGGAGGATCGCGATCATGACAAGGGTCGTCATGACCGGCCGGTTGATGAACAGGTCGGATAGCCCCTTCATGGCTTGTTTGTCCCCGCTGCCGCGCGCGTGTCGGCGATTTCCACCCTGGCGCCGGGGAATAAACGAAGCTGGCCGTCGGTCACCACCTTGGCTCCGGCCGCGACCCCTTTCCGGATCACAGTCTCTCCGTCAAGCTGTTGCCCCGTCTCGATGGAGCGCATTTCCACCGTCATGTCGGGCTTGACCACAAACAGGTAATCTCCCTTCTGGCCCCGCTGCACCGCCTGGGAAGGGACGACCACGGCATCCTTGCTTGTGGCAAGTCTCAGGGTGACGTTCACGAACTGTCCCGGCCAGAAGGCTTTGTCGCGGTTTTGAAAAGTGGCCTTCAGGAGAATCGTGCCGGTGGACTCGTCCACTGTGTTGTTGATGAAGGTGAGCTGCCCCTGATAGGCCTCCCCTCCCTGTCCGGGGAAGGCCGCCTCCACATGGAGGGAATTCCCTGCCGCGTAACGCCGGATATCGGGCAGGTGTTCTTCGGGAACCGAGAAGCTCACATATATGGGCTTGATCTGATTGATGGTCACCACGGCCTGGTCGTTTGCCTTGATCACGTTCCCTTTCTGGATGAGAAGATCTCCCGTACGGCCGGAAACGGGGGCCCGGACCGTACAGTAGCCGAGATTCAGCCGGGCGGTCTTTATGGCGGCTTCATCGGCCGCCACGGTCGCCTTCAGGGCCTCACCATTTGCCACAGCCTGATCGTATTGTTGGGAGGTCACATAGTCTTTCTTGACAAGTTCACCATAGCGACGGACGTCGCTTTCGGCGTTCTTCAGCGTAGCCCTGTCCCGGGCGATGGCGGCCAGGGCGCCCTCCAGCGCCGCCTGATACGGGCGCGGGTCGATGGTAAAGAGGAGGTCTCCCCGGGAGACGTCTTGTCCCTGCTTGAAGGCGATGCCTATGATCTCCCCTGTGATTTGTGCGCGGACGGAAACGGTCCTGAAGGACCCTGCGGTCCCGATGGCATGGATGACCACAGGCACGTTCTTGGTGGCTGCGAAGCTCACGCTTACGGGGGCGGCTCGCGAAATTTTTTCCTTTTCGGCCTTCGCGGAGCAGGATGCCAGCAGAAAAAGCACGGTCACGACTGCAACCAGCCGCGGCAGTGAAACGGGAACCAAAGCAGATAGCCTCGTTCCGGAAGATTCAGGGCTGCAATACATTCTCATGGTTTGCTATCCTTTTCTAATCTGATGGGGGACTGACCCGGGGCGATGGCCTCGCCGGCCGTGAGGGTCCCTGTATCGTGCGCGAGCTGTGCGAGCGAAACAAACCAATCCGCGTTGGCCAGCACCCGCTGGGCCCTGGCCTGTTCCAGGACGCTTTGGGCCGAGAGGAGGCGGAGCAGGCTGCCGACGCCCGCCTTGTATCGGCCGAAGGCCACCTCGTAGGATTCGGTGGCGCTTTTAAGCAGGTCTCTACTGGTCGTGACGCGTTGTTCAGCGGTCTTCAGATTGTAATAACTGGTCCATACATCCAGAACCACCTGCTGTTCCGTGCGTGACAGACGTGCCTGGGCCGCCTTTTCGTCGGCCCTGGCCTGCATCTCGTCATACTGCTGCGAATAGCCTGTGAAGATCGGGATGCTGAGCTGTATGGTCCCGCCGTAGCTGTTTCCCCACGATAGCGAGGAGTCATAGTAGGTGCGCCTCAAGTTCGCGGTCCCGCTGATGGAAGGATAAGCCCCGGCTTCCACTTTTCGGACATTGGCTTCGGCCTTCCTCACCTGGGCGCGTGCAGCACTGAGGTCCGGCCTGTGTTTTTCGGCTTCTGCAAGATACGCGTCCACTTGCTTCAGAGTCTCCGTGAGCGGAATCTCCGTCCGGGGGATGCCGATGTCGTAAGGTGTACTGGCCGGCAGACCCATGGCAGTGGCCAGGGCGCCCCTCGTGGTCTGGATCTGACCGCGCAGGCCGGCTAACGCCAGCATGGATTGTGCCAGGGCGGTCTTCGCGTCCAGAACGTCGGCGATCGTGGCTACGCCCGTGTGGTGACGATCCACAGCGGCATCCAGATTCGTTTTGGCCTCCTTGTAAGTGGCCTGTTCGGCCTCGAACAGGGCCTTGGCGGTCACGTAATTGTAATAGGCCTTTTCCACCAGGAGGATGACGCTCTGGATCATGGCGTTGTGGGCCCAGTCGGCCGAAATAAGGGCTTCCCTGGCCTCCGCCACGGCCGCGTCACGGACCCCGAAATCAAAGAGGAGCCAGTTGAGTTGTAGCCCCGCCGAATAGTTACGCTCGTTGTAGGAAACCAGACCTTCCTGTGATTGGCCGTGGAGACGGTCCAGACCGGCGGTTGCACCCACCAGGGGGTAGTACTCGCCCTTCTTGCTGCCGTAGGCGGCGGCGGCGGATCGGGCCTGGGCCCAAGTGGCTGCGGTTTCGGGGTTGTTTCGAAGGGCAATATCCACGATGTCCAGTAGGCTGAAGGACCTCCCGCTCTTCAGA
>Ga0307440_1001095_pt1 | contig 13265 bp, 7 predicted proteins | sample SalMarWE160410MG_FD_202150 | JGI IMG/M metagenome (GOLD analysis project Ga0307440, IMG submission 202150) | Salt marsh sediment microbial communities from the Plum Island Ecosystem LTER, Massachusetts, United States - WE1604-10 | ecosystem: Environmental > Aquatic > Marine > Intertidal zone >... | reverse complement strand
GTCTTCCGAGCCATCTTCAGCCCCCGTCCCGAGTTCCTCGCCAACACGGTGCTGTCGTGGCTGCATATCCCGCCGCAGCGCTGGCTGTTCGAGACCAAACCCGTCACCGAGGTGCTCTTCGGCGGCCTGTTGCACCGCCTGGGCGTCGAGCACATCACGGGTTTCTGGGCGGGCCCGAGCCTGGCGCTGGTGACCATCATCTTGTTCGGCATCTGGACCTTCACGGGCTACAACGCCGTGATCTTCCTGGCGGGCCTGGGAAACATCCCCCAGGATCTCTACGAGGCCGCCGCCATCGACGGTGCCAACCGCATCCAGAGCTTCCGCCACATCACCGTGCCGCTGTTGTCGCCGGTGACGTTCTACCTGACCGTGCTCGGCTTCATCGGCACCTTCCAGGCCTTCACCCACATCTATGTCATGCGCCAGCTGGCGGTGCGGGACGCCGTCGATACGGCCAGCATCGTGATCTTCGACACCTTCTACAAGCGCAACAACTGGAGCCTGGCGGCGGCCCAGTCGGTGGTGTTGTTCGCCATCATCCTGATCCTCACGCTCTACCAGAGCCGCTTCTTCGGCAGGAGCGTGTTCCGTGGCTAGCCTCCCGCCCGACGCCGTCCGCTCCGCGCGCGCGGCCGGCGCCGAGGCCGCCGGGATCGGCGCCCGGGCGGCCCGTGCCGGCAGCGAGCCCTTCGAGTTCAGGCTCTCCCAACTGCCCGTCTACTTCCTGCTGCTGGTGGGCGCGCTGGTCTCGTTCACGCCGTTCTTCTACATGGCCTCGACCTCGCTGATGACGCTCGGCGAGACCATCAACCGGCGCCTGGTGCCCGCCCATCCTCAGTGGGTCAACTACCAGCGGGCCTGGACGGAGGCCGATTTCGCGCTGTATTTCCGCAACAGCGTGGTCATCAGCGCCATCGTGATCCTGGGGGTGCTGGTCACCTGCACGCTGGCGGGCTACGCCTTCGCCAAGATCCAGTTCCCCGGGCGGGAGATCATCTTCATGGTGCTGCTCACCACGCTGATGATCCCCAGCACGGTCACCTTCATCCCCAACTTCCTGCTGATCCGGGGCGACATCATCCCCTGGGGTTCCTGGATCAACAAGCTGCCGGCGTTGACGGTGCCGTTCCTGTCGACGGCGTTCATCATCTTCTTGTTCCGGCAGTTCTTCCAGGGCATCCCCGACGAGCTGTGGGACGCCGCGCGCATCGACGGCGCCGGGCATCTTCGCTTCCTGACCGCGGTGGTGGTGCCGATGAGCCGCCCGGTCATGATGACCGCCGCTCTGCTCACCTTCGTCCGTACCTGGAACGAGTTCCTGTGGCCGCTGCTGGTCACGACCACGCCCACCTGGCGCCCGCTCGGGGTGGGGCTGTACACCTTCATCACCGAGGCGGGCCCGCAGACGCACTACCTCATGGCGGGCGCGGTGATCACCATCCTGCCCGTCATGGTCGTCTACTTCTTCACCCAGCGTCAGTTCACCGAGGGGTTCGCCACCTCGGGGCTGAAGGGATGATCGCCATTCCTCAGGAGGGAAGGGAGTACGTATGAAGCGAGGTCCGCTCGTCCTATTGGGGGCCGCGTTGCTGTTCGCGACGCTGGCCACGGCGTCCGCCCAGGGCGACTACGAGAACGTCGACCCCAGCGGCCAGACCATCACCTTCTGGCACCAGCACACGCTCGACCGCGAAACGGTGCTGCAGCAGATCGTCGCGGCGTTCAACAGCTCGAACCCGTACCACATCACCGTCAAGGCCGAGTATCAGGGCGGCTACAACGACATCTTCCGGAAGATGCTGCCCGTTCTCGACACCGCGGACGCCCCCAACATCGTCGTCGCCTACCAGAACCAATCGGCCACCTACGCGCTCGGCAACGGCGTCACCGACATGCGGCCGTTGGTGGACTCGCCCAAGTGGGGCCTCAGCGCCGCCGACAAGGCCGACTTCTTCCCGGGCTTCTTCAACGCCGACGTCTTCCCCAGCTTCGGCGGCGCGCGCTATGGCTTCCCGCCGAACCGCTCGATGGAGGTCCTGTACTACAACATCGACTGGCTGAAGGAGCTGCGCTCGGCCGGCAAGATCGACTTCGACGGGCCTCCCGTCACCCCGCAGCAGTTCCAGCAGGCCGCCTGCGCCGCCACCAAGAATCCCTATGGGAGAGCCACCACCAGTGGCGCCATCGGCTACGAGCTGTCCATCGACGCCAGCCGCTTCGCGAGTTGGACGTTCGCCTTCGGCGGCAACATCTTCGATGACGCCGCCAACCGCTTCACCTACGACTCCAAGGCAGCGAACCAGGCGATGACGTTCCTGCAGGGCCTGTTCAACGAGAAGTGCGCGACCATCGTCACCGAGAACTACGGGGACCAGACCGACTTCGGCGCGGGCCGCACGTTGTTCACCATCGGCTCCTCCTCGGGGTTGCCCTTCTACAAGAGTGCCGTCGACGAGGGCGCCAAGTTCTCCTGGAGCGTCGCCGCCATCCCCCACACCACGCCCGACCCGGTCATGAACATCTACGGCGCCAGCGTCAGCATCCCCACCGGCCACTCCAAGGAGGCCAACCTGGCGTCCTGGATCTTCATCAAGTACTACACCAGCCCCACGGTGCAGGCTCAGTGGGCCAAGGCGAGCGAGTACTTCCCGGTGCGCAAGAGCGTGGCCAACGAGCTCACCGACTACTTCGACGCCCACCCGGCCTACAAGACGGCCTTCGACCTGTTGCCCTACGGCATCGCCGAGCCGCCGGTGCCCGGCTACGACTTCGTGCGCGACGAGGTCGCCAGCGACATGGCCGCCATCATGGACGGCGCGCCGGTCGCCGACACCCTGAAGACCGCCAACGCCACGGCCAACGAGATCCTGGCCGACCAGCTCAAGGGCCTACCGAAGAACTGAGGCGCGGGCCGAACGAACGCTCCACACGAAGGGAGGGGCGCGCAACGGGGCGCCCCTCCCTTCCCGACCCGGCCCTTGCCACGTGATCCCCATGAGGCCTGCGCGGGCCTCGCGGAGGCGTGCTGGCCCTGCACCCCGCCCCCCTGGTGGATTACGCTCTCGGTGTGGTGCGCTCCCTCTATCTGCACGTCCCCTTCTGCCCCGGCGTCTGTCCCTACTGCGACTTCCACAAGATGCGCCGGAACGAAGGCCTGGTGGCGCGTTACCTCGACAGACTCGAACGCGAAGCGCACGACCTGGCCGAGCGCTACCCCGGCCCTCTCGACACCGTCTACTTCGGTGGCGGAACCCCCTCACATCTCTCCGACGACGAGATGGCCCGTGTCACCCGCCTCCTGGAAGGCACCTTCGGCTTCCCGGCCCGGCTCGAGACGACCCTCGAGGCCGACCCGCTCACCTTCACGCCCGAGCGGTTGCGACGCTTCCGGGACCTCGGCTTCGACCGGTTGTCGATCGGTCTGCAGTCGACACAGGACGCCGTGCTGCGCTTCCTCGGCCGCGTCCACGACGGGAAGCAGGGTCTGCAGGCGCTGGCGTGGGCGCTCGAGACGGGCGTGCGCGTCAACGCCGACGTGATCGCCGCGGTGCCGGGCCAGGACGCCGCGCTCGACCTCGCGCGCGTCGCGGACACGGGGGTCGGCCACATGAGCGTCTACTCGCTCACGATCGAGCCGAACACGCCCTTCGGCCTTCGCGGCGTACGCGTCGATCCGGAACGCGAGGCCGACGACTTCGAGGCCACCGCACCGCTGCTGGCGGCCTACGGGCTTCGACGCTACGAGGTGTCGAACTACGCGCGCCCGGGCCTGGAAGCCCGCCACAACCTGGGCGCGTGGCGCGGTGGCTTCTACCTCGGGCTCGGCCCCTCCGCAGCTTCCTACCTGCCGGAGGGCGGGGCCTACGGCACCCGTCTGCGCAACCCGCCGATCCGCGCCTGGCTCGAAGGAGCGCCCCCCGAGCGCGACGTGCTCGACGCCGAGGGTGTGGTCCTCGAGCGCCTGCTGACCGGCCTACGCACCCGCGAGGGGGTCGACCTCGCCGAACTGCGCGCCGTCACCGGGCTGGGACCCGAGACCACCGCGCCGCGTTGGCTGGACGAGGCCCTCCGCCACCGCCTACTCGCCCTGGACGGCAGCCAACTTCGCGCCACCGACGACGGCATCGCGCGCCTCGACGCGCTCCTGCGGGCGTACGTGCGCTCGACCTGACGCGCCGCCCCGCTCAAGCGGCGCGCTCAGCCGGCGCGCACGGCCGCACCGTTGGCGCCCGTGCGCTGCGCCTGCGCCAGCAGCCGCACCAATACCGCCGCACCCGCCAGCGTCAGGGCCCCGGGCAGCTTCAGGTCCTCGAGCGCCTCGTCGAAGCGCTCGAGCAGGTGCGGGTGACGGGCCAGGAAGCTCTCGGCCGACAGCCCGTCCTCCCGCTTGCGGGCCTCGATGAAGGCGGTGGCGAGCTTCCGCTGGGCCTCGCGCAGGTCCATCACCAGTCCGACGGCCGCGATCGTCTCCCAGGTCCCCTGGGCGGGAAGCTGCCCCAGGCCGTCGCGCAGCCATCCCAGCGCCAGACGCTCGCCCAGGGCGTAGAAGCGCGTCGCGGCCTCCTCCAGCCCGATCTCGGTCTGGCGGCTGACCTCGATGATGCCGACGCTGGTCGGCAGATAGTCGAGACTGGCGATCTCGGCCGCCAACTCGGCACCGAAGCCGAGCCTGGCGAGCTGCTTGGTGCGCCGCTTGAAGCGGCGCCGCTCGGCCGACGGCAACGTGCCCTCGATCCCGTTGCGGAGCGTCTGCAATGGCTCGCGGTAGGCCTCGACGAAGTCGCCAACGTTGCGGCGCGTGAGGTCGTTGAACAGCATCCAGCTCACCACGCCCTCCACGGCGTGCACCAGGTGGTGCAGGGCCTCGTAGTGGGCCTCCGCGGGAAGACGGGGCTGGTGCCGCTCCAGCCGCTCTCCCACGCCGCGTGCGTCGAGGACCTCGAGCGCCATCAGGGCCGCCTTGACGACGTCCATGTCGCCGGCTCCGCTGTCGCGCGCCGCCCGGTGCACGAAGCTCGCTCCGAGCAGATCGACCACCGTGTTGGTGAACTGCGTGGCGGTGATCTCGCGACGCAGCGTGTGCCGGCGGATGCCGTCGGCGAAACGCTCCCGCAAGGCGCCCGGGAAGTACTCGAAGAGGTAGTGCTCGAAGCAGGGGTCGTCCGGGAGCGCGGTCTCCAGGAGCTTCCGGTAGAGCCCCATCTTGACGTAGGCCATGGTGACGGCGAGCTCGGGCCGCGCCAGGCCCTCGCCGGCGCGTTGGCGCTCCTGGAGCTGGCGCCGGGTGGGCAGGAACTCGACCCGCGGGTTGAGACCGCCGCGCATGGCCAGCTCCTCCAGCAACGAGTCGAAGAGGGCGAGGTCCTCGACGCTGCGGCGCTCGGCCAGGCTGAGCGCCAGCGACTGCTGGTCGTTGTCGCGCAGCACCAGTCCCGCGACCTCGTCCTCGGTGTCCTTGAGCAGCCGGTTGCGTTGCTTGGCATTGAGTTCGCCCGACGCCACCAGCGGCTGCAGCAGGATCTTGATGTTGACCTCGTGGTCGGAGGTATCCACGCCCCCGGAGTTGTCGATCGCATCGGTGTTGATGCGACCTCCGCCGCGTGCGTACTCGATACGCGCCAGTTGCGTCAACCCCAGGTTGCCGCCCTCCCCGACCACCCTGCAGCGCAGCTCCGGCGCGGTGATGCGCACCGGGTCGTTGGTGGCGTCGCCGACGTCGGCGTCGCGCTCGCTGCTGGCGCGCACGTAGGTGCCGATGCCCCCGTTCCACAGCAGGTCGGTCGGCATGGACAGGATGGCGCGCACCAGATCCTGGCCGCTCAACGCCACGGCGTCGACGCCCAGCATGCGCCGGACCTCGGGGCTCAGCGGGATGCTCTTGGCGCCGCGCTCGAAGACGCCGCCGCCGGCACTGATGAGCTGCCCGTCGTAATCGCTCCAGGAGGAGCGCGGTAGCTCGAACAGCCGCTTGCGCTCGGCGAAGCTCGCCGCCAGATCGGGGTCGGGATCGAGGAAGATGTGCAGGTGATTGAAGGCGGCCTGGAGCCGGATGCGGTCGGTGTACAGCATGCCGTTGCCGAAGACGTCGCCCGACATGTCGCCGATCCCGACCACGCTGAACACGTCCTCGAAGACATCGAGGCCAAGCTCGTCGAAGTGACGCGCCACGCACTCCCAGGCGCCGCGGGCGGTGATGCCGATGACCTTGTGGTCGTAGCCGTGCGAGCCGCCCGAGGCGAAGGCGTCGCCCAGCCAGTAGCCGTACTCGGCGGCGGTCTCGTTGGCGAGGTCGGAGAAGGTCGCGGTGCCCTTGTCGGCCGCCACCACCAGGTAGGGGTCGTCCTCGTCGTAGATGATGAGCCCTTCGGGGTGGACCACGCGGTCGTCGACACGGTTGTCCGTCAGGTCGAGCAGACCGCGGATGAACACCTGGTACTGCTCGCGCACGTAGGCGCGCAGCGCATCACGGCCCAGCGGCGCCCGTTTGAGCACGAAGCCCCCCTTGGAGCCCACCGGCACGATGACGGCGTTCTTGGTCATCTGCGTCTTCATGAGCCCCAGGACCTCCGTACGGAAGTCGTCCGGGCGGTCGCTCCAGCGGATGCCCCCGCGCGCGACCTTGCCGCCGCGCAGGTGCACGCCCTCGACGCCGAGCCCGGCCACGGCGATCTCGTACAGCGGTCGCGGGTCCGGCATGCTGGCCACCGATTGAGACGCCAGCTTGAAGGAGATGTAGTCCTTGTCGAGGAAGTAGTTGGTGCGGACCGTCGCCTCCATCAGATCGAGCAGGCCGCGGAGCGTGCGGTCCTCCGGGAGCGAGCGCACGCCGGCCAGACCCGAGAGGACCGCCTCCTTGGCTGCCTCCATGCGCTCCTGACGCTCCTCGCCGGAAGCGGGGTCGAACCTGGCCTCGAAGTACGCCACGAGATCCGCCGCCACGGACGGGTGCGCCAGCAGGGTGTCGTTGACGAAGCGGCGGCTGGTGACCGCGTTGAGCTGCGCGAAGTCCATCTGGTAGGTGCGCAGCAGCGCTACCTGACGGACCGTGAGCCCGGCCTTGAGCACCAGCCGGTTGAGGCGGTCGTTCTCGGCGCGCCCCAACAGCAGGCTCTCCAGGGCATCCACCAGGCGCTGCCGATGGCGACGCACGTCGAGGGCCCGGCCCTCGGCGTCCCGCACCCGGAACACCTCGATGCCGCGCTGGCCGCCTTCGAGCGTGAGCATGTAGGGGACCTGCTCGATCACCCGGAAGCCCACGTTCTCGAGCACGGGAAGCACGTCGGACAGCGCCATGCCGTGGCCCTGGTGGTAGATGCGCACCAGGCTGGCGGCGTCCTCGCCGCGCTCCTCGGGAGGGTTGAGCACGTCGGCCAGGACGGTATTGCCGCCGAGCCGCTCGAGGTTGGCGATGTCGCGCACCGCCAGGGCGGCGCCGGTGTCGGCGGTGTAGCGCGGGTCGAACGCGTCGGTGTACCGGTCCGCCAGCTGGCGGCCCTCGCGCGCACCGTGCGCGGACACCAGCCGCTCGCGGAGCTCGTCGCGCCAGCTTCGCGCCAGGTCGGCGACCTCGCGTTCCAGCCCCTTGAGGTCGATCTCATCGGCCCGCAAGGAGGTCGTGAAGAAGAAGTGGAAGCGCACCTGCGCCTGGTCCTCGCCCATCGCCAGGTTGTAGTCGACGTGGTCGGCCACCAGCTTGCGGGCGAGGAAGTGCTGCACGGTGCGGCGGACCTCCGAGTTGAAGCTCTCGCGCGGCATGATGACCATGACGCCGACGCCCCTGCCCAGCGGGTCCGGGCGCAGCGTCACGCGGACTCCCCGCTCCTGCTCGAGCCCGAGGATGGTGCGGATGTCGCGGTGGAGCTGCTCGGCATCCGACCAGAAGAGCTCCTCGCGCGGCATGGTGTTGAACACCGCCACGATGCCCTTGTAGTCGTGCGACCCGGGGAGTGCGTCATCGAGCTCCAGCACCTGCCGCAGCTTGCGCCGCAGGATGGGGATGTGCTCGACCGGGGTGGAGTGCGCCTTGGACGTGAACAGGCCCAGGAAGCGGTGCTCGCCCAGCACCTGCCAGCTGTCCGAGAGCTTCTTGATGCCGATGTAGTCCATGCGCGCCGGGCGATGCACGGTCGACTCGGCGTTGGTCTTGGTCACCACGAACACGCGGCCGCCGGTGACGCGCTCCCGCAGACCCTCGGGGAGGTCGGCGATGGCCACCGCCTGTTCGTAGGCGCTGGTCTCGGTCTTGCGCAGGATGCCCAGGCCGCTGTCGGGCGTGACCTGCAGCGAGCGCACCCCGTCCACCGTGGTGATGTCGTACTCGCGATAACCCAGGAACACGAAGTTCTCGTCGTCGAGCCACTCCATGAAGGCGCCGTACTCCTCGAGCTCCTCGCCGCGATCACGATGGTAGCCCTGTGCGCTCTTCTTGCGCAGTCCGGCCACGTACGTGCGCATCGCCAGCGCCCGCTCGCGCATCGCCGCGTAGTCGCCGGTGGCTAGCAGCACGTCCTGCAGCACGCGTAGGATGGCGGCCGCCAGATCGGCCCGCTTCTCCTCACTCTCCAGACGCTCCACGAAGTACATCTCGACCGCTTCGCGCCGTTCCCGCTCCCCCTTGACGCCCACGCCGACGACCGCCCCCGAAGCGTCGCGCTCCGGGGTGACCATCGGGTGGAGCAAGTGGAACAGCTCCACGCCATGGCGGCCGAGCTCGGCCCGGACCGAATCGACGATGAACGGTCGATCGTAGAGCAGCAGACGGATCACGGTGTAGGGGGCGTCCCAACCGTCGGTCTCGAACCGCGGGTTGAACACCTGCACGCGCGGACCGTCCCGCAGACCGCCCTCCAGGAAATGGAGGCCGTCGACGGCCATGGCAAACAGGCTGTCGGAATCGAACTCGTCCAGGAACGCATCGTCAGCCTTGCCGAAGAGGATCTCGGCGAACCGGGTCAGGAGGGGGCCTTCCTGGCTGCCGGAGCGCCGGATCCGATTGCGTATCTGTTCCAGGGTTGCTGGCATTTCCTGCCGCCTCTCAACGGCCCGGTGGCATACCGCACCCCAGGCCGGCAGACGCTTGCACGTATGCGCCCCACTATAACCAAGGCTCCAGAAGCGTGTCCCTGGCGCCACGACGGGACCGGGACACCGTCCGCCCCCTCGGGGGTGGGCGTGCCACGGCGAACCTCCCGGCCGCCGCGACCCGCCTATACTGTCGGAGATGGCATTGCTCCTGGCGGCCCTGCTCGTCGCCGCGGACCAGATCAGCAAGGCGTGGGTCGTCGCGGCGCTGCCGGAGGGCAGCCGCGAGGTGTCCATCGGCCTCGGCTTCCATATCGTGCACATCCGCAACAACGGCGCCGCCTTCGGGATGTTGCGCAACCTCCACCTGCAACTCGGACCGCTCACCATCGACGGCACCTTCCTGCTCGGCATCCTGTCGGCGGTGGTGGCGCTGGTGATCGCGGTCTACCTGCTGCGCAGTGGGCGCCATCTGTCGATCGTCACGCGCGTGGCGCTGGCGTTGGTGCTGGCGGGCGCGACGGGCAACATGATCGACCGCTTCCGCCTGCACTACGTGGTGGATTTCATCCACTTCCACGTGCGGGGCTTCGATTTCGCGGTCTTCAACGTCGCCGACGCGAGCATCGTCGTCGGGGCCGGGCTGCTGTTGCTCGCGAGCGTGCTGGCGTCTGGCGTAGGGGAGACGACGACATCACGCCGCCGCGCACCGAGCCATCCCCACAGCGATCGTTCCGTCGTCGCCGTCACGGACTTCCCGGATCTACCCCCACTCCGTCCGGACCGGCGCGAGGACGCAGCCGGCGGCACCGGCGCCGAGTCGGCCCGCGGCGACTAGGCCCACACCGACCAGGCCCGCAGCGACCAGGCCCGCAGCGACCACACAGCGACCACACAGCGACCGCACAGCGAGCCGGCCCGCAGGGGCGGAGCCGCACGACCCGGCGACGCCGGCTGATCGACCCGACCGACCCGACGGCATCACCGACGTCAGCGACGTCAGCGACGCACCAGCAGGAACCGCTCCCGACCCGTCAGATCCCGCTCGATGCGGGGCTCGCGCCAGGCGCCGGCCTCGCGCAAGGCCGCGCGCACGTTGCGCGGGTCGAGTTCCAGCGCCAGCAACGCACCGCCTGGCAGCAATCGCGCGGCCTGCCTCAGCAGCCGCCGCGCGAGCCGCAGACCGTCCGGACCGGCGTACAGGGCCAGAGCCGGATCGCGCTCGGCCTCGGGCTGCAGCGTGCCGGCGTCCGCCTCGGGGAGGTAGGGGAGGTTCGCGACCAGTGCATGGCAGCGGGCTGCGAAGGCGGCGACATCGGCCTCGGCCAGCAGGTCGGAGCGAAGGACCCTGACGTCGAGATGCAGCCGCTGCGCGTTGCGCCGCGCCAGGGCCACCGCCTCGGGGACCACGTCGGCTGCGATGACCTCGGCGTCGGGACGCTCGGCGCGCAGCGCCAGCGCGATGGCGCCGCTGCCCGTACCGACATCGAGCACGCGCGGGCGCTCCACTCCCTGCAGTGCTTCCAGCACCAGCTCGACCAGACGTTCGGTCTCGGGCCGCGGCACCAGCACCGACGTGTCCACGGCGAGCTCGAGCCCGTAGAAGGGGGCGGTGCCCAGGATGTGCTGAAGCGGCTCGCGCGCCACGCGGCGGCGCAGGCTGTCGCGCAGGCGCCGCCGCTCGTCGCCGTGCAACTCGCGCTCGGGGCGGAGCATGAGGACCGAACGCTCCAGCCCGGTCGCAGCCTCCAGCAGCGCCAGCGCTTCCGGCGCAGCGCTATCGATCCCGGCCGCCTGTAGCCGCCGGATCACGATCCCCCGCGCCTCGCCCAGAGTCAGGCTGCCCACCGCCGAGATCACGCCGCGCACATCGTCCGGACCGTCCATCGCGATCGGTAGTGTACGCCGCGTCCGACCCGTCGCGCGATGCCCCGGCCCGGCCATCGGATGTCGCCGCGGCGGCTCCGGGGAGCGCTGCGAATCCGCTCACGGTGCGCCACGCGAGGCTTGGTATGCTTGGACCGTAAACGGTAATCAGGATCTCGTCAGGAGATCCCTTAGGGGAGGTATCCGCATGAGGAAGGTGCTGTTCACGCTCTTCTTCGCCTTGTTCGGGTCCGTCTTCGCGCAAGGCACCATAACCGTGTGGACCCATTTCGGCGGCCCTGAGCTTCAGTGGCTGCAGGACTCGGCCCAGAGCTTCCAGAAGGCGACCGGTACCACCGTCAACATCGTGACGGTGCCGTTCGGGGACATCAAGCAGAAGTTCATCCTCGGTGCGCCGCAAGGCAAGGGACCCGATCTGGTCGTCACCCTGCCCCAGGACCAGATGGGCGAGATGGCGGTGGCCGGCGTTCTCGAACCGCTGGACAAGTACGTCACCGAGAACTACATCTCCGGGCTCGAGCCGGTGTCGGTGGACGCCTTCACCTACGGGGGCAAGCTCTTCGGCATGCCCATGAGCGCCGAATCGGTCGCGCTGATCTACAACAAGAAGCTGGTACCGCAACCGCCCAAGAACTGGGACGAGTTCCTGGCGATCGCCAAGAAGTACACCACCGGTGACACCTTCGGCTTCCTGTACAACGAGACCGACGCCTACTTCAACTACGGTTTCTACCGTATGGAGGGGGCCTACGTCTTCGGCAAGAACGCCGACGGCAGCGCCAACACCTCCGACATCGGGATGGGCGGCGCGGCGGGCGCCAAGGCGCTCGACTTCATCAAGGCGCTGCGCTACACCTACGGGTTGGTGCCCGACGGCGTCGACTACGGCGTGGCCGACGGGGCCTTCAAGGACGGCGCGCTCGCCATGATCCTCAACGGCCCGTGGGCGCTGGGTGACTACAAGAAGGCGAACCTCGACTTCGGCGTCATGCCGTTCCCGACGCCTCCGGGCACCAAGCAGCCGTGGGGTCCGTTCGTGGGCGTCCAGGGCGTCGTCGTCAACGCCTACTCGAAGGACAAGGTGGCTGCGGTCAACTTCGCGAAGTTCCTGGTGACCCCGGAATCGCAGGTGTCGTTCAACCAGGCCGGCGGCCGCATCCCGGTCTCCACGAGCGCCCTCGCACAGCTCTCGTCCGATCCGGTGGTCAAGGGCTTCTCGGAGGCCATCGCTCTGGGCACCCCGATGCCCAACGTGCCGGCGATGGGTAAGGTCTGGGGCCCGATGGCCGACGCCCTGAAGCTCGCCGAGGCCAAGAAGGACTCCGACACCACCCAGATCGCCAACGACTTCGTTACGCAGATCCAGAAGGGCATCGCCGGCTCGCAGTAGCGCGCCGGCCCCGCACGGACTCCGAGCGCCCCCGGCCCGGCCGACCGCCGGTCGGGGGCGCTTCCCGTACGCCGACCGCCCCTCTGGAGGTCCCCGATGCACCGACATCCCCCGGGATTCCGCGGCCTGCTGCTCGCGCTGGCCACCCTCACCGCCGCCGTAGGGCTGGCGGTGGTGGTGGGCGTGCTGCTGTTCTGGCTCGTCCGCGTGTGGGTTCACGACCTGCCGAACTATCTTCTGCTGCTCACCACCGGCCTGGCGTTGCTGCCCATGCTGGTGCTGTTCCGGCGACGCTTCCCATTCCTTTCCGACTGGTATTATCTGCTTCCGGCCACGCTCTTCCTGCTCGCCTTCACCGTCTACCCCATCGTGTTGACGATGGCGCTGGCGTTCACGAACTTCTCCGGCAAGAACTACGGGCGGCCCGATCGCGCCACCGAGACCGCGGTGACGTTCGTCGCGCCCGACACTCTGCGCTTCCCCTCCGATCCGGCCCGGGCCCTGCAGTGCGGCGATAGCTGCGTGGGGGCCCAGCTGGAGGTGTATCGGGGCAACGACCGGGCGCGACAGACGGTGACGGGCGAAGGGTCGACGACGCTCACCCTGAACCGCGCCCCGGCGTTCGCAACCTCGACGCAGGCGGGCCAGCTCTACGTCGCGAGGATCAGCAACTACCACTTCATCGGCTTCAGGAACTTCACCTTCATCCTGTCCAACGCCGCTACCTCGCTGTGGCCGGTGTTCCGCTGGAACGTGGTGTTCGCCGCCGGCAGCGTGCTCCTCACGGCCCTGATGGGACTGATCCTGGGCGTGGTGCTCAACGACGCCAAGTTGCGCTTCCGCAACTTCTACCGGACCGCCCTGATCATCAGCTGGGCGCTGCCGAACATCATCACCATCCAGATGTGGAACGCGCTGCTCAACCAGCAGTTCGGCGCCGTCAACCGGTTGCTGGGCTTGCTCG
>Ga0307440_1001091_pt1 | contig 13307 bp, 11 predicted proteins | sample SalMarWE160410MG_FD_202150 | JGI IMG/M metagenome (GOLD analysis project Ga0307440, IMG submission 202150) | Salt marsh sediment microbial communities from the Plum Island Ecosystem LTER, Massachusetts, United States - WE1604-10 | ecosystem: Environmental > Aquatic > Marine > Intertidal zone >... | reverse complement strand
GATGGTAGACGGACATGTGAAGGGTGCGGGTCAGATGGTTTCTCCATGACTGGCGGGGCGCCATGAGGGCGAACCATTGGCCGGCCGGGCCGGGCAGGCTCTCCTCCTGGGCCAGGGTGATATCCCGGTTCATGAGGCGAGCCCGAAAGGGAGCATCGCACTGGATGAGCAAAAAGTGCTCGGGCGGCACCATGACCATCCGCCGGGTGTCCTCGGGCCACCGCCATCGGATCACCCGGCTCTCCTTGCTGGCGGGATTGAGCCGCCGGCAGAATTCCTCGGGATCCCCCGCCAGGTGCCTGGCGGCGGTGTCTGGATCAAAGTCTTCCAGGTCCTTCACCTGAAAGACACTGCAAAAGACCTCCAGCGCCTTTGCCCGAAGCCGCTGGTGAACGAGCCGTGCCACAGGTGCCGTGCCCGTCCTGGAGGCTGCCTCCATATCGGGGAGATCCTCATGGGAATCGCTCAGGCACAGCACCTGACCGGGCTCCAACCGGCAGGTGGGCAACCCCTCCTGGTACGTCACGGCCACGGCAGCGCCGGAGAGGAGATCCACCAGGCCGCTATCCGGGATCGCCATGGCCTCGGCCTGCCAGGCGCCATGGGCCGCGGCGTCCTTGTCCAGGTTGGCCACCACCAGAAGCCGTTTTCCGCTGGCCCGATGATGCCGCAGGAGGGCCACGTGGTTTCCCGGGCCAGCCTCGACCAGGCGCAGCTCGGTTCCGTCATGAAAGGCCGGGTGATGCTTCAGGAGGCTTGAAAGCCTGTGAATATTGGCCACCTGGTTGTCCGCCGCCCCCCAGTTCAGGGAGTTGGCCTCGTGAACGACGATTTTCTCGGTGGCGAACCACTCCACACCGTTGGCAAAACCAAAGGCGCCGTGGAACGAAAACAGCGCGCAAAGATCCGTGCGAAGCCGGGCATAGGGTTTGGATTGTGTTGCCAGGCGCGGATTGTCATGGGTTTCGGCATAGTGCAGGCAGAGCCCCTCCTGCCGGCTGATCCCCATCGCCTCGGGCAGATAGGACTCGATCTCGTGACGGGTGTAGTTCTGGAAGAGTTCGGAGTAGGCCCAGTTGAAGTTGGCCAGATTCAACAGATCCCGGGTCACGGAAAGTTTGCCCCCCAGGCCCTCAACGAAAAACACCGTATCCGGATACTGTTCCCGGACCCTGGCGACGATATAGCGCCAGGCGGGCACCGGAATCATATACCCGGCATCGCACCGGAATCCATCCACCCCCCTGCGGCACCAGGTGAGAAAGACCCGGGCCATGTAGCGCCACAGGTCCTTGTGGGAATAGTCAAGCTGGGTCAGATCCTCCCATTTGACGCCCCAGGCGCCCGGTACCGTGATTCGGCCGTCCGGCTCGCGGAGCAGCCATCGGGGATGGGTTTCATGGAGGCCGGCGGCCCAGCCCGTATGGTTGATGGCAATATCGAGAATGAGCTTCCCGTGACGGCGGTGAATGGCATCCACCAGCTCCTCGAACTGTTCCAGGGGCGTGGCGTGAAGATCGAATTGGGCCAGGGCCGGATCGACGCCTGTAAAGCTCAGGGCCGCATAGGGACTTCCGAACCGGCCCATGCGGCCGTAGGTGGTGGGCGTCGGGTGGATCGGCAGCAGTTGGATGATGCGGCAACCCAGGCGGCCCATGATAAAGTCCAGCTCTCCGATCAGGTCCCGAAACGTTCCCGAGGGGGGAATCACGGTATAGCCCCGGTGGTCCAGGGCGTCGATATTGACCCTCTGCGCATCGCTTTCGTCGGCCAATCCGGCCTTATTCGGACCAAACTGGCGCACGAAAGCGTTATAAACGAGGTTGGCGCAACAGGTATCGGCAGGGGCGACGTTGATCTGGGTATTTTCGCCCTGGGGCCATATCGGGTCGGATTGTCCGTCCCCGAGATAGAAGCACTTGGCTTCGAAGTGGCCCACCTGGCACAGGGGCAGCGTAATCTCAAAGGTATCGGCGTCGCGCCGGAGCATGGGAAAATCGAACCAGCTGCGGCCCAGGGGCGGAAGGTTTTCATGGATCGAGCGCACGATTTCTTCCCGCAAAATGTCCGCGCTGCCAATCTGGGTCCGAAGCCAGGCGCTTCCCCCCGCCGCTTCCGGTGCCTTCAACCGGAAGGTCAGGGTGTCACCGCAAAAAAAAAGCATCCGGGCGCCGGGTGCCGGGCTTTGCTGCAAAGGCATGGGGCTTGTCATGTTTCATACCGCCCAGTTGTGTTTCTTTCGCCTGTCTTGACCGCAGCGCCTCTTCCAGCCATTTCTTCGGTCCATTCCGCTGCGGCGTTCATCAAGAAGGGCTCTGTCCCAGGCCAGCAGCAGCTGCCGCCGCTCGCCTCGCCACCGCCGATCCGGAACGCATCGACGGTCCAAGAGCATCTTTTCGTCTAAAAGCGTTTTTTCATCCATAACGACCTCCAGAGCAGAGGCGAACCTCTTTGATATCCCTGTGGGGTTTCTGCCCTGTTGCCGCGGCAGTACCCGGTCAGCCGGAGACCGGATTCATGACAGCCCAGGCCGCTCATGACGGCCCACCGGCTTTTCCCAACGGATCGATCTGGAGTGACATTCAAAAAGGAGAACCCGTTTTTAAAACTAACGCTGCCCAGGGGGACATTGCAATGGGAAAATGCGGATCCAGGGTTCTTAAAATATCCGGTTGGATGCAATCACGGCCCCATCGGGAATCTCGATCTGCGCCGGTCCCCGGTTTTCAATGGTGACATCGCCGACAATTCTGACCCCCTGTCCAAACACCACATCGCCGGATACCCGGAGACTGCGGCATTCGACCAAGGATGGAGGCCCTTTGGGGAACCGGCGTTCAAAATTATCGAGACGCTTATAATAGGCCGGATCCAGGTGGATGCGGACGGCTTCGGTTTGAACCGCCGGGCTTCGGATCAGATGCCTTTCCGGCGTCAGCAGATAACGGTCTGAGCGGATGGACAAGAGGTCTGAGCACGATTTCACGGGTAAAAAGCGGGACCTGGGAACGCTGACGCCCATGGCCTTATCAAAAAGACAGATGGCGGCGCCCATGGCCGTCTCCACCTGGTATACCGGGGGGCTCGACTCGTCTCGCGGGTCAAGGGGTTTTGAATTCAGGATAAGGGGCAGCGGGACGATGCCCCTTTCCTCGATAAGCGTCTTGAAGGAGGGAAGGTGAATCCAGATATTGTTGGTATTGAAAAACCGATATCGGCTGATGTCTTGGAAGGCCGTCATTTCCTCCGGGGGGCACTGGGCCGATTCCCGCAGGATCATCCTTCCGTTCCGGTGTCGGGCCAGATGTCCGCCCTTGGCGTCCGAGGGTTTGCGACGAGCCACCTCCATCATGAAGGGAATCCGGTGTTGAACGAAGAATCCCAGGATGCGAAGGTCGATGGAGGCACCCAGATTGTCCGAGTTGGAGATAAAGGCGTAATCGATCCCCTCATCGAGAAAGCGCTGCAGGAGCCCTGATGCGTAGAGGCTGATGTAGATATCCCCATGGCCGGGGGGATTCCACTCCAGCTTCGGGTCCTTGGGCCAGGTGGCGGGGCGGAGATCCTCCTTGAGGATTTTCGGAAATTTATTTTGAACGAAGGCCAGGGGGGGCCTGGCGGGCTTGAGCCGGGCGATCTCAGCCAGGGTCTCCTCATGGGTGCTGAAGCTATTCATGAGGCACAGGGCTGTATTATCTCTTTCCGCTTGGGCGAGGAGGATTTCAAGAAAGGAGAGCCCCTCCTTTGCCTGGATCAGGCTCTTGGCGCCGGTCAAGCCCATGGTCGTGCCCAGCCCGCCGTTCAATAGGATGCGGACGGTCCGGGGCAGGGCCTGCTGGCCGACCTCTTGGCAGCCCATAAAACAGTCTTCCTCTCTCACCTCCCTGATATCCAGGGCCGTGATGTCCCTGTCGTGGATGATTCCATTGGCTCCATTTGCAATCTGCTGATAATAAAAAGAAAATGTATTTATTACCCGGTCGGACAGCGCTTCGGCACGCATCTTGGCAACACAGGCGTCCAAGTGGTTCCCAGGGGCGGGGGGCGAACTCATGGGCTTGGGTTCCTTTCTGTTGCTGGCGGTTGTCCGGGGTGTTTCCGGCATGGAACGTCCTGGTCGATAGGATCCCCACAGCGGCTGGGGGGGGGCGATAAGTTCCTGAAGCATGAGGTGAACCGCCTCCCCGTGAGTGGGCGAAAAGAGACGTCCTCCGATGATTTTTCCGGTGATATCCGACACCAGGATAGTGGCCGACAGCTCGGGGTCGCCCTCTTGAATGCAAACGGTTCCCGTGCAACTCAGGATTTCAAGAGAGGTCTCTTCCGTGAGGGTGACATACACCTGCTGCTGTTGATCGAAGGTGCCCACCGTCACGCAGGACAGGGCACCGGTCAGGGAGAAGGTGGCCGCGGAGAGGTTGTGATGGCGGCAGACAGATACAATGGCATCAAGGAGCGGTTCAGCGCTGGGAAGCTGCTGAAAAAAGAGTCGCCCCGGCATAAAACTCCCGTTGAGATCCATACCCCCTCATGCGTGAATTCAGAGACAAGACAGTCTCTTGTGATTGACAGGCTGGTCCTTGCATCTTCATCCCTACCCTACCCAAAGGGCGTTGGGATGTCAAACGCTCCGGAGGGCAAGCAGCGATTCTCGGTGAATGGCATCTGTATCTTGCCGCGATTCCTCACCGGATGACTCACCGAGAACTGCTTTGCCGGGCAGAGCAATCGGGTGTAACCCCATACCGCTACGCGGGAAGGGCGCTGGATTTCAGCATCTCATTAACCTTTCAGCATATAGAATCGCTGGGGGCCGGCTGTTGACAAGGCAGGGTGGCTCGGTTAAGAGGGGGTTAGTTTATTAGGAGTATCAACCATATGAAAGGAATTCGATTATGAGTCAACAAACCGACGGCATGGCCCATGTCACGCCGGAGCGGGTCAGTCTGGACCATCGTTTTTCATTCCGGTGCCACAAGGGCGTTTCCTGCTTTACCCAGTGCTGCCGGGGGATCAACATCATTCTGACCCCCTATGATATTCTTCGTCTCAAGAACAGGCTGGAGCTGTCCTCTGAGATGTTTTTGAGCCTGTATACAGAACCCCAGTTGCTGGAGAAGACCGATCTGCCGGTGGTCACGCTGAAGATGCAGGAGGATGAACAGCGCTCCTGCGTCTTCGTGCGCGAGGATGGTTGCCTCATCTACGAGGACCGGCCCACCTGCTGCCGGTACTACCCCCTCGGTGTGGCGTCCCTGAGTCACAAGGAGGGCGCCGATGACAAGGATTTTTTCTTCTTCATCAAGGAACCGCACTGCAAGGGTTTCGAGGAGGATACCGAGTGGTCGGTTCTGGAGTGGCGTCAGGACCAGGGGGTCGACCTGCGCGACGAGGTCAATGCCGACTGGACCGATCTGCTGGTACGGAAGCGGTCTTTTCCCGCCAATATCAAGTTCACGGAAAAGAGCAAGCAGCTGTTCTTTATGGGCAGCTACAACATCGATAAATTCCGGTCTTTTGTCTTTGAAAGCTCCTTTTTGGAACGCTATAACATCGATCCGGCGGAGGTGGAAAAGATTCGGGAGGACGAGGTCGCCCTTCTCAAATTCTCTCTCCGGTGGTTGAAAAACACCTTTTTCAGAGGTGAAGGCGCTCCCCTCAAGGATGCGTCTGTCTGATTGGAATCAAAGCGGAAGTTGGGACCATTGCAACGGCTCCCAGCTTCCGCTCCTCCGGAAAACGCCCTAGTAATCCTCGTAGCAGAGACCTTCCCAATACATCGGCGTATAGAGGCGCTCGGCCACATCCACACCGAAGAACCGTTCCAGGGGACGGAAGAGTTCAGGGGCGTCGGCGTGCACCTGGCGGGCTGCCGAAAGGATCTTTTCAAGCCCGTTTCGGGTCAGTTTTCCCAGGGGACGGCGGCAGGGACCGGCGGGCATCCCCAGAACCGTCATGAGGGTCTTGATCCCGAGGGGATTTTTTGCCTTGCAGGTGACCTCTCCAAAGGAGGTGGTCTCCCTTGTTTTGACGGATACCAGTTGAAACAGGGGATCGAGGATTTCGTTCAGCTTCCGGGCCTCATCGGTCCGGCCAGAGGCCAAGAGCCGGACCATCTCGGAGACCGCGGCCGGCAGCAGGTTGGAAAAAACGGAGATCACCCCTCCGGCTCGAATTCCGGTGTCGGTCATCATATCGAAGGTGAGGCCGTCGTCTCCGCTGAGAATCGCATAATCCGCGCCGCAGCAGGCCCGGGTCCGCCTCATGTTTTCCAGGTTGCCGGTGGCTTCCTTCACGGTGCGCACGTTGTCGAACTGCCGGGCTAGCAGGGCCAGGTCCTCGGGCAAGAGCTGCGTGCCCGTGCGACCGGGAATGACGTAAGGGATGATCTGAATGCCGGGAAAGGCCGCCGCGATGGGGGCGACGTATTCCTTTCGGATCTCTGGGGAGCTTGGCCCGTTGTAATAAGGATCCACCAGCAACACCGCCTGCACGCCGGCTTCCACGGCATGGCGGGTTCCGCTCAGGGCTTCAAGGGTGTTGTTGCTGCCCGTTCCGGCGATACTCATGGCGCGGTTCCCGCAGCTTTTGGCGCACTGCGCGACGACACGGGAATGTTCCTCCCAGTTAAGGGTGGGGCTCTCACCGGTGGTACCCACGGCCAGGACGCCTGAAATGCCGTTTTCAATCTGATATTCCACCAGCCGCTCGAGCCCGTCGTAGTCGACGCCCTCCGCCGTGAAAGGTGTGATGAGCGCTGTAAAACATCCCTCTATCATGATTTCTCCCCCCGCAATGGTAATGATCCAAGCCGACCGCTAATAAGCGGAAAGGTAAAAGAAATAAAACGCCTGTGTCAACACAAAACGCAGCGCCCTGTCCCCTGCGCGTGCGGCGGCACGCTTTTCTCCTGTACATTATGCTGTTTTTGTTGTAAAAATCGTAGCTTTAATCAACCATGGAAGATGCTGGGGGATTGAAGAGGAGTACCCCACGGGAGACACTTATGCCAATGGGAAATGGCCTTCAACTACACGAGTTGCGGTTTGCCGGATTCGGACCCTTCCGCCTGACCGTGGGCGCTGGGGAGTGCGTCGGCCTGTCCGGCCCCTCGGGAGCCGGCAAGACCCGTCTTCTGAGAGCCATTTCGGACCTGGATCCCCACGAGGGGGAGGTATCTCTGGGGGATCTTGCCTGCAGCGGGGTCGCGGCCCCCCTGTGGCGTCGCCAGGTGGCGCTGCTCCCGGCTGAAAGCGCATGGTGGCGGGACCTCGTGGGCGCCCACTTCACCTCTGTGGACGAGGCCTGGCTGTCTGCGCTCGGGTTCGACCAGGCGGTGATGGCGGTGCCGGTGAGCCGCCTCTCCACGGGGGAGCGGCAGCGCTTGGCCCTGCTTCGGATGATGGAGAACCGGCCCCGGGCGCTCCTTCTGGACGAGCCCACCGCCAGCCTCGATGCGGACAATACCCTGCGAGTGGAGGCGCTCATCAGGAACTATCACCGCCAGCAGGGGGTTCCCGTTCTCTGGGTAAGCCACGATCCGGCCCAGCTGAGGCGCGTGGCGGACCGCCGGTTTGTGCTTGAAAACGGTCAGTTGCTCGAAGCCGGGCCCCAGGTGGCCCCCTGAGGAAAAAGGAAGATCCCATATGTCCGTCATCCCCCTATCCGCCCTCGATCTGTCTCTTGCCGCCCTGCTGGTGCTGGTGCTGGCGGCACTGAGTTTTCACATGCGCCTTAAATTGACGGGAAGCCTCCTTGTGGCGGCCTTTCGCACCACCGTACAGCTGTGTCTCATCGGGATGGTGCTGAAGCTGATCTTCGCCCACGCCCAGTGGCCCTGGGTGGCGCTCATCGCCACCGTCATGCTGCTGGCCGCCGGCAGGGAGGTGATGGCGCGCCAGAATCACCGGTTCACGGGGGCATGGGGCTTTGGGGTGGGGACCTGTTCCATGTTCGTCTCTTCCTTTGCAGTGACGGTGCTGGCGCTAAGCGTCATCGTCGGCGCGGATCCCTGGTACCAGCCGCAGTATGCCGTGCCCCTTCTCGGGATGCTCCTCGGAAACACCATGAACGGCGTCTCCCTGGGGCTGAATCATCTGACCCAGGGCGCGTGGCAGCAGCGATCCGTGCTGGAGCAGCGGCTCCTGCTGGGACAGGACTGGAAGGAGGTCATATCGGACATTCGCCGCGAGAGCATGCGAACCGGCATGATTCCCATCATCAACTCCATGGCGGCGGCCGGTCTGGTGAGTCTTCCGGGCATGATGACCGGTCAGATCCTCGGCGGCAGCCCGGTTCTGGAGGCCGTGAAGTACCAGATCCTGATCATGTTCTTGATCGCTGCCGGCACCGGCTTCGGTATCCTGGCCGCCCTGGCCATCGCCAGCCGGCGCCTCTTCGACGATCGCCACCGGCTGCGGCTCGATTCGTTGAAGACGCAGTAGGTGCGCGTAACGCGATGTGCTGAAAGGAAGATCGAGACCGTTATACCCGAAGGAGCACGATCGATACGATGGTCAAAAGGAGCCCCACCAGGCCGGCCGGACTGATCCTCTCGCGATAGATCACGGCGGACAGGAGGATGGAGATGACGAAATGCATCCCCACCATGGTAGCGATGATGGACAGGGGGCCGGTCTGCAGGGCCAGCAGGAAGGCATAATACCCGGCTAGATTGAAGATCCCCATGGTGATGCCCAGCCGGATGGCCTGGACCCTTGGGGCGCTTCTACCAGTCGAAGGCACGGCCCGGTTGATACCGAGGGAGCCGATCATGCCCATCAGATAGGAGACGGCCATAAAGGCGAGCTTGTCCGTATGGACGGCCGCGAATTTGGAGGAGATGCTGGCCGTGGCGCCGGCAATAAGGGCAATGCCAATAAAGACGGCCCCCCGCAGGCGATGGTCCACAGCCCCGGACGACGGCAACCTGCGCATCTGCCATGCCAGGATCATCATGGCCGTGACGGCCAGGATCAGCCCCGCCCCCTGAAACGCCGAGAGGTGATCGTGGAAGTAAAGGAGGGAAAACACCGCCGCCACCACGACATTGAGCCGGATGAGGGTATAGGCGATGTGGGCCGAGACATACTTCAAGGCCTCGATATGGGCCACCGTGGCAAGGAGAAAAGCCGCGGCGTTCACGAGGCTCACCGCCAGCAGATACTCCAGATTCGGCTCCTGGCGTTTCTGGATGAAAAAGATCGCGGTGCTCAGCACCATCACCGTTGTCATGAAGGAGAAGGTCACCCAGGCGGTGGAGCAGCGCCGCTCGGCCGCCACCTTGTAAAAAAAGCGTTGGATGCCGAGGAGCAGCAGGGCCAGAAGTGATGGAAGATACCAGTTCATTGGCGGTGATAGTTGGACACAAACGACAAAAAAGGGGTTTCGGCGAAAACCGTAACCCCTTGGTTTTGTCTGGTAGGCACGGGGAGATTTGAACTCCCGACTTCTACCGTGTCAGGGTAGCGCTCTCCCCCTGAGCTACGTGCCTCAATGGTGGCAACCTCGATAGCACCGATCCTCTTGGCCTGTCAAGGAAAAAGCAGTGCCATCAGCGATTCTAACCCCCAGGAAAAAACTATCGATTAAAAGGAGCTGATATACTCGGCCCACTCCATGGGAAGAAGCTGCCTTTTCTTGTTGTTACACTCCTTGCAGCAGGGCACGAGGTTTCCCTTGGTGCTCCGCCCTCCCCTTGCAAGGGGCACCAGGTGATCCATGGTGAGCGCCGCCGGAGAAGTGGCTCGCTTGCAGTAGTGGCAGACGCCCTTTGCGATGCGCCGCTTCCACCACTGGCTCTGACGAAGCTGCCTTGCCTTCTGGCGCTCGGCGCGAATGGCCGCATCATCCCAGTCATTGAGATCAAAATCCATCGCCTATGCCTCCGGGCCGTCCAGGGACTGGAGCCAGGCCTCGACCGCCTCCCGCAGCAGCGCATAGTAGGCGTCAGACCCGCCGATCCCCTTCCTGCCGAAAAAATAATTGATTTCGAGAAAAAGGGGCGCCCCCATGGGCTGCCCGGATGCGTCCGCCCGGAAAAGAAGGTCCAGCCCCGCCAGATTGATGCCCGTTCGGGAGCAGAATTCGGCCACCGCCGTCCTCCCCAGCCCCTGGGGCTCAGGGTACGCCGTCCGGTCGATCCGAGCGCCGCAGGAGAGGCCGGTCAGAAAGCCTGTTTCATCGGGCAGCACCCGCCAGTAGGAGATCAGCCGGGAGCCGATGACCACCACCCGAAGGGACCTGCCGGCCGTGGGGATGTATTCCTGCAACAGAAAGCCCCGCTGGCCCGTGGCCTCGAATGCCGCCGCCCGGTCCAGGGCCCGGGTCAGGGCTTCCCGGGAATCGATGTGGCAAACGCTTTCCCCCTCGCCGCCCCAGTCGAACTTGAAGACCAGGGGGAAATCCGCAGAAAAAGCACTGGCTCGGGTCTTGAATTCGGAAACGGAGGCAAGGCTGCAGGTCTTCGGCACGGGCACGCCGGTCTTTTCAAAGAGCCGTGCCTGGCCGGTCTTGCCGGGAAATTGGAACCGGGCATCGTACTGGGGAAAGACATGCCGGCAGTGCTTCCGGGCCATCTCGTAAAGACTCCAGTAACACCCCTGGGGAAGGATAACGGCCCGGGCCCGGGAGATGGCCGCAAGATCCTCCGCGTCGGGCGCACGTCCCGCGCAGAGCCGGTTTTCATCCTTTTCGATGAGCGGGTGGTAGGAGAGGATCATCCGTAACCGAACCGTCGCAGGGCCCGGGTATCCCGGCTCCAGTTTTTCTGCACCCGGACGAAGAGCTTCAGAAACACCCGGGCCTCCAGCAGGTGCTCGATTTCCGCCCGGGCCGCCTCTCCGATCTGCTTCAGTTTCTGACCCTTTTTTCCGATGACGATGCCCTTCTGGGAATCGCGCTCCACGTGAACCGTGGCATGGATGTGGACCACTCGCCCTTTTTCCTTGAAGGATTCCACCGTGACGGCGGTGGCGTAGGGGATCTCCTGGTCGGTGAGCCGGAATACCTTCTCCCGCACCATTTCGGCCACGATGAAGCGCTGGGGCAGGTCGGTGAGGGCATCTTCCGGGAAAAAGGGCGGCCCCTCGGGCAGGAGGCGCTCCATTTCAAGGAGTAGCGCCGCCACCTGATCCCCGCTCGTAGCGCAAATGGGAACCAGCGCGGCGAACTCATGGCGCCTGGACCATCGGTCTATCTCCTTGAGCAGTTTCTCTCGGGAAATGAGATCGATCTTGTTGAGGGCGAGGATCACCGGTGACCTGAGCGATGCCATCCGCTCTAGGAGAAGGCCTTCGGAGGCCTCGTCCGGATGGCTGGCGTCCACCATGAGGAGCACCATATCGGCCTCGGTAAGGGCCGAGAAGGCCTCGTCCACGATCCGCTCGTTGAGGGGCCCTATTGCCCGGTGAATGCCCGGGGTATCGACAAATACCATCTGGGCGCCCTGCCGGTGCACCACCCCGAGAACGCGGTTTCGCGTGGTTTGGGGCCGTTGGCTGGTGATGGAGATTTTCTGCCCCAGCAAGCGGTTGAGCAGGGTGGATTTACCCGTGTTGGGAGCCCCCGCGATGGCGACAAAGCCGGATCTGAAGGTTGTTTGTGCCTCTGTCATATGAATTACATGCCCGGTAGGCGGTTCAGGCCTTGATTTTTAGTTTCGGCCAGAGTTGTTCCATCCGCAAGCACCAATGGCCGCCAGGATGGTCAAGCCTGCGGCTCAAAAGCGCGGCACAGCTCCTGGATGCGCTCCCACAGGATATCGCGGCCCTGGCGGGTTTTCGCCGAAAACAGGATCAGCGTCTCGGGATCGATCCCCATCTCCCGGCTGATGGCCAGCCGGCGGTTCTTCTGTTTTGTTTTGGACAGCTTGTCCGCCTTTGTCAATACCCACAGGCAGGCGATGTTCCGGGCCGAGAGCCAACCTGCCAGGCTGTGCTCCTCAGGCCCGGGTTGGCGCCGTATATCCAGAAGGTTGACAAGGCCGCTCAGGTTCTCCCGCTCGCCGATATACCGCTCGATCATGGGCCCCCAGTTTTTTCGAACCGCCACCGGAACCTTCGCATACCCGTATCCGGGCAGGTCGACGAACAGGACCGATCGGTTTACCAGGAAGAAATTGATCAGCTGGGTGCGCCCCGGCGTGCGGCTGGTCTTTACCAGATGCCGCCGGTTCACCAGGGTGTTGATGAGGGAGGATTTGCCCACGTTGGAGCGTCCGGAAAAGGCCAGCTCCGGGTATTCCGGGGGCGGGTACTGGGTCGGTTTGACGGCGCTGGTGATAAATTCCGCGGATGAGATGATCATGGCGTTGCGGCCTCGTTCGGTTCCCCTATCGGCGCTTCAGATAGGCTTCGATCCGGTCCATTCCCTCGGTGATGTTTTCGATGGAATTGGCGTAGGAGAACCGGATATAGCCCTCTCCATTGGCGCCGAAGGCAATGCCGGGGGTGACGCCCACATGGGCCTTTTCGAGAATGTCCATGGCCAGTTGGAAGGAATCCTGCGAAAACCGCCTTGCATTGGCGAACACATAGAAGGCGCCCGTGGGTTCCACCGTGATGCCGAACCCCATCTTCTTCAGCCGGTCGATCATGTATCGCCGGCGCCGGTTATAGGTGTCCAGCATGCGCCGGACCGGCCCGTCCGCCTCCCGGAGGGCGGTGATCCCGGCCGCCTGGCTGACGGCATTGGCGGAGATGAAAAAGTTCTGGTTGATCTTCTGAAGGGGGCGGATAAATTCCCTGGGCGCAATCAGGTACCCCAGCCGCCAGCCGGTCATGGCATAGAGCTTGGAGAAACCGTTCAGAACAAAGGCCCGGTCCGTGAATTCCAGAATGCTGTGGGCCTTTCCCTCATAGACGAGCCCCTGGTAGATTTCATCGGAAATGATGTACGGTGAAAAGGCCGCGATGGCCCGCATGCGGCGCTCCGAAAGCAGGTTGCCCGTGGGGTTCGAGGGAGAGTTGATCAGGATGGCCCGGGTCCGGTCCGTGATTTTGCCGGAGATGGCACTGGACCGGTACTGGAAGCCGTCCTCCTCGTACACGGGCACCGTCACCGGCACTCCGTCCAGAAAGGTGATGAAGTTCGGATAGCAGCAATAGTGGGGATCGGAGATGATCACCTCGTCTCCGGGCTCCAGGATCGCCGAGAGAAGGAGAAAGAAAAGGGGAGAAGTGCCGTTTCCCACCAGGACCTGATCCGGGTCCACCCGGACCCCGTAGGTCTGAAGATAGTGGGCACAGATGGCCTCGCGCAGCTCAACCACCCCCATGCTGTGGGTATAGTGGGTGTGCCCCTCTGCA
>Ga0307440_1001090_pt1 | contig 13314 bp, 11 predicted proteins | sample SalMarWE160410MG_FD_202150 | JGI IMG/M metagenome (GOLD analysis project Ga0307440, IMG submission 202150) | Salt marsh sediment microbial communities from the Plum Island Ecosystem LTER, Massachusetts, United States - WE1604-10 | ecosystem: Environmental > Aquatic > Marine > Intertidal zone >... | reverse complement strand
TCTGTAAAATGAAGCACCGGTCAAAAATTTTAAATGGATAATAAATCACAGGATATCACCATATTAAAAGAAGCAATTCTGAATTGTGCCAGATGTGACCTCGCAAAAACCAGGAAGAATGTTATTTTCGGTGAAGGCAATATCGATGCCGGAATAATGATTGTTGGAGAAGCACCGGGCAGAGATGAGGATATTAACGGAAGGCCATTTATAGGATTGTCAGGGCAGTTGCTTGATAAGATCTTGGCTGCCTGTGGATTTACAAGAGAAGAGCATGTTTTTATTAGTAATATAGTCAGGTGCAGACCTCCGGGCAACAGGTTACCAACAAGATACGAAGCTTCAGTTTGTATCCCATGGCTGAATCAGCAAATTGAGATCATTAACCCCGTTATTCTTATTCTGCTTGGTTCAACAGCATTAAAATACATGACGGGTGGGGACCACAGGATTACCAGGGACCATGGTAAATGGCTTAATATATCCAATCGCCTGGTGATGCCGGTTTACCATCCGGCTGCCTTGCTACGCGATCCTTCACTAAAAAAGTGTACATGGGAAGATTTCAAAAAGATTTTTTATAAATACCGTGAACTGGTCGATCAGGAACATTTCTCCCCGTATATCATTAATAAGGGTATGGTCAGTAACCAGGATATTAATAACAATTAACCAGATTGATAATGAGAATATCAGTGCTTACGGAAAATAATCCGGGATCGTTTACTCCGGCAGAGCATGGGTTGTCATATCTGATCGAATATGACGGGAAAAGGATACTGTTTGATACAGGTCAGAGTGATCTTCACATGCGAAATGCTAAAAAAATGGATATCAGCCTGGATATTATTGATGCAGTTGTTTTAAGTCATGGTCATTTTGATCACGGTAACGGACTGGTTTATCATAAAGGACATACCCTTGTTTGTCATCCCGGATGCTTTGTGAGGCGCTATCGTAAAAGTGATCATACATATATCGGACTGCAAAATACCATGGTAGAATTATCAGGTATTTTTGATTTAATAACCACTTCAAGACCTTATAAAATATCCGACAAGTTTTTCTTCCTGGGGGAGATACCCAGGGAATCAGAATTTGAATCCCGTAGCACCTCTTTTATTCTGGAGGATGGCACGCCTGATTATGTAATGGACGACAGTGCACTGGCTATGGTACTTACTGAAGGATTATTTGTAGTCACAGGCTGCGGACATTCCGGCATAATAAATACACTTGAACATGCAAAAAAAGTTACGGGGACCAATGATTTATTTGGTATTATGGGAGGATTTCACCTTAAAGAAGACAACCAACAGACTAAAGAGACTATCAGGTACCTCGAGGATAATAAAATAAAACATGTTTTTCCTTCGCATTGTACAGAACTGCCTGCCCTGACAGCTTTTTATGTAAGTTTTGGGATACAGCAGATCAAAACGGGGGACGTACTGGAATTTTAGAAATATCTATTCTGCAAGGATTCTCTTTTCATCCCTGTAACTTCTTATATTCTTAATTTTTTTCAGGTAATTTATTGTTGCTTCCGCTGTATTAATAAATAATGAATGCCCAGGGTCATTATGTTCGTATTTGTAAACCTGGGTCATGTAATCGTTCATTGCCACAGAATAGGTTTTATTCAGGTCAAGTGCCTGGCTGTCTTCAGTAATGAGAGATATCTCTTTAAGATTACCGTCTTTATCCTTTTTCAGTTTTATTGTGATCCCTGATGGAAATGGCGGATGATTGTTGTCCATTTTACAGGCTGAATGCAACATTGATAAAATCTCGTGTCCTGTCAGGTTTGTCAGGACAAGGGCATTCCCGAACGGATCAAGTTCATAGATATCCATTATGGTAACAGGACCTTTTGACAGGTGACTGATACGGACGCCACCGGGATTTACAAAAGCCATATCAGCTTTAGCTGAAGCTCTCTGTGCATCAGCCATCAGGTAGCCCAGGTCTTCGTGCGATGAAAAATCATCGGTTGAAGTAGCTATAACTTCCTTGAGGCCGGGATTGTCATTAAAACTGTTAACCATGGAGCGTATCCGTGAATTCTCTTTCCCTGATTTATTAATGTCGATGAGCCGCATTGATTTTTGTAATGTTCCGTCTTCCTTTTTATTTAGCTGTATAAGAGTTCCGTATTTCAGCTTACTACCGGCCTGGGTAATCATGATACCGTTGAAGACCTGTTCTTTTGCAATCCGTGTGTGTGAGTGTCCGCCTATGATCAGATCGAGTCCGGCAGGCAAAGTATTGGCAAGCTTAATGTCACTTTCAAAACCAAGGTGGGTCAATGCTATAAAAATATCACTTTTATCTTTAAGCCAGAGATACTTCGGTGCTGTATCAAATGCTGATTTAAAAGTGAAACCTTTTACTTTGTCAGGATGAGAATCGGGTATACCATTCTGATTGATCTGGATCAGACCAAGGAAAGCCAGCCTCAGGCCATTCTTCAGCTTTATTATTACATAGGGCTTTATTTTTACCTTAAGTGAATCATTTTCGGAAACATTGGCACAAATGAAAGGGAAGTCCGCTTTATGTGTCAGGAAAGCGAACCCTTCCTGTCCGGTATCAAATTCATGATTACCGACAGCACTCAGGTCAAACTTCACCGCATTCATGAGCTCAATCATTGGCAATCCTTTTTCGGGATACTGGTCATTGACCGGATTCCCGGTCTGGTTGTCTCCTGCAGATACAAGTAACATATCAGGATAGATAACTCTCAGACTGTCAACGATAAAGGCAAGCCCTGGGAAGTTATCAATAGCAGCATGCATGTCATTGACTGCAAATATTACTGCCTGTTTTTCACCTGTTTTACCTGCAATTGCTTTTCCTCCGGTACTGCAGGCAAAAAGCAATCCTGCAGACAAGATTGTAAGGACCAGGAGAAGAAGTGGGAATGTTTTGGTTTTCTTTCCTTTTATAAACAGGACACTGCCTTCTTTGAGTTCTCCGTCTGGTTCAATAACGTTTCCGTATTTATCCTCAATCACAGGTAAGGGATCAGGACATTTTTGGCCTTTCTGTGTGTAATAGCCCAGGATAGCATCACGAATCCTGGCTCCATCAAATAATTCCAGTGTGATATTGTTTATAGTAACTTTCATATTCTGAATATCTCGTTTTATACAGGTTCCTAAAATACATTTTTTCCGAATAGCGACATGCAGCAAGTTCGCATTTTCCACCGGAAATTTGTCAAGTAATTAATGGTAATATTTCAATTATCAGGTATTATTCTTAATTTAATGAGACATTAAAAATTGATCTTATGAAACACTATTATCACGAAGATTTTAAGGGTAAAGTAGCTTTGATAACCGGGGCGGCAAGAGGTATCGGACGCGAGTGTGCACTGGCATTTGCCGAGGCCGGATCCGATATTGTACTTGGATTACGGGATATTCATTCTGACGGAGGCATTGTGGATGAGATAAAAAACATGGGTCGAAGGGTATTGCCCCTGCAAATGGATGTAAGTAATACAGTCGAAATAAAAGCAGGCTTTGAAATCCTGAAAAAGGAATTCGGCAAACTGGACATTCTCGTTAACAATGCCGGGATTGGGCCGCCAAATCCGGTAGAGGACGTAACTGAAGAGGACTTTGATTATACCGTTAATGTGAACTTAAAGGGTACTTTTTTTGTGAGTCAGCAGGCCGGAACACTTATGAAAAAACAAAAATACGGACGTATTGTCAATTTAAGTTCACAGGCAGGATTTATTGCCTTACCTACCGAATCTGTTTATTGCATGACCAAGGCCGCAATAGCTCATCTTACAAAATGCTTTGCTGTTGAATGGGGAAAATACAATATTACTGTAAATGCCGTGGCTCCGACATTCATTAAGACTCCGGGCACGGAACAATGGCTTAATGATGAAGATTTTAAAAACGAGATCCTTTCAAAAGTTGTACTTGGAAGAGTGGGTATTCCAAAAGATGTGACAAGTGCTATCATGTTTTTATCTTCAGAAGCTTCATCCCTGATAACCGGTACCACGCTGATGATTGACGGTGGCTGGACAGCTCAGTAGGCAACGGAGAAAGGCACAAGGGCGAAACGGCGCAACGGCTCTTATTACATGAACCACACAGAAAGACAAACTGACTATTTTTTTAATAACCGCATTCCCCTTTTTTAGCCCTTGTCAACATAGTGATGTGCCTCAACAATTTCCTCAAGAGGATAAACTTTGTCTATGACTGGTTTAAATTCATGTTTCTCTGCAAGTTCTGTCAGTAACTTAAGGGTTTCAATCTTAATAAAGAATTATTATTGTTTTTAATTAAATTAATATTAATTCTATTGTTAGTTCGTTAGTTCGTTGCATGCAACGAATCAACCACCGGTCAGGGACTCTGAAAGATTAACACATAACCTATGGCCCCTGGTTGAATATACTGATTTTTAAGTAATTTTCATCCTGAAAACCAATAAATCCACCGGAATATGAATATCTCAAGGCGTTCATTTGTTAAGATGGCAGGCATGGGAAGTATTGCTGCTGCTGCCTCCAATAACCTTAATTTGCTGCCGGAAAGTGCTGTTTTTGCAGAAGTTCTGAATCCATATAACCGTGTACCAGTCAGTCTGATAATTGACGATTCAACATGCCTTGTCAATATGGCTTATTTCGGGATACCGCAATTTGGAGAGGTTTTTCCTGAACAATATAAACAGGACTGGAGAAAATTACCCCGTGAAATACCTGACAGCTTTGTGAGGGAGTTTGGCGAATGGGCGATTGAAAACGGGGTAAAAGGGAAATATACTATTGTTCCTTATCCTGCATGTACAGGCTGGGTCAGCAGGTTCATCCCGGGCTGGACAGAGAAAGAACTTAAGAACAGCCTCAACCTTGTCAGGGAAGTAATAGTGCCCAACTGGGATATCCACCCTGAAATGGTATGTCATACAAGGGTAATTGACTTAAAGACCGGGCAACCATATCCATTTGCAACTCCCGGGTATATGGAAAACTGGGAATGGAGCCAGAATAAAAGTGTGGACGAACTTACTGCGTACCAGGCTTATGCGCTTTCCATTCTGAAAGAAGCAGGATTGCAATGTGAAGGATTAACAACACCCGGCGGTTATGGCAGCCGTAACCAGGATAACCTTGCCCTGAGTACTCTGGAAGCGGTAAGGGATGTGTACGGGGCTGAGATACCACACTATTTCCGTGATGTTATTACCGAAAAGGGAAAAAGCGTTTCGCCCAGGGTACTGTTCCCTTCCGGTCTCGATGGTGGAGATCCGAAATGCGTAGTGTCGATAATAGGCTGTACGGATGACTGGTTTGGGGGCTGGGATGGTCTGGTGCCGGGCAGTGCAGATAAGTTCATAACCGGGGACCTGTCTTCGGGACGAATGGTTGACGTTATTGACAGCGGCGAACCTGCAATAATTGTATGTCACTGGCCGGGTGTATATTTTAATGGAGAAAAAATCGGATTCGGTATACTAAAAGAGGTTAAGAAAAGAATCGATCAGAAATATGATAACCTGATCTGGATGAAGATGAGTGAGATCTCGCGGTACTGGGCTGCCAGGGAACTGACAGAGATAACCTGTAGTAACGATAACCTGGCACTAAAAGCTCCTTTTGGAACGCCAGGGTATACAATCAGAGTGAATCAGTCTGTTCGGAAGCCCAGGTTGAGGATCAAAGGAGAAGATAAACCTTTTGCAAGAATTAAAGATATCAATGAATTGAAGGAAGGAACCTGTTATTCAGATCGCACAGGTACAATCCTGTGTTTTAACCTCGAAAAGGGGCGTAACGAACTATTATTATAAAGTCTTTCATGGCATCGGCCTCCGGTCTTGGCGAAGAATCCCATCTGATTTTTATTTGCCTCTTTTCCATTACTTTACTATATTTATCCTGTTGAACCACAAGCAAACCTATGCCCAGCCTCATTGAAGGATACAACTACGATATCTTCATTTCCTACCGTCAGAAGGACAACAAAGGTGATATGTGGGTCAGCGAGTTTGTTGAGGCGCTTAAGACGGAGCTGGAGTCGACGTTCAAAGAGGAGATAAGCGTATATTTTGATATCAATCCGCATGATGGCCTTCTCGAGACCCATGACGTTGATGAATCTCTTAAAGAGAAACTGAAATGCCTGGTTTTCATTCCGGTAATTTCACGTACTTATTGCGATCCTAAGTCTTTTGCCTGGGAACATGAGTTCAAAGCTTTCCTCAAACAGGTATCAAATGACCGGTACGGACCAAAGGTCAAAATCCCTGGAGGAAATGTAGCTAACAGGGTGTTGCCTGTTCAGATCCATGATCTTGATGCTGAAGACAGGAAACTTGTTGAAGGAGAACTTGGCGGACATTTACGGGGAATAGAGTTCATTTATAAGGAACCGGGTGTCGACAGGCCTTTAACTATGAAGGATAATGAGGGAAAGAACTTAAATAAGACCAGTTACCGGAATCAGATCAATAAGGTTGCCCTTGCCATAAGAGAGGTAATTAATGCACTTAGGCAATATCATTCACCACAGGAAGAAAAATCACAGGTAGTTGCAAAACCAATACCAGCTCGGCGGAAAAATAATAAACCGACCATTTTTGCTATTTCAATCATAGTTCTGGCGCTAATAATTCTCGGAGTTCTTTTTATCCCTAAACTGACAGGACCAACAGAGCAACTTGAAAAATCAATAGCAGTATTACCATTTATTAATGAAAGTCCTGTTGATAGTAACAAATATTTCATTAACGGTATTATGGAAGAAGTCCTTAATAATCTCCAGGGGATAAAGGAACTCTTTATATGATCTTTGCCGAAGAAATGGATAAGGCAATTTTAAATCTTTATAAGGCATACTCAATTTACAGAGGACCACAGTTACCCGTTATCCTCAATTCTATATCTTCATCCTACCGGTGGGCGGGATTTATGGATCAGGCAATCCTGTTCAACCGGAAAATGGTTGAATTGAATGGTGATTCCGCTACATACTTCTATAACCTGGGAAAAATCGAAGAATACCGTGGTAATTATGAAAAAGCCGGCTACAACCTGGAAAGATCATATGCATTTGATTCAACAGAAATAAATACACTTCAAGATCTAATAGAAGTATTTTCTATTATGAATCAAAAGAAAAAATCATTAAAATACGCTAATGAATGTGTAAAAAGAATAAATGCCAGCGGATCTATTCAGATCAATTATTCGCACAGGATAGGATACATCTATTGGATTAACGGGAATAAAAAAGAATCAGAGATCTATTTAAATGAACAGAAGCATTACTGTTATGAAAGTATCAGATTGAAGCTTCAAGGTGTTGCAACCAAATATGTGTATTATGATCTTGCGGCCGTACAGGCATTCATGGGAGAAAAAGATCAGGCAATAGAAAATCTTATGATTTTCAATCAAAGGACCAGAATGCCTTTGTGGGTTGTTACTCTTATAAAAAATGATCCTTTATTTGACAGTATCCGGGATGTACCTGAGTTTCAACAGATCGTCCGGGATGTTGAGACAAAATACCGGGCAGAGCACGAGAGGTTGAGGAAATGGCTAAATGAACAGGGTATGTTATAAGTGTTAATGGGAGAATGGAGGTATGTGTGAAGAGGAGATAAGAAGCAATCATATTGGGAGATATATAAACGTCAAATAATTTACAGATGAAAACAAGAATTACTTCTTTAGTGGCGGTTTTAGTCATTATGACTTTTGCCTTTAATCAGAAGGCAACTGCTCAGACAGGAAAAACTGAAGGTGCAGTTCAGGCAGCCGATTATCAGAAAATGATAACCGCCAGGATATTTGTCAAACCCGGAATGGAAGCAGATTTTATTAAAGCAGCAAAAACAATGATCGATAATGTAAAAGCAGAGAAAGGATGTCTCAGCTACATGCTTTATCAGGATCCTTATGAAAAAACAAATTTCATTTTTGTTGAAAGGTATAAAAACCAGGCAGCAATAGACTTTCATTTTGGGACATCCTATTTTAAGGCATTTGGTGAACAAATTGCTGATATGACAAGCAAACCTTCGGATGTTAAAATCCTGGATATTGCCGGGGAAAAATGAAAGCGTGCACATTGTATGAGGATGTCTTAAAATCCATTTTAACCACAAAGCCCGCCCGGACGATGTCTATCCGGATTGTGACACTAAGGTAAGTTTTGGTAATTAAGCGCTTTGTATTCTTTGTGAAATAACTTTGAGCCCTTGGTGGTTAATGATTTTTAACTTTTTAGACAGCCTTCAGTAGAACCCTCTTTGAAAGACAAAATTGATAGTTAAAGGAGATTTTTCAGCGGAATACAGTAAATTCGGCAATTATTTCTTTTAACAGTATATTCAATGAAACCAAAGTACATTTTTGCAGCTATCCTGTTATCAATAGTCTTTCCCGGAAGACAAATACAAGCCCAGCAGGTTAGTGTTTACGATCAATCCCGGTTATTTAATTCCAGTCGGTTAATATCTCCGGAATCGCCTTTCCGGAGTGCTTCCGGAATCCCCGGAGCCAACTACTGGCAGAATAAAACGGATTACAATATTGCTGCAACTCTTGATACAGCATCACAGACAATTTCAGGTGTTGAGATAATTACATATACCAATAACAGTCCGGATAAGCTTGACTATCTCTGGTTAGAACTTGGCCAGAATTTATTTAAGTATGGCTCCCGCGGGAGTTATGTAGATAGGGTACCGACCGTTACGGATGGGTTCAATTTTAAGTCGGTAAAAATTCTTGATGGAAGCTCGGCATCAGAAGCTAATTACCTGGTTTCGGACACAAGGATGCAGATCAGGCTGGATCAACCTATTGAGGCTAAAGGCGGACAAATTAAAATAAGAATTGAATATTCGTTCCGGATAAGCGACAAACAGTTCCGTACAGCAAGGGTAACATCTGAAAGAGGGACCCTTTACGATGTGGCACAATGGTATCCCCGGCTTTGCGTCTATGATGACCTGAGAGGGTGGAACGTTCTGCCCTATCTGGGCAGTGGTGAGTTCTACTGTGAGTACGGCGATTTTGACTACGAAATAACAGTTCCCTGGAATATGATCGTAGCCGGCGCAGGTGAGCTGGTTAACCCGGAAGAAGTGCTGACAAAAAAGGAAATATCAAGACTAGATCAGGCAAAGACCAGCAACGAAACAAAGTACATCATAAAGCCTGAAGAAGCCGGAACATTATCGAGCAGACCAGTACATAAAGGTACGCTGACCTGGCATTTCAAAATGACTAATAGCAGGGATGTGGCCTGGGCTGCATCAAAAGCTTATATATGGGATGCTGCAAGAATAAACCTTCCGGGAAGAAAATCAGCATTGGCCATGTCGGTTTATCCGGCAGAAAGCAGTGGAGACACTTTGTGGAACAGGGCAACAGAATATTTGAAATATTCCGTGGAAGATTTCTCAAAAAATTGGTTTGCCTATCCCTACCCTGTAGCCTTCAATGTGGCTGGTCCGGTAGGAGGAATGGAATATCCCGGTCTGATTTTTTGCTCATGGAAAGCCAGGAATGCGCATCACGTATATTTGTTGACAGCACATGAAATCGGGCACACCTGGTTCCCGATGACAGTCGGTTCGGACGAAAGACGTTTCCCTTTTATGGACGAAGGTTTTAACACGTTCATCGATATCTATGCACAGGCCGCTTTTAACAATGGGGAATTCGGGCCTAAAAGAGATGGGGAATATGATCCGAAGGGTAAAAACCCGGCTCGTGACATTGTTCCTTACATGATCAGCCCGGATGCTAAAAGTATCATGAATTTAGCTGATGTTCAGGGACGGGCAACACATACCTTAAGTTATTACAAAACTGCCCTGGGACTGGTTATCTTACGGGAATATATCCTGGGTCCGGAACGATTCGATTATGCTTTTCGCGAGTACATCAGGCATTGGGCTTTCAAACATCCGGCACCGACTGACTTTTTCAGGCTGATGAATAATGCTGCCGGTGAAGATCTTACCTGGTTCTGGAATGAGTGGTTTTATCAGACCTGGACACTGGATCAGGGCATCGAAAGTGTAAGTTATGTGAATGATGATCCGGCACAGGGAGCTCAGATAAAGCTTGTTAATCTGCAAAAGATGGCAATGCCTGTAAAGCTTCGTATTACTGATATCAACGGAAAGGTAAGCGATGTGAACCTTCCCGTTGAAATATGGGAAACAGGTGACAGCTATGTTTATACCTGTCACTCAACAAGTCCGTTGCGTTCAGTTGTGGTGGATCCGGATTCGCAGCTGCCGGATATAAACCCGCAGAACAATAGCTGGGAAAGGAATAATTAATTTCTAAATATTTATAATAATGAAAGCATTAAGACAATTATTCATTTTGACTGGCTTTTTCCTGACAGTCCTCACTAATGCACAGCCACGGGGACCGGCTCCCACACCTAATGACACACTGCATTCAACCAGGGTATTGGCTGATGGAAGAGTCGTTTTCAGCATTTAAGCACCTAAGGCATCCAAAGTAACTGTCAATGGAGATTTTTTAATTGTTTCATCCAATCCGTCGACCCTCGCATCATGGCAAAAGGAAATGACCGGAGACAAAGAGGGTGTATGGTCATATACGACTGATCCACTGCCTGTTGATGCATATAGCTATGATTTTATTGTTGACGGGGTCAGAACTTTAGATCCCCGGAATATGCTTATAAAAGAAAGTGAAAACAGCTATTCCAGCTATTTTATAATTCCCGGGAAGGATTCAGAATATTGCCAGAATCTGAATGTCCCTCACGGAAAGATCGGAATTGTCTGGTTTTATTCAAATGTCACCGGTAAAATGACCCGGCTTCATGTTTACACACCTCCGGGTTACGAAAACATGGAGGAAAAACTTCCTGTACTGGTGTTGCAACACGGAGGAGGCGACAATGATGCTTCATGGTCGACTATTGGGAGGGCAAATTTTATCATGGACAATCTCTATGCAAAGAATAAAGCCATGCCAATGCTGATCGTAATGCCAATGGGACATCCGGCTGAAGGTTTCTTTATGAATCCGGGAATTGATGAGGATCCGTATTACAAACAATTGTTTGAGGAGATATTACCTCTGATCGCTAAATTGTATAATGTTAAAGAAGATCGTTATAGTATGGCTTATGCCGGGTTGTCGATGGGTGGACTACAGGCACTGAATATTGCATTGTTTGCGCCTGAAAAATTTGGATATGTTTTACCATTAAGTACAGGATACTTTGAGCCTCAGCGTAAGATGCTGGAGGAGAAATATGCAGACGTTCTGAAGAATCCGGAAATCAATAAACTGAAGTTATTCTGGTTTGCCATGGGTGGCAAAAAAGATATTGCATATGAAAACGGAATGGCAATGGAAAAACTATTTGATAAATATGGAATTAAATATGAAACCAACACATATGATGCAGGACATACATTTATTACCTGGCGTCATGATTTATTGGAATTTGCACCATTGTTATTCAGGTAATATCAATTGAAAGATGGACCAGCCAGACTCGGATAGTACCTTTACCACACAGGTAAAATGCATTTAAAACTTCGGTGATCAAGTACTTTCTGGTAATCGGTCAGTGATTGAAGCATGACGGAGGATCCCTCATCGTGGCAGGTCAGGCAGGCGCCTACAGTCAGTATTTTTTTCTGTGCTGTCACATCAAACGGGGCCACATTGGTGCGTGTAGAAACCATGCCGGAGCGGTTTAACAGAAAGCCAGTCCATGCGTCGGCAGGGAGCCCGTCGTGTCTGTCGTTTACATAATAAGGGTCAAAAGTCCATTTTCCCTTACCATTTTCAATTGTATAATTTAATTTTCCCCGGCCGTAACCCAGTGCTTCAGGATTGTTGTGACAGCTTTTGCAACTACGTCCTTTTGCGGCCGTGGTATGTGGTGCAATCGGTGCAAACAACCGGTGGAATATAATGGAATCGCCTGTTGCCCCCGGGAACGATGCTTTGTCGATTGTCAGTACCATACCTGGGATCACAGGAATTATTTCTTTCAGGTTTCCCACCGACCTGATCCCGAGGGCCGGTTCCCGGGCTGAATATTCTCCTGTGTATTCAACCCAGCTTCCCCTGACGTCTTGGTTATTCAGCATATCATAACCCGGGGTGTTTGGTTCATAGGTATTATGGCAACCTATACAGGAGGGTGCCCAGGCGCTGTGACAGGCAGAGCAGGTCATCTCTTTATGGGCACTATCGCGGGTGCAAACGGCAGCCGGCGGTTTCATAATCATTTTTTTTCGGGTATTCTTCGTTAGGAACAGGACTGAATCGTTTTCAACATACGTATTGATAAGAGGATGTCCGTACTTACGGGTTTTCAGGAAGTTTTTGTTTTCAATATTTCCAAAACGCAATGCAGCGATTATCGCCGATTCATTATCCAGATCCTTAGAATTAACCAAAAGCGGTTTACCGTTGAAATGGCAGTCAATGCACTGAACATCCTCCTGGTCCTCTTCATGTTCATAACGTTTCCCGTCGCCCATCACCTCATATGAATGATGGCAATCGATACACTCCAGTCCCAGCTCATGATGAATATCATCAGGTTCCCTTGTAAATACACGGCTGTCTTCAACCAGGCGGTAATTATTGCTGTCAGGCATCTGGTCCTTCTCAAGCGTTGTTTCATGCCATCCCTGGTAGCTGGTTGATATGCGTCCGGAACGACTGTGACAACCGAAACAATGATCATCAGTGATCTTTAAGCTGACAGACGGATGTGTCATGAGTAAAGTATCGGGATTTCGGGTCAGGTCCGATACTGCTTCGGCAGTGTAATTAAGGTGACAGGCCAGGCAGCCACCACCTCTGCTGGATTCGTTCACTGGTCCGTAAGCAATTTTTGTATTGCCGAGGTGGCATCGCACACACAGGTTCTTAAGATGAATATCGGCAGCTGAATATCCCAGATTATTGACATCAGTAAGTGAGTCAGGATTGGTTTGCTCATTGAACACATAGCGATCAACACTTATCATACCGCTTAGAGTTGCCATCAGACCCGAAGGCAGGCGTTGCACAATATCTGGATGACACTGGGTTGTTCCACAGGTCCGGGCGGAATTTGAAAGGTCTCCCGGAATTCGGATCATTCCCCGGTGAGCCTGGTTCTTAGATGTGGCAAATGGATCACCACCATGGCAGGAAAAACAACCGATTGCAGCAGGTTTATGGGAATCGGCAAATCCATGAGGCTCCTTGTGACATACCAGGCAGCTTTCCCTCCGGCCCATAACAATTGGAGATCC
>Ga0307440_1001089_pt1 | contig 13320 bp, 7 predicted proteins | sample SalMarWE160410MG_FD_202150 | JGI IMG/M metagenome (GOLD analysis project Ga0307440, IMG submission 202150) | Salt marsh sediment microbial communities from the Plum Island Ecosystem LTER, Massachusetts, United States - WE1604-10 | ecosystem: Environmental > Aquatic > Marine > Intertidal zone >... | reverse complement strand
TTGTAAATCAGTAAATTCCCAAACAGCCATAGTATTAGAAAATAAAATTTCCAAAAATAAATTTTTTTGTCAGATTTCAATTCCGAAAATAAAAGAGGGGGCCTTTGTCTGGTTTGAAAAATTTTATAATTACTGCGTGATAGATCTGGTACGTGCGGGGCACTGTTAACAATTCTTTTCTGGCAAAAACGAGTTTGAAACATTTTAAGCATCTAATAATAAATATTTTTACATTATACCATTCATTTAATGCGACACTGTATAAGATGATGGGGAAATTGTAACCGCATTAAGACTCATGTGGGCAAATCGGGATGATTTTTTTAATATTTATATTTTGGAATTGCAGTTATGCGTTTGTCTGTATTCCTTTATTAAATTTAATTTTAGTTTTTTACTTTAAATCTTATGCTTTTAATACTGATAGAAAATAAATAATAACAAATTTACTAGAAAGTCTTACTGATGATTTAAAAACGATCTACTCTATTACCTCAAAGGAAGTTGAAATTAAATCTTCTGAATTTCCACCTACCATTACATCAAATGTTCCGGGCTCGATAGTTTTTTTCATATCAATGTTATAAAATTGAAGCATACCGGGAGTAATAGTAAACCTAATTGTTTTAGTTTCGCCGGCTTTCAAAAATATTCTTTTAAAACCTTTTAATTCTTTAACCGGACGGGTTACACTGGCTACTAAATCTCTTAAATAAAATTGAGCTATTTCTGTTCCTGAATAAGTACCTGTGTTTTTTACGTTAACCGATATATTTACAGAATCATTCTTATTAATTTTTTCTTTCGAAACAGTAAGATCACTAAATTTAAAGTCCGTGTAACTTAAACCATATCCGAAAGGATAAAGAGGTGAGACTGGAGAGTCGATATATTTCGAAGTATATTTATTATCCTTCTCAGGAGGCCTGCCTGTATTCATGTGATTGTAATAAAGAGGTATTTGCCCAACCGAACGAGGAAATGTAGTCGTCAATTTGCCAGAAGGATTATAATCGCCGAATAAAACATCGGCAATAGCGTTACCAGCCTGATCTCCTAAAAACCAAGTTTCCAGAACAGCCGGAATATTATTAGAAATCCAATCAATTGTTAATGGCCTTCCATTCATTAAAATAACTATAACAGGTTTACCTAAACTTTCTATCTTTTCAACGAGTTCTTCCTGAACTCCAGGCAAATCAAGTTTTGTTCTGCTTGCGGCCTCGCCGCTCATATCACGAGACTCACCAACAACAAGTATCGCAACATCAGATTTTTTTACTGCATATAATGCATCATTAAACCCAGCTTCACTTGAATCAAGTATACCGCAGCCTTTTACATAATTAATTTTAGTACCTGAAGAAACCTTATTTTTAATTCCGGTTATTACACTAACAACATCCTCTGCTTTTCCTGAACCCGCCCAGGGACCCAGCAAATCTTCTTGATCATCGGCTAAAGGGCCGATTAATGCAATTGAATGAATATCTTTTTTTAACGGAAGAAGATGATTTTTATTTTTCAAAAGAACTATTGATTCTCTTGCGAGCTGTTGAGCAACTTCGTCTTTATATTTTTTTGAAGGCATATTTTTTTTGAAGAAAGCTTTGTCTAAATAAGGATGATCGAACATTCCTAATTTAAACTTCAATCTAAGCACTCTTTTAGCAGAACGGTCAATCAGATTTTCCGAAATGATTTTATTCTTAACTAACTTTCCAAGATAAGGAGAATATACATCGCCGATAACAGTATCACCCGCCAGATCAACATCAACACCTGCAGTTATACCTTCTCTGGCAGCATCTTCTTTGTTCTTTGCAATCCCTTGGTTAACTAATTCGCCGATTGAGTTGTAATCACTTATAACAACACCCTTAAAATGCCACTCATCTCTTAAGATTTTTGTTAAAGTAAAATAATTAGCCGAGGCAGGTACACCATTCAAATCATTAAACGCACTCATTATCGATGCAACTCCGGCATTTACAGCTGCATGGAAAGGAGGCAGGTATATTTCCCTTAAAGTTCTTTCGGAAATATCTACCGTATTATAATCTCTGCCGGCCTGAGCAGCACCATATGCTACATAATGTTTGGCAGTTGCTGCAATTGTTCCTTCGTTACTTAAATTATTACCCTGGTATCCTTTAACATAAGCAGCCGCCATTATACTTCCTAAATAAGGATCTTCTCCGGCACCTTCAACTATTCTTCCCCATCTTGGGTCACGTGCAATATCAACCATTGGTGCAAAGGTCCAATTTAAACCCAAAGATGCGGCTTCAAAAGCTGCAATTCTTGCTGCCTTTTCGGCCAGTTCGGGATTCCAGCTGCATGATTGAGCAAGAGGAACCGGAAACGTTGTTTCTGCTCCATGAATAACATCAGCTGCAAATACCAAAGGTATATGGAGTCTTGATTGTTCAACAGCAATTCTTTGAAGACTGTCTCGAACTGAAGGGCTGTAAAAACCCATTTCACCTATCTTACCATCTCTAATTAACTCAGCAGTATTTTTATTAAGACTGGTTTTTCTAACCAATTGTCCGATCTTTTCCTGCAAAGTCATTTTAGAAAGAAGGCTGTCTACTTTGCTTTCAATTTCCGAATCTTGAGCCAGTGTAATATTAACAAGAGATAAAAAGATTACGAAAAAAAATAATTTTTTCATTTTATGCTCTTTCATTTTTCAAATAAAATTTATTTTACCATTTCTTTTTTGTCCTTCAAAAATCATCATTCCATCTCGCAAAAAGGGGAGAATACCGATAAGTTAAATTAGTTTCAAACCGGTTTTCAATATAAAATAATTTTTACAACGCGGCTGGCAGAAGTGATGATCATTAATTTCAATTATTTATTTTTTCAAATCCCAGAATCTTTAAGCCATTTTTAATAATCGAATCTTTCATCATATATTTCCAAATTAATCCTGATCGGTAATTTTCCAGCATTAAGACCAGTGGTCCTTCATCAATACCGAGATCTTGATTATCAAACCAATTTGCTGTTAAGTTAAAAGCATCAACAAAGCCGTATTTCCCCCATATACCTTTATCTTTATAGGTATTATAAAAATGCATTAAAGTAGGAATAACGACTTTCGGTGCAAATACTATTGAGGCTCCGGCGGCATACGGTGCAATTGTTCCGTCATCAAAATAATTATACTGCGGCCCGGAGGTACCTCTACCTGCATAGCCTAAAAATTTTTTATCATCAAAATTATAAGATTCACCTGGACCATCACATGCTGATATACCCCAGACCAAGGAATCATAACCCTTCCATCCATGAGGATTTTCCATAGCATACAATCTTTGTGTTAATGTTGCCCTTCGTGAATTTTCAAAATAATCAATTCCTTTTTCACGCATATACTTATCGGCAATTCTTCTCAAGTCAATAAAAGCATTGGTAAATTGATGTCCAAATAACGGCGGGAAAACGACTTGGGCTAAACCTTTGTATGGTTCCTCCCACTTGTAAGTTTTCGTCCATGTTTCATATCCCTTACTTGCATTTTCCATTCCATCACCGGCCGCAATTACAAACATGATCTGAGCTTCGTTGTAGCCTCTCCATCCATTTTTAGAAAAACCATGCTCCGGCTCCCAGCCCATATTTATATCATAAGGGTCTCTGCTGTCTTTAGACATTGTAAAAAACTTCCAATCAACTCTCTTTAAAAGCAAAGTTGATTTCTCTCTTATTTCTTTTTCAATTGAATTATTTTTATCAAAATATTGACGTGCAAAAATAAATCCTGCTAATAGCAAACCTGTATCTATAGATGAAAGTTCACAATTCCAGTAACGCAAACCGGATTTCATATCAAGGAAATGATAATAAAAACCTTTGTATCCTGTGGACACTGCATCAGCACTTTGCTTACTATTTAAAAAGAAATTTAAAGTATTGAGAGTTCTTTGCGAAGCTTCTTTTCTGGATATCCATCCATGCTGCGCACCGATAGCGTAAGCCGGCAAAGCAAAACCGACAGCAGCAATACTTGCCGGAGAATCTTTTGTAGAGCGGTCTTTTACTAAACCGTTTTCACGATTAGATTCATCTATAAAATAAAGAAAAGTTCTATATTCAAGAGTATCAAGGAATGTAGTTACTGCCGGTGAGTTTTTATATTGATTTAAAGGGTAACTCGTTTTAGTGATTTTATTCTGACTGCAGCAGATTATAGAAGAGAAGAAGACAATAAAAAAAATCAGCGGATACTTATTAATAAATTTTATCATACAAAAAATTTGTTTATTTCATTTTATATTATGAACAATACAATTAAATAATAAAAACAACATAGGACTTGAAATATTTTTCCATATTAAAAGCACTGCCATTTTATTTTACCACTGCAAATTTTCCTATGTATTTTACTACACCCAACGGCATCGCCGATACATAAAAGGTGCGCGACAATGTTTGGGCGAATGACAATCCAGGCACAAGGAACAGTGCCGCACTCGCCGTAAATAACATTATAGCAATGATCTTTTACATAATGCTTCTCCTTTGGTTTTTGGAAAACATCATTGTAGACTCCATCGAAGTCCTAATTGCACAACCGGGCCATAATCACTTTCAGACGTAGGGAAACCATTTCCCTGTACCACATAAGTATCATTTGCATGGTTGAGATTAACCATGTTGAGATAAACGACCAGGCCAGGCCACGGCAGGTTTTGTTTGGCAGTTAAGTCCCAGCGCATGTATGAATTTTTCGAGGGTCGCATTTCCGGGTACTGATCTGTTCCGGTCGATACATTTGACTGGTATATCATGGATACGACGACAGAGAAGCCTTTGTAATCATACCCAGCGGAAAGATTAACAACGTTATCCGGTTGGTATAGCAGGCGATCAGTATAAAAAGTATCTACGTGCACCGGTATGTAAGTGGGATAAACGCCAGGCTTTGTGATGGTATAAAAATATTTTGCGCTAGAGAAAATATGAGTGTAATTTATGTTGAACACCAATCCGCTCAACAATCCCGGCAGGTACCAGAAGTGTGTCTGCCAGTCAAGCTCCACACCGTAGTCATCAACACGAAAGGGGTTGTTAATTTCAGTAGTGACACTGTATACTTTGGGGAGAGAATTAGGCCCGGGAGGCGGGATGCCGGGATATTTAATTGATGCAACGGAGTCGGCGACGAAACTGTTCTGCGTGAATATCATGTCATCTATTCTCTTCAAGAATCCGCCGACGGTAAACAGTCCGATAGCGTTGTTATAGAAAGAAAGCTGCACGTTATAGTTCTGCGAATGAGCAGGCTTCAAAGCAAAGTTGTTCCAGGTGACTGAGTTTGAAGATGAAAATATATCGATTGTCGGTATGATGGAAGTGAAGTCCGGGTAGGAAAGTGTGCTGGTATAGGACAGACGAGCTGTGAGCCAAGAAAGCGGCTTGTACATCAGGCTTACGTCTGGCAGCAAATAACCGTGATATTGATCGATTGTAGTATCTCTATGAGTATAGGTCATTGGATATTGAATATTCTGTAGGCTAGCATCAAAAATTCTCGCGGTCCGGTAAGATGTTGCCAACCCCTGGTATCGAGCTCCGGCTATCAGCGTGATTTGAGTTCCAATATTGACGGTTGCCATGGCATAAGCGGCACTCTCATACTCATTTCCGGAGTAATTATTGGCAATGAGGCCATAAGGATCTGGAGAGTAACCCCATGACCCCCAACCAGCTTTCTCGGCTCCCTGATGGACTAAATCCACTATTTGTGATAAAAGGTCCAGGTTCGTCGGAAGCGGCGGCCCATAGCTGCCTTTCAGAAAATTCCCGAATTTGAAACCCGGGTCCTCGAACACGGTTATTGGAAGAAGCTGGTTTCCTGTAGTACTCAGGTTGTATGGCGGCTGTGTCATGAAAGGATACGCATTAAGTATTGCCCTGTGTACAAGAGTCAGGTTAAAGACGCCGCCCCCACCCTCATTGTAGGCGCTGTAAGACCGGTGAGTATAATGATATTGTCCGCCAAATTTCAGAATTCCTGAGACGGCATTTGATAAAGTTATGTCTCTTGTGATATCGATTGACCCAACAATATTTCTTTGCATTGTAATATTGTTGCTCTTGCTGAGAGACAAGAGGTTCATGAGATTCGGATCGACTTTAGCCAAACTGGCCTGAGCTATTATTACAGGAGGTGCGGTATTCGGCACAGTATTCAGATTCGCCGGGTACTGCTGAAAAGTCGCTCCCCATCCTCCGCGTGAAATATTCTCTGAGAGCGAGTGAGAAACTTTTGCATCCACATCGAACGACAGCACATTTTTTTTCAAGTCAAGAAGATTCGTCATTACATAAAGCTTCGCAGGTGAGTACGAGGCGTTTTCGAAAATCTGGTTTGAGGCAATGCTATACTGCTGGCTGAGCGTTTGCGTTGTGGTATTGCTGCCGCTGAAGAAATTCATAAAATCAATCTTACCACCGGGCAGCTTGTAATCCATATTGATGGTACCGTTATACCGCCGTGTTATGCTGGGAAGAAAGCTGAGGTTGAGAGAGGTAAGATATAAAGGATTAAAGACGCCAGGATTCTTGGATTTCATTTGATAGCTGGCTCCTAACTCATCGCTTGATAAATTTTGCCGGTCGACAACTGCTTGCACGAGAATTCCAAGCCGCTGGTTCAAATACCTATTCCCGACTGTGGCGGAAAAATTATAGTCGCCAAACTGACTCCGAAGACCTTCGTATCCTCCCTGCGCAGATAGTTCTATTTCCGGCGCGCCCGAAGAGGTTTTCTTGGCTTCCCTGATCTGGAAATTTACAACACCTCCCAAAACAGCCGCGTTCATATCAGGGGTTACAGTCTTGAATACCTCTATTCCGCTCAGCATGTTTGAAGAAATCATGCTCATGTTCACGGCCCGGTCACTGCTGCTCGTTGCGGCCATTTCCACACCGTCAATTTCAACCCGGTTGTACTTAGGCTGCAGTCCGTTTATAGAGACTTCGTATCCCTGCCCTCCCTGCCTAAGAAGATAAACGCCCGGGAGTCTGCCGACTGACTCAGCAGCATTCTGATCCGGCAGCTCTTTAATTCGAGCTGCAGACACGACATTCACAATCTTGTTCGAGGAAAGCTGTTGGTTAATGGCGGCATTCTGTCCGCTTGCCTGAGCTGTTACAACAACAGTTTTTCCTTCAATTCCAACAGGTTCAAGCTTAAAATTCTCAATAAGCTGTTGACCTTTTTTTAATTCTATATTAACTGTGACCGTTTTATAACCGACATAAGAAACTTTCAATGTGTAAGAACCAGCTATAACATTAGGAATTAAATAATTACCTTCTGCATTTGAAGCAGCTCCCAAGCTGGTTCCGACAAGAAAGACATTAGTTCCTAACAGAGGCTCATTAGTAGTCTTGTCTGTTATTTTACCGGATATTTTAGATGTTTGAGACCATACGATTTGTGATAATAGAAAAACAATAATTAGAGTAAAAATAGTCTTAAATTTTTGTTCACACATTTTATTACCTTAATATATAAAAGATTCAAAAACTCCAAACTTTTTATTTGGCGTCTATTTAATAGCGTCTTATTATAGTTTATTTAGCACCTCAGTTTAGTAGAATAATTTTTTCTGAAATACCACATGGTACTGTAGAGCAGGACAAGGGCAGTACCCAGAATGAGTCTATTTCCCTTGCCCCTTCATCAAAACGTAGATGATGTTTTCTCGTCAAAGTCTCGAAGAGTCCGCTAAACTCTTCGAAGTCTTGTGACCGAAGACTCCTCACAAAGCCCGACAGGGTCGAGGCTAGTCAAAGAAGGTTGCCGGAGTCTTCGACCCTCATAAGGCTTTCCTTAGTACATATCCCGCTTTGCAAGACTGCTTACTCCAAGTTTCTTGACTTCTATATGTTTATTAGCTTGGCACTCATTTGAGAAGCACCATTTTCTTTGTTAAAGAATAATTACCGGATTCAAGCCTGTACATATAAACACCGCTTGCTAGGTTTGAAGCGTTGAAATCTACTACATAGTTGCCTGGTCTTTGATCTTGATTAACCAAAGTAGCGACTTCTTGCCCTAACACATTATATATTTTAAGAGTAACTAAACCGCTCTTTGTAATACTGTACTTAATATTTGTAGTAGGGTTGAACGGATTAGGGTAGTTTTGGTTTAAAATAAACTTTGCAGGAATGCCGTTACTTATTTGCTTTATACCCATAGCCTCGGGATACCAATTCAAATCGCCAAGAGGTAATCCATCGCTGCCTGTAAGGGTAGCACTATACTTCAAATTCTCCGGCACAGGATATCCTTGCGTTTGAGCCCAGTTCTTTGCCACTGAACCAAACACGTTAACGGGATTAGTTACCATCTGCCTCCAGAGCGGAGAGGTAGAGATTGTTCCGTTCCATCGAGCAACTGTATATAAATTTAGACCAGCAACCATTGGATCCACGATGGACGCTGAAAATCCCGGATCAGTATTGACGTTATTTGAAGCTGATAAGCCGGGCCAGGATGTCTTATCCGCAAACATTGCTTGGGTGTGACTGTCCATCCAAGTGGGAGCAACAACGTAATCCGTCGCGGTACTATTGATCGCAGTAATAGTACTGTCTATCGATGTTTGCCAGTAATAGGCGTTGTTTTCTACAACGATATTTCTGCCAGCTTCCGTCCAGGTATATGGCGGCTCACTGAACTGTAAAAGGGAATCAAAACAGACCACCGCCGGAGGCTCGTTCCCTATTCCACCGTTTTTAATAGAGGTGGAATCATAGCCCCATGCGTATGTGTCGTAGAAAATGTTGTCCGAAATATATGCACTGTCAGCCTGATATATTCGCAAAGGCATCCAGGCACATCCTACCATTGTGTTGTGCTTAAATTGGAAGTATCTAAGATTATCGTTACCCCATACACCGAAGGCGATTGCAAAGAAAGTATTGTTGACAAATTGCAAAGTGTCGGCAGCTTCGGCAAATATAATATTAGTAGGGAAGCCGGCTTGAGATTGGATGTTTCGGAACTCACAATTAGTAATATAAAAGGAGTTACCAGAGCCGCCGTAACTGAGCAAGGCGCCTTGTCCCGCTGTAAAATCGTCGAACACGCAGCGATTGATTCTTATTGACGAACCAACCGGAATCCCGTCGATGAGTCTGTCGTCTCCAGCCGTTATCAATCCGTCGGTCCGCTTGCCCAGGAAGTAAAGATTATCGAAGTTAAGGTTCCCTTCCAGGTTCTCAGTAAAACGAGGAGGGGTCGAGTTGTCGGAAAGGATAAATGGCTCAATCACGGGTGGCATACCTGTAACAGGATTATTCTTCCCGATTATAGTGAGCGTTAGACCGTTGAAATTGGCTGCCATGTTAATCGTAGCGGTATAGAAGTATGTGGTGTCTACGCTTCCGGTTTGCTGCAGCACGTAAACTCGATTGGGATCCTTCCGCGCTCCTGTTGCCGTAGTATCCCCTGTAATGACGTTGTTGATATTACCAGGCGGCAGCGCCGACACATAAAGGGTGTCCGACATTTGGGCGAATGACAATCCAGGCACAAGGAACAGTGCCGCACTCGCCGTAAATAACATTATAACAATGATTTTTTTCATTTCAGCCTCATTTTAAGTTGTTATTGTTAAGTTAGTTATCAGTAGCTGACCTGACAGCCGAATACTACACTCCACGAAACGTTTCGTTTAGTGAAGTTCAGCCGGTAAGTTATATAAATGTTAAAAAAAGAACATTCAATATTTACACCCACACGAACCACCTATAACAAGCTCTGTGGGGAGAACTTCAAAATGGACTTTACCATTCCTCCCTTTTTTATTAAGCTTATCGAGCAAATACCTAACGGCTTTACTACCCAGTTCGGTTATTGGCACATGTATGGTAGTTAATCTCGGTATTAAAAACTGACTTAAATAAATATCATCAAAACCGGCAATTGCAATATCACCCGGTATTTTATAGCCAAGCTCTTTAGCCGCCTCATACGCGCCAACTGCCATCATATCATTTGTAGTAAAAATAGCTTCCGGTTTGACAGGCTGATTCATTAATGTGGAAAATCCTAAAACCCCGGACTCAACATCAAAATTTCCATTCATAATTAAAGAAGGATCTTTGGGAATATTATTTTTTCTTAATGCACTTAAATAGCCCGATAATCTTTCTTCAACATCACAGTTTCCCTTGGGACCGTTTATAATTCCAATCTTTTTGTACTTATGAACTTTTATAAAATGCTCAACAATATTATATGCACCCTGGAAATTGTTAATTTTTATTTGATCGATTTTATCAAAATCTCCGCAAGTATTAATCAGAACAACAGGAGTTTTACTCTTTTGAATTATTTCCGAAACTTCATTTTGAATTTGCGGTGCCATTAATATCACCCCATCAACTCTGCCGCTCCCCATAAGTTCAATAAGAGTTCCAATCATATTTCTCTCACTATGTGAACTGGAAATCAAAACATGCCATTTTCTTTTGTAGGCTTCTTCATCTATGCTGTGAATGAAATCCATGAAAAATTCACCGACAAGATCAGGAAGGACAACTCCTATTGTTTCTGTAAATTTTTTTGAAAGGCTTCTGGCAATCGGGTTGGGAATGTAGTTTAGTTCTTCAACTATTTTTAAGATTTTTTCTTTAGTATTTTGTTTTACAAGAGAACTTCCGTTTAACGCCCTGGAAACAGTTGCAATAGACACTCCCGCTTTGGAAGCAACTTTATGAATATCAATTTTCATTTTTCTTTAATAGTAATTTTTTTTCAATATGCGATTTTTCAAATGTTAAATTAAAGACACTCAGCACTAACACTTTTTTCGGAAAGGAAATCTAAAAACAATAAATAAATGTAAACGTTTACATTTATATGAAAGCTAATAAACTAAATTCTTTTTGTCAAGTGATATTTATCTAACAATCATTATTGTGATCAGCCTTTTACTCCGCCGATCATTATACCTTTTATATAATATTTTTGAAGCGAAAGGAATACAAGTATAACAGGTATAATTGTAACAACGGAACCGGCCATCATTAATTCTGTATCTTGATTGTGCTCACCCATCAAATTAGCTAATGCAACAGGTAAAGTATACATTGAATCGTTAGTCATAACAATTAATGGCCAAAGAAAATCATTCCATGTCCCCATAAATGTAAAAATAGCTAAAGTTATAAGTATTGGCTTTGCAAGAGGAAGAATAAGTGTAAAATAAATTTGGAGATCACTTGCCCCATCTATTTTGGCCGCTTCAATCAAGCTGTCGGGTATTGCGAGCAAATATTGGCGAATCAGAAAAATACCGAATACAGAAGCCATTCCGGGAATTATAACTGCTAAATAGGTATTAATTAATCCCATATATTTTAACATTAAAAATAATGGAAGCATGGTTACCTGAGCAGGAACAATCATAAAGCTGAGGAGAAGTTTAAAAAGGTTTTTTTCTCCTGCAAATTTATACTTGGCAAAAGCAAAGCCTGCCATAGAATTTATGAAAAGTGAAACTAGTGTTACTCCAACTGAAACGACCAAACTATTAATAAAATACCTTACAATATTTAATCGTGCAAAAAGATTTTTATATTGAATAAAAGTTACTTTATCGGGTAAAAATCTAGGCGGATAAACATTAGCATGTCCGTTAGCCATTAAAGATGCCGATATCATCCATATAAATGGCATAATACATAAGATGCCTGCAATAATTAAAATTGAATATAATATAACTTTCTTCATATTGCGGTTTCCCGTTGTACTTTCAACTGTATTAAACTTATAACCATGATTATAAAAAATAGGATAAAAGCAATTGCCGCTGAGTAGCCCATATTCCACCACCGGAATCCTTCTCTATACATATACAGAACAATACTCAAGGTACTGTTTAACGGGCCTCCCTGCGTCATTACATACGGCTCGGCAAACAATTGGAAATAACCAATTATCGTAATAATGCTTACAAATAATGTTGTTGGCGCCAGTAAAGGCAGAGTAATATTTTTAAATTTATTCCATTCGGAAGCTCCTTCAATATTTGCAGCTTCATATAAATCTTCGGGAATATTTTGCAACCCGGCAATAAATATTATCATATTATAACCGAAGTTTTTCCAGATTGCCATTAAAATAATTGCAGGCATCGCCCAGTGTGGGTCCCCAAGCCAGTCAATGGGATGTATACCGATAAAACCAAGTAAGTAATTTAAAATACCGAATCGCGGTTGATAGATAAATCGCCACAAAATTGAAACTGCAACCAAAGTAGTTACAACCGGCATAAAATAAACCAGCCTAAATATTCCTTTAAACTTAACAAGCTTCGAACTTAACAGCAGGGCTGCACCTAATGATACTGCAATTGAAAGCGGGCCGCCGGCTAGTACAAAATAAAAAGTATTTATTAAGGATTGCCAGAAAAGAGGATCTTTAAATATCTCTATGTAGTTGCTTAATCCTACAAATCTTGCATAGCTAATATGTCCAAGCGAATAAATATCGAAATTAGTAAAACTCATTAATAACGCAGCAAACACAGGTATTAAAAAGAATATAAAAATTGCAAGCAGCGCAGGTGTTAAAAATAAATATGCCGCAGATGTGTTATTATTATATTTCATTTATTTTCTCGGCTTAATATCCATCTTCTTTCAGCAAGAATTCTATCCGTATCTTTATCAAGATTTTTTAATGCTTGTTTCGGTGTCATTTTACCTCTTGCAGCAAATTCAGCATACTCCTGAACCTTACCGGAAACAATGTGTTCCCATTCGGGAACTTTAGGCGTAGGAACTACATTATGCAATTGTTCATAAAATGCTTTTAGATATTTATTGTCTGTTAATACCGTATCGTGCCATGCATCATCTACAGAAGGAAGATCGGAGGAAAGTTTAAAAAATTCTACCTGAGAAGATTTTTTAGATAAAAATTCAATTAACTTCCACGCTTCTTTTTTATGCTTTGATGCCTTAAACATAACAAGGCTTGAACCACCTGCTAAAGATTTACCGGGATACTTGTTTCCGTCATATGCCGGTAAAGGTGCAGTCATCCATTTGTTCTGAATAGAATCCGGCAGATTGTTTCTAAATTCGGTTACATTCCAGGGACCTGTTATATACATTGCAAAAAAACCTGAAGCAAATGCTTGGTAAACGTTAGATACCTGAGTCATGTCTACCGGTGCTAACTTTTCCTTATAAAATTTTATTAAGAAGCGAAACGCTTTTAAAAATTCGGGGCTGCTGAAATTTCCATAAGAATTATCATCTTTTAAAATAGAGGCA
>Ga0307440_1001088_pt1 | contig 13321 bp, 14 predicted proteins | sample SalMarWE160410MG_FD_202150 | JGI IMG/M metagenome (GOLD analysis project Ga0307440, IMG submission 202150) | Salt marsh sediment microbial communities from the Plum Island Ecosystem LTER, Massachusetts, United States - WE1604-10 | ecosystem: Environmental > Aquatic > Marine > Intertidal zone >... | reverse complement strand
GCTCTTCGAATCCCTCTCAAAGGAATCCCGCGTGCATTCTCTCCTCGTTGGCGAAGGGCTGCTTCAAGGTAGGGGAAGGAGAGCAGGCGAGCGAAGCCCGAGGACGTGCTTCCGAAGGACTTCTGACGAGGGGCGGCTTGGCCGACTCGCCGTTGAGAGGAAGGGGAAACCCCGTCCTCTCAAGAATCTGGCGGAGAGAGAGGGATTCGAACCTACGCGCTCTAGGGGCCTCGCTCGCGTCGGAGTCCGCTCGCTGCGTTCCAAGAGCGCCTACGGTTCCCGGGGCGGGTCCCTCGCCCGGCCTTGCTCGCTTTGGGCGCTGGCCTCTTCGGCGCGCCCACGCGGCAAGCCCAGGGCGTGTCCCGCCCTTCGAATCCCTCTCTTAGATGTCCTTTGTGGGATGCCTTCGTAAGGGGTCCTCTGGCGGAGAGAGAGGGATTCGAACCCCCGGTGCCCTTTTGGGGCACAGCGGTTTTCGAGAAGCCCCAATGGCCATTTTAAAGGAGTCGACAATATTCCAATGGAGCTACAAATAGTCATACAGTAGAAGGAGATCCAAGAGCGCGGATTTTTTGCGGACTCGATGCGATTCGAGTCTGAGCTGATTCAGAACGTGCGATTTTGTTGCAATCTCAGATTGAGGGTGCAGCGAAATCGACCACCAAAACCGGGAACCAGTGACGAGGAGGGGCACCACTTTCTAGTGGGCCCCTTCTCTTTTCATCGCGGCGTTGACGGCCGCGGCGAGTCGTTCCAGCCGGTCCGCAATCTCCGAAAAAGGTGGTGGATTCTCATAGAACATACGGGCGCTCACCATGGCCTCGAAGTCGGCCTCGATTGCCCGTTGCATGGCCTCATTGTCCGGCATCAGGCGGAGGCCGCCGTTGAGACAGCGGTCGTATTTCGCCTTCTGATCACGAAAGGCCCACTTCTTGTGCGCTACGACGGACTCGAAAAGGTCTCGATCCGCAAGGGCCCGCTGTCCGATGGCATGATCTGAGAGGTTCGCAAGATCGTACCAGTGACGTGAAGGCCGCTCGGCGAAATCGCGCAGGGCCCCCCGGCTGCACTCGGCGTGGATGAGCGTGGCCTTTTCCCAGAAGGTCCGCTCGGGGGCTAGAACTGAAACGGTCGCCTCGGGAAACTCCAAACCTTCCAGGCTTTCGGCGATGTCCGCCTTGATGGTGTGAACGGAACAGGGATCTGTGAGGTTTCTTCCGCCGAACTCCAGCAGAACGGCCTCCCTGATGTATGCATCCTGTTCCAGCGCCGTGGGAAAGAAGACCTTCACCTTCTCTCCGGCTTCATCGACTTCGGGCACGACGGCCTCGCCGCCGAATTCCCTGGTCAGGGCCTCGTAGAGGCGGGGCACCACCTTGGTGCGCACCAGGATGGAGGTCTCGCCTTCAAGGGCCTTGCGAAACCTCTTGAGTCTCTCCCCGGACATGCCCTCCGGGTCATCGTCGAATCCGAGGCCACCCCGGACGTCGCGGTAGTCGAAGGTGACGTCCACGTCTTCGGAAAAGCGGTGTATGGCGTCGAAAACCTTGGAGAGGGATGTGCCCCCCTTGAAGGCCATTCTCGGCATGTCCTGCATGGAGAATAGCTGATGGAGCGACCAGCATACCCAGATGTCCTTCTCCAGGACCAGAGGCCGGCGGCCAAGTTCTCGGGCCTTGTAGCGGAGAATTTCCGATCGATCCGAAGCCGGCAGCCGGAGGAAGGACTCAGGCAATGCTTTCTCCTTCGGCCTTCGCAAAGGCATTCGCCATCCAGGCCGGCATGACCTCCACCGCTCCGCGCAGGACCTCGTATTCCTGAGGGGGCAGGGCCCTCCTCAGGGCGCCAATCACTTCGGTCGTCACGCCCTTCCGGCCAAGGTACCAAAGCGCCGACAGCGCATCCCCGGCCGGTCGGCCGGCGAAGTGGAGTTTTCGCGGCGCCGTACGCCTGAATTCCACCACGAGGGTCCCTACCTTGACCTTTCTCGATGTGCCGTTCGTGAGGAAGACGGGGTGCGCGGGAACCTGGGTCGTCAGGCCCAGCCGGCGGGCGGCCTCTGCGCCGTGCACTCCCACGACGGCGCCCGAGGCTTTGGCCACCGCCTCGGCGATGCGCGTAGGTTCCGGAGGCACGCTTTCTACGAAACGGCTGCGCGTGGGGCGGACGTAGATTCCCCGGGCCACCCGGGCCACCGCTCCCTCGCGCACGAGGCGAGATAGCGCCTGGTCGACGGCGGCCCGTGTTCCCGTATGCAGGAAGGTAGAGGACGTCATCGGCTTACCTGTCGGAATCTTGGCCAATTCTTCGCGAATTGCGGACATGGTGCTCATTCGTTCACCTCGTAAGAAAATATATCAATTTTTCTGACATACGTCAAGGGTGCTCCACCAAGACCCCGAGAGGAATGATGGCCGGTTCCTGAATCTCTAGCCATCCGCAAGCCGCCAGGGTCAGCAATGGGGCGGCGGGCAGGCAATAGGTACGCAATGTACTGTTGTAATATGCTGATACTTATAGGCTTATATTGCTTGGCGCAGGCCAGAGCATGCAAATGGGCCGCGCAATGGGAGCCCCCGTAACCCACCGCAGAGTGTTGTTCAGGCTGCATAGCGTGGTGTGGCACCCCTTGCTGGCCAGGGCAGGTGTTAAGGAATCCTTAATACCTGAGCCGGGATCGAGTTGGTCCCCCAGGCGGACTTCACGTCCACCTTCCATACGAACCTGTAAGTAATCCTTACAAGTTGCGCTTTCCCCAAGCTCGCCGCTGCAATGATCTGCCCGGGCGTCCAGGCGACCCTCGATCCGGGGCGCTCCATCCTCGGCGTGGTAAAGGAGAATTTCCGACCCGCCCGAAGGTTCCTTATCAGCCTGCTTCTTGGTCACGACCTGATACCCCCAAGAATGTCTTGATGCGAGGTTTTCCTGCGCCCTCATGGTACAACACGGCGAATCTTGTAGCCACCGTGTCGTCAAAAAAGGACGGTCTCCTGAGTGATCATTCCTAATTTGACTGCGCAAACTTTGAAGCGTCACGTCCCGCCCGTCGATCATGCCCCGCCCGCCTTGCACATCAAAGAGATGTGGCAACGGGTTGACCATGGTCGTCTTGCCGGCGCAGGAAAGTCCTACGATGCCCCGGAGAGCATGTCCGGCGAAAGACTCAAGAAGGGTCGCAAGGCCATGGAAGGTTCTGCTGAAGGTATTTAGCGTTGTAGTACACAAGCGCATAGGCTTCATTGGTTCGCTGCGAAGGTCTAGAAGCCTGAATTGCGTCGATCACTGCCTGAAGCTTCGAGTATGCAGTAGTTTGGCCCCGTGCGAGGGCGGCTTGCCGCGCCGCCGCTAAGTTCACCTGGATTTTTGAGAACAGAGCTGAATTGCTAATCCAACCAAGCGCCCTGGCCTTCGCCACGTCCGAAAGAAACCTGTTCCAATGCTCGAAGGAACCTGGCTGCACACTAAGAGGGGCGAGAGTGGGTACTTTTCGGATGAGGCTCAGTTCCAAGGGCACTGATACACTGAGGTCAACCTCGTCCTTTCCGGTTGCCTGCATGTATTTATCCCAGTATGGGTCCAGCCACGGGGATACCCACAGGTCGCTAATCTCCGGGGGGAGAAAGACGGAAAAAGAGAATGGCCCAGAGGTCGTGCCTGGGTTGGGTGTAGTGCCGACAGTTTCTTCTATGCCTGTGGTGCCCCACTCTATCCGGGGCTTGGCCGGGAATCTTTGCGGGTCATTGACCGACGCTGACTCGGATACTTGCCCGTCCCAGCCTTTAGGTGCTTGGATAGTTCCGAAGACGTTCCAAGTCCACCCCAAGGATAGATCCATGGTCCATATCTGCACGGTGTTCGCGGGGGGGTTGGTAACCATATACTGATATTTGTAAGTCTGATTTTTCACGTCGTACCCACACGTGGCCTGCACCCCGATATGGTCGAAGGTGGGGCAAGGGGGCGCTTGCGCTTCCACAGTTGGTACAAACAAAAGGCTTACCATAACAACTGCACAGATTGTCCCGACTGCATTTTTCATCATAAGTCTCCTCTCCGCCGTTCGCTAAAGGAGTTCGGAGTGCATGCGGGTATCACCTTTCTCTCTCCCGAACTAATCATAGTTTCCTAATCTGTTGCTTCGGCCTCATTCTAAGATCCATTTCATCGTTCCACCGGCGGCGATCGTGTGAGCTGGCCGTAGGCTCCGCGACAACCTAGCGAATTCTCTCGGCTGCAGGATACGACGTAAGATCAGTTGCTCTTTGGAATCTCAAAGATGAGGCCTGCATTAGGTTCCAACGGATCGGGGTGGAAAATTGCAACTTCGTGCGCGATGCGCCGGCACCATGGAAGAGGGTCTGCCTTCTCCATCTGAGCCACTTCCCCTTTAAGTGAAGGTCTGGGGCATTTGGACAGGCAAAGGATGCCCGTGAGGCGGACCGGGGCGAACGGGTCGTTCAAAATGGCTCGGAACACTTTGTCGGTCCATAGGTTCCCATCCTGGGCCAAGAGTTGGACCGCTGCCAGTCTTTTCGTGGCCGGCAATGTCGGAAAGGTGCGCAGAAACTCCTTCTCCATAGATCGCAGACGCTCTACCGGACATTCCCGGTCAGGCATGCGGCACGTCCCTGGGAGATTCAGATACATGGGAGGATAGGGCCTCTTCGGCATCATCTTGGCCGATTCGCCGATGGCTTTTCTGAGGTCGCCACCTACAAAGACGTCCCAAGGCAGTTGCGATGCTGCCATGCCTGATTCAGGCGTCCTGACGGCGGCTGCCGCGCGACGGTCGCCCAGCTCCGCAAGTGCCGGCCATTGCTTCATCTCCAACAGTCGATCCCTGCACCAGGATGTTCCGGTCATCTTCAGGGCCGCTACATGCAGCCGAAGATCTGAAGCTCTCCCTCTTTGGAAGGCTTTTCCCCCGGAGCCCGTATGACTCCCGGAGTCAATTCCTTTCAGCGGGGGCTCGGCATTCGGGCTGTGAGCTACCACGGCGATAAGAAGAGCGTCTTGCCGGCCCCTGGTCGTCGAGAGGTTGAGGTCCTCCAGATGGGCAAGAGCAGCAGTGGGATCGAAACGAAGCAGGTATGCAGCGACCCAGTTTCTTTGCGACAGCCCTTCTGCCGGGAACCTACTGACGGTGACGGTGCGACGTGGATCTCCTGTGCTGGCGGCCTTCCAGGCGGCGAGGAGCCCCTTGGAGTCCTTACGGCGGCACATCTCGTTCAAAATGGCCTCGTACCAGAGCCGCTTCTGCTGGTCTTTGCTTTCAAGCGAGGCCATCAGTTCGGTATTCAGCAACTGGTACGCGGAGTTGTCGCCCAACTCGGCCAGTCTGAGGCGGAGGAACATGGCGCTGTCCGGGGAGAGACCGGGCGTCTTCAGGATTTTTCTCAATACCTGCGCCGGCACGGGGATGCTATCTTGCCACGCCAAACGAATGGCGTCGGGATTAGCGGAAGAAAGGAGCTTAAGGAATCTGCGATGGGCCCCAGGATTCGTCATCACGGCATAGGCTGACGCAAGCTTGCTTGGGTTGTCGATCCATCCTATCCATTGCATGAGGGATTGCTGATGGGCAATCAGAAGATCTCTGACGCGATTCGGAGAATCATCACCTTTGCGCCATGGCGAGGGACCGGCACCAACCCCGCAGATCACCCGAGGGGGTCCCGCTACGATCCCTACACTTTGCAGCATCGACTCCACGAGCCGTGCACGCTTTTGTGTGCTCAACCGGTGGATTTCGCGAAGCACCCTCTCTCGCGCCGGTCCCAACGTACGCCTCACCAGCCCCCGTGCCGCCGATTGAGGAATTCGGTAACTCTCTAACCCGCGACCGTCGCCGGAAAGCGCCCATCGTATGAGGTCTACAGTACCTACGTCGGAGTCGGTTCTTCCCAGGGCATCGATCCACAGTAACTCGGTCTTGGTCTTACCCTTCGATTCCTCATCGAGCGCCGAAAGGAGAAACTGTATCGGGTCCAGGATCCCTACAGCCGACCGCGGCAAGTCCTCGTACCATGGGGGATTAACGGGATTCTCTTCGCAGGCTTTTTCCCAGAGGGCTCTACGATTACCATGCTGAAGGAAGACGTTCACCAATCCCCTTTCAAGGTCCGGACGTTTCCCGACCGGGAAATAGAATCCTGCATAGGATCCGGCCGAACGGCTTCGCTGAAAGGCCTCATAGAGCCTTGGCGATTGTTGCTCGCCGGCCACAAGGGCTACTTGCCAGTTGTTGTGCTCACACAGGCCCCCGTCGGTGATTCGCATGAGAGCTTCAAATCCATCTTCGGCCCCCATTGCGAGTAAGTAGTGGCCGGCCTCGGCGATCCTTGTGCCCTTGGGAGCAGCCCTGAGAATCTCCACAACCCGCTCGACGCCGGCGGGATCGTTGGTGAGTTGAAGGGCCAGGCAAGCGTCGTCAAAGAGGGCGATGTCCGGCGCCCTTTCACCTACGGTTTTGGTGAAAAGGCGATCAGGGTGCACGGCATCCAGCCAGTCCAACCACACGTCTTCCATTTTCGCGAGGCGGTCGAAGGAGGTGCACCAGATCAGACGGCGGAGGCTGAATCCGGCGGGCAGGTGGATACACGCGGCAAGGAAGTCGTGGTAGTCCTTTTCAGGCAGAATATCGCCGGACTTGAAAGCGTAGGACATTCCGGCCACCGCATTAACCAGGACCTGCATTTGCGCAAGCCTGGGCGGTTCCTTCGCATGGACCGTCCAGTCGCGCGCCAACGCGATAATGCCCGCGCGGCTTTCCCGCAGGCCTTTGAAGGCCGCCTCTCTCTTTAGGACTAACTCGCGACTTTTCTTGTCTGGACAGGCGACGTACGTGTTTGCCGTTCTCACAAGGTATTGTGTTTCGTGAATGGTTTCCATCCAGGCCTGGATTTGCTCCTGAGATGGTTCCCCCCCCAAAACCGAAACCGAGGCAAGGACGAGGACGATCACGGGCACCAGAAGGCAACGAACTTTCCTCATTCAGCTCCTCCGATGCTTAGCAGCAGCTACCATCAACAACAAACAAATGGGGCGCTCCAATCACAAACTCAGCCCGCTAACAGATCCCTGGATTTCAATCTATCTCCCTTCTACGGCTTCTCCGAGAATGTACTGACTCTGCGGAAGTGTGAAACTCACCTTCCAGGCCGAGGTCTGCGCGTGGACCGCCACAAGCGGTATCAGAGCCAGTGCGGCCGTAGCTACTACTCTCTTTATCGCTGTCGTGGCGACACCCACAGGCAAGATGCCACGTCAATTCTTTCCGCTTAAGCGAAGCAGTACTGGGCCGGGCGATGCGCCGTCTCGGATGGTCACCTCGGTTCGGGCGGATGTCCCGTCGTCGGTTCTGCAGGTCAGCACGATCGTGCCGTCTCCCAGTCCGGTGAATTTGAAATGCCCTGCTCCGTCCGCCTTGACTTGATCTCCGGGAACGGTTCCGACGCCCGCATAGCCGACGCTCACCACGGCACCGCCAACCGGCCCGCCGCCAGCGTCCACCACCCGTCCCATCAGGATGGTTCCCTGAAAGTTCCACGTCAAAGGCGCTTCAGGGGTGCTCGGAATAATGACACTCATCCTGTAGATCATGCCGCCGTGTTCGATAGAAACCTGCGACGGACCCGGCGTCGCGCCCTGTAGGAACACCCTTCCCGTCGGGTCGGCCGTTCCTGAAACGCGCCCCGCCGGCATTCCCATGAAGACGGGACCGAGATCGCTCATAACCTGCACCACGCCCTGGTTGAAGTAGTTGCCGGTTTGAGGCGTGACCTCCACCGTAGCGCCGTCGGCAGGCGTTCCGTCTATTTCGAGGAAGGCGGTGATGCTCACTCCCCCTATGGGGATGGTCACCTGGGCGTCTTGTCCAGCTTTGAGGTTTACCTGCTGGGAGGCTTTGGGTGCGGTGCTCATGGGTGCGAACGCCTGAATCTCGTAGGTGCCCGCGCCTATTCCACCGAAGTTGAAGCTGCCGTCATCGCTGGCGATCGTGCTCGACGGATCAGGGTCGAAAGCCCGCGATGACAGAGTGAGGCGCCATCCTGCAAAAGTCGTCGCTCCGGCGGCAACCAATTGGCCGTCGATAGAGGCCTGTTCCTCGAGGGTAACCGTTCCGAGATCAACGTCGTCGTCACTCACGTCCACCGGGCTCACCACTTTCCCGTAGGAACCATCCGATGCCACGAGCCGGTAGCGTCCCGGCGCGACGCCCTCGGCCCGAAAGTGTCCGTCCTCGTCCAGGTCGCAGGGTATGGATGCAGTGTGCAGAGCGGTCGGCGCATCCTTGAAGTTGAGATAACGTTCCAAGTGCACCTTGGCGCCGGGCGAGACGGAATCGCCTTCGGGGTCCACTAGAGTGCCCTTCACCATCGGGTGCGCAGAGAGGTCTATTTCGCCCACGTCTTCGCTCTGTGCCTCGTCGATAGTGACGTTGACGACGGGAGCCTGGCGCCCCTTTGCCCGCGCATGGATCTCATAATTGCCGGGCTCCAACCCCGATGTCGTGAACCGGCCGTTCTCTGCAACGGGCACTGCAAAGCTTCCGCCCTGGGAACTGTGGCCCGATGATGCCATGATGGCCAGCTTGGCGCCCTGCACCGGCTGGTGACTGTCTTCGTCGACAACCCAACCACTGATCGAGCCGCCGGAATCCAAGACCAGCCGCAAGTTCAAGTCACCTTTTGCAGGCAAGTTGTCGGTAGTTCCGTTGATATACCGATCGGCGCCGTACATTAGCGTGAACGGAGCCTGGGACCGGGGCAAGGGCTTCATTTGAAAATGGCCCGACGCGTCCGTATAGACGGTGGGCGAATAGTCGTAGGCATTTTGCGAAACCCAGGCGCCTGTAACAGGATTCCCATCCTGATTTACCACTTGGCCGGCGAATATGACACCCTTTTCAAGTTGCACGCTCAGTCGTTCTCCGGGGGGGGAGTTGACCTCCAGCGTCTGGGCTGCGTATCCCTTCGCTGAGAAGGTCAATCGGCAGGGATAGGCGGCGGGGGCAAGCCGCGTTTTGCCTTCACCGTTTGCCTCCTCCTTGAATTGCATCCATGGTAGTCCCTTCAGCGCGAAGGCCATAACCACGTGCCAGAACTTAATGGTTCTATGGGTGTCGGCGTCCGTCACAACAACGCCATAACTGTTCGCCGGATGCAGGGTTTCGACACGGACATCATCGCCATTCCCAAGGTCCATGGTCTTCAGCGTGTACCCCTTTGCATATAGACATCCGTAGTCGGTGCGGCGACCTGCTTGGAGGAGGACTCGTCCGAATTGATCTCCATGAACATCCTGCCGCAATTTCTTGATGGTGTGTATCAATGAGAGCGTACTGGCCATGGCCCTTTTAGGGAGCAGCGCCAAGTCGGGCCCAGCAACGTCACGGCCGTATTCGCCAACGACTTTGATCAGCGGCCGGCCAACGGGAACAAGCGCCAGGTTCACCGCTCCCGCATCGGAAGTGAAGTGGGCTGGCTCTGGGAGGTAGTGCGCATCCTCGATCCAAAGGATTTCTTTCTGGCGCCCCAAGACGTGCAGGATGGCACGTCCTCTTGAATCAGTGGTCACCCTTCCGAACGGCTCGGGCAAATTGGGTAGGCTTTCAGGGCGCCATTCCAGGTCTACGTTCGGACAGGGGCGGCCCGCCCTGTCCGTTACCTGGACGGGTACGGACTCTCCGAGGGGCAACTCGCTGGGAATCCTGCCGCCTGCCTTCACTATGATTATAGCCCGGCCTTCCTGCCACAAGACGGTGGTTCTGGCTACGATCTTCTTGGTCCTGCTCTTAACGATTTGCAATGGAGAGTCTACCTTCGCGGGATGAACGGCCCAGATCGGGGATGCCTCTGAGACGTCCCCCTTGCCCAGGACGGGAAGCGCCGCCAGAAGGCAACAGACTGCGGCAAACAGAAGTCGTTTGTGCTTCATTGCGCGATGCCTCCGGGCAGGGAGTGAAGGGTCGCAAGTACTGTACCCACGAGCGCTTGGTCGTTGGGAACGGGCGAGACGCGGAGCGCGAGGACGACGGTTCCCGGACTTTTTGCCTCGCGCACGATGAAGTAGGGCAGGTCTTCCTGGGCAAGGCCCCAGGCTTTGAGCCTGCGACCGTGGGGATCCGCCGACAGAGATCGCACGCCCGGGTCCAACCCTCGGAAACGCCCAAGCTGGCGCTTCGAGGCGCCCACCACGACGAGGTTCAATTGACACGACAAGTGGTCATCGGCTATTTCGCGGTGTGCTGCCGCGCAGGCTGTAAGCCAATTGCATTCGCAGCCTATGGTGGGGACAAAAAGCGTTGCGCGGTAGTGTGCAGTTCCTTTACCGGCGGCAGCCGGTAGATTTCGGGCGCCTGAAAGGATCGGGCCTCGCGCTTGGCCCGAGCAACCTGTGATGCATAGAAACAATAGACCCACGCATGCCGTGGCTGTCCTCAAGCCTGACCGACTCATCATTTCGGCATCTTCAAAGCTGATTTGAGAAGGCGGCAGCTGGCGTCGAGGCTTCCCGGCTTATGGACGAAGAGCCAGTACACGGGGCCGTATCCGTCGGACACGACGGACTGGACCACGTCTTCAGGCCCTACTGGGCCGGGCACACGGATGGCGGCACGATGGACTTCTTTCAGTGAGCCGTCCAGCCACCGTACTTCGAATCTGCTGTCGGCCTGCCCCTTGGGATTCCGCCAGACGACGCCGAGATATCGACCCGCGGGCACCAGACCGATAACATGTGAGCGGTTCCATAGCAGGTGGCGAAATGCAGCGCCTACATCGGTCTTCTTGAGCACGGAGAGGCTGACTGAGAGCATGCATGGGGCCAATGTTGCCGGCTTGACCGGTTCCAGATCTTTTTCATGCAGCAGGGTGACGCGCCCGGGCACGGCGTGGCACACGGCGTAACCATGACCTTTCCACCAGACCTGGCGGCCTCGGCCGTAGACGATCATGCCGAGGGATTCTGCCTTTGAAAGTTTTTCGACACGAATAGGTTTCACACCCTCGCCCTGCCGGTTGGTTGAGAAAAGGGTCAAGACTTCTGAAGTACCGCGTCCTTTGGGCGGACTCGAATAGCCGTAGCCGGTAAAGAGAATGCGACTCTTCGTGAGCATGAACCCGAAGTCTGGGGACAGATGGAACATGTTGTGAAGCGTCGTGACGTACTTACCGCTGGAGATATTGAAAACGTGGATGGACTGGTTCCGATCTTCCACCATCAAGACGTCGCCGCGAATCGCCATCACCCTGGGTTGGCCCATCCGCCCCGAACCCACGCCCGGTCCGCCGATCTGTTTGAGGAATTTTCCCTCCGGCGTGTACCCGACGATTCGCCCGCCTCCACGATCGGCGAGCCACAGGTCGCCTGCGGAATCCGTAACGGCGTACTCCGCGTCCTTTGGCTGCCCCGGTAGCGAGATCTGCACGGGCGTATCGATAACGGGTACCCTCTGGGAAGCATGCGCGGCGGTACAGCAAATGATTAGCGCCAATAATCCAGATAGTCCTTTGCAAATGCCTTTCATGGTAATAGCCTCTCAAACAGTCCCAGCGAGGACGCACGATGTCCTCAAATCAAGTGAATTTTCGGTATTCCCTTACCCGTAAACGACGCAACAATCAGTTGGAGTCCACATGGCGCAGAAACCCGCCGCCATGATTCCAAAGTAATCTTGTGGAAGCGGCCGCATAGCTAGCGCCCCGAAATTCGTCATGCCCGCAACAGCAATCGTTACGCAACAAATCAACGCACGCTTCTTCATACTAGCCTCCTCTCGACTGATTAGTCGTCCTTCGCTGGGACTTGTTTATTTAAGATCTGTCTTCATGGCATAGTCAAATGTTGTTTCTTGTGAAGTCAGCTACCGGTACGGAAACACCAGCAGCGCTGCGGCCAGGGGCGGTCGCGCTCGCCCCATTCAGCGAGTCGATCCGCTTCAGAGATCTCGTCTTCGCGTACGAGGGCGACCGGCCCGTCCTCAACGGACTGACCCTGGTGATCCCGAAGGGACATACACTGGCGATCGTCGGACCCTCCGGCGCCCGGCTGGCCGGCCACGGTGCAGGGCCGGAGGCGTGTCTGCCCCCAGTGTCACACATAAGACGATAGCCAGGGATGTCGCCACCAGAAATGATTTCATGGAAGATCCCACAAATGACATAGTCCTTGCTGACGTGTGCGGCTCTGATGAAGCCTCTTGTGTTCCTGAGATTTAATTCTAAGTCGTCGGTGGGGATTGTGCCTCCAACTAAAGTTGTAGGCAGCATCTACAACTCTGGTTGTAGATCGAGGCTCCCGGAAGGTGGATATTTTGAGCAAAGAGGGGGGTATAGAGCATGGGCCCTGGCTGTTTCGCCGCTCCTGGACGCTCTCAGCGCGTGGCAGGTGAGCCGTAAGGCCGCCAAACTACGAGCTCAATCCGGAACACGATCTAAGCAAGGTAATCCCAGGGCCAACAGATCAGCAGTCTAGCGAAGGTTGCGATACACCTCCGCGTCGTTGCGCTTCCCGATGCGAAGAATCGACAGCACGTCGTCTTCCATCTGGTAAATGATCCGATACTCGCCCACGTCCACACGGTAATAGGGATACCCTGAGAGCTTCTTGGAGTCGTTGGGCGTTGGGTCCTTCTGAAGTTGCAGGATCTTGGCGGCAATCTGTTTCCTGTGTTTGGCCGGGAAGTTCTTCTGTTCCTTTGCCGCCCGTCTTGAGATCCTAATCGTGGGCATTCAACATCTCGGCCAGGAGGGTATTGGATGCCTTCTCGGTCAGAAATCCTTCTGCCGACGCCTCTTTGGCAAGCTCGCCCCAATACCGGTCTTCAAGGGCCTGGTAGTGCTGGAACGCATCGTAGGAGATCAGCACGGCCACGGGCCGACGCGACTTGTTAACGACCACGGGACCGGTCAAGGCCGATTCGATCTGGCGTCCCGTATGGTTCTTGAGTTCCGTTGCGGTCACGGTCTTCATGGAAAGCACCTCCACACAAATCACCACACAGCTAATTTAGCTACTTTAGGTAAAATGTGCAAGGACTCGAGACGGATTGTTCTTGTTGAACAGCGCTGAAGGTTCCCAGGATTCCCCGGAGGCCTTCGTCGTTCAATCGCCGCATAACAAATGATATTGGGATGCTCCCCCCTGGTCATCATCGCCCTGGCCGTGATCGTACCCGTTCGTAGTGCGGTCGGTAATGGTCGTCCAATCGCTCGACGAGCTTCGCGGCGTAAGCCGTTCGAAACACACCGAGCGCGTCCCTAATTTAGCAAGGCACTGCTCAGGCAATGGCAAGAAGAAATCAAACGGCTGGACAAAG
>Ga0307440_1001086_pt1 | contig 13334 bp, 10 predicted proteins | sample SalMarWE160410MG_FD_202150 | JGI IMG/M metagenome (GOLD analysis project Ga0307440, IMG submission 202150) | Salt marsh sediment microbial communities from the Plum Island Ecosystem LTER, Massachusetts, United States - WE1604-10 | ecosystem: Environmental > Aquatic > Marine > Intertidal zone >... | reverse complement strand
AATGGGAGTCCTCCGTTGCTCAGCGGCGAGGACGGCACCGCCGGGGCTGCCTCCTGCACGGGTACCGGCAGCACGGTGAGCTGCACCTGGACCGCGAACGGCACCTGGCAGCTGCCCGCGCTCTACACCCAGTCGGGCGGCTGGATTACGGTCCAGGCCCTGGGCGGGGCCGGCGGGGCCGGCTACCCGCCGGACATCAACCTCGGCGGCGCCGGAGGTCGTGCCCAGGCCGTGCTTCCGGCGGAGGCACTCGCCGGAAAGACGTTGTACGTCTACGTTGGCGAGAGCGGGGCCGACGAAGAGAACTACAACTGCGGGGGCTATACCGACGGCTGTTTTCATTCCGCCGCGGGCGGCGCGGCATCGCTGGTGACCACCACTGCCGTGCCGGCTTCCTTTGTCAGCGGGGGCTGTGGCGGCACCGCCGAGGGTGTCGATGCCCTCGTCATTGCGGGCGGCGGCGGAGGCGGCGGCATCAATGGTAAGGTTAGCACCGTCCGGTCCCTGGGCGGTGCTGGTGGGATCGCGGTCGGCGACTCCGGGGATCAGAATGTGATCGGGACCGGGACTGCGGGCACGGCCGATCCCAGCTCCTATGCGGGGCAGGAGCCCAGCTACGGCAGCAATCCCTACGACGGCACCCAGACGGTGACGGGCGGCGCCGCTGCACTATGGTGGCCCGGGAACCCGTTTCCCTCCTATGGCGGCGGGCCGATTGCTCCCGGCGGAGCGGCGGAGGGCTATATTGGCTCTACGACGTACGCACAGACCTGGTTCGCCGGCTCGTCCGTTTTGACGGTGGATAGCGCCAACAATCAGGGTTGCAGCGGTGGCGTGAGCTTGGATGGCGGAGGCGGTGGGGGTGGCCATGCCGGCGGCGGTGGCGGGACTTCTCAGGTTGACGAAGGGGCTTACACGACGGGTTGGGAGAACGTGTATGGCGCGGGCGGCGGCGGCGGCTCTAGCTGGGCGGCCGGCGCCGGCTCGGGAGTGACGTTGCCCGCGGCGCTCACCGGCTGGCGCACCCTGCCCAAGAACGACCCGAGCCAGGTCGTCATCAGCGTGCAATGCCCGAACTGCGCCTTCGTCACCGATTGCACGATGCAGAGCACCCCGCAACGGCCGGTGATGCGCTGCACCCTGTCGCAGAGCACCTTGCCGCTGGATCTCGACATCCTGGCGCAAGCCGTCGCCGCCGAGATCGGCCAGGACGTCGGCGACCAGGTCCCGGTCTACCTGGAAGCCTGGGGCGGGACTGGTGGAAGCGGCGGAACGGCCAGCACCGATTGCGGCACCGAGGGTGCATTTGCGAACGGCGGCGCAGGCGGTCAACCCGGCTACGCGCGTTCGAGCCGCACCTTCGGGTCCTTGACCGCACTGACGTCCGAGCTCTGGCTGTACGTCGGTGCCCAAGGCAGCACCGGCGGCAACGGCAGCACCGGCTATGGCGATTGCAGGGAAACCTATGGGGGGCCCGGGGCAGGAGGTGCCGCGAGTCTGGTCCTGTCCGATGAGCTGACCACAAGCACGGGTCTGGATAGTGTCCTGCTGATCGCGGCAGGTGGTGGCGGTGGGGGCCAGGGCAGGGCCCATGATGAAGGATACGACGGCAAGCCAGGTGACGCGGGCGGGAGCGCGATCGCCACGGCCGCCGGCGCGGCGAGTGCCGGCGGTCAAGGCGTGGCCAGCGCCAAGGGAGACGGCAAGGGCGTCTGCAATGATCTCAAGCCGCTGGACCGGAAGGGCTGCGGCAAAGACGGCATCGGCGGTCGCGGCGGCGTGGTCGGCGGTGGTAGTGCGGGCTGGATCAGCACCTCCAAGAACTGGACCCAAGGACAGGGCGGGCAGAGTAACGGCGGCCCCGGGAACGGCGGCGCCGGTGGCGGCGGCTATGGCGGTGGCAGGGTCGGGGATGGCGGCGCATACACCCTCCGCGGTGCTGCAGGCGGTGGTGCCGGCGGCAGCTATGCCGCGCAGGCCACCCTCGACGACAGCGGCGCGCCGGTGGTCGGCCCGGACGGCTCGCCCAGCAGCACCAACGGTGTCGTGGTGATCAGCTTCGATGTCTGCAGTACCTACCCGTCGCTCAGCGTGTGTCAGCCGTGAGCCGACGCCGGCATGCGCAAGCGATAACCGGCGCATCGGACGGCCGTCGCCGGCGGCGTGAGCCCGCCCAGGCTCTCCGCTCCGCCTTCGTGCCCCGTTCCAAGCCTTCGCCCATCTGCAGGTTTGCCAAGACGGCGGCCAACGATCAGCGGATGGGCATTATCCGTGCGGCTATAGTTTGCCGAGACGCGCAATGCTTGGCAGCGCCATGAGGAGCGATGAGATGGTCCCTGAGCTTGTGATTCGCCCGATGACGCGGGCGGAGCTGGACACACTGGTGGAGTGGGCCGCCGACGAAGGCTGGAACCCCGGCCTCAACGATGCGCGGATATTCTGGGACACGGACCCCGAAGGGTTCATTGCCGCGGAGCTGGGCGGCGAGCTGATCGGCGGGGGCTCCATTGTGTCTTACAAGGGCCGGTTCGGCTTCATGGGCTTCTTCATCGTCCGTCCGGATCACCGCGGCCGAGGTCTCGGCAGACGACTCTGGCTCCATCGCCGTGACCGCCTGATCGCGCGCCTTCGGGCGCCGGCGGTGATCGGGATGGACGGGGTCTTCGACATGCAGGGGTTCTATGCCCGCGGGGGCTTCGTCCTGTGCAATCGGGATCTGCGCTTCGAGGGAGTGGGCGCGGTCGCACCGGCGGACAGCCTGGTGGACCTGGCCTCGGTCCCCTTCGCCGAGCTTGCGCGCTACGATGCCGCGCACTTCCCCGCGCCGCGGGAGCGGTTCCTGAAGGCCTGGATCGCTCAGTCCGGGAGCCGGGCACTGGGGGCCGTGCAGGACGGTGTCCTGCGAGGCTACGGCGTCATTCGGCCCTGCCGGCAGGGGTTCAAGATCGGACCCCTGTTCGCCGCCGACGGTGATACCGCCGAGGCCTTGTACCGGGGCCTCGGAGATATCGCGCCGGGCGCGCCCGTGTTCCTCGACGTGCCGGAAGATAATGCGCAGGCCATGGCCCTCGCCGAGCGCCACGGCATGCGTGAGGTCTTCGGCTGTGCGCGCATGTACTACGGTCCGCCGCCCATCGTGCCACAAGGTGAGATCTTCGGGGTCACGACCTTCGAGCTCGGGTAACGGTGGACACCTGGCACCCGAGAGATCTCAAAGGCTACGGAAGACACCCGCCCGATCCGCAATGGCCGGGGGGAGCACGGCTCGCCCTGCAGTTCGTGCTGAATGTGGAGGAAGGTGCCGAGCGCACTGTCCTCAACGGGGATGCCGGCTCGGAGGATTACTTGTCCGAGCTGCCGGGCGCCCGTCAGCTGCTCGGGCGCCGCAGCTACAGCGCCGAGAGCCATTTCGACTACGGTGCGCGGGTGGGCTTCTGGCGCATCCTGCGCCTGTTCGCGGAGCGCGGGCTGCCCCTCACCGCATTCGCCGCCGGCCGCGCCTTGGAGCTTAATCCCGAGGCGGGCGCGGCGCTCGCGGAGCTCAGTCATGAGGTCGCCGGCCACGGCTACCGCTGGATCGATTACCGGGACCTGGATGAGGAGACCGAACGGGCGCACATCGAGCGGACCTGCAGGATCATCGAAGAGACGACGGGGACCCGACCCGTCGGCTGGTACACGGGCCGGGTCAGCCCCAACACGCGACGGCTGTTGGTGGAGGTCCGCGGGATGCTCTACGACTCGGACGCGTACGACGACGAGCTGCCCTATTGGCTGAAGGAAGGCGGGCGCTCGCACCTGGTCATTCCCTACACCCTCCTCACCAACGATATCCGTTACGTCGTTGCGCCGGGGTGTGGGACTGCGGCGGATTTCTTCGGCCTGTTGCGCGACGCCTTCGACCTGTTGCGGAGCGAAGGTCAGGACCGCCCACGCATGATGAGTGTGGGGTTACATTCCCGCATTAGTGGCCACCCGGCGCGGGCGGCCGCGATTGCGCGGTTTCTCGACTACGTGGCGGACCGCGAGGGCGTGTGGATCTGCCGCCGGCGGGAGATTGCCGAGCGCTGGACGCAGCTGTTCCTGCGACCGCGCTAGATCCTGTAAACGGTCATTAGAAAGGCCAAAGAGGGGGCGCCAAAGGTTCGGGCGTCCCCCGGAGGTGGGTGCAAACCGGACGCCGAGGCATTGAAACTGTACGTGCCCGCCAAGTGCTGCGTGATGGGACCGCCGGATCCGAGTCGACGGGCAGCGTAATAGTACCGAGGCTTGAGTTGGCAAATGAATGTGCCCGGTCGAAAGCTACGCGCGCTTGGCATGTCGGCTGATCACCGGGACGACGTTTGTTGGCGACGATCGCCATGCCCTTGCCTGTGCCGCACACGAGCAGGCGCCGCTCGCAGGCGCCAGCCCCCACCTTCTCGCCGAGCTCGTGCGCGACGTCATAGTAAGCACACTCTCGGTCGCCGCATCAAGTAGAGTCGCGAGCTCGATGGTATGCCACCTAGGGCGTGCCGGGGTCGGTCGGCGCAGTTTGCTCTTTGGAGGATTGATGGATCGGAGCTTTTTCCATTTTCTTGAGCCGCAGCTCGAGTTGGTAAATCTCCGCCCGTAAGGCATCGATTTCGGGTTGCGGCCCAGAGTATGCTGGCACCATGCGCCCGTAAGCTGGTGGACCACTATAACCGTAACCCGGAGAACCGTAGCCATAGCCGGGGCCTCTACTGTAGCCATAACTCGGGCCACCCCAGGGACTTCCGTAGTAACCTTCACGGTCTCTATGGTCGCCCCTCCGTTCTAGCTGATTCATTTTTCCGAATATGTTTTTGCATATGTCAAACGCGTAGGCGCTTCCAATATCTGCAAATATGGCTGCACCTAAAACGACAACGATGATTCGCTTCAAAATCACTTTATTGCTCATGTCGTCTTCTCCTCCAATGCGAAAGGTATGCTGTGTCACTGTCAGGCTGTTGGTTCTGGTGCCCTCGCACCAGCGCTGTAGGTCAGTCCCAAGTCCGACAGCCTCCTACAAATGCTGATCAGAGCAAGTCTAGTACATGACGACCTTGCTGCTGTCGAAGAGATCCCGGACGTAGGGAGTTGCTAACCGACCGCGTCCTGGTCGCCGTGCGCCGCGGCGACCTCTGGGGAGTGACCAGCGTCGTCTCGGCCATGCAGGCGCTGTTTGACCTCGTCGTCAAGCGCATCCACGTCGTGGAGGCCGCCACCGCGCAACAGTGCTACGGCCGCTGACCCGCTGTCCCCGCCGAACGGCTCCGCTCGACCACCGGGCGCACCCGCTGCGGCAGATGGGCCGGACAAGCGTGTGTCAGCCGTGAGCCGATACCAGCTTGTCGTACACCGTTCGCTGGACTAGCCTCGTGGGCACAGGCTTCGCCTCTCGACCACCTCGCATGGTAAGCCTGGTCACACCGGATGTGGACTCTTGATTGGAGGCAGATACAGTGCGTCTTCGTGTTCTGACGAGCGGCCTGAGCTTTTTCGTCGCGTTGACCGTTAGTCTGGCCGCGTCAGGCGGCGCTTTACCGGGGCTCTGGTCGGTCTACGAGAACCAGCTCAAAGGCGCCAAGTATGTGGACCTGACCCACACCATCACACCGGCCATTCCGGTGTGGGCGGGCTTTGGCCGCTCGAGCTTCGCGCCGGCGCTGAATCCGAAATCCGGCAAGCCCTACACCTATGCGCACGACGGCTTCGAGGCCACTGCCTACGCGCTGGCTACCGACCAGCTGGGCACGCAGCTTGATCCACCGGCGCACTGGGATCCGAGCTATCCCGCGATCGACGAGCTGCCGCCGACCTATGCACTGCGCCCGTTGGTCGTCATCTCGATCGTGCCCCAGGTCGCGGGGCATCCGAACTATGCGCTGCAGGTCGACGACATCCTGAGGTGGGAACGACGCCACGGCCGCATCCCGGCCGGCTCGGTCGTCTTCGTCCGCTCGGATTGGTCCAGGCGTTGGCCCGATCCGCGCCTCGCCACGCTCAAGCAGTTCCCCGGGGTCAGCTTGGCCGCGCTGAAATTCCTGCATGAGCAGCGCCACATCCTGTTCCACGGCCACGAGCCGCTCGACACCGACAGCACGCCGACCCTCGAAGGTGAGGCGTGGCTGATGCACCACGGCTACACGCAGGCGGAAGGCGTAGCCCATCTCGACCAGGTCCCGGAGACCGGCGCCCTTGTCGCGATCGGTTTCCCGAAGTTCGGCGGCGGTACCGGCGGCTATGCCCGCTACATCGCCATTTGCCCGCCGGACTGGAAGTACGGCGTGCGCGTGGGTGAGGTTCCGGAAGCGCCGCTGCCGCGCAGCAGCAAGCCGCTGCATTGGGATGCGGGCGCCGGCATGCGCAAGCGCTAACCGGCGGCATGAGGAGCGGTGAGATGGTCCCGGAGCTTGTCATTCGCCAGATGACGCGGGCCGAGCTCGACCTCTTGGTGGAGTGGACCGCCGACGAAGGCTGGAACCCCGGCCTCAACGATGCGTAGATATTCTGGAACACGGACCCCGAAGGGTTCATTAGCGCCGAGAGCCATTTCGACTACGGTGCGCGGGTGGGCTTCTGGCGCATCCTGCGCCTGTTCGAGGAGCGTGGGTTGCCGCTCACCGCATTCGGCGCCGGCCGTGCTCAGGAGCTTAATCCCGAGGCCGGCGCGGCTCTCGCGGAGGTCGGTCACGAGGTGGCCGGGCACGGCTACCGCTGGATCGATTACCGGGACCTGGATGAGGAGGCCGAACGGGCGCATATCGAGCGGATCTGCAGGATCATCGAAGAGACCACGGCGATCCGGCCCGTCGGCTGGTAACGGGTCGGGTCAGCCCCAACACGCGACGGCTGTTGGTCGAGCTCCGCGGGATGCTCTACGACTCGGACGCCTACGACGACGAGCTGCCCTATTGGCTGACGGAAGGCGGGCGCTCGGACCGCTGCTGGTTTGGGAGCCGTAGCGGAAGACGAACCGAACCTTCCGCTGAGACGGCGGATCTTCACGCGTGAGAGAGGCTCTTGCGCCTCACAACGTCTTGGTCGGTCTCAGAGGAAGGCTCGCTAGACCTTGATGTAGGTCCAGCCGTCCTCCAGGCGAGTCACGATCTCCGCGACGGCTGACGGCGCAACGCGCACACCTGGGACCAAATCCGGATTCTCGCCCATACTCCGCAGGCGGGCGACCGCGTTACCGCAAGCCACCAGCTCAACACCGGCGCCGCGTCGGGCCAGCGCTCGGAATCGGTCAGAGTAAGGGGTCATCCCGGTTCGCAGCACGTCGATGCCCTTGAAGTTGGCCACAATCTCAAGGTGCACAGTGACGCCTGTGGTGTGCGCGGCCTTCAGAAATGCCTTGGCATACTCGAGAGCACGCCGCACCCGGACAGGATCGGAGGAATCGATGTGCAAGAGCACCTTGCGCGCGTCGGCATGCTCAGCCAGGTGTACTGGTTGGACGTTCTTTGGCAAGAAGCCTAGGAGCCCTCCCGGCGCGGCATCATCGACGGCCTGGCCCCTCAGAGCCCAGCCGCTCGACAGTCCGACCGCCAAGAGCGCTGCTGCGGCGAGGGCGCGGTACGCCATTTTGGCAGCCTTGCCAAGTCTCGCCGTTCTCGTGGGACTCTGGGGGACCTCCGCATAGGCCGTTCGAACCATGTCGTCGGTGATGCGAAAGGCGCAGACCCGGTCACGAAGCTCATTGTCAATCTGAAGGCGACGCAACAGGTCCTGCCGCTCCGCGGAGTCCAACTCGCCGTCTATGAAGGCGCAGAGTTTCTCGTCGGAGACGCTGTTGTTCATTTGACTCTCCTGAGAGGGGCAGGCGGGCGCTCGGCACTGCCCTGCAACAACTGCTCGCGCAGGGCGGCGCGCGCCCGCGCCAAGCGGCTCATCACAGTACCCACGGGTATGCCGAGCGCTGCAGCGGCCTCGGCGTAGCTGCTTTCTTCGAGGTCGACCAGGGTCAGCACTTCCCGCTGCCCCAACGGCAGACGCGCAATCGCCTTGCGGACGCTGGTCGCGAGCTGACCCTGCGAGCAGGTGTCCTCGGGTCCCTGGGCATGTAAATCCGGCCAATCGGCTGCTTCGTCCAGACACAGATGGTCACGCACCCGTCGGAGGTGGTCCCGCCAACAGTTGTTCAAGATGGCAATCAGCCAGCTGGCTATGGCACCCTCCGCCTTGAGTTGGCCCGCCCGCGCAAGCGCTTTGGTCAGCGTCTCTTGCACCAGATCGTCCGCGAGTGCGGCGTCGTGGCACCATGCAAATGCCAGCCGGTGCAACCTAGGGCGCAGCGCGTGGAAAGCAAGTCTGTCACTGCCGCACAGTCCAAGAATCACGCGCCACCCCCCATTTTGAATCGTACCTGCTGACCTGCCTCAATCTTGAGGAGGCCCTCGTTATCCCTTGGTGTTCTCGCCGCGAGACCTTTGTCCGCAGCCATTCCGGCGGCGATGCTATGTCGCGCCGCGCATAGAGGCCCGTCTGGGCAGTCGCGTGCAATGCGATCTCCAGGCCGATCGGAGTACCGGCAACAACTCGGCACCGATCCTGGCACAGTCGATCTTGGGTCCAGCCAGCGAAACGGAGCCAACGAACCGCATCCAGCCCAGCTCGGGGTGTCCTGCTCCAGTAACCTGGCGACCCGACCAGTCCCCCTGGGCGGCGGCGCCGGCTACTCCGGCAGGTTGGCCCCGTAAATGGCCTGCTGGCCCCTGGTTCGGCACTCTCAGGCACGCGGTTGGCCCGGGACTACGGCCCAGAACCGGCGGCGACTCCGTCATCCCCTCCGGCGTAGAGGGACGCAAAAACATTTCCCTTCTCGCCGGGCGGCTCATTCGCGCCTTGACGACATACTGAAGACGGGTAAAGACCCGGCGTTATTCCATCAGATCCGCTTTTGGTCAGAGATGCATTGGCGAACGTGGAAATACAGCGAGATTCCACGGCGCCAGGGATACGCAACGAGGATGCCCCTGTGCGTTCGCCTCGCCCCGTCGATGCACCGTGTGAGGGGTCGGACGACTGTGGCCTCAGCTCGTTTTCCCACGCCATCTCTTTCGGAAACTACAGGGTCCCGACAACAGGTCGTAACCGGGGACGACCCCGTGAGGAATCCGCGGCTGAAAATGCGGATGGGGCCGTCCGCACCTTCGGAGAAAGGGCCGGGGGTGGCAGGTCCACCCCCGGGTTTGGAGAAGGACAGCTTTCCGGTTGGGCCCTAACGGTCGCCGGCCACTCTGCTCAGGAAGGCCGGCCCCGCACCGAACGGCGGCTGCACGAAGGTGGGATCTGGCGTGTTGTTCGGCTGGCCTATCTGGTCGTCCAGAGGCTCTGGAGGATTGCCGACCTCGGTCGAATCCACGGTCACCACACGGCCCTGGTCGGCGCCGAAGTCCGCTTCCGTGACCAGCCTGCCCGGTAAACTGTCCAGATAGCGGCGCAGTATGTGCCCTGGGTGAAGGAAGTTGTCCGGTGCGACCTGGTGGACAATGGCGCCCTGAATAACGGGCACGCTCAACGGCAGTGGTTCCACCAAGCTGATGTTGCTTGTGTAGTTGTCACCGCTCGCAAGCGCGAAGAAGCGGAAGTTGGCTCCGCCGCTGGTGCGGCAAACCTCGTCCAGCGCGTTGCCCTGACCGTAGCAGGAGGCGAACACATACCGTTTGCCCGGATCCATTGGCTGCCCGCCGACGGTCTCCCCCACGATACGTCCGCCGGAGCTGCTGAATGGGCGGTTCTTGAGGTCGATCGTCTGCGTCATGCCGGACAGACCCAGGTACCACCCGCCGCGCTGTAGAAAAGGATTGCGATCGAACACGGCGCCGAGCACCGTGTCGAGGCTCTTCTTGATCGACTGTCCCGAAAAATCGCCCACGTTCACGGCCGGTGCAATCGGGAACCGGGTGTACAGATCTCGCAGGGTAATGTCGTGGTCCGGAAGCACCGCATTGCCGAAGCGGAAGCCGTTGGCCATGGAGATGTCGACGCCGGTCCAGCCGGGGATCTTGGCAGAGTAGACAGCGTCGTCGGTGACGGTACGGACGGCGTCGGCGATGAAGTTGTTCAGGGTGTCTTCCAGCACGTGATGTCTGAGCAACAGGGTGTCCGTGTGGCCGACTACGGTGTCGAGACCCTCGGTTAGCTGCAGACCGTGCGTGGTGGTGTCGCCGCAGTCATCCGGAAGGGGGTGTTGCGGCGCGCTGTCTGGATCCGTGCAATAACCACCCGGCATGAAGGTGTGGCGTTTGAGCTTCGGGCCAGTGAGAAACGGCGCTTCGATCCAGTCGACTAAGTTGGCCATATCTCTGTCTTCTGGGATCGATCCGTCTGTCGGAATTGCCTGCCACTGGAAATCCGCGATTTTGCCGCGACGGACCGTCAGGTCCAGGCGGCCGACGTACATGTCCCGGTTGGTCTCCACGACGATTGCCGCGCCCTTGGCCGGTCGACGTCGGATTTCACGGTGACTCGTGCCAGGCATTGCGACTGTGACAGCCTCCCCGTCGGCCAGCAGTGCGCTCAGAGTGACTTCATGGGTATGGGCCGAGTACATCACGTCGATGTCCTTGAAGTGCTGGCCGAGGTAGATATTCTGTGACAGGCCGAGCTCGGCCTGCACCACCACAATGTCAGCACCCTTTGACTTGACCTCCTTCAGCACCCCGGGCAGCTCCTGCACCCCTTGCGTGAACCGCAGCCCGATGTTGAAGACGTCCGATTGCTGCGGCACGATCGCTGCGGAAAGACCGATCACGGCGATCCTGACGCCGTCGACCGTCAGGATCTTGTAAGGGTCCATGATGCGGCTGCGTGAGGGCACCGGATCGTCGTTGTACGTGTTGGCAGACACCACCGGGAAGTTCGCCGTAATGACGCCACTATTGGGGATAGCAGGGTTGGCGCTGCGCTCCGAACAGGTGTAGCCCGGAAAAGGGGCCGTCAATTCTGTTGGTATGTCATTGCATTTGATCTGGGTGGACATCACCGCAATATTCGCTGGAACCGCTGGGAACGGCCCTTGGGTGGCAAAATGACCGCGGAATACTGCGGGGCCATAGCCGTAACTCCAGTTTCCTGGTGTAACTACATCAATGCCCAAGGCATTGATCGCGACCATCATGGCATCGCCGACGGTGAACATGCCCTCGGCACTGCCGTGGGTGATGTCGCCCACCGACAGCACCAGAGTGTTCGGGTTGTCTTTGCGGATTTTGTCTGCGAGGTATTTTAGTCGGGCCAGGCCACCGGACCGCTCGACCTCGTATTCCCTGCCATCAGGGTGTTTCAGCACCCCTGCATGGGACACAATGGTGCCATGCAGGTCACCCATTTCAACGAGCGTTATATGCCTGTCGGCAAATGCTGGTGCACCGAAAGCACTCAGTGCAAGGGCCGTAAAGAATAGCTTCCTGCGATCAGTGTAGTATTGTTTCAGTTGCATCATCGTCTCCTCCTAAAGGGATTGAGTATTTGCTCTCAACGGGTGCCGGTGGAAACCGCCTGGGAACGGCCTGGCGCCCTATGACATGACCCGATTAAGGAGACGTATCATTCGCACGCTTTATTCCAAGCCGGAAAGAAGGCAAGGACCGGGCTTGGCGCCACATGTCATCGACGCCAGCGAGTTGGAATTTTGAGCTTCTGTGGTGAAGTCAAAACCGTCAGGGTGTCGGCGGCCTCAAATGACGGTGACCAAAATCCGAGAAAGTGTCGATAGCCTGTCGATCAGTTTCGAAGAGATCACGGCGATCGCCTGTCGCACTTGGCAACCGGAACCGGTAAGACCGGCGCCCGAGGCATCACGCGCCCGATCGATAGCGCCAACCCTTTTTTCGAGTCGAGCCAAACGCCGCACGAGGAGCCGACCGGCCAGCGCGGCACATTCGGCGCGAGTCAGAGCACTGGTCAGGAAGGGCCGAACGGGGCCCCCAACGGGTTAGATATTGGGCACCTCGATGCCGACTTGGGCATCTGTAAATCGGGTTGCGGACGACCCGGCGCAATCGCCTGTTGCGGTCGACGTGATGCCCGTCGGCATCCGGAGAATGCCGACGGAGCTTGAGGAAGCGGTTTCCGCGAAGCGACTGGCTCCCCGAGCGCCGGCGGACAACCCGAACGCGTGCCCCGAGCCTCAGCTTACGGTCAGTGCGGAGGCTCGCGGGCCGTGTAGCGTTCGCAGCACGCCGATGCCGACAGGTACAGGTCGCGCTCCACGCAAATGCCGTCGTCCTTGCGGACCGAGGCGTAGGCCGAGCTGAGGCTCGTCAGTCCCTTGTAGACCGACTCCAGGTAGCGCGGCGAGTTGCGGAAGTGGCGGCAGTTGAGGCAGGTGCGCGTGGACTTGTCCATCCCTATGGTCTCACTTGTTTCGAAAGGAGGACGGCGCCGGCATCACCGGCGCCCCCTCCGGTTACCTGATCAATGGGCGAGGCTCGACCAGTATGCGCCGAAGACCCACGCCGACAGGATGAAGCCCAACGCCACGTTGAAACCCACCCCCACGGTGAATGCCCAGAACGGCTTACCGCTGGCACTAGCCAGCTCGCGGAAGCGGGTGGTCAGCCCGATCGAGAAGAAGCAGAAGATGAATGCCCAGGTGCGCAACGCCTTCACCGGCCCGACGAGCTCCGGCTTGACTATCTTGTTGAAGTCCTCGAAGGAGTAGCCGCTTGTGACCACGGTGACCAGGATCGAGGCCAGCGCGAAGCCGATGACGAACTTCGGGAAGCGCCACCAGATCTCCGCCGCCCGCGGCTTGCCGCCCGTCTCGGTCTCCCAGCGCGTGGTGGCGATGATGGCCAGCACGAAGGCCCAGATCCCGATCCAGATGTCGCGGCCGACGACCTTCATCAGGGTGAAGGCCCACACGGATTGGTCCGCCGTTCCGCTGATCCCGGGCACATGTCCAGCCAGGTTGCCGTAGGCCTGGGCGGCGGCGAAGCCGGCCGCATCGGCAAACTCCGAGGTCCCGATCCAGGCGCCGGCGACGCCGGTCGACAGCTGCAGCTCGCGCGAGACCAGCGGCAGGAAGAAGATCATCACGATCGCCCAACCGATCACCATGGTGATCGCGATGGGGGCATGCTCCTTCTTGGCCCCGACCGCACCCGCGATGGCGATGGCGCCCGACACGCCGCAGACCGCTCCCCCCGCACCGAGCGTCGCGCATAGGCGCCGATCCAGACCGAAGCGACGCCCGACAAGAAAGATCACCAGGAAGGTGGTGATCGAGACGATCGATGCCTGGAAGATCGCCACGGGCCCCGCCCAGATCACCAGGGTGAAGGGCAGGGTGGCACCCAGCAGCACGATACCGACCTTGA
>Ga0307440_1001085_pt1 | contig 13336 bp, 14 predicted proteins | sample SalMarWE160410MG_FD_202150 | JGI IMG/M metagenome (GOLD analysis project Ga0307440, IMG submission 202150) | Salt marsh sediment microbial communities from the Plum Island Ecosystem LTER, Massachusetts, United States - WE1604-10 | ecosystem: Environmental > Aquatic > Marine > Intertidal zone >... | reverse complement strand
AATCGTGTCTGTTGTGCCGACGTCGCTGCCGGTTGATGCGGCGGTTGCTTCAGCGTCGGATCATGCCCGTTGTGGACGCGCGATGTTCCCATGCCGCAACAGGGCAGTGAACGCCTTCGCGGGCAAGAGTCTGCTGAACAGAAATCCCTGGTAGGTCTGGCAACCGTTCTGTTTTAGCACCTCCAGTTCCGCCTCCGTTTCCACGCCTTCGGCGATGACGTGGAGATTCAGGGGCTGTCCCATGTTGATGATGGTGCGTACGACAGCGACCTGGAACGGATCAGTTCATGGCCATCCGCGCGTCGCCTTCCTTGAGCCAGGTGCTCAGCCATTGGGCGATGACCTTCCGTCGCTCCTCCGGCGGCATGCCTTCCCGCAACCGGTCCGAACCAAGCGCCGGGCCTGGATGGAAAGCATCCTTGACCCCCTGCGCCGCTTGGCCTTCGACGTCCTTCAGCGCGACCGGTCCACTGGCACGCGCAACGTGTTCCTCTCTGGCCGTTTCAGTCGACATCCTACCCTCCAATTCCAGATATCGTATTGAGCCGATGCCCAGCACGCCGTACGTATCTATCGAATAAATGTGAATGAATGGCCCAGTAGGGGAAATACGTGAAAGTACGTATAAAGGGATTCCGGCCGGGGGTGGTCAGTAGTAGGCGGACAGCTGTCCAAAATAGCGGTGGTATCGGTAGGTCAGGATCGTTGTCTGCGCCTTGCTGAGATTGTCCTCATATCCTGCCGCCAGGTTCAGGTTGTATTTTTTCGACAGCAAGGCCTGCAGTTTGACCGACCAGGTCGTCATCTTTTGCTGCATGTACTGGCCCGCGATATCGGTATACAGGACGCCGCTCTGGATGTGGGGGTAGTTCCGGTAGGTGTAGCTGTAATCGGGAAGCAGCGTGAGGCGCTCGGACGTGCCGGGAATGGGCAATACGGCGCTGATCTGGATCGCCATCTCACGGTAGCGGCTGTCCTGCGATTGCAGGCCGACGACGGGATCGTCGTTCTTGTTGGTGCGTTCGAGGGTGTAGCTGTAATCGATGCTCAGTTTCGTTTTCCAGGTGGTGCTGGTGGCGGTCGTGCCCAGGCCGAGGCTGTAGGCGTCGGCGTTCAGGTATTGCAGCGATGTCCCCTGGTAATCGCTGGTGTATTGCTTGTTCATGTAGGACACATGCATGCGGTAGGCGTGTGCCGGTGAATAGTTCCAGGTCGCACTCGCCGTCAGGCCCGCATTGTCGCTCAGCCAATGGTGCGAATAGTCGTAGTGTTCCAGGTTTCCCTTGAGTTCCAGGGACGTCCTGGCATTCGGGTGGAAACTGATCTCCGGGTTCAGGAAATGGCCGACATAGTCGTACTGACGCGCAGCGGTCTGCAGGTAGAAGCTGCCATAGAACAAGTAGCTCAGCCTGGCGCGCCACTGCGGGGTGAACTCGAACTGGCGGGTCGCGAGCCTGGCGATCCATGTGGAGCCCTGACTGCCCACGCTCGGGAGCGGGGCGGTTCCCAGATGCACGGCGCTCGAGGCGCCGGGGTTGTCATTGTAGAAGTACTCGCCGGACAGGTAGATGTTCAACGGGCGGGTCGCCGGGGCCAGGGCATCGAGGTAGTTGCGGGCCGGCTTTGCGTACGGGGAATTCCCGGGGATGGCCCTGAACTGGTCGGCCGCCAGGTTGTATGACCCAAGATCGGACAGCATGGCGCCCAGCTGGTAGCGGCTCAAATCGGCATAGGTGGGATCGCCGGATGCGATCAGCCCCTGATACAGGCGCCGGGCATCCCGAACGCTTTCTTCTCCCTGCAGCGCGACCGCGTACTGGAAAGTGTACTCATTGTTGTTTGGATGTTGCGCGTGCAGCTCACGCCATAGGGGCAAGGCCTTGGCGTACATGCCCGCAGCCTGGTAGGCCTGGGCCAGTGCCGCCTTGATGCCGGGGGCATGCACCGGGGACCGGGCCACGTATTGCAGGTGGACGATCGCCTGTTTGGGATCGCTCGGGATCAGCAGCATGCCCAGATGGTAATGGGCCGTCAGATTGCCGGGTTCGCGGACAAGCACCGCTTCGAATTCCTGCTTGGCCTTGCCGTAGTTCCGGGCATCGTAATCCCGAATGGCCTGGGTGAGCAGTCCATTCGGTGACTGGGCAAACACGGGCATCGGCGCCAGCAGGAGCATGGCCAATGCCATGATGGATAGACGTCTGAGCATGTCCTTGCCAGCGATATCTAACGGTAGCCCGTGTTACGGCTTGGCCGGATGCGCCGGATGCGCCGGATGCGCCGGATGCTGGATGTCGGGCCGGGACGGTTGATGGACGACAGGCAGGGCTCTGCCTTCCGGGCCCTGGGGCTGCCCATGGTCCATATCCACCGGCTTCGTCGGGATAGGGACCGGTTGCGGCTCGACCAGACCCGGTGCCAGTTGGGGGATGCCCAGTCGCTGCGCGTCTTTCGGAGAGATGGCACGCTCATGTGGCGGATGGCCGACCGTGAAGTGCGCGAACTGACCCGGTGCCATGACCAGCGTTCCGCCATGCAGACCGTGGCCGACAATGATCCCCTTGAACAGCATGGCATCCGTATAGGGCGATTGCTTGCCGCTTTCATCCGGAAGGGGCACGATCACACCGAACTCGGTGCCTCGTACACCGATATCGGCCGTCTGTGTCGACACGGTAAAGCTGTCCGATGCGCGTTTGAGCTTGGTCACCAGAAACCGCACCCTGCCCCACAACAGATAAAAGGCCCCGGCCACCAGCCCTTGCTGGTCCACATCGTAGCGCTCGATGCGCATGCGGCTTCTCGGGCCCAGGAAGACGACGCTGTCATCGCGCATGACCAGGCGCACCTGCCCCGTCTTTCCGGTTTCGATGACATCGTCCGTCCGTACCTCCGATCCGGGGGTGAGGGCGATCGTCTGCTGGCCACGGATGGCCCATGCTTTGCCGCTGGCCGACTCCACCTGGCCGGCGGCGGCCCATGTGATGGATGGGCATAACGACAGCCCTAGGATTGCAATCCAGTAACGCATGACGATTCCTCCCACCCTGTGGCGCATATGTGCATCCCACCTCACATATTTACTAAGGCTTGACACCCACCATAGGGGAATGCCGAAAGGGCAACAAGCCGCATCCCCGGTTTTTGTGGACAGCGGCAGGGGCTACGGAGCCGGATCCTACGGATGCGGCGGCTTCGGCGGATGCGGCGGCTTCGGCGGATGCGGCGGCTTCGGCGGATGCGGCGGCTTCGGCGGATGCGGCGGCTTCGGCGGATGTATCGGATGCACGGGGTGCGCCGGATGCTCGATGAGCGGCGGGGTCGGATGATCAACGTTGGGCGTATGCTGCGGGATGTTCGGCTTGCCGACGCTTCCGCGGCCATGCTGCTGCATATCGTCGGGATTCACCGGCGTCACCGGCAACTGCAGCGGTTGCGGCTCGACCAGGCCCGGTGCCAGCGTGTGGATGCCCAGCCGCTGGATATCGCCCGGGGTGATGGCGCGCTCCTGCGGCGCCTTGCTGACCGTGAAGTGCAGGTACTGCCCAGGGGCCAAGACCACCGTTTCGCCGTGCAGGCCGCGTCCAAAGATGGCGCCCTTGAACAGCATGGCATCCGTCGTGGGCGGCTGGATGCCGTTCAGGTCCGGAGGCGGCACGATCACGCCGAACTCGGTGCCCCGCACGCCGATGTTGGCCGTCTGCGTCGACACGGAAAAACTGGACGTTGCACGCTTGAGCTCGGTGACCAGAAAGCGCGCCTTGCCCCACAACAGATAAAAGGCCCCGGCCACCAGCCCTTGCTGGTCCACATCGTAGCGCTCGATGCGCATGCGGCTTCTCGGGCCCAGGAAGACGACACTGTCATCGCGCATGACCAGGCGCACCTGGCCTGCCTTGCCTGTCCAGATCACGTCGGCGGGCTGCACCACCGTCCCGGGGGTGAGGGCGATCGTCTGCTGGCCTCGGGTGTCCCAGACCTCGCCGCTGGCGGATTCAACCTGACCCGCTGCTGCCCATGCAAGGATTGGAGAGTACAGTAGCACGCCAACAACTGCGATTGACGAACCAACGACTGCGACGACGTGCCGCATGTATCTTCCCTTCCTCAGCAATGCAGGGCCTCCCTCCGTTCCTTATGAGACAACTAGCAGCATATGCAAAGTGCAAAGCATATCCAGTGCCATTAAGCGTGAGCTGGCTCACAATAGGCAATTTCGAGCATTCCGGCCAGGCCTGGACAAAATACGGCCTCAACGGCTGCCGCATTTTGTCAGATCTTAAAAAGACATAGGGTATTGCAAGCTGTCTTACAAGCCCTATACCCGGATTTCGTAGTCGCCCGGATGCATCACCTGTCTGCGACAGGTGTCCGGCGTGGCTATTGATTCCGTGCCGAATCCGTTCAATCTTGGCCATGACGTCGTCGGGAGGGCAACCATGGTTCGTACGCTGTTTCGCAGAAGGCATCTATCCCACGCAGATGGCCAGGAAGGGCTGCATCGCGCCCTGGGCGTCCTGGATCTGACCCTGCTCGGGATCGGTGCCGTGATCGGTGCCGGTATCTTCGTGCTGACCGGGGTGGCGGCGGCCACCCAGGCGGGCCCCGGGCTCTTCCTTTCCTTCATCGTGGCCGGCGCCGCCTGCGGCCTGACGGCCCTGATCTATGCGGAGCTTTCCTCCAGCATCCCGTTCGCCGGCAGCGCCTACACCTATACCTATGCCAGCCTCGGCGAATTGCCGGCCTGGCTGATCGGCTGGGTGCTGATCCTCGAGTACGGCGTGGCCTCGGCCGCGGTGTCCATCGGCTGGTCCGGCTATCTGGGCAACCTGTTCGGAAGCACCGGATTCTACCTGCCGGCGGAGCTGACGCATGCGCCGGGCGACGGCGGCATCATGAACCTGCCCGCCGCCCTGATCATCATGGCCGTCAGCACCGTGCTGGCGCTGGGCATCCGCCAGGGCAGTCGCCTGAACAGCGGCATCGTCGCCATCAAGCTGCTGGTGCTGGCCCTGTTCATCGTCGTGGCCGTCGGGCATGTGAACCCGGCCAACTGGCAGCCCTTCCTGCCATTCGGCTGGTCCGGCGTGATGGCGGGCGCGGCCTACATCTTCTTCGCCTATATCGGCTTCGATGCCGTGTCCACCGCCGCCGAGGAGGCGAAGAACCCGCAGCGGGACGTGCCGCGCGGCATCCTGTACAGCCTCGCTGCCTGCACCATCCTGTACATGGTGGTGTCGCTGCTGCTGACCGGCGTACTGTCGTACACGAAACTGAACGTGCCGGATCCGGTGGCCTTCGCCATGACCAGCATCGGGGCGGTGACGGTGGCGCGGCTGATCAGTATCGGCGCCATCGCCGGGCTGACCTCGGTGCTCCTGGTGCTGCTGTACGGCCAGAGCCGCATCTTCTTCTCGATGTCGCGCGACGGCATGCTGCCGGAGATCTTCTCCCGCGTGCATCCGCGCTTCCGCAGCCCGGTGGTCGTCACGCTGGCCACCGGCATCATCATCGCCATCGTGGCCGCCTTTACGCCGATCCAGCGCGTGGCCGAGCTCGTGAACATGGGTACGCTGTCGGCTTTCACGCTGGTGGCGCTGGGGGCGCTGGTCATGCGGCGCACGCACCCCGATCTGCAGCGTCCGTTCAGGGCGCCGTTCATGCCCTGGACCTCGCTGCTGGCCATGGCCTTCTGCCTGTTCCTGATCGCGCATCTGAGCCGGGTGACGTTCATCGGCTTCGGTATCTGGACCGTAGCCGGCCTCGTCATCTACTTCGCCTATTCCCGCCACCGCAGCGTCATGGCCAGGGCCGAATAGTTGTCCGTGCGGCAGGGGTGGGCTAGGCCTGCGCCTGCGGCTCCAGGCGGGTGACGACCATCTTCGGCTCGCTCATCTCCAGCATGGCCGAGCGGATACCCTCGCGCCCCAGGCCGGAGTCCTTGACGCCGCCGTACGGCATGTGATCGACCCGGAAGGTGGGGAAGTCGTTGATGATGACGCCGCCGGTTTCGATGTGCTCGATGGCGGCCTGCACGGTCGGCAGGTGCCGGCTGAATACGGCGGCCTGAAGGCCGAAAGGCGAGCCGTTGATGCGCCGGATGGCTTCATCGATGCCGGTGACCGGCAAGACCGTGATGACCGGCGCGAAGATCTCCTTGCTGCATGCGAGCATGTCCTCGTGCACGTCGGTCAGCACCGTCGGTGCGATGACGTTTCCGGACCCGAGCGGCAGGCGCTTGCCGCCGCAGGCGATGCGGGCGCCGGCGGCCACCGCCTCCTCGATGACGGCCATGATGCGCTCAGCGGCCTGGGCCGAGATGACGGGGCCGACGACCGTGTCCGGATCGTGCGGGTTGCCGGCGCAGGTGGCCTTGGCCCGCGCCACGATCATCTCCAGAAACGGCTCGTACACCTGGTGCTGCACATAGATGCGCTGCACCGCGATGCAGGACTGGCCCGCCTGGGCGAAGCCGCCGAGAGCCAGGCGTTCGGCCGCCCAGGCCAGGTCGGCATCGCTGTCGACGTACGTGCCGGAGTTGCCGCCCAGTTCCAGGGTGATGCGCTGCCTGTCCACGGAACGCTTCAGCTGCCAGCCGACGTCCGGGCTGCCCGTGAAACTGAGCATGCGGATCCGCTCGTCGGTCAGCAGCAGCGGCACATCCCGGTGGTGCATCGGCAGCACATTGAGGCTGCCGTCGGGCCAGCCGGCGGCACTGGCCACCCTGGCCATCAGCAGGGCCGCGATCGGGGTGTTGGTGGCCGGCTTGATGATGATCGCATTGCCGCTGGCCAGCGCCGGCGCCACCTTGTGCGCCACCAGGTTCAGGGGGAAGTTGAACGGCGTGATGCCGAAGATGACCCCGAGCGGCTCCCGGCGCGTGTAACCCTCGTAGCCGGCGCCACGCTCCATGCCGTCCAGCGGCACCATCTCGCCGCAGAAACGACGGGCCTCCTCGGCCGCCCAGGTGAAGGTGGCCAGCGTGCGTGCGAACTCCTGTTCGGCGAACATGCGCGGCTTGCCGCCTTCGAGGATCAGGGCGTCGACCAGTTCGGCGCGGATGTCGCGCAGGCTGTCGCGCATGCGCAGCAGCAGCTCGGCGCGGCGGAAACGGCTCATGGACTTCAGCGACGGGCAGGCCGACTGGCTGCTGTGGATGCCATCCCGGATCTGCCGGCGCCCGGCCATCGAGACGGTGCCGACCACGGTGCCATCGAAGGGGCTCCTGATCTCGGCCGGCTGGATATTGCCGTCGCGCCCTTCGCCGTGGATCCACAGATAGAAATGCGGTGCGGTATGCTTGGGCATAGAACCTCCGGCTCAATGACTCAGCATAGCACGCGCTGCGGTGTGTAGCGCCGGCCCCATGGCCCCGCTACACTGCCGCGCCCATGGACCAGTCCCATATCCGCAACTTCTCGATCATCGCGCACATCGATCACGGCAAATCCACGCTGGCCGACCGCCTGATCGAGGATACCGGTGCCCTGACCCAGCGCGAGATGAAGAAGCAGGTGCTCGATTCCATGGACCTGGAGCAGGAGCGGGGCATCACCATCAAGGCCCAGACGGCGGCCCTGGGCTACAAGGCCGCCGACGGCCAGCTCTACAACCTGAACCTGATCGATACGCCCGGGCACGTCGATTTCACCTATGAGGTGTCGCGCTCGCTGCAGGCCTGCGAGGGGGCGCTGCTGGTGGTCGACGCCACCCAGGGGGTGGAGGCCCAGACGCTGGCCAATGTCTACCTGGCGCTGGAGAACAACCTCGAGATCATTCCGGTGATCAACAAGATCGACCTGCCCTCGGCGGATGTCGAGGAGGCCAAGCGGCAGATCGAGGAGGTCATCGGCCTGGATGCCTCCGATGCCATCGCCGTCTCCGCCAAGACCGGCCAGGGCATCGCCGAGGTGCTCGAGGCGATCGTGCACCGCATCCCGGCCCCGAAGGGGGATCCGGAGTCGGCCCTGAAGGCGCTGGTCGTCGATTCATGGTTCGATCCCTACGTCGGGGCCGTGGCGGTGGTGCGTGTCGTCGACGGCCGCATCGGCAAGAGCGACAAGATCCGCCTGATGTCCACCCGCCGCGCCTTCGAGGTGCAGGAGCTCGGCGTGTTCCGGCCGCAGCCGCTGCCCCGGGACGCGCTTGAAGCCGGCGAGGTCGGCTTCATGGTCTGCGGCATCAAGGAACTGGCCGAGCTCAAGGTCGGCGATACCGTGACCCAGGAGAAGAAGCCGGCGGCGGCGCCGCTTCCCGGCTATCGCGAGCCCAAGCCGATGGTGTTCTCCGGACTGTATCCGGTCGATTCCGCCGATTATGCCGACCTGCGCGATTCGCTGGAGAAGCTGCACCTGAACGATCCGGCCTTCACCTTCGAGCCGGAAAACTCGGCCGCCCTCGGCCTGGGCTTCCGTTGCGGCTTTCTGGGCATGCTGCACATGGAGATCGTGCAGGAGCGCCTGGAGCGCGAGTACGACCTGGACCTGATCACCACCGCGCCGTCGGTGGTCTATCGCCTGACCATGCAGGACGGCACGGTGCGCGAGATATCCAACCCCAGCCAGTTCCCGGATCCGGCCGGCATCCGCACCATCGAGGAACCGCGCGTGACGGCGAACATCTTCGCGCCGACCGATTACGTCGGGGCCTTGATGAAGCTGTGTCAGGAGCGGCGAGGCATCCAGAAGGCCATGACCTACATCTCGGACAACCGCGTGATGTTGAGCTACGACCTGCCGCTGGCCGAGATGGTCATCGATTTCTACGATCGCCTGAAGTCGATCTCGCGCGGCTACGCCTCGATGGATTACGAGCTGTCGGGCTTCGCGCCGGACGACGTGGTCAAGCTCGACGTGCTGGTGCACGGCGATCCCGTCGACGCGCTGTCGCTGATCGTGCATCGCTCGGTGGCCGAGAACCGCGGCCGCGAGCTGGTGCAGAAGCTGCGCGAGTTGATCCCGAGGCAGCAGTTCGACGTGCCGCTGCAGGCGGCCATCGGCGGGCGCATCCTGGCGCGCGAGACGGTCAAGGCCGTGCGCAAGAATGTCACGGCCAAGTGCTACGGCGGAGATATTACACGCAAGCGCAAGTTGCTCGAGAAGCAGAAGGCCGGTAAAAAGCGCATGAAGAACATCGGCAGCGTGGAGGTGCCGCAGGAGGCGTTCCTGGCAGTGCTGCGCCTCGGTGAAGGGAGCAAATGATGTCCAACAAACCCGTCTGGCGCGAATGGGGCGAGTCGCTGCTGATCGTGATCGTCATCGCCTTCGTCGTGCGCAGCTTCATCGTCGCCCCCTTCAAGATCCCGTCCTCCAGCATGGTGCCGACGCTGGATGTCGGGGATTACATCTTCGTGCTGCGCTACCCCTACGGCCTGCGTATCCCGTTCACCAACATCCAGCTGATGCCGTCGGAGCCGAAACGCGGCGATGTCGTGGTGTTCGACTATCCGGAGGATCGCAGCAAGGACTTCATCAAGCGCCTCATCGGCCTGCCGGGCGACGTCATCGATTACAAGAACAACGAGCTGTACATCAACGGCAAGAAGATGCCCCTGACGGCCGAGGGCAGCCGCGCCTATTTCATGGGCGACGGCAACGTCGACGTCTCGGGCCTGTTCCAGGAGGACCTGATGGGCGTCAAGCACGATGTGCTGCGCAAGGACTTCTCGATCAAGGACGGGGAGTGGAAGGTCCCGGCCGGCGAATACTTCATGCTCGGGGACAACCGCAACAACTCGCGCGATTCGCGTTTCTGGGGCTTTGTGCCACAATCCTATCTGGTCGGCCGGGCTGCGATCATCTGGTGGTCCTGGGACAAGGAGAAGGATTCCGTTCGCTGGGACCGGCTGGGCGAGATCATCCGCTAGGGAGATGCAGATGCGCAAACAGTCCGGTTTTTCGACGATCAAGCTGATGTTCTGGCTGGCCGTACTCGCCGGCGGCATCTGGTACGGATACAACGTGATCCCCGTGTACAATACCTACTGGAACATCAACGACACGTTCAAGAACATCAGCCGGGATCTGGCAAACGACAGCGAGGCCACGATCCGCGAGCGCCTGCCGGACATCATGCACGTCAAGTACATCTCCCATGAGGATCTGCCACCCGAATTCTACAAGAACCTGGAGATCAAGGCCGACGGCGACCATGTGGACATCTCCTCCTACTACCACGTGACCGTGTGGCTGCTCGGGCCGGTGCAGGGCGTCGACCCCGATTCCCCATACAACAAGGCCGACCTGAAGGGCCTGGACAAGCTCCGGGATGCGGCTCGTCTGGATTTCACGTTCGAGCCCCATGCCGCGACCCCATGAGGGATGAGCCGGCGACGCAACTTGCGAGGCGACTCGGCTACAGCTTTGATGACCCGGCCCTTCTGGCAAGGGCACTGACCCACCGTTCGGCTGCGTCGGAGCATTGCGAACGCCTGGAGTTCCTCGGCGATGCGGTGCTCGGGCTGGTCATTGCCGAACAGCTGCACCAGCGCTTTCCCGATATCGACGAGGGGGCCTTGTCCCGGATGCGGGCAGCCCTGGTCTGCCGCGACAGCCTGCTGAAGGTCGCTCGGCGCTGGAAGCTGGCCGAACAGGCCAGTGTCGGCGGCGGCGAACGCACCGCAGACGGCCGCCTGCGCTCGCCGTCGATCGTCGCCAACATGGTCGAGGCCGTGATCGGCGCCGTGTTCACCGACGGCGGCTGGGGGGCGGCGCGCGCCGTGGTGCTTGCCGCCTGGGACGAGGCCCTGGCCGATATCGCCGACGGCGACGGCCGGGACGCGAAGACCCGGCTGCAGGAATGGACGCAGGCGCATGGTTGGGGCCTGCCCGAGTACGTGATCCGCGATGCCGGCGTGGGTATCTCCCCGCGCTTTCTGGCCGAATGCCATATCCAGGGGGTGTTGCAGGGACGCGGCACCGGCGCACGCAAGAAGGATGCGGAGCAGGGGGCGGCGGGCGAGGCCCTGCGCGCCGTGAAGGGGTGACGCGGCATGAACGATGAATCCTTCCGCAGCGGCACCATCGCCCTGCTCGGCCGCCCCAACGTCGGCAAATCGACGCTGTTGAACCACATCATCGGGGCCAAGGTGGCGATCGTGACGCCGAAGCCGCAGACGACCCGCCACCGCATCCTCGGCATCCGCACCGACGCGCACAGTCAGATGGTGTTCGTCGATACACCGGGGATCCATCAATCCAGCCAGCAGATGAACCGCAACATGGTGCGCGTGGCCTTTGCGGCGGCCGAGGAGGCCGATGTGCTGGTGATCATGCAGGATGTCAGCAAGCCCCTGGATGCCGGCACGCGCCGGATGATCGAACGCCTGGCCAGCGAGGGGGGCGACCGGCCGCGCGTGCACGTGCTGAACAAGATCGACCAGGTGCGCAAGCAGGACCTGCTGCCGCGCTTGGCGCTGACGCAGCAGATCGATCCGGATGCCCGCGGCTATGTGCCGGTCTCGGCGCGCAAGGGCCAGCAGGTCGAGGCCCTGCTGGCCCTGCTGGCCGCATGCCTGCCACAGTCGCCGCCGCTGTACGATCCGGAGTGGTTCACCGACCAGAGCCAGCGTCAGCTGGCGGCCGAGTACGTGCGTGAACAGGTGTTCATGGCCATGCAGCAGGAGATCCCGTTCCAGACCGCCGTGGAGATCGAGCGCTTCGCCGAGCATGCGGCCGAGGACAGGGGCCGGGCGCTGCTGGAGATCGATGCGGCCATCCTGGTCGGCAGCGAACGCCACAAGCCGATGCTGATCGGCAAGGGCGGGGCCAACCTGAAGCACATCGGCACCGTGGCCCGGCAGGGGCTGGAACGCCTGCTCGGATGCCGGGTGCACCTGAACCTGTGGGTCAAGGTGGAGCCGGAGTGGTACAACCGCCCGGGCCAGCTGCGCGAACTCGGCCTCGGGGACTGATGGCCGAGATCCGGGACCGGGCGCTGCTGCTGCGGCGCATCCCCTATGGCGACAGCTCGCTGGTGGTGCACCTGCTGACCGAGCAGCACGGGGTGCTGTCGCTGATGGCCAGGGGAGCGAGGCGTACCAAGAGCCCGCTGCGCGCCGTGCTGGAGCCGCTGTATGCCCTGTCGGTGGCGTGGCGGCCGGGTCGCTCTGGCATGGGCACGCTGACGGACGCGGGCCGCCATGCGCTGCTGCTGCCGCTGGAGAAGGCCGGTGCCGGCCTGCAGCTGGTGGCGCTGGCTGCAGGCTTGTACCGCGAGGGCGATCCGCACGGGTTTGCCGAGCTGCATCAGGCCTTGCATCTGCTGGCCTCGCGACCCGAGGATTCGGGCCTGGCGGCCGCGGCGTGGCAGATGCTGATCGCGAGCGGCTGGGTCGGCGACCTGGAGCATTGCTGGGGTTGCGGCCGGCCGCTGGCGGATGACGCCGCGGCGCACTGGCATGACGGCCAGCTGTGCTGCGAAGGCTGTTGTTCGCAGGGCATGCCGGTATCCTTGGGCCTCAGGCGGGGCATGGTGGCCCACCTGTCCCGGGATCATGTGCGCCTGCCGGCACGCGATGTGGCCGCCTGGCGGCGGATGATCGACGACGTGCTGACGCGGCACGGCCTGCGCCTGCGTCTCGGGTCGGCCTAGAATACGGAGAATCGGCAAGGGGAAATCGGGAATGCATCTGGGTGTGAACATCGATCATGTGGCCACATTGCGCCAGGCACGCGGCACGCGCTATCCGGATCCGATCACGGCGGCCGAGCTGTGCCTCGGGGGCGGGGCGGACGGCATCACGGCGCATCTGCGCGAGGATCGGCGCCACATCCAGGATGCCGACATGGAACGCCTGGCCGCCATGGACCTGCACCTGAACATGGAGATGGCGGCGACGAACGAGATGGTGACGATCTGCCGCCGCCTGCGTCCGGCCGCCTGCTGCCTGGTGCCGGAGCGGCGCGAGGAGCTGACGACCGAGGGAGGTCTCGACGTGGTGACGCACCGGGCGCGCCTGGCCAGCGTCGTCGAGGCCCTGGCCGCCGACGGCGTGCGCGTGTCGATGTTCATCGATCCGGTGCGCGAACAGGTCGAGGCCAGCTACGCCATCGGGGCCCCGGTCGTGGAGCTGCATACCGGCCATTACGCCAACCTGGGCGGCCAGGCGCAGGTCGAGGAACTCGCGGCCATCCGCGAGGCCGCCAGACTCGCCCATGCGCTGGGCATGATCGTGCATGCGGGCCACGGCCTGACGCTCGCCAACCTGCCGCCGATCGTCGCCATCCCCGAGATCGAGGGGCTGAACATCGGACATGCCATCGTCGCCGATGCCCTGTTCGGCGGCCTGAAGCGGGCCGTGGGCGATTTCAAGCAGGCGATGCGCCGCTGATGGCCG